>JAEEGL010863993.1_pt1 | contig 18347 bp, 31 predicted proteins | sample 9134231 | NCBI WGS metagenome assembly JAEEGL01 (sample SAMN16246548, study PRJNA631951) | gut metagenome | biome: gut microbiome; feature: rumen; material: fiber-attached | host: Bos | place: Iran: Karaj | collected 2018-10 | reverse complement strand
CGATTAGGCGGCAAGAGCGTAAGAATTTTCGCCAGTTATAGTTTTGTGTCCGGGATTTACGGGCCGGTTTCACTGCTCCCGACGTGCTTACCCACCACTTCATCTTGCTGTCAAATCCAATCAACCCCAAAATGAATGCGCAAAAATAGGCAAAATAATCGCTGACACAAATTGTCCGCAACAAATTGCACCCGCCTATTGCAAAAAGCACTATATTGCCGAATAATTTGACATCAAGAATGTTAGACAAAATCAAAGAGGAAAACATCCTGTTTATCGACATCGAGACGGTAGGGCAATCGCCGTCGTACGACCAGCTTAATGAGCGCACAAAAGATTTGTGGGCAAAGAAAATGAGTTGGACATTAGAGAAAGAGAATAAAACGCCGGAAGAACTATATGAAAAAGCCGGAATCTGGGCCGAATTCGGCAAGATTGTCTGCATCTCGGCCGGATTCATAACAAACGAAGACGGCGAGCGGCATTTTCGTGTAAAATCATTCTGCGGAAGCAACGAGAAAATGCTGCTTTCGGCATTCGCGGCTATGCTCAACAAACACTACAATAAAGACAAATACATGCTTTGCGCCCACAACGGCAAAGAGTTCGACTTCCCGTATATCTGCCGCCGGCTGTTGATTAACGATCTGCCGATACCCAAAATTCTTGATTGCAGCGGCAAAAAACCATGGGAAACCAACAATCTCGACACCATGGAACTTTGGCGTTTCGGCGATTACAAGCACTACACCTCTCTCGACCTTTTGGCCAACATCTTCAATCTGCCGTCGCCTAAAGAGAACATGAATGGCAGCATGGTTGGCAAAACGTATTGGGAAGACGGAAATATCGATAGCATCAGCGAATACTGCATCAACGATGTGGTAACTATCTGCCAATTATTTTTGCGCTACAAAGGCCTTCCTATCATTACCGAAACCAACGTGGACATAATAGAGCCGTTTTTAGCCAACGACCCTGATGAAAATTCCGAGAGTAACGGGCAATAACAACGCCTGACTGAATAACAGAGTTCTGCATCTAACCTTTTCTTCGGACATAATAAACCTTGTCTAAAAAACTTTTCCCCACCAGACTTTAATAATCTGACAGGGAAAAAGTTTTATGCGAATCGGTGTTTGTCCGCTATTTCACACCAACAATATCCTTCAGCGCCGAACCGAAAATAATATACTGCGTGTTTCCGGCTATAGTTCCCTCGTTCTGTCCCCAAAGGAACGGCCAATCGTCGAAGTTCTCAAAGTGGTCGGGGCGACGGAACAGCAAGCCTGGCGCCACATTACCCGGAATAGCCGAAAAATCGGCGCGGTTGTTGCCATAGAAAACAGCCTTGGGGCGTGTTGCGCCAACAACAGCCACAAACGAATAGTTGTGGTATGGGTGGCAACCATAGAGCCAGTTGGCTGTACGGAATACAACATCGCGTTTCACAACATCAGGAAAATAGCGGTGGGCAAAGCAAACTGTTGTGCCAAAATTGAGCACGGCATTGCCACCTGCCCAGTTACCTAAGCCGATTGGCACTCCGTAAGGATTGTCGTTGGCGAGGCTGTCTATGTAGGCGGCATATTTTGCAACGTATGGGCGCAGCTTGTTCTTGTAGTTGTCGTCCATGTAAGGAACGGCGTCAAGAGCCGTCTGCATGGTGTAGGTCACACCAAAGTCGAGAGCCGGCCAAATCTGCTGCTCAAAGTTGTCGCGATACTGCTTCTCGCCAGTAGCGGCGTAGAGTTGCAGATTGGTGCCAAGGTCACTGCGATTGTTGCGAGCGTTGTTCTGACGGCGGCGGTTGTTGTTTTGGTTTGCATTGCCGTCGCCTGCTCCAGTCAACCAGTCGGCATCGGCCTGAGCCTGTGCGTCGGCACGCGGACCACGGCGATGGCTCATCAGCTCAGTGGCCTCCTGCATCAACCGTTTCGACTGTGTGAGAGCGCGTTGCGCGAGGTCATCGTTATAACCCTTCAACGCACGGCTTGCGACTGCAAACATAGTTGCGGCCTGAAAATCGAGCTGTGGATTGCGCGTTGTGAACGCCCACATGTCGTCGGGTGTGCCGCTACTCTTGCCGTCGGCCGACACCTCGTAAGGCTTCAACGCCGGGTCATAATGCAAACCATCGGTAATGCTGGCAGCATCGCCTAAATGATGATAATTATCAAGCACTGAATTAGATAGAGTTGAAGCCATGTGGCCAATCTGCTCTGCTTGCGCCACAAGATTCAGCACGCCATGCTCAATGAACTGAAGCACATCGGGCGTACCGTCGGGGCGGTGAAGCTCAACATAGCGCTGCTCCTGACTGACGAAAGCCTCGTCGCGCTGCGGCTTGAATAGTTCCCATGTACGGATGAAATTCTGCACCACATTAATGTTAGAGTGCGTCTCGATATCGAAATCGCCGGCATCGAAGAATCCACCGACATTCAGCCCGGGAATCAGCTCAAACGGCTTGTATTTGGTATCGGTTGTTGCGCCTTGGCTGTGAAGGTCGAAATGGTCGCTGGGCGGAGCCTGTAGATAACCCTCGCGGAACGGCTCGCCATGCCATGTGCGATAACCTTCGGTCACATACATGTGATTCATGTGGATAGGCACCCACACGTCGGTTGTGGCATCGGTGATACGGTCGTAAACATGGCTGTCAATCAGAAAATCGTTAGTGCGGACATCACCATATTTAATATAGTACACACCCGGCTCAGTGACTTTCGAAAAATCGAATTTGACATAATTGTACTTGAAATAATCGCCCCACGGCTTGATGTCACCACGGAAAGCCTCTGTAGTTGTGCCGTCATAGTTGATTCGCATGAGCGCGGCTGATGCCTGTGGTTTGTCGGCTTTATCGAGCTCAATGACAGCCACTTTCGGCTGGTCAGGAATATATCCTACCTGCGAGAATCCAATGTTAGGCTGACGAATCCAACCTTCAATTGCGTTCGGCTCCACAGTCCATGTCAGCACCTTGCCCGTCTTGTTTTTCGGCAGTGCGCTATGTAGCACAAACCAGCCGTTCTGCGCTATCATACGGCCGTCGTAAAGCTCCAGTTCCGAATCGCTACTGCTGACGGTTATCATACGCTCGGGGGCGTCAGTAGCCATTATAATCTTGTGGCCCGCCTCAAGCGGTTTCGGGTCCACAAAACGGTCTGTACCACGGTCGTCGTAGGTCTTGAACCCCTTGAACTGGCGCGGCTTCTCGCTGTTGGGGCGAGTAACGGTCTGACTGGTGGCATAACGCGGGAAACGGTTGAGCCGTCCGTCCATGACAAATGTTTTCAGCCAGTATTGCGACGGCAGAAATTCAAGATTAAAACCTGCGTCGGTCAAAGCCTCGGGAACGGGTTTGTCGAGCCAAACTGCTATTTCAACGGCCTTGCCTTTGGCCGTAACCACCACGCGGCTGTCGAAATCGTAATCGTCGTAGCGCATCGTCACCTCAATGGTGCCATTGGCGCGGTCAACCTTGCGGGCGGTCATCTTAGGCACTAAATCCCATTGCTCGGGAGTTTTATTCAAACGGACCGCTCCGCCCTGAACCGTCCGCACACCATGATGGATAATCTCAATTCCCGAGTTCTTCTCATCGTTGAATCCACCATTGAAACTATTGCTGAAAACCAGCACGTTGACACCCTGCCGCTCAAAATATTCGCGGTCGTTCAGCTGCAAATCTTGGGCATAGCCCGCCATAGCGTTCATCAGAATCGCAATTGCAATCATCTTCTTCATAAAGCTTGATTTAAATTGTTTAACAATAAGGCGAGACATGCATAATATAACACTGAATATCTGGCAACTACATCATGCCAGCAACAATAAATATTTATCAGAACGCCTTTAAAATATCGGCAAAAGGTAGATAAAAAATTGACGTTATAATATCAAATTATAAAAAAACGACTTTGGTCACCAGATTAACTTACAATAAAATGGGTGAAAACAAAACAAGGCCGCTCACGCGACCTTGTTTTTATAAAAGTGTGATAAACTATTCAGCTTTTTCTTCTTGCGAAGCGTCCGACTCTGCAGCCGGCTCTTCTTTTACCTCAACTGCATCAGCAACAACGGCAGCATCAGCTTTTTTAGCTGAAGAACGACGGCGGCGTGTAGTCGATTTCTTAGTTGTCTCACCTGCACTTTGACTATAATTTGCATTATAATCAACCAACTCTATGATGCACATTTCTGCGCTATCACCAACACGAGTGCCAGTTTTAAGAATGCGGGTGTAACCTCCCGGACGATTAGCTACTTTTACAGCTACATCGCGGAAAAGCTCTGCCACGCTGTCTTTGTTCTGAAGATAACTGAACACCACCCGGCGAGAGTGCGTCGAGTCGATTTTTGATTTTGTTATCAATGGCTCTACATACATTTTAAGTGCTTTTGCTTTTGCCACAGTTGTGGAGATGCGTTTGTGCAGTATTAATGAAGAAGCCATATTGGAAAGCATTGCATCTCTGTGCCCTGCTTGTCTTCCTAAGTGATTAAAACCTTTATTGTGTCTCATCGCTATTAATCTTTCTCAAGTTTATACTTACTCATATCCATTCCAAAAGTAAGATTCATCGAATCCAACAAATCCTCCAATTCGGTCAACGACTTTTTGCCGAAGTTTCTGAACTTCAACAAATCGTTTTTGTTATATGTGCATAAATCGCCCAAAGTCTCAACATCGGCTGCTTTCAAGCAGTTGAGCGCTCTAACCGACAAATCCATGTCGATAAGTTTTGTCTTGAGCAATTGGCGCATATGAAGGATTTCCTCATCAAACTCCTCAGTCTGATATTTCTCAGTCGAATCGAGTGTAATCTTTTCGTCAGAGAACAGCATGAAATGATGAATGAGGATTTTTGCGGCCTCGTTCAATGCGTCTTTCGGAAGGATTGAACCATCTGTTTTTATTTCCAACACCAACTTTTCGTAGTCGGTTTTTTGTTCTACACGGTAATTCTCAACAGCATACTTCACATTAACAATAGGAGTATGTATTGAATCTATGGCAATAACGCCGAACGGTGCGTCAACCGGCATATTCTCCTCTGAAGGAACATAGCCGCGGCCTTTGTTCACTGTCAGTTCCATTTGCAGTTTGACCGAAGGGTCAAGACGGCAAATAACCAATTCAGGATTCAAGACCTCAAAACCGCTAAGGAAACGGGCAATGTCACCGGCTGTGAATGTCTCCTGGTCGGAAACCGAAATCGACACTTTTTCATTGTCGATGTCCTCAATCTGCTGCTTGAACCTTACTTGCTTGAGATTCAAAACTATTTCGGTAACATCCTCTTTCACACCGGGAATTGTCGAAAATTCATGGTCTACCCCAGCAATTTTGATAGTGGTGATAGCAAAACCTTCGAGTGACGACAACAATATGCGACGCAGAGCGTTGCCTACTGTCTGTCCGTAACCCGGTTCAAGCGGGCGGAACTCGAATTTACCGAAACGGTCATTCTGTTCCAGCATTATTACTTTGTCGGGCTTTTGAAAAGCTAAAATTGCCATATTAAATATTACTTAGAGTAAAGTTCAACAATCAATTGTTCTTCAATGTGCTCTGGGATGTCGCTTCTTTCCGGAACGTTCAGGAACTTGCCAGCCATAGCGGCATTGTCCCACTCAATCCAAGAGTATTTGCTGTGGTTTGTGCCGGCTAACGAATCGGTAATAACCTCAAGCGATTTTGATTTCTCGCGCACACCTACAAGCTGACCTGCCTTTACCAGATATGACGGGATGTTGACAACCTCGCCGTCAACCACAATATGCTTGTGCAAGACCAATTGACGTGCTGCGGCTCTCGTAGGAGCTATGCCCAAACGATAAACCACATTGTCTAATCTCGACTCAAGTAATTGCAACAGAACTACACCAGTGATACCTTTGCTGCGCTGAGCTTTTGCAAACAAGTTTGCAAATTGACGTTCCAACACACCATAGGTGTATTTAACTTTCTGTTTCTCAGCTAACTGAGTGCCATATTCTGACGATTTGTTTCTTTTCTTGTTCAGACCATGCTGGCCCGGAGGAAAATTCTTACGGTCCAAATACTTATCTGGCCCATAGATAGGCTCACCAAATTTTCTTGCGATTTTCGATTTTGGTCCAATATATCTAGCCATTTGTTTTCTTTTTATTCAATTAGACTAATTAAACACGACGCCTTTTGGGAGGACGACAACCATTGTGAGGAAGTGGAGTAACGTCCACAATCTCTGTCACTTCGATACCCTGGTTATGGATAGTGCGAATAGCTGACTCTCTGCCTGTTCCCGGGCCTTTAACATATACTTTTGCTTTGCGCATGCCTGCGTCGAAAGCAACTTTAGCGCAATCTTCAGCGGCTACTTGAGCGGCATACGGAGTGTTCTTCTTCGAACCACGGAAACCGTTCTTTCCAGCTGACGACCACGATATCACTTGTCCATCGCTATTGGTGATTGAAATAATGATATTATTGAACGAAGAATGAATGTGAACTTCGCCCGTTGATTCAACCTTAACGACTCTTTTCTTTGTAGTTTTTGACTTCTGTGCCATAATTAATTACCTATTATTTAGTGGCTTTCTTTTTGTTAGCGACAGTTTTCTTCTTTCCCTTGCGGGTACGTGCGTTGTTACGTGTGTTCTGACCGCGAACGGGCAAGCCCAAACGGTGGCGGACACCTCTGTAACAACCAACATCCATCAGTCGCTTAATATTCAATTGTACCTCAGAACGCAATTCACCCTCGAGTTTGTAATCTGCAAGGATTTTGCGCAACGATGCGATTTCAGCATCTGTCCAGTCACCCACTTTGGTGTCGTAGCTTATTTCAGCTTTGTCAAGAATAGTTCTCGCACTGCTGCGTCCGATACCGAAAATGTATGTCAGGCCTATTTCTCCTCTTTTGTTTTTTGGTAAATCTACACCTACAAGACGTGCCATAATTACATTAAAAATTTTTGAGTTGCAAATTTATTAAATTATCCTTGACGTTGTTTGAATTTCGGATTTTTTTTGTTAATCACATACAAACGTCCTTTCCGGCGCACGATTTTGCAATCTGCGCTGCGCTTTTTGATTGATGCTCTTACTTTCATCTTTTTAGTCCTTTTATTTGTACCTGAATGCGATACGTCCCTTAGTCAAATCGTAAGGTGACATCTCAACTTTTACTTTATCACCCGGCAGTATCTTTATGTAGTGCATCCTCATCTTCCCAGATATGTGGGCGGTTATCACCAGCCCGTTCTCAAGTTCGACGCGGAACATCGCATTCGACAATGCCTCAATGATAGTACCATCTTGCTCGATAGAAGCCTGCTTGGCCATAAATTAATTTTTTGGTTACTCAAATGTCTTTTTTCAGACTCTGCGTTTACCTCTCCGCTAACTGACCGACAATTCCTTGCGGACGTCTCCTGAATCCAGATTCCATACTGATTGTGCGCACAATCTTTATTACGTCAGTATTCAACAGTTAGCGCTGTTGTTAAATGTTTGAACGACCTTTAATTCGTCCACTCTTCATCAATCCGTCGTAGTGACGCATCAACAAGCGGCTTTCGATTTGCTGAAGCGTGTCAAGCACTACACCAACCATAATCAGCAGAGATGTGCCGCCATAGAAATAGGCGAAACTGCTCTGTACTCCAGCTATCATGGCAAAGGCCGGCATTATTGCCACTAAAGCTAAGAATATTGACCCTGGCAATGTGATGCGTGACATTACAGCATCAAGGTATTCAACTGTTTTGCGACCAGGCTTCACTCCTGGTATAAAGCCTCCATTCTTCTTCATATCATCGGCCATTTGCGTCGGGTTGATGATAATGGCTGTATAGAAATATGTGAAAAGAATGATGAGCAATCCTACTGTCAAATTGTACCAGAAGCCTGTCGGGTTCGACAATGCGGCTGCAATACCTGTTGCCGACTCTGCGTTTGAGAATCCAATCAGGACTATCGGCAAGAACATTATAGCCTGCGCGAAAATTATAGGCATAACTCCAGCTGCGTTGACTTTCAACGGAATGTACTGCCTAACGCCGCCATATTGTTTGTTCCCGACAATCCGTTTAGCCTGCAGCAATGGAATTTTGCGGGTTCCTTGTACAAGCAGGATAGTCAGCAGGATAACGATTCCCAGTGCAATCATCTCAATCAAGAACATCACTAAACCTCCTCCCTGTTCGTTCAAACGCGAGATGAACTCAACCCAAAGAGCTGACGGGAGGCGTGCAATAATACCTATCATGATTATCAAAGAGATTCCGTTGCCCAGACCTCTGTCGGTGATTCGCTCTCCAAGCCACATTACAAACATTGTTCCTGCTGTAAGTATGAACATTGAAGACACCGTGAAATATGCACCTTTGATGATGAAGGCCGACTCTGGCAACTGTGAATGCAAATTGGCCAGATAACCCGGACCTTGCAAAAACAAGATGCCGACAGTAAGAATTCTTGTGATTTCGTTAATCTTACGGCGGCCGCTCTCTCCTTCACGCTGCAACCTCTGGAAATATGGAACTGCCATACCCAGCAATTGGACAACAATTGAGGCTGAGATGTAAGGCATGATACCCAAGGCAAATATTGACGCGTTTGAGAACGCACCTCCTGAGAACATATCCAAAAGACCCAATATGCCGCTTGCTGTCTGATTCTTCAAGGCCGCAAGCTGTGTCGGGTCGATTCCTGGCAGAACCACCATTGTTCCCAGACGATACACAAGGATAAGAAGCAATGTGTTTACAATCCTATCACGCAAATCGTCAATTTTCCAAATATTCTTTAAGGTTTCAATAAATCTCTTCATCAGTATAGGAATTACAAGGTTATTACTTTGCCATTCTGACCTTCGATAGCAGCGATAGCAGATTTCGAGAATGCATGGGCCTCAACCTCTAATTGGAGGCTCAGCTTGCCATTTCCCAATATCTTCACTTTATCGTTGGCAGACACCAAACCGTTGGCCAACAAGATATCAAAGTCAATCTTTGTGATGTTCTTTGTCTCTGCCAATTTCTGCAAATCGCCGACATTGACAGCCTTGAACTCCTGACGGTTGATATTCTTGAAACCAAATTTTGGCAGACGTCTCTGCAATGGCATTTGTCCACCTTCGAAACCTACCTTCTTCGAGTATCCTGAGCGCGATTTAGCTCCCTTATGACCACGGGTAGATGTCCCGCCTTTACCGGAACCGGCACCGCGACCTATTCTTTTCGAAGATTTAACTGAGCCGGCAGCCGGCTTTAAATTGCTTAAATCCATAATAATTTCTTGTTACTTAATTTCTTCAACAGAAACCAAATGTTTAACTGCATTTATCATTCCAAGTATCTCGGGTTTTGCATCATGCTCAACTACCTGATTGAGTTTGCGTAAACCCAAAGCCTCCAATGTCGCAACCTGACGCTTGCTGCTGCCAATCTTGCTCCTTATTTGTTTTATGCGATATTTAGCCATGACTATTAACCTTTAAATACTTTTTCCATTGATATACCACGCTCAAAGGCTACTTCTTTGGCGTCTCTCATCTGAGCCAGAGCCTCCATTGTGGCTTTAACCACGTTGTGTGGGTTAGACGAGCCTTTTGACTTAGCAAGACAGTCTTTTACGCCGACACTCTCAAGCACTGCACGCATGGCACCACCGGCCTTGACACCAGTACCGTGCGATGCGGGCGAGATGTAAACTTTGGCGCCGCCGTAAACTGCCAATTGGTCGTGAGGAAGTGTGCCGTTGATAACCGGAACCTTGATAAGGTTCTTTTTTGCATCCTCAACGCCTTTGCTTATTGCCGTTGTCACCTCATTGGCTTTGCCAAGTCCGTAACCTACAACTCCGTCTTCGTTTCCGACAACAACAATTGCCGAGAATGTGAAGGTGCGGCCACCCTTGGTTACTTTGGTAACACGGTTGATTGCCACCAAGCGATCTTTCAGTTCCAGATCAGTTGTTTTTATTCTTCTTGCGTTTGACATAATCTTCTAAAATTTAAGTCCACCTTTACGGGCAGCTTCAGCCAAGGCTTTAATTCTGCCATGATACAAAAAGCCATTTCTGTCAAATACGACCTGGCTGATTCCCTTCTCCAAGGCTACTTTAGCAATTTGCTCGCCTACTTTTTCTGCCTTCTGGGTTTTAGTCTCCTTTAACTCGGCAATGCCTTTAACCATTGAGGTAGCCGATGCAAGAGTTACACCTTTAACATCATCGATAAGCTGAACAGATATCTGCTTGTTGCTGCGGAACACGCTCATGCGTGGTTTTTCTGCTGTGCCAGACACTCTTGTGCGAATGCTTGCCTTGATTTTATTGCGTCTTTCTAATTTAAACGATGCCATAATTCTTCAGTTTAATAATTACTTACCAGCAGACTTGCCTGCTTTTCTGCGAATCTGTTCACCGATAAACTTGATACCCTTGCCCTTGTAAGGTTCTGGCATACGGAATGAGCGTATCTTAGCTGCCACTTGACCTATAAGCTGCTTGTCGCAACTCTCAAGTTTCAGCATCGGATTGCTGCGTTTATCAGTTTTTGCCTCTACTTTGATTTCTGGCGGCAACTCAAACATTATGCTGTGAGAGAAGCCCAGACTCATCTCAAGCATCTGTCCGTTAGACTCGGCGCGATAACCGACACCAACAAACTCCATCTCTAACTTGAACCCTTCAGAAACTCCTACAACCATGTTGTGAATCAAAGCGCGGTACAAGCCGTGCATCGATTTGTGAGCTATCTCGTCGTCAGGACGCTCCAGTTTCACAACTGTTGGCTCAACAACAACTTTGATGTCAGGATTGACTTTTTGTGTCAATGTTCCTTTGGGCCCTTTTACTACTACCACATTGTCGCCGTCAACTGTGACTGTTACGCCAGCGGGTATAGCTACAGGTAATTTTCCAATACGTGACATGTTATGATTCTATTAATAAATGTAACACAATACTTCGCCGCCTACATTCTTGGCTTTGGCTTCTTTGTCTGAAAGAATACCTTGCGATGTCGACAAGATTGCGATTCCGAGTCCGTTCAAAACGCGCGGCATGTTCTCAACATCGGTGTATTTTCTCAAACCCGGACGGCTTGCTCTTTCCAACTTCTTGATAACCGGCTCTTTTGTCTGCAGGTTGTATTTCAAGGCAATTTTTATGACGCCTTTGTCCTTCTCGTCGTCGAACTTGTAGTTCAGGATGTAACCGTTATCGAAAAGGATTTTGGTTATACCTTTCTTGATGTTTGACGAAGGTATCTCTACGACTCTGCTTCTGGCCATTTGAGCATTCCTTATGCGTGTAAGGAAATCTGCTATTGGATCTGTCATTTTTCTAAATCTTTAAGGTTACCAACTTGCTTTTTTAACACCCGGAATTAATCCTTTGAGTGCCATCTCACGGAATTGAATACGGCTGATACCGAACTGACGGATATAGCCTTTCGGACGTCCTGTGAGAGAGCATCTGTTATGCATACGAACCGGCGAAGCGTTTTTCGGCAACTTCTGAAGAGCGATATAATCACCTTCTGCGATAAGTTTCTCGCGCTTCGCAGCATATTTCTGAACTAATTTAGCCCTTTTAACCTCGCGGGCTTTCATTGATTCTTTTGCCATTGATTAATTCTTTTTAAGATTTTTAAATGGTATTCCGAATTCTCTTAAAAGAGCGTATCCTTCCTCATCGGTTTTTGCTGTGGTCACAAAAGTGATATCCATACCCAGCATAGTAGTGATTTTGTCGATGTCAATCTCCGGGAAGATGATTTGCTCTGTAACACCGAGTGTGTAGTTGCCTCTGCCGTCAAGTTTGCTGTTGACACCCTTGAAATCGCGGATGCGAGGTAATGCAACTACAATCAGGCGCTCTAAAAACTCGTACATGCGGTCTTTTCTCAAAGTCACCTTAACACCAATCGGCATTTTCTTTCTCAACTTGAAGTTCGAGATATCCATGCGCGACAAAGTCTTGAGCGGCTTCTGTCCGGTTATGGCTGCTACCTCTTCTGCGGCAGTGTCAATTATCTTCTTGTCCGCGATAGCCTTTCCAACACCGCGATTGATGACAATCTTCTCGAGTTTTGGAACCTGCATGGGGGTTTTGTAGTTAAATTCCTTTGTCAAAGCAGGAATAATAACTTCTTTATACTTCTTGCGTAATTCTGGTACGTATTCCATTATTTGATTTCCTCCCCTGATTTTTTAGAATATCTTACTAATTTGCCTTCTTCATTCTTTCTTCTTCCGATACGGGTCGGATTGCCTGTTGCAGGCTCAATCAGCATCAGATTCGAAATATGAATGGGAGCTTCCTGTTTTACAATACCGCCTTGGGTATTCTTAGCGTTCGGCTTGGTGTGTTTCGACACCAGGTTGACACCTTCGACGATAGCGCGTTGTTTCTCTACTTGCACGCTAAGGACTTTGCCTCGCTGTCCTTTAGACTCACCAGCGATAACAACAACGGTATCTCCTTTTTTGATATGCAATTTTGTTGCCATTTTTGTTATCTTTTAATTACAATACTTCTGGTGCAAGAGAAACAATCTTCATGTAATTGTCACGCAGCTCGCGGGCCACGGGGCCAAAAATACGGGTTCCTCTAATTTCACCTGCATTATTAAGTAACACACATGCGTTGTCATCAAAGCGAATGTAAGAGCCATCGCTGCGGCGTATCTCCTTGGTTGTGCGTACAACCACGGCCTTGCTCACAGCGCCTTTTTTTACATCTCCGCTAGGAAGAGCTGTCTTCACGGCTACCACTATAGTATCACCTATTGAAGCGTAACGCTTTTTTGAACCGCCCAACACATTGATACAAAGAACAGTTTTTGCACCGCTGTTGTCGGCCACGCTTAATCTAGTTTCGGATTGTATCATGACTACTTAGCTTTTTCAATGATTTCAACTAAACGCCAGTTCTTTGTTTTGCTCAAAGGTCTGGTTTCCATAATCTTAACAGTATCACCTATGTTGCACTCGTTCTTGTCATCTTGAGCGTGCAACTTGGTAGTCTTATTCACGAATTTTCCGTAAAGTGGGTGTTTAACTTTGCGTTTAACGGCAACGGTAATGGTTTTGTCCATTTTGTTGCTGACCACCACGCCTATACGTTCCTTTCTCAGATTTCTTGTAGTTTCCATCTGTCGAAATTATTTTTTTTGGTTAATCTCTCTGGCCCTCAATTCTGTTTTCAGACGTGCAATATCCTTCTTTGTCTCACCTATTTTGTTGGTGTTGTCAAGCGGCGACACTGCATGGTTCAAACGCATCTTGGTCAGGATCTTTTCATTGTTCTCAATCTGCTCTTGGATTTCCAAGGTCGATAACTCTCTAACTTCTGAAGCTTTCATACTCTTTAATTTGATGAAGATTCAACATAGTCGTTACGGACGATGAATTTGGTCTTGATTGGCAATTTCTGTGCTCCCAGACGCAACGCCTCTTTGGCAATTTCGAATGGAACACCCTCTGCTTCAATAATAATACGACCCGGAGTTACTACAGCGGCAAAAGCTTCAGGATCACCTTTACCTTTACCCATACGAACGTCGGCAGGTTTCTTTGTTATTACTTTGTCAGGGAAAATTCTGATCCAAATTTGTCCTTCACGTTTCATATAACGAGTAACAGCCTGACGTGCTGCCTCGATTTGTCTTCCAGTAATCCAGCAATTCTCTAAAGCCTTGATACCAAAAGATCCGAAAGCCAATTCGTGACCGCGGTGGGCGTTGCCTTTTGCGCGGCCTTTTTGTACTCTTCTGTATTTAGTTTTCTTTGGCTGTAACATCTCTAACTGATTTTTAGATTACTTCTGACGTTTTTTTAGTCCCTTCTTCTGTGGTTGTGCGGCACCGATGTTCGGAGAAAGGTCGCGTTTTCCATAAACCTCGCCTTTGCAAATCCAAACTTTGATACCAATCAGACCCACTTTAGTCAATGCCTCAACCATTGCGTAGTCGATGTCGGCACGCAGTGTGTGCAATGGAATACGGCCCTCTTTAAAAATTTCAGACCGTGCCATTTCAGCGCCGCCAAGACGACCCGACACTTGAACTTTGATGCCTTCGGCACCCATACGCATTGTTGATGCTATACCCATCTTAACTGCACGGCGATAAGACACGCGGCCTTCCAGCTGACGGGCGATATTGCTACCTACAAGGAATGCGTCAAGTTCCGGTCTCTTTATTTCAAAGATGTTTATCTGCACTTCCTTTTTGGTTATTTTCTTCAGCTCTTCTTTCAACTTGTCAACCTCTTGTCCGCCTTTGCCTATGATAAGCCCCGGACGAGCAGTGTTGATAGTAATAGTTATAAGCTTCAGTGTGCGCTCAATGATTATTTTAGACACACCGGCTTTTGCTAAACGAGCTTGAAGATACTCACGAATTTTACTGTCCTCAAGAATTTTCTCTGAATACTTCTTGCCTCCAAACCAGTTGGAATCCCATCCTTTGATGACACCCAATCTGTTACCTATCGGATTACATTTCTGTCCCATTTATTCACTTTTTTCGTTTGTTTGACTCTTGCTATCAACAACAACTGTAACGTGGTTAGAACGTTTTCTAATACGGTATCCACGTCCCTGCGGAGCAGGACGAAGACGCTTTAACTGACGACCAGAATCCACGGAAATCTCTTTCACGTACAGATTCGAATCCTCAATTCTTGCACCATCGTTTTTCTGCTGCCAGTTCGCGATAGCAGACAATAACAGTTTTTCAACTTTGGCAGAGGCCTCTTTAGGACAATAGCGAAGAATGCTTAATGCTTTGTTGACGTCAACGCCACGAACCATATCGGCAATCAAACGCATTTTACGAGGAGATGTCGGGCAATCATTAAGTTTTGCGAAACTTATGTTCTTCCTTTCCTCCTTCAACTGATTTGCTCTATTTCTTTTTCTTGCACCCATTGTTAGTTCCGATTTACATTATTATTTCTTCTTTCCTCCGTGACCTCTGAACTGACGGGTTGGGGCGAATTCACCCAATTTATGACCTACCATGTTCTCAGTTACATAAACTGGTATAAAGCGGTTTCCGTTATGAACGGCAAAGGTATGCCCAACAAAGTCTGGAGAAATCATTGAGGCCCTCGACCAGGTTTTGATAACGTCTTTCTTACCTGACTCATTCATTGCAGCCACTTTAGCGTCAAGCTTGTAATAAATGTACGGCCCTTTTTTTAACGAACGACTCATAATTTATGCTTTACTTTTTCTACGTTCAACAATCATTTTATTCGACAGCTTTTTCGGACGACGAGTCTTGTATCCCTTAGCTGGCATACCGTTACGTGAACGCGGGTGTCCGCCAGAAGCACGTCCTTCACCACCACCCATCGGGTGATCGACAGGGTTCATGACAACACCACGGTTACGCGGTCTGCGACCCAGCCAACGAGAACGTCCGGCTTTTCCCGACACTTCCAAAGCATGATCTGAATTGCCGACAACTCCAATAGTTGCTTTGCATGTTACCAATACCATACGGATTTCTCCCGAAGGTAATTTCACAATTGCGTACTTGCCCTCACGCGATGTAAGCTGCGCAAACGTTCCGGCGCTGCGTGCCATGCTTCCGCCCGCGTTAGGACGAAGTTCGATGTTGTGAATAATAGTACCGAGTGGAATCTCTGAAAGATACAAAGCGTTGCCAACCTCAGGTGCAACACCCTTGCCTGACATTACTACCTGGCCAACGGTCAAGCCGTTTGGTGCCAGAATGTACCTTTTCTCTCCATCGGCGTAAACAACTAAAGCGATACGAGCGCTACGATTTGGATCGTACTCTATCGATTTAACTGTTCCTGCTACGCCATCTTTATCGCGCTTGAAGTCGATAATACGATAGCGTTGTTTGTGTCCACCACCTATATATCTCATTGTTAGACGTCCGTCGTTGTTACGGCCTCCGGACTTCCTTAATGGACTCAACAATGATTTTTCAGGTGTTGAGGTGGTTACTGTTTCAAAGTTGCTAACCACCTTGCCTCGCTGACCCGGTGTAACGGGTTTTAGTTTTTTCGCGGCCATTATCTAAATTAAATACTAAATATTGCTATAAAAATCTATTGTCTGGCCATCTTTTAATGTAACAATGGCCTTCTTGTAGGCGTTGGTGCGGCCCTCAACAAATCCTGCCTTGGTGTAGCGCGATTTGCGCTTGCCGGCATATCTGATTGTATTGACAGCGTCCACCTTGACTCCATACAAATCTTCTATCTCTTTGCGAATCTGCAATTTGTCAGCTCTTTTGTCAACAATGAAACCATAACGATTCAGTTTCTCTGACTGGGCTGTCATCTTCTCGCTTATGATTGGTTTTATTATAATACTCATAGTTTTTTCCTCCTATTATCCCAATAAGTTTTCAATTATCTCCAATGAGTTCTCTGTAATCCCAAGCGATGAAGCATTCATTATTTGATAAGTATTTAAAAGGTCGGCAGTTACAACTTCCACACCTTCCAAATTTCGAGCCGACAAATATATGTTTTTATTAGATTCCCCTAACACCAACAATGATTTTTTACCGTTGATTTTCAGGTTGTCAAGAATAGCCACATAAGCCTTTGTCTTTGGCTCGTTGATTGCGATGTTGTCGACAACGATAATCTCATTAGCCTGTGCCTTGTAAGCCAGAGCCGACTTACGCGCCAACTGTTTCAGCTTCTTGTTCAATTTGAACGAATAATCGCGTGGCTGTGGTCCGAATACTCGGCCGCCGCCTACAAAAACTGGAGCTTTGATGCTTCCGCAGCGTGCACCGCCGGTACCTTTCTGTTTTTTCAACTTGCGGGTACTTCCCGATACCTCGTTGCGCTGTTTCGATTTATGTGTGCCTTGGCGTTGGTTTGCCAAGTATTGCTTAACGTCAAGATAGATTGCGTGATCATTAGGTTCGATACCGTAGATGGAATCGTTTAACTTAACGTTTTTGCCAGTTTCTTTTCCTTCTTGATTTAAAACTTTCAATTCCATTATTTCTCAATTATTAAGTATGAACCTTTGTGACCTGGTACAGATCCTTTAACTAAAATTAAGTTGTTCTCAGGGATGACCTTCACAATACGAAGGCTAAGAACTTTTACTTGATCGCCACCCATACGACCAGCCATGCGCATACCCGGCATAACTCGCGATGGATACGATGATGCACCTAATGAACCCGGATGGCGGCTGCGGTTGTGCTGACCGTGAGTCTGGTCGTTCACGCCATTGAAGTTGTGACGGCGGACAACGCCCTGGAATCCTTTACCTTTCGAGATTCCGGTTACGTCAACCCAAGCCTCATCGTTGAAGATGTCAACCGAAATGGTGTCACCCAATTTGTAATCACAATCGAAGTCCAAAAATTCAGCCACTTTCGCTTTTGGAGCGGTGTTGGCTTTCTTGAAGTGTCCCAACTCGGCTTTCGAGAAGTTTTTCTCGCTTCTGTCGTCATAGCCAAGCTGTAATGCGCTGTAACCGTCTTTTTCAACGGTCTTCACTTGTGTAACAACACAAGGTCCTGCTTCGATAACAGTGCATGGAATATTTTTTCCCTCGGCCCTGAAAATCGATGTCATTCCAATTTTTTTACCTATTAATCCAGCCATTTTTATTTGATATAAAATGTCATACTTTAATCTCTACTTCAACACCACTGGGGAGTTCAAGTTTCATCAAGGCGTCAATGGTCTTAGCTGTCGAGCTGTAGATGTCCAATAGCCTTTTGTAAGAAGACAGCTCAAACTGCTCACGTGATTTCTTGTTCACGAAAGTTGAGCGTAATACTGTAAACACGCGGCGGTGTGTAGGAAGTGGAATAGGTCCGCTTACAACTGCGCCGGTTGTCTTTACTGTCTTCACAATCTTCTCAGCCGACTTGTCGACCAAGTTGTGATCGTAAGACTTTAATTTAATTCTGATTTTCTGGCTCATATTAAGTTAATATATAAGAAAGTTATTTTCCTTTTATCTTCTCTAACACCTCTGTTGCCACGTTTTTCGGTGTCTCAGCGTAGTGCGAGAACTCCATGCTTGATGTTGCGCGGCCCGATGTGATTGTACGCAGAACGGTTACATAACCGAACATCTCCGACAATGGAACGTTGGCTTTGATAACACGGTCGCCAGTCGAGCGGCTTTCCATACCCTCAACCTGGCCACGGCGTTTGTTAAGGTCACCGATAACATCGCCCATGTAATCCTCAGGAGTTACAACCTCAACATGCATGATTGGCTCAAGCAGAATCGGTTTTGCTTTAGCGCAAGCCTCGCGGAATGCCTGACGGCCTGCAATCTCGAACGAAAGCTGGTCAGAGTCAACCGGGTG
>JAEEGL017137315.1_pt1 | contig 18348 bp, 18 predicted proteins | sample 9134231 | NCBI WGS metagenome assembly JAEEGL01 (sample SAMN16246548, study PRJNA631951) | gut metagenome | biome: gut microbiome; feature: rumen; material: fiber-attached | host: Bos | place: Iran: Karaj | collected 2018-10 | reverse complement strand
TGGCGGTCCTGAAGCACCTGGCCCTGATAAGGGCTGGGTTCCTCGCGGAGCCGATGAGGAGGGACAGGGAGGTCGAGGACGCCCTGAGCAGGTATCCAGGATTCGACGGGACCATCGAGTGGATGGAGGACCACGGGATTTCCCTATGAAAATGTGGGGCAAACTGCCCCTAAACCATTTAAAAACTATTCTATATCTAGTCGACTAAATAATTCAAAAAGTTAGCATGCACACTCTATCTTTGGATAAAAAAGCATGTTCTTATTAATCGCTATTAAAAAGTTGTTAAAATGGATGTTATGCGGTTCATTAAGTGAATCGCAATCATCATTAAGAAAAAACACGTCCAGTGATTCGTCTAGGAAAGTATACTATACAAAGTCAACGAGAACGATCGTCTCTTTGTGTAAGATAAAAGACAAGGGAAAACGATGTATAAATCGCTAGAATTGTTCTGCGGAACGGGCGGTCTTGCACTAGGCCTACATCAATCAGGTTTTATCCCTGTTGCATTGATAGAAAGAGACGCCGACTCGTGTAACAACATAATACAAAATATCAATCAGGGAAACAGGACTGTGAATAACTGGACCATAATTAATGATGACATCAGAAATATCGACTACAGCCAGTTCGATTCAGAAGTAGACGTCATAACAGGTGGGCCACCATGCCAGCCTTTCTCCATAGGGGGTAAAAGCATGGCAAATGACGATGAAAGGGATATGTTCCCTGAAGCTGTCCGTGCGATTAGAGAGATACGGCCAAAGGCCTTCATTTTAGAAAATGTAAAAGGATTATTACGTGAATCTTTCAAGCCTTATTATGAGTATATAATTGCCCAGCTATCAAATCCCTCTGTTGTTAAGAAAGCAGATCAAGATTGGGAAAGCCATTGTGATTATCTTAAAAGGATGAGTTCAGATTGCGACATGTATAATGTTAGATATCAGCTGTTTAACGCCGCTGATTACGGGATACCACAAATACGCAACAGAGTATTCATCGTAGGCATAAGAAAGGATTTAGGCAGAACCTGGATACCTCCGATTCCGACTCATTCGAAAGAATCTCTTCTGTATGAACAATATGTAACTGGGGATTATTGGATCAAACACGATTTGAGAATCCCAGAACAAATGATTGCAAGAGACATAAATCAAAGATCCAACAGTAAAAAATTCGAATTAAAGCCATGGAATACTGTAAGGGATGCAATTGGAGATTTGCCCGATCCCAAAAATAACAATAACATTCCAAATCACGAATATCGCGCAGGCGCGAAAAGTTACAAAGGACATACTAGCAGCATAATGGATCTGCCATCAAAGACAATCAAAGCAGGAGCACACGGGGTCCCAGGTGGCGAAAACACGATATTACTGGATGATGGAACGACGAGATATTATACAGTAAGGGAGAGCGCCAGAATACAGACATTCCCAGACGACTATAGTTTTTATTCATCATGGACAGAAAGCATGCGGCAAATCGGAAATGCAGTACCTGTGAAACTAGCAAAAATCATTGGAGATTCAGTATATGAGCAACTCAAAAGATATGATTGAAACAGGAGAACTCCTGATAGATTATCGGCCATTCAATCCACTTGATAAGAAAATTCTTGGGAAATGCGTGGCTGATGCCGCTGTCGAAACATCGGTATCAGAACTGCCACCGAAAGAATTCATCGGGGCAGGGGTGTATCTTCTATATTACGAGGGAGACTTCCCACTTTATAGAAAAATTGCTGACAACAATAGAAACGGAGCATATAATGCCCCAATCTACATAGGAAAAGCTGTTCCGAACGGAGCAAGAAAAGGCGGTTTCGGAGACAATCCCAATCCAGGAAAAGTACTTTACAAAAGACTGCAGGACCATGCCAAATCAATAATAGCCGCAGAGAATCTTGAATTGGGCGATTTTAAATGCAGATATCTAGCAGTAGACGATATCTGGATTCCGTTGGCAGAATCATTGCTCATTGATCGTTTTTCACCAGTATGGAATCTTGCGCTGGAAGGATTCGGAAATCATGACCCTGGAAAAGGAAGAACGAATGGAAAGAAACCGTTGTGGGACGTTATACATCCAGGCAGAGATTGGGCAGAAGTTCTAAAGCCTAATCCACAGTCGCCTAAAGAAATTGAGAAACAAGTTCTATCCTTTATAGACAGCACATACTAATTACCTGTAGGTCAACAGCGAAGAATAAACAAATTGTGGTGATTAATTCAATAATTCAATTTCCAATCTTACATGGCTCTGCCCCTTCTCGAAGATATTCCGCCTGTGATATTCCAGATAATTAGAGTCTGGAGCCTTCTTCAAATCAGGGATCGTGATTTCTTTTCCATCATACCGACGAAAGTAGTCATCGAACACGTGTCTGTCCATTGAATCCTCTATAAACGAGGAGAGCCGGACGCGATAGCTGCTCGGATCCACAGTGATAAGGCCGGAATCAAGAGCGGCGTCGTGGAGAGCATTGAGGCATAATCCGTTGCGGACATCCAGTTTCTCCACGCTAGTGCTTTTGCTCCAAGGCTTGATATGACTCGCCCTTAACAAACGAGACTCCCTTATCCCCGTGATGCAGCAGGAGCCGTTATACGCATCCAATACCAGGTTCCTAAACTTGTCCTGATTTACCCTGGTGTTCACGAGGCGAGCTTTCGTGAGACCGACAACCCACTCGTTCTCTTCGATATCGGCTGGTTCAGCAGCGCCGGACACGATCTCATAAATTGCTATGTATTGTGGGTCCCTTTCCAGTTCTTCGAGAGCCTTATCCATAGTCAGGCCTTTGAATATGCCTTTGAAATCGTCTCCTAGGCCATAGTGCCTAAGAATAGCCCAGGATTGGTAGCCTTTGCTCTTGCCACTGTCAAGCCCCAAGACTTGCCTGTCCAGCTTTCTGCTGGAGAGTCCATCGAAAAGGTACCTGATGACAATATCTTCCCTCAATTCCCGCCTATAATGATTGAATTCCCTGTCACGGGGCGATATCGTCAGATCAGGAAGCTGCATGAGCCGAAATCCGCAATTGCAGCTTTAAGACATTCGATATAATACTAAGAATGGCCATATTGATTGCAGCAAACATAAAAAGAATAAACAGTAGAATCACTCATACCTCGTTTTTATTTCTTTTACATAACTGTCTATGGCTTCTATATTTTTAGAAATCAAAGCAAAATGATACACCTCGAGGTCGTTATCCATATATTTAGAATCATACCTAGAGAGACGAATAAATTCGCCCATGTATCTGAACGATTTGCTTGGATACCGGACAAAAAGGAAGATAGGATATTGACCAGTGTTGACGTACATGTTGAGCCTTGAATTCAGGTTAATAGCTTTCTTTCTTGGCCCAACGCCCTTCCTAGTGGCACAATAATAGATTAAACCAGGGATTACATCGTCCCATCTGTTTGGATAGGGCCTCGAATCCCCTTCTTCATAAAGCGTCTGAACAAGTACAGTACGCTTGTCTTTGTCGTTAACAATTATGCCGCACTGTAATCCCCTTGGCCCATCGGAATCACAGAATGCCACCAGATCGTCAATGCTTACTAAAGAACACAGATCGAACATAATTGTACGATCAATATGGAGGAATATAACAAACGCGATCAATAATTAGACGATCCTTAAAGAATCAAGTCTAAGATGCTAAACGTATACGATCAGAAGAAATAATCAAACACAGAGAAAAACAGAATTCTATAAAAAAAATTGAAAAACCACTCAGACTCTGTTGAGGTCATATACGTATTTTTTGGAATCTTCAGAGCGGACTGAGTAGTCGTACACCAGACCTTTGGAAAACAAGCGCTTCATCATCTCCAGGCCTATGTAGTATACGACGTCGATGGCGACAGAATTGCCTATGAGCTTATAGGCGTAGGTTTTGGAAACGTCGAGCTTGAAATCTTCAGGAAAGCCCTGGATTCTTAAGAACTCCCTGGGGGTCAAAGAGCGTATATTCTCATCGTTGAGAGGCGTCTTTCTTCTGAAGCGAGTGGTACGGTCGGATATGTTGGGATCCTCGATGAGATTCCTCTCGCGTCCCATGCCTCCTCCGAGAAGGGTGTTCGGTATCTCTGAGTCATCCTTCATGACATGGTATCCGTAACCCCTCCCATTCATGCGCTGCTCCTCGCGATGCCTTTTGAGACAGTCTAGATAACCCTGCGACAAATAGTAGTCTGCTGGCACAGGGGAGCGCGTCCTAACAGAGCCGAGGTTTTTCCTCTCTTCCGGAGGTATGTCCAACGGGGCGGGGAACTCGAAATCGTCTATCGAGTATTCTTTCTTGAAACCGACTATGTATATCCTTTCTCTCTTTTGCGGAACATTGAAATCGGCGGAGTTGAGGACCTTGAATTTAGCGTCGTAACCCAGGGCGTCCAGCCTGCTCATTATGTACTCCAGGGTCTCGCCGTGGTTGTTGCTGACCAGACCCTTCACGTTCTCGAGAAGGAAGGCCTTGGGCTTTCTGAGGTCGAGGATCTTGTCGATGTAGTTGAACATCTTTCCCCGATCGTCGTTGAATCCTTGACCCTTGCCGGCACGAGAGAAGGGCTGACAGGGAAAGCCGCCCAGAAGAATATCGAAATCCGGAAGCGAGTCGCGATCGGCAGGATCTAGCATTGTGATGTCATGCTGCGGCACCATGTCGAAGTTGGACTCGTACACCTTGGCAGCATGGGGATCTATTTCTGATGCGAAGACGCATTGCCCTCCCAGGTCCTCGAAAGCGATGCGCATGCCGCCGATCCCGGCGAACAGGTCTATGAACGTGAAATCTCCCACTTTGTCCCCTCAAGAGATTCGCTTATTTCTTTTTGCCGGAACATCCTTCTCGTATTTCAGACCAGAAATGTTGAGGGTGTAGGATATCCTCTCCATGAACGGGGGCTTCATCCTGTCGATGAAGAAATCGGTAATGACCGGTATGTTGTTCTCGACAGGATAGTACAGTATCTCCAGGCAGTGATAGCATGTCCTCCTTAGGCTGGTGTCCCTGAATCCCAGCTTTCTGAGGCCGGAATCCAGCTTACTTCTGTCATAACCCATGGAAGAGAGTTCTTCTACAACAGAGTCTATGCTGCATTCCCCATGAGGGTCCTCCTCGAATCTGCAGAAGCAGAGGTAGTCAGCCTTCTTAGCCTGAAACTCTTCGGTGATGGTCACAAAGGACGAGTTCCTGACCAACGTGGACTTGACCTCGAAATACATGTCCGATGCAGGAGCGCATATGTCGCATACGCCAGCATCAGGGCCTTGCCAAGAGGCGTCGTCGTATCCATGCTTAAGCAGTTCCCTTAAAACAACGAGCTCCCCTATGACTTGGTAAGTACTGCGGATGAGATTGCGATTTCCGAAAGCATCCTTCCACTTGTCGAACCAGACAGAAGGATCCTCAGAGATGGAGGTGCGGTCTTCAAGAATCAGGCTCTCGCATACCCTGGCGAATTCGGATTGAAAGCCAGGGACTCTGCAGCTAAGGACATAGCCGTTTTTGACCACGTTGTTGATGTTCACCCTTTTTGATTCCAAGGATATTCCGGAACAGGACTCGATGTATTCGGATTTGAAATCGGATACGAAGAAGATTCCATAGTCATCCTGGTTGTTCAGATACTTGTAATCTTCTGGAGACGAATCCATAGGAACATACTTCCCCTTGACAGATTCGCCGAAAATATCAAAGAACTCGAAGAGCTCGTCGTAGATGGCGCTCATGCTACCACTCTGTCGAATAATTCAGAAACATAGGAATCCAGTCCGTCGAACATGAGCTCAGGCTCCAGAGATTGCATCTGTACAATATTGAGCTTGAGGGCCCTGCTGAGAAGCCCGTCCGATCTGCAGCCCGAAACTATACGCCGCGCATACTCAGTCATTATACACCGGTATAGCTTTACAGGATAGCCCCCAGAACCTGCGCGTTCGACAAGCTGTGAGATGTCATCGGATTGGTTGCCGATCAAGACCTCGCGAGTGGCAGCCATAGGTTCGGGGTCGTCCTCTTGATAAGAAAGGTGGAAGTACCACCATAGCATCGAAGGATAGACCCTACGGGGGTTGGCATAGAACCTGTCCTCGTGCGGAATAGAGCCGCTGGTAGTCCTGAACCTTTCTATGATGATGTCTGGTATGACCTTTACGCTAAGATAAATCCATACCTTCTCGTCGGCGGCGTCGCGGACGGAGAGGCCGTACTCGGACATGACCCTGTAGATTTCCTCTGCCATGTCCAGATCGATGCTGTATTCAGGAGAGCGGGTCCTTCTTCCAGGATCTCTGGACGAATCTTTTGCTTCCGAGAATCTATGCTTCAGCCTGTTCCTGATGGAAAGATAGGGCTCCCTTAGGTCGAGCCCAGATTTGGAGACCATGAGCTCCTGAAGAAAGGCTTTGTCGGAAGCAAGCCTTTGATAGAAATCGCGAGCCTCCTTCTTGTCCATTGTTTCCCAGTTCATTCGCGCTCACCAAGCCTTTTCCTCAAAGCCAATGAAAGTTCGTTCGTATCCATATTGTGCTTTCCGAGAACGACGTTGAACAGGTAGCATAGATAGTCGGAGATGCTGCCGTCCTTGAGGTTCTCGACGTTGGGTTTTACCGTGTCCTCCCAGACTGTTTTGTTCTCACGGACTTTCTCTATCACCGCCACCATGGCCGAGCTGTAGATTTCGACTTTGAGCGCGTTCTTCTTTTTCTCGTCCGCTTTTATGCCCCATATCTCATTGTAACCCGGATACGATTCATTGATGATAACGCGGACAGATTCATCGAAACTGTCCACGCGCGGATCATCCCAATTCATCTCCAATTTCCAGAGGGGCTCCTTATAGCCTAGCTTGATGACGCGAGTAGGGAATTCAGGGGGCTGCTCCTCCATGTACAAGCGAGTGATAGAAAGGGAACCAAGAACCGTTCCTTCTTTATTACACAAAAAAGGTATGTCCGAAGACCCGCTTTTTTTGAGGTACATGATGGTCCTCAATTCGACAGAGCAACGGTAAGTTTGAGCTGGCACGATGGCTTCCAGAACTAACTCGCAAGGCTGCCCTTGGTTAATAATCGATCCTTCATAAGGGAATACCTGTCTCTGGGAAGAGTCTCTGGAAAGAAGGATTAAAGCGATTCCCAGCTCAGAATCGGGACAAGATATGCCAGTTGAAAGATCGAATAACGATTTAGGTCTGTTAACTATACAAGTCCGCTGAATGATGAAGCCATCAGTCTCAGGATTCCATTGGCAATCCTTGCCTGGGATCTCAAAGTTATCCTGGTCGGAGCTATCTTTCTTTGATATGGATTTGACAAATCCGCTGGAATCTCTGTAGGAAAAGACGTAGTCACTTAGATTCACGCCCGCTGAAACAGCAAGCTCAGGACTCAGCATGCGGAAAAGAGGAAATCTGATCTTACTCATGCTCGACACCTATCGTAGATATGTCCAATTCGGGGATGACCGGCAAGTCATTCGAGCGCTTGACGAGGAACTCGATCCTCATGATGGTATTGGGTCTGCCAGAGCCGATGCGTATTTCGGAGTAGTCCTTCCAACGGACAGTCAGCCTGTCGCCGTTTGCTTTGGTGCAGTTAAGGGTGGTCCGAACGTCGCAAGGTATCTCCGTTCCGTTGTCATCCGTATAAGATAGAACAGACAGCTTTAGGAAAGATAAGGGAAACGGTGTCCCTATGTCCTTGTCCCACGACTCTTTGAAATAGGTGGTTGATTCGGCAAAGGCGCCGAGACGTACCAAAGCCGAAGTGGCATTAGAGAATTGAAGAAGTCCAGTCTTCAGAACGCCTTCAGGAGTCTGGGCTTCCGAAAGAGGAGTGAAACGCAAATCTGGTGAGGACCTTTTGGACTGTTTGCCTTTAGAAGGGGTGGTCGTCCCTTTGCTGCGAAGGGCTTGAATGTAAGAGCCCCCTTCCGGGAACAGCCTGTCGGCAACGAACCTACCGTCCGTGGACCTGCGACCTGAAACTTTCGTGGATTCGCCAGACCGCATCTGGTCTGAAAGCTTTTTGGTGATCTGGCTCATTATGTTAGACACGAACCTATCGGAGGAGGAGGAAATGTCCTTCCAACCACGATGGTTGGATTTCTCTGTGGATCTCACATACTGCTCGAGGGTGAGCTCCTCATTACTTTTCAGCTTGACAGTTGTCCCTGTATCAGGATTGAGCCTGAAAACGGCGACAAGATAGGAACCGGACTCGGTTTCCGGAAGATTGGAGAGCGCAGGCTCCTCGAAAGTGAGGAACATTCCTGGGCTACGAACATAGGTCACGATGGGGCGGTTTCCCTTCTCTGAAACTTCGTGCATGTCGCACAGCTTGTACGGATCGTGATCAACGACATCTTTTAAACTTTCGGATGAGAAAATGCCCCAAGCCAGATTACCATACGATTTGTTCTGGTTCTTCAGAGGAAGATTGATGACGTTCTTGAGTGAGGAATCGAACGTGTCGTTATACAGCTTTTGCAGAACAGTGAAGAAGCGATACTTAAGGAAGACCTGTTCGCTGTTCACAGAACATCTGAGAACAGGCTTTCCCTCAACACGGTTGTTCAGCCTCGGAGAGAACCATTTCTGGATATAGAAGTCAAGGCAGCGCTCAACTGTCGTAAGCCAAGACTTATCGGAATCATGCTCGGTCCCGTCCTCTACATCATTGAGGAGCTCAGATTTGGAGACGGAGGGGATGATGACCAATGTGCCCGTCTCTTCACCTTTGTATGAGCGTATACCGAAGCAAGACAGAACTTTGTCAATCTCGTCATCATCGGTGATGGGAGTGACGTCGTTTTCATTGAGCTCGTCTCCGCCCCAAATGCTTATGCCGGACCAGTTCTTGATAGGGACGAAATCCAGGTTCTTCCAGTTGGCGAAAACGGCGTTCATCCTCGATTCATATGAGTCGTTATTCCTGATGCGGGAATAGAAGATTACGAATCCGATGCCCTGACGATAGAACACGCTTTTCCCTTTGCCCCACGATCCGCCCATAGTTCCAGCGTCTTTCCCGGTCTGGCCGATCTTTTTTACAAGGCCGCAGTAGTTGGACTTCTTGTCATCGACATCGCCCGTCAATCCCACAGTGCCGCTGTCCCTTATAGACAGGAAATTATTAGGTTGAGGTCCAAGAACGGATGACAGCTCTGGGAATATGTTGTTGAGTCCGATGACATCATATTCCTTAAAATCAAATTCGACACAGACTTCTTCAAACCCGTTGGTAGCATCAAGGCTGTTCTGTAAGGACTCGCGGACAAGCGCCTCGAGCTTTGGAGTGGACTTGTCCTCTTGTGCATTGACAATGCCTTCTGAGGTGTTGTTGAAAGGGTATTCCGGAATGTGCTTAGCTATCATCTCTGATCTCCATCATCTGGACGTAAGGCGATTTCTCGAAATCGAATTCGGATTCGACGTCGCCTGGGACAAAAATGGATGGGGCGATGATGTCGTACTCGAATCCGTTGTTCTGTTTGTCGTCGACACCTATAGTCGTTATCGAAAGGGTGGCGGTCTTCTCTAGATTCATCGAACGTCTTGCCTGACACCTGATGGTCGGGTCCCCCTTTAGCAACTTTTCAAATGCGCCAGGTTCGGATTCAAGAATCCTTTTGCATTCGTCAAGGTCGAGGTCCATCAGAAGGCTCTTCTTGTCCCTAACGGTTTTGAAGCAGATGACGTCCTTTCCGATGTTGTCGCTCTTCCTGTTCCTCTGGACCTTGTTGATTCTATATTTTCCAGCGAAAGTACGGGTCGGTTCCACAAGATCTTTGGATTCGTTTTCCGTACCGTAGAGGACTATGTTGCAATCCGTCAAGGTTTCAGGGTCATACTTCTTGAGCCAATCGAGGAACGGATCGAAGGAGTTGATTGTTGAATCCTCTACGGGACGGCGAAGAGCAGAGAGATACTCGAGGACTTCGGAGAACGGGACATTTCTGAAGACATAGCTGCTCCCTCTCGGGGACGGCTGGCCGTCATGACCCTCGATAAGCTTCTCGGTGAGACCCACATTGTATTCGAGAGTTTCGCGGTCGTTGAAGAATTTGGTCGGATACTTGTCTTTGGCTCTATACCCTCCGTTCCTATAGGTCTTGCCAGAGGCCTTGGACTTGTTCTTCGCCGTAAGGGATTTGAGCATGCAGGCGGCAGGGACGTCGCGGATTTTTGCATAATAATCCTTTGGGTCGGTACCGTCCATCTTGTATTTTCTTATCTCGACGAACAAAGATTCGTTAATGACTGCAAGGGCACAGAACGCTTTGTACGTTGCAGAATCCATCCAGATCCGGGGGAGAAGCTCGTATCCTTTCCTGAACCCGAACCATCTAGCCATCTGAAGGCAAGTGTCGGCAGTCGCCGTTTTACGGATGAAATAAGTGGAAACGAGTCCCTCGATGGTCAGGCCTCTCGATAATGTCTGGCCGCCTAGAACCAGAAAAGCAGGGGTCTCCTCGAGTATTGCAGCATTTTCCGTTTTACTCGGATATACGATCCTGTTGGTGTAGTTCTTCCCAGTTTCCCCTAACGGAATGGGGTCATCAGACCCATTATCGACACAGTCATGAACCGTATTCGGAGAATACACGTAGTTCTTATTCTCGTCTATTGAAATATGGGTGAGCCCGTTGCCTATCAAAGACGATATGAACGGAACAATCTCCGAGAACTCAGGGTAGTCTGAAATATCGATTTCATCAACGTTTCCTCCGTAATCAGGCAGTATTTCCTTAAAATCGTTCAAGGTGAGCTTACCAGTCTGATAGCTATAAACGTCTTCACAACGTTTGAATAGATCATCCCTTTGGTTTAGGATATAATCCATTACTGCTTGGTTCATCAGTAGTTGCTTTTCAACTCTGACATCGACATTGATTAGCATGCTCACAGGTTTGCCAAAGCGTCTTAATTTCAGAACAGCAACGCAGCAGTAGAACCAGGCGATGCTGTCTTTGAGGGATTCGGGAAGAATGATGGGTGAAGAAGACCTTTTTTTGATGATCTTCCCGATGCTGTCATCTATAATGGTGACATGTTCGCCAAGCCCCTCCTCCTCTCCGTCTCCATAGAACTGCTTAAGACCCATGTAGAGAGACGGAGGAGTCAGGCTGGTGATGAAATGTTCTGGATAGAGGCCCGTTGGTTCATTAAGAAGATTGGCGTACGGCGTAGCGGTATAACCGATGTAGTTAACTGATCCGAAACGATTCTTACAGCACTTAACATCATTCTCCTTACTGGAGAAGAGAAGGTTGTATACAAGATTGATAATGAGCTGGTTGATAGTGGATCTTAGGATTTTATCTTTTCCGCTGCTATCGACACTTGCTTGGTCGGATTCGTCATCGATAACCAGGAGGTTGATCTTCTCTTTCTGAGGAATCTTGTCAAGACATTCTATGATGTTCTTCAGATGTATCTTGTTTTTCTGCGCATGATACATGTAGAGATTATGCTGGCCAAAATTAATGTCGTACTTCTTCAAAAAATCCTTTCCTTTAACCAGAGGATCCAGAAGTACCCAATTGTAAATCAGGGGATCTTCAGGATTGGAAGGATCCCTGCGAAGATCTCCTAACATCCTATTCCTTGTCTGTTCCATTAAATTAGTCGTCAATCCAGTGAGGATGACGAAGAAATTCCATCCGTTGTCCGCAGCCAAAGAGATCAACGCCTCCATATTAGCGGTCTTACCGGATTGAACGTTACCGATAACTGCACCCCTCACAGGATGATCGGGAGGGACGTCCTGTCTCATCATCTCAAGGATATTTAGGGATGATGCTTTGATCTCGAAGATGTTGGTGAAACCCGACCTGGTAAGAAAATCATAGTAATGACCCCATGCTGACTCAGGACAATTGTCATCATTAACGCGCCTTTTTCTTTCTCCTGTGTAAAGGGTCTGACTATGGGCTTCGAAAGATGCAGATTCCGCCTTCTTAGCTAAACGAATCGATTCGTTGAGATATGATGTCACTGCCTCAATGCCGTACAATTCAACAAGTTCATCGATTTTGTTTTCGATGAAGTGTTCTCCAATCACTCCACTACGCTTTATATAATTAAGCATAGAAGTATAAGGTGTACCTGCAAGATCTTTAATGGATTCGATTTTGCTTTTAATCTCATGCAGAATCAATAGCTCATTGTCGGAGTGAATGGACATTTATTTCAATGGTAAATAAATAAACTAATAAATTAACATTGAGTGAAAGGCACAATAAAAGTAATACAATAAGCATTAGTGTGTATTACAATAAATTCTAAAAATTTCTAAAGACAAACTATATTAAGACCAGAGAACTGGAACAAAAATGGACTCCGATGTGACTATCACGCTGATGATGGCATGGTGGTCACAAAGGAGCCTGATGTTAAGATCATGATACGAGGTTCACCTTGATACCGCGGTTATTGGATGCCTTGGGCATCATGCGCACGATATAGTCCTCAAGGAACGAATCGAACACGTGCTCGTGCAGGCAGTATCTTCCCATGCGGCAACGCATGTCGAATTCGACGTATCCGACGACGTCCTTCATCTTCAGATCGATCGAATTAACGTTCTTCGAAGCAAGCGAGCCCAGCAGCCCATCTAGGGAATAGTACAGGTTGCATACGAAGGATGCCCTGGTGGCCTCTCTGCCAAGTTCTCTGACCTCTTCGCGAGTATAGTCCTCGAATCTGCTGCAAAACTGCATCCAATCGGCGTCAATGCGCATCGAGAACGACGCCCTGTCGAACAGAGACCAGTCGAATTCCGACAGGGACCTCTCCATGTACTCGTCCGACTTTCTTATCTCGGAGTACTGCTCATCCAGCATCGTCGCCGCCAATCCGTATTCCAGCGCGTTTCTGACTTCTTCCCTTTCATCCTGCTTGATCGCCTCTGCCTTTTCGAGATGAAGCATTATGCAATCGATGACATGGTCTATCCCCAAGTCCTCCGGATGCCTCGCGCAGTGATGCAGACGGAAAGCGTTATGCGCCATAAGTGCCTTGAAAGCCTTGCGGATGTCGCCTTCATGCGGGAACGAATCGGAGCTGGCGGCCTGGAACGCCGGGGAGCTCGTCTTTTCGATCTTCATTCTTCCCGCCTCCTTAACAGTTCCGCGCCTTTGTCGAAGTACTCCTTGAGGTCCCTGTCATAGAAGAAGGGGGTCTTCATCTCGTAGTAATCGCGGTAGATCTTCCTCAGGCGGCGCTCCTTCCCGCCGGCCTTCAGACCGTCGAACATGGACTTCGCGCCCATGGACTCGCACGCCCTTTCGTATTCCTCAGCCAACGCCAGGAGGCGGGCCACGTCCTTCGGGCGCACCTCCGCGTCCAGTTCAGAGAATATGCTGTCAGTCATTCTTTCGCCTCCTTCAGAGACCTGATCCCCAGAACGTCCAGGGCGAGATCGTCTTGACTGTGGGAGCTGGAGAGCAGCTCGTCCCTCCATTCCCTGATGATGTGCAGGTCCGTCAGATACTGGAACCTCCTGAACATGTTCGAGCAGCGGTACATCCAGGTCTCCCTGTATTCTATGCTGTCGCCATCGAAAGAAGGGTTCGTGTCGAGCGGCGCAAGCGCTTCGGAATCCGAAGACATCCTGCTCTTGAGGGGTTCCAGCAACGGTGTCTCGCATTCCTTGAGGAGCGTCGGGACGTCCTTGTAGACGGTCTTGTCCACCATGCTGATGGCGTGATATGGGATCACCGAGCCGTCGAGCGGGTTGAGGAACAGATGGCTGTAGAACGAGATGTCGACAATGAGGCCGTGGATCCTTCCGTCACCCCCGATGGACCTCACTACGCCGGATATCTCCTCGAGCTTCTTGCGGTAATTCGACACGAATGCGGACACGGAACGCGAATAGTCGGTCATCCTGTCGTAGTAGTACTGGACGTCCCAGACAGGCAGTTTCTTCACACGACCCCCGTTCAGCATGAACGGCCTGCCATCCTGGTTGACCAGGATAAAGCAGCACAGGCCTTCCCTCTTCAGCAGATTGATTTCGCCGTTGCGGTTGAACGTCATCCCTACCCCGACACCTCTGTAGAAATCGCGGTATTGCTGGGACGTTATCTGATGGATGCCGTCGGGATAGTCCCTGAATAGGTCGTAGCAGCACGACGTCAGGAACGATTTCAGATGGATGGACGTGTTCTTGTACCCGATCTGGTTGTCGAAGTATTCCGTGGACGAGTCCGTCTGGACGAGCCCGTTGCGATGGGTGTGCCCGCTCACGTATATCCAGCCGGGATTCGGCCTGCCTTTGGACCAGTTGGACATGGGCATGTGCGTGAGGACGATCATCGGGATGTCGGGGGCCGCTTCGACAAGGCGGTCATGGAGCGCCCTGAACCTCTCGGACTCCTCGATCTCCTGCTCGCGGGAGAACAGCGTGTCTCTGTAGAGCCCCGAGTTGTAGTTGATCGCATCGTTCAGCCCTGCGAAGCCTATTCCTCCGAGGATCAGCAGCTTCGACCTGTTGCAGAACTCGCGTATCTCCTCGTTGGTAGCCTTCATCAGCTCGTCGCAGCGGACGAACTCGCGCTCGGTGACGGAATACAGCATGTTGTGGACGAAGGAGATGTGGAGCTCGTCGAACATCCTCTCGTAGTCCTCGATGCAAATCTCGAGGCGCCTTTCCGGTTCCGATTCCGGCGAATGGCGAGGATAGTCCCACAGCTCGTGGTTTCCCAGGATAGCTATCGGCCGGGTGTACGAGAACGATTTGACGAAGCTCTCGAAGAACATCCTCACGATCTCGAAAGAATGCGAGACGTCCCCGGCGACCAATACCCAGCCGTGATACAGGCCGCAATCTTTGGCATAATCGTCGTGGAGAACTTCGACCACTTCGTCGATGTAGCCCTTGATCTCGTTCCTTGTCACCGGGCCGGGGAACCTCTTCAGTATCTTCTCGTCGAGGTGGATGTCGGAGATGTAGAAGACGCGAGCCTCGGTTCTACCTCCTGTGCCGCTCGCCTCATCGAACCGGACGATCCCGTAGTCAGGGACCGTCGAATCGATATCGGACGGGTTGGTGTAACCGTCGACGGCTATCTTGGACACGATCCCCTGGCGGAAGGAATCATCGTACAGCCCCAGCGTCTTCAAGGTGGAGGAGGGGACGAGGGATTTGGACAGGTCATACCTGCCTACGTCCACGCCTACGAAGTCGAAACCGGTGAAGTCCACGTCCTCGAGATCCCCGGCCGTGCGCTCAACAAGCTCAGCGAACGAGCCATACTTTTCCGACTGCTCCAAACCCATGTGGGATCCAACACGGTAGAACATCTTCTCCTTCGGATCATAGCGTATCCTCAAGCTCAAGACGGGCACCTCCATTCGCAAAAGGCTTTGCGATCTTCAAAGACGATTATCGCCCCGACACCATTAATCTTCGTCATATGATTACCTCAATTTTTGAATTGTTTGAATATAAGGTTTAGAGGTTCCAGCTTCAGGAAAGGGCGATTAGGACGTCACCCCCTTTAACGGTGTATTCCAGCTCGCAGCGCTCCCTGAAAGGGGAGAAGCTGCTCAGGCCCGGCACGCGGATCGTGTTGCTTTCGACCTCCGTATTGCCGTAAGGGTCTGGCGAAACCACCAGGATCTTCCCGTCGTAAGAGACGAACACGCTGCACCTTTCCCACGAGAAAAGACTCGACTGCAGCGTCGAATACGACATCCTTACCACGGCACCCCTGGCTTCGGCCTTGGCGGATCCAGTTCCCCCTGAGTTGTCACAGGCTGCAATCCCGGGGCCATCCGCATGATCTGAGATGGACGATGGGATCTTGGACAGGGGGATCGCGAACTAGATGGCTTTCTCCCAATGGTCTATCAACTGGCAGTGCCACGATTCGCCGTCGGCCACCGTGTTCCGGCTTTCCCTGTGGATGAATACCTCGCAGCCGTCGTACCATCCCTTCGGCTTACCGTCGGGCTTTATGTGGAACCTGATCACCGGCTGCCTCTCGACCCATTCCTTCGAACGGAACAGGATGCAGTCATGCATAGACGTCCCTCGACTGGGCGGAGATCTGGTCCTCGTCGAACCTGGGAACAGACTCGAGGATCGGAAACGAGTCGATGTAGGTCAGGTCGAAAGGACCGTAGCGGATTTCTTTAGAGACGCTTCCGCTGAAGGAAGCGATTTCTAGCCTCTTGCCTTCTTCGTTGAAATAGTCGAGCAATGGGACGAAGTCCCCGTCACCTGACAGGACGATGGCGACGTCCAGCTTGTCCTTCACAGCCATCTTGTATGCGGCCAGAGACAGGGAGGTATCGACACCTTTCTGGCAATCACGAGCCTCGTCGTAATACCCCCTGGAATCGATTTCGGCGCCTATGGCTTTGAGCCTGCGGCAAGACTCGGAGTACTCCTCCCCATACGGGCCTCTGGCAACGAAGGCCGTGCATCCGGCGTACGTCCTGTCGTCTAGGAGATAGGAGAGCAACCTCTCGTAATCGATCCTCCAGCGGGCGTAGCTGATGTTGGCGCCTTTCTCGATGTTGCCGAGATCGACGAAAAACCAGACGCGATCGACTGTGGATGGCTGTACGTTCTGCACACATGCCTTTGTTCTGAACCTCTCTTCAATATCCATATCCATTCCTCTTGAATTCATAGCTCACGCTAACCGAAACGCATTTTTCTTTAGATTCGATGAAGATTAGGCCTTTCAGCAGCCTTTCTTAGGGTTCTGTAGCCTCCAGAAACGGGAGACTTCCGATCTGCCTCCATCTGATTCGGTATACAGCCGGTAATAGTAGTCGAAGCCGCTGACAATATCGTCGATCACTATGAACCTCCTGTTCTTCTGCGACTCGTAGATGCCTATCAGCTCGAGATCGTTGGTTCCCGGAAGATTGACATAGAGGCCGAGGACGGTCTTCTCCGATTCGTTGTCGTGAGTCAGGACCATATACCTGCCGCTGTCTTCGACCAGGTCCTCGTTCTCGCTATGGCTGATGGTCCTTGGGGATGATGCATTGTAATCCCATTCCTCTATGGCCGCGTCGAGATCGAGCTTTATAGACTAGTCGGTGTGGGTGATAAGATCCTTGAGGCTCATGACAGGCCGTTCGGTTCCATGACCGATCAGCTCATCATGATGGCGTTTGAGCTCGTTTAGCTCGTCCTCCAGTTTTATTATCTCGGCTTTGCGGTCGTCATATTCTACGCGTAACCTGTCGAGTTCTGTAGCAGGGATCCCGCTCCGACTCTCGATGGTGTTGTCGAGGATGACGTTCTTCATCTTGAGCCCGTCAATCGATTGTCTATGGTCTTCCATGTCTGAGGCGACTCTTTCGGCCTCGGCATGATCTATATCGGGGGATTCGGAACCCTTCCTGTCCTTTTTCTTGACGTACTCAGGGTTGGTGACCTCGTCATGTACGATCTTCAGCAATCCGCGGATGAAATCATCCGTATAGATGTCGCACATGGTATCGAAAAGACTAGGGATATAATCTGGCAAACTCTTAGTATCCCCGTCATCGTATTTATCGATGTAGCTGTATATCGTCGGTCTGGAAAGGCATGTCGCATCAGCGATGTTGGCAACCGTGATTCTGCGCTCCTTTAACTTGTCACTCAACATGGTATAGAGATATGCGAAAGGGGTATAAATATATATTTACAGTATGGAAATAACGCTTTATAATAAACGAAAATACATTAACAAACAAGAGATAAACCTTACAAACAACAACTCTGACCAAAAACCGCCTGCTGTCTCCAGAGGAAGTGCTCGTCCGGCTCCTGGAAGGGTCCGTCCATGATGATGTCGCTCCGTTGGAGGGTGGCCTGGATCGAGCGTAGACACCGTGAAAGGCGTCAGGGAGGAGAAGTCCGAGAGGTTCATGCCCTTAGAGTTCGGGCAATTTTTGAACCTCAGGTTGACGATCTTAACTAGCCCGTAGTTATCCGAGAAGGAGAGGGTGAGATCGTCCTGGATGCAGCGGACGATATTCCCGACTGTAATTCCACGCCCTCTTTGATCTTGAGTGTCTCCACTCAATCCTGATGGAAGTCCACGAGGCGTATGCAATGGGAGCGGCGCTACTCTGTAGCCTTCGCTCATCAGTGAAGGCGGCCGGACCCGATGTCGTAAATTCCTCTGGCCGGGCTGTCCGGATACCGGAAGGGTTCATAGACGCCTAGCCCTCCGAGGGAAAGGCTGATGTACGCGTCCAGGGGTGTCTGGCGGCTTCCGAGAAGCCTGCGGTGGACGTTGTTGACGGCCTCGACGTAGAGGACGAAGGAGCGCTTGCTCTGCGTGTCGGCGTTCTTCAGCCT
>JAEEGL014831059.1_pt1 | contig 18349 bp, 10 predicted proteins | sample 9134231 | NCBI WGS metagenome assembly JAEEGL01 (sample SAMN16246548, study PRJNA631951) | gut metagenome | biome: gut microbiome; feature: rumen; material: fiber-attached | host: Bos | place: Iran: Karaj | collected 2018-10 | reverse complement strand
TACAGTCTGGCGGACATCGGCACGCTGGTCATGCTGGGCGTCACGCTGCGGGAGCAGGGCTTTTTCCTTCGCTACCCAGCGGAGAAGGGCCGTTATTACGTCAAAGTGCCGGCGTTCTCCTTCTCCAAGCTGCGCGGAATGGATTCGTACCTGTCACCGGAAATGAAGTCTACCGGAGAGGCCATCGGGTACGATAAAAAACTGCACCGCGCGGCGTATAAGGCGCTGGTCGCGTCGGGATTGACGCTTAAGAATTACGGTACGGTGCTGGTGAGCGTTGCCGATGAGGACAAAGAGGAAGTCGTGCCGCTGATCCGGCGCTTTTACCGGCTGGGGTTCAATATAGAGGCAACGACGCTGACCGGCATGGTGCTCGCGGCGGGCGGCATCCGTACGAAGATCCTTAAAAAGCCCAGCGAAGGCAGCACCGAAGTGCTCGATTCGATCCGCGCCGGTCACGTCAGCTATGTGGTCAACACCCGCGCCGTCCTCTCGGGCCTGCACTTCGGAGACGGTACGGCGATCCGTCGGACCGCGGCGCAGAATAACATCACGACACTGACGTCTCTGGACACGGTACGCCTCCTGCTGGATGTGCTGGAGGAAACGACGCTGAGGATATCCACCATCGACGCATAAAAAAGGGGCTGCCCGGGCAGCCCTCTTTTTATTACCGTTTACCGGCGCGGTTTATTTCTTCTTTTTTTTAGAAAACACTATTGCCAGCACGCTGCCAACGATGATCAGCCCGCAGGCGGCGAGCAGCACGATGGGCAGGACTTTATTATCCTTCTTCTGCTCTTTGTTGTCCGTATCGTCCCCGGACGGCGCCTGAGTGGGTTCCGCGGGTTTGTCGGTCGTCTTCGGCGCATCGGTGGGTTTCGGTGCCTCGGTCGCGACCGGCGCTTCCGTAGCCGGCTCGGCGGTAGGCTTCTCGGTGGGTTCCGCGGTAGGGGCTTCGGTGGGTTCCGGTCCGAGATCACCGCACAGCGCGTACGTCACTTTCATGGAAGGATTGAACTCCACTTCGGAGCCCTGGTCGTAGAATTCCCAGCCGTCCGGACGGGTGTCCACGCCCTGCCAGTAACCGATGCGACCGTCGTTTGACCGTGTGAACACGATAAGATATCTGTTGCCGTAACGGAGCGCGGCGTTGAATTTTACGACGAGGTTGGAGTTGTCCGTGTGGTCCAGGATCTCGGTCTCAAACACCACCGTACCATCGATGGAATCATCGTAATCATCTTTCCACTTGTAGACCGTGACTTCCACGTCGGAGTCGCCGTTGGTGTTGGACCAGGTCGGCGCGTTGGAGAGCGTCACCGAATACAGCACCTGACCGTCCGGTATCACCGGGGTGACAATGGCATATTCCATGATCTCGTGCGGCGTGTCTCCGTTGCGCGCGATCAGGGTCTTCTCCCGCTGGATGTCAAGCTCGGGACCGTCTCCCGACAGCTTCAAAAAGTAATCTTCCACGCCGTCCTTCTTTTCGAAGTCAACGTAAAACGCGAACTTGCCCCGGACGCCGTATGTGAGATACGCTTCGGAATATTTCAGATCGCACAGTGGCAATACGGAATAATGCGCCACTCCCTCGGTCCATTCGCCGCGGCCGGAAAGCTGCGTGATGTTGAACAGATAGGTTCCCGCGGGCAGCGGTTCGGATATCTGGAGCTCTACCGGATGGTCGCCGTCCAGGTTTCTGTCTTCGGTAAACACCGGGGTCCCTTCCAGCGTCTTCTTCGCGTCGGTATCCCATTTGAATAATTCAAAGCGCACATCGGCGTCCTGATCGTTTTCTTTCTTTCCGGCGTAAAACATCGGGATCGCGATACCTTTGATGGCGGATGCGGCGTTGAATACCACGTAGTCGGTGCCGATGCAATTGTCATCCGCGTCAAAAATATTCATCCACACATCCGGGCTCATCGAAGCATCCTCGTCGTAAGTGTAGCCTCTGAATGTAGTCGGATCGCTTTCGACCGGCGCTTCTTCGGCGGCAAAACTCAGCACACCGAACATCGTGACCGCCATGATCAGCGCAGTCAATACAGCCAGCAGTCTCTTCATACTCTTACCTCCATACTCAGTCCTTTCCGGACTTTTTGTCACGTGTATATTATCGTATAATCCGTCACTTAAATCAAGCCGTTTTTGTACGTTATACATTTTTTATAGAATCGGCTGGTTTCAGTTTCGTATGATTTTGCCGGGAATGCGTATTGCCCCCGCCCGTGACGCTACCGATCGGCGCGATTTTTCCGCAACCCCGGGAAATATTCGGGAAATATCCGCCAAATCTTTGCCCCCCGCCGGTCAAAGATGTAAAATATCCTTCAGGAACGGCTATTCACGCAGACGCTGCCGATCTTTATGAAGGAGGTTATAATAATGATTTTGTTGATAATTGTTACCGATTCAGATGATTATTTAGGCCTCGGCAGAGCTGAGCTGAAAAATGAGATCCAGCGGTCGGGATCGTTTTTAGTCGGCGACATCACGCAGGATATCCGGGCCGCGCTGAGGTCGGCGACAGATCTCAGGTGCGACTATCTGGTCCTGGAAGCGGGCGCGGATGAACGCCGGCTCGCGGAGCGTGTCGAAACGATCGTGGATTACCGGCAGAACAGCGGGCATAAGTGGTTGTCCAACATATTGATCGTATCTAAAAAAGTGTCCGAATATGCCGCGCGCCGCCTCGGCGACGTCAATGTCATGCTGGGTTTTGTCCGGCCGTCCGGGCCGGAGGTGATCGCCGCCAATCTCGAGCGGTTCTGGATCGACAACGAAAACAGCGCGTATAGCGCGGAGGGCAGCGCCGGTTATGTATTCGAGGGAGATCCCGTGTCCGTGGACAGCGTCAGGACGATCCTGAACTGGCTGGACATATCGTCAAGCTATACCGGCTACAGGTACCTGGTCGACGCGGTGATGATGGTCCTCCGGTCGAAAGAACCGCGTGTGCTGACAAAAGAAATATATCCGGCGATCGGCATCCGGTACAAGAAAAGCCCCGATTCAGTAGAGCGGGCAATACGGTTTCTGATCCCCGCCGCGTTCAATAACGAAAACTGGGGCCGCCTGTTCCCGGAACTTAAATCGCCGCCGACCAACAGCAAGTTTATCTGCGCACTGGCAGACAAAATTAGGAAACGCTAAAAAATATCACCGGGAACGTCTGCGAGCCGCGTCCATCTCCGCCAGCCAGACGGCAACGTGCGACGCAAACCCGTGGTTGCAGCTGGCAACGGAACGCATCAATTCCCACAGCGTGCCGGTCTTGCGCGCCATTTCTCCGAAGTAGCCCCGGATGTTGTCCCGCACCTTGTCGTGCAGCCCCTGGCGCATCAGCCAGTCGAGGCGGAGGTAGTTGCCGATGAACGCGTTGGCCGGCGCGATCTCTTTATACGTGCCCGCGGCCTCCCGGTCGGGGCCGAATTCGTTGACTAAGATGTTGTACAGTTCCGGATGCGTGGTCTCGTCGGCGGCGCCGAAATAGAATGCGTAATATTGGCAGCTTTCCGTGCATTCGCCGGAGAGCACCAGCCGGCCGCCGCGGCGGTACGCATTGTCGCAGAAGAATTTGCCGGTGAAAGACATTGCCGACGCCGTGCGCAGGAGCTTATCCGCTTTGCCGTGAAGCTCGTTGTCCCCGTACAGTTCGGCGGCGGTGTAAAGCATGCGCGAATACAGGAAGTTCAGCGGGAAGTTCACGTCCTGCACCAGTTCGTTGGAGCGCGACCATTCGATGAACACCCAGGACTCCAGTTTCTCCAATAGGCCGAATTCATTCTCGAAGCCCTCGAAATATCTGATCAGTCCGTCTACCCGGGCGCGGGCACGATCTACCAGTTCCCGGTCGCCGGTGCGTTCGAAGTATTCGCCCAGTTCCACCACGAACCACATCGCCCACGTGGGGATGAAAACGTGATCGTTGTGGTCGGACGGATAGCACATCGGCAGCATGCCTTCGGGAATGAACTCAAAATGATCCGGCAGCAGGAAGTTTTCCAGGAAGTTGCGCTCGATCCGCGACTCGCCGGTCAGGCATCTTTCGGTGCGCGACGTGAAATAGCTGTCGCAGAGCCAGCCCGCGCGTTCCCGCGACGGACAATCCATGAAAATATCCACCGCGTTCTGCCGGAACGTTTCCACGGCGGCGTCAAAGATCTGCCGGATCTCCGGATCGGTATCGGCGGACAACGTCTTCTCGATCTTGCCATAACTGTACCGGCGGACGTAGAACTTGCTCAGTTTAAGATTGCCGCCGCGCACCACGAGTTTGGCATACCGGAACGAATATGGTTCAAAACTGAGCAGCCGGTGTTTGCCTGCGGGCAGTATCCACTTGACCAGATCCGAATCGCCGAGCCGGTAGAAATCTACGCCGTCCGGCCGCCCGCCGGTGAGGATCTCGGATTCCAGCACGTACAGTTCGGTGAGCGAATCGGTCTCGCACTCCAGCCCGATCATGCCCGTGAATTCCCGGCCCATATCCAGCACCGCGAAGCTGTTTTTCCGGATCTGCGTCGGTGCGAACGGTTCCCGTCCGGGCTCGGACACTGTATATTCAAAGCCCTGCGCTTCCCACGCGGTGCAAACTTCCAGCTCCGCAAGCGGGTAGCACTTGAAGTTGTCCCGCGGGTCGGAAATATAGCGGTTCAGTATCCGCTGTTCCTCCGCGACCGGCCGGTAGTGCGCCGCGCCGCGGCAGCTGATCCATTGGGGTTCCACGATGCTGTGATCCGCCTCCGGTACGCCGCGCTCCAGGAACACGCCCGCCTCGGCCTCCGCGAGCGTCACCCGGTCCGCCTCTCCCGGCACCCGGCGCATATCGTACGCTTCCGCGAACGTGCGCTGGAACGAGTAACGCTGTATTTTCTGTATGCGCTGCGTGTATACGGCCGCGTCAAACCGCGGGATATTGTCCGCGCGGTCTGTTTCTTTTATATCGGAGGGACCCGTGCAGCCGATTACATTGCCGTCTTCCGTCAGTTCCGCGCACAGAAACGCGGGCATATCCAGGTACGAGAACGAGTTGACGTTGTACCCGGCGACAATGATCCGCACTTCCCCGCTCCGGTCCGCTTCCGCCGCCCCGAGATCCAGCCGGTCAACACGATAATACCCGTGCCCGCACCGCGCCGGCCCGACCGACAGGAATTCATCACCGCAAAAGGCCATATACACCGAAGAAGCTGTAAGGGCCAATTCATACTTTCTCCCCTGTTTGAATTCCACCGGGAGTGTAAACACCAGGCTCAGATTCATTTCCCGGTTCCGGCCCTGCGCCCATACGGGTACGGCTTTCACAAACTTTTCGCGCTTACTCAGCATATTATCACGCCTCCTGACCGCATATATAAATCCGTTCTTCCCCGGTTCGATTTTACAATAATCCGGCCCGGTTTACAAGTTGAATTTTAGCGCGCGCGGGAGTATACTATTCAAAAGGATCTCTTTATTGCGTTTATTGCGGGAAAGGAGCCGCCGGCAATGAAAAAGGAACTGTTCATGAACTGCATACGCGACACCGGGATGCTGGCGCTGATGACCGAGTGCCTGGGGGAAGTTGCCGCCGGACAGACCGCCGCCCAGATGTATCTGGAATTTGAAGAAAGCGCTGCCGCTTCGAGGAGCGGAGACGCCGAATTTAACGCGCGGCTCGCCGAAGCGCGACTGCTGATCGCCGGCGTGAGCGACCCGGACAATTTCGAATACTACAATGATGTTTTCAAAAAGCTGTTCGGCCTCGGGCGCACGCTCAAAGCGTACCCGAAACTCAGCGGCGCCCAGGAAAAAACGCTGGGACTGCTGCAGATCGCTAAAGAACTGCTGGACGCGTGCGACACCGTTGCCGCCCGCAAGTTCGACAACAATCCCGACACGATCGCCGCCGAACTCCGCGCGCTGCACGAATTTCCGCAAAGATATTCCAAAGAACTGGCGGAGATCCACAAACGGATGACGTACATTCGCCGGGAACTGAGCTCGCTGCCGCTGATCAAGCTGCGTTTCTCCCGCACCGGCGGCCGGATATACGGGTGCGAACTGGAATTGACCGGTAAAGTGCCCGCGCATAAGCAGGGCGCGCATTCCGGCGTGGCAGAGCTGCCCGACGCGTTGTCCGATGAGCTCAAGTCACTGCGGCCCGAGCTGTTCTCGTCGATTGCCGCCTTCTGCGAAAAGCAGGAAAACGCGCTGCTGACGCTGGCGTCTTCCATATCCGCGTTTGCGGGCCATCTCGAATATCTGCTGGATCTGGCGCGGCTGCAGAATATGCTTAAGAAGAACAACATTCCGCTGTGCAGCCCGCGGCCCAGCCGCCGCACCACCGACCTGATCAATCTGTGCGATATCTCGCTGCTCCTGCTGCGCCGCGACAACCTTGGCCGCACGATGGTAATGAACAACCTCACGCTGCACCGCAAGGACTACATGTCGCTGATGGCAGGCCAGATCGGCACCGGCAAAACGTCGTTCTTGCGCGCCATAGCCATTGCGCACGTGTTCTTTATGCTGGGCATGCCCGTACCGGCGGCAATGGGCTCCATGATGCCGGTCGCCGGCGTATATCTCTGCTCTCACGGCTACGATCCCGAACTGCTGCCGCCGGACAACGAGCTCCGCGACTCCCTGCTTCTGGTCCTCTGGCCGGATTCAGAACAGAGCAGCATGAAGGAACTCAACGACTGCGTGGACAAACTGGTAGAATTCTCCGCCCGCGGCGCCCACGGCATCTGCGCGGTCCGCACCTTCAGCACCCGGGGCGTATCGGGCACGGTCTCGGAGATCGTACCGGAGAATGTGCCGCTGCTGGACGCGGTCACCGGGCGCGACGGCAAACGCACGTTCCGTTTCAAAACAGTTCACCGCGGCGACGATTCGCGGGCAACGGACATCATCACGCGCTACGGGCTGGACAAGAGCGACCTGCTGCTCCGGTTCCGCACCAACCGCAAATTCTGACGCCGCGCGGACAATACACACCGCGCCGCCCGCACCGGATGCACACCGCGGCGCGGCGGAACGCCGGCCACGAGGAGGCTGAAATCAGATGTCAACTATAAATCTACTGGAACTCATTCCGGACGACCGGATCAAAATAATCGGCGCGGCGGATCTGCAGCTGGAGCGTCTGCCGGCGCTGGTGTACCCTGACGAGGCGGACGCGGAAAAACGCGCCTACGCTTCCGGCGTGCTGCGCGCACCGCTCTGCCGGCCGGAGAATATAACGCACCGGCGCGACATTGCCCGCGATTTCCTGGCCTCCGGCGACCTGCTTGACCGCCTGGAACAGATATCCGCCGGTGCGGGCGATTACCGCCGGACCTGGCAGGACGAACGCAGGCAGCTGTTTGCGGACCTGCACTCCGACGACGGTGCGCCGGTCTCGGATATCGAAGCCAAATTTGCGATGCTGAAGCTGAATCTGCGGAGTTTTCTGCAGTTGTCCGGGCGACTGAAAGAACTGATCGACATTCTCGCCTCCTCCACTCTTTACGCGGAAGGCCTGCTGGAATTCAAGGAGACCTGCATCAAATTGTACGCGTCGCACGCGTTTTCGGACGTACCCCGCGCCGCCCGGCTGCTGGAAGCCGACACTTCCGACTACACCGCCGAACTGCTGCTGGGACTCAACGAAAGCCTCACCGTAGAGACGGTCAATCTCAACATGCTGTACACCGCGGACGACAATGCCGCCGGCGCGGACGAATACGATTCGGATGAACTGTCCGCCCACATCACCGCGGAGGAAATCGAACCGCTGCTGCTGGCCGCGCTGGACGCGCTGAACGATCATACAGTGGAATCCTGCGAAGCGCTGATCGGACTGTTTCAGGAACTGTTCACAGAGCTGCGCTTTTACCGGTTCTGTCTGGACTTCTGCCGCGCGCTTTCAAACGCGGGCTCCCACTATGTTTTCCCGCAGGTCACCGAAGCGGAATCCGGCGTCACCTCGATTCTGGCGCTCCGGGATCCGCTGGAAGTATTGTCCGGAGAAGGCGCCGCCGTTCCCCACAACATATTGCTCACCCCGGAGCGCAGCGGTATCGTTGTCACCGGCCCCGGCGGCGTGGGCAAGACCGCGCTGCTCCGCGCCGTCTGCACCGCGCAGATACTGGCCCAGTGCGGGCTGCCGGTGATCTGCAAAGACGCGTCGCTGTCCATCCGCAGCGGCATATTCGTTAGCTTTACCGACGTGTCCGACCCCAACCGCGACCTGCTGCGCCGCTTCGAGTCGGAGGCGCAGGCGATGGCCAAGATTATTGACAGCCTGACGCCCTGGGCGCTGGTGGCGCTGAACGAACTGTTTGAAACGGTGAGTTTTGCCGACGCCGCCGATGCGCTGTACAACATCTTCTCGGTGATGACTCAGCACAACATCGCCTTCTTCGCCACCACCCACATGCCGCGGCTGGCCGAGCGCTTCATGGAAGTCGACCGCATCACCGCCATGCAGATGACCGCGGAAGGCCGGCTGGAGCCAATGCAATGAACGACCATACTCTGATCATTATATTGTGCGTAGCGGCGGGGGCAATTGCCCTCCTCTCCCTGATCACGCTCATTCTGCTGCTGGTCAAACTGGCCGGCATGCGCAAACTGCAGGAAGACGTGCGGCGGCGAGCGGAAGTATTGCCCCTGCTGTTCAACCGCATGGACCGCACGAGCGACCTGCTCCGTTCCGAATTGGATCAGATCCGCCAGACTGTTGACGAAAAGCTGAACGAGACGCTGACCGCGCGGCTGGATGCCTCCTTCCGCACCGTGTCGGAGCAGCTCGAAAACGTGTACCGCTCCATGGGCGAAATGAAAGAACTGTCGCTGAGCGTCACGGACAACGTCAGCGGCCTCAACCGCATCCTCTCCAACGTCAAAGCGCGCGGCACCTGGGGCGAAACGCAGCTTAAAAATATCCTGGACGACATCGTCCCCACGCTGTACGAGGTCAATGTCGCCACCAACCCCGAAAACTCGAAACGCGTGGAATTCGCGGTACGCATGAGCGCGGGCAGAGACACCACCATGTACCTGCCCATCGACTCCAAATTCCCGCTGGAGGATTACGCGCGGCTCTGCGAAGCCGCGGATTCCGGCGATACGGCCGCAATGCAGGAGGCGCGCAAACAGCTTAAGCAGCGCGTGTTGTCCGAAGCTAAAGATGTGTCGCTGTACATTCACGAACCGGACACCGCGCCGTTTGCCGTACTTTATCTGGCCACCGAAGGGCTCTACGCGGAGATTGCCTCCGACGAGGCGCTGGTAGCCCGCGTGCGTTCGGAGCACCGCGTGCTGCTGTGCGGCCCTTCCACGATCGCGGCGCTGCTGAATTCGCTGGCGCTGGGCATGCGCACGGTGGAGATCAACCGCAAAGCCGAAGAAATACGGCAGCTGCTGGCTGCCGTACGGGGTCAATACAATACTTTCTCTCTACATCTGGCCAAAGTGCGCAAGAAACTGAATGAGGCCGAAAGCGCGCTGGACGAGGCCGAAAAGCGCAGCCGGACGATCAACCGCAAACTCTCCTCCGCTGAACTGGGCGAAACTTCAGGCGCTGAAGCGGAGGCGCTGGATGAGTCCGAGCCGAATCTCAGTTCTTACGAGCCTTAACGTTCTCCATCGGTTCGCAGCATTTGCCATTTGCCCTTTGCCATTATTTCCTGTCCATCACCATCAGTTCGCCCAGCTGCACCCGGTACGGCAGTTCCGCCTGCTCGTCCGCCGCGTAGTCGCTGACGCGGTACACTTCTATCTTTATATAGCGCGCCTTCACGATGCCGATATCGAATGCCTGCACCACGCCGCACGGATCCCCGTCCTGCGTAAACGTGCCCGCATCCGTATAATCTGAGCCCCCGCGGCTGACCTTGACATTAAACTCCATCGGGAAGCAGGGCGTGCCACCGGAAGTACTGAGCGTATCGGTGCGCGGCATCAGTGCGATCGCGGAAAATTCCACCACTCGGCCGAGGTCAATACTGATCACCAAAGGTTTGGCCAGCACGCCGCCGTCCGCCTTCAGCACGTTGGTAGTGAAGCCGGTGGTCAATTTGCCGTCGGTCAGGTTGGCCGCGCTCCAGGTGGGCGCAGACTCCAGCGTCTTGCTGCAGGTGACCCGGGCGCCCACGGCGAGATTGTCCCCGAATATCTTGTTGGTGCTGACCATTATGCTCATATCGCTGTTCAGCGTAAGCGTCAGCGCGCGCTCGTCGCCGGAGGCATCGCCGCTGTAGTTCAGGAACCGGTACAGCAGTCCGTCCCCCGCCTCCAGTTTAAGTTCGGAACTCTCGAGAGCAATGACCTCCGCCTTGCCGCCCCGGAACATCGCCGGTTTGCCGTTCACCGTGAATTTCAGATCCGCGTCCTCCGGCATGAATACGGTCAATTTATAATACACCGACCGTCCGGGCACGAATTCCGCGCCAACGGTCATGTTGCCATCCGCGGTCAACTGCACTTCCGCCGTTCGACCGCCCGCGCTGCCGGTGAACCAGGCCAATTCGTAGCCGTCAGCGGGTATTGCCTCAATCGTGATCTGCGCTCCGCGGGAGAAGCTGAATTCGGTGCCTTCGGCGCCGTTGACCGTGATGCGGCCGTGTTCCGCCGTCGCAACGGTGAGTGTGACGTTGTCCGCGCTGTCCGCCGCGGTTTTGACTTCGAAATCGAGCGTGCGCGTCTCGGCACCGGTGTCAACGATAAAGCACACCCGGTCCGCCTCATACCCGTAGAACGCTATGTCCGCCGGCAGCGAATCCGCCGGGACGCCGCCCGCATAGATCAGCGTACCGCCGAAATAGATCGCGTCGCAGGAAGATACGCGCGGCAGTCCGATGATCACTTTTGTTCCCGCAGGCGAAGTGACGCTGAGCGCGAACTTCTCCGCCGCGGCGTCCGCCTTCATTACGATCGAACCGCGTACAGTCGGCACCGTACAGGAGACGGTCTGCAGTTCGCCCAGTGCGGGTCTGACCGCGTACATACTGTATCCGGCTTCGACCGGCGCCACGCCGGCCATGTATTGACTCATCGTGAGCAGCGGTCCGCCGCTCCAGGCGTGGTTCAGCGTGCCCGCGTTTTTGTCCCAGAACTCCCAGAGCGTGGAATACTCATCGGCCACCATGTCTTTGTATCTCTGCCGGATGCGCGCCTGTGCCTCCTTCATCAGCCCCATTTCGCACAATGCGTCCAGCACGTAGCGCTCCATGTACGGGCTGGCTTTCTGCACCGATGTGAGCACTTTTTTGATCGTCCCGAAACGTTCCGGATTGTTGAGGTCCGCCAGGCCCGCCAGCACCGCCAGCGCGTTGGCCCGGTCGTCCGCGCGTTTTACAGAGCCCATAAAGCCCTTGCCGTCGACCCACAGCAGCTGGTACGCGCCGTAGATCGTTTCCATTCGCTCCGTGAGCTCCGCCACTGCCGCCTCGTCGCCGCGCAGTTCCGCAAAGTACCGTACCGTGTCCAGCGCCTTATAATACCAGGCGTTTTCGATACCGACCACATCGGCGCGTTCGCCCCAGTCCATCCAGTCCCACGAGCCGCCGCGGTGCACAACGAGACCGTTCGGGCCCAGCGACCACAGCTCCAGATACTTGCGGGCCGCTTCGTAAACGCGGTCAACGAACTCCCGGTCCCCGGTGTACATATAATACGTTTTGAAGCCGCAGATCCCCGCCAGCTGCTGCATGGGCAATTCGAAATATGCCCCCTCGCCCGCAGGCACCACGGTCTTCAGTACGCCGTTTTCCTCCGCCGCGGTCAACATATTGAACACGCCCTTCTGATACAGCAGATACGACCGCGAATCCATGGCGTACATCGTCATTGCCATCTCGTTGGTGACGTCGCCCCACCACTGGGCGCGTTCGCGGTCCGGGCAATCCATGAAATTGTCCCGCATCGTCACGTACAGCGTGCGCAGTGACTTCTGCCACAGCGTATCGAAAAACGCGTCGCCGCTGCTGAAGCTGCCGGAGAACGCCGTATCGTAGCCGCTCTCCCGGTATTTCAGCGCGATCACTTTGACGCCCGCGGGGATCTTGTAAGTCACATGTTCGCCGTTGAACCAGCCGCGGGATTCAAACTCCTGCCGTCCTTCTTTGGTGATGTAGCGCGTGATCACCGAACCCAGATGGGTGTTCTCTGTGGTGATTTCTATTTCTTTGCCCGCCGGCGCCTCTACACACAAATAGGGCACGCACTGCGCGTTGTACGGGATGTCCAGCGTCAAGTATTCGGTGGATTTTGTAGTTTTGTCGGTGTATTTCGCGCTGTTTTCGTAATCCGTCAATTCGCCGGTACGCACGAAGGGAATCGGCCGCGGATACAGCGTGCCCCATGCGCCGGCGCCGCCTTTGTCGAATTCGGACGCATTGGCCCAGCCGGAATCATCGAAATCCGCCGCGGTCCAGTTGCCCGGATCCCGCCGCGCGTCATACAGAATATTGAATTCGGGCAGCCGGTAATTGGGCTGTTTGTCCCCGGTATCATTGAGGTACGCCGGATTTACCGCGGCCTTCCAGTCCGCGCCGCTGAGGATGTTGACGCCTTCCGCCGCCGCTTCGAACAGGAATCCGCCGGAACCGCTGTCAATATACGAAAAACTTCCGTTCTTGCCCCAGTACCACACTTCGCAGGCAATTACGTTCTTTCCGGTCTTCAGGTACGGCGCAAGGTCAATACTGTCGTAATACCCGCTCTCCCCGTCCGGGCCGCGCTTGAGACCGCCTTCGTACACAGCGAGCTGCCCGTTCACGTACAGCCAGTACCGCGAGTCCGCGCTGATGCTGGCGACCAGCTCCTCCGGCACGCGCTCCAGCTCGAAGCCGTACCGGAACATGGTCCAGGTGTTTTCCGCATGCGCGTCATTTCCGGCCCAGATCCAGCGCGCGTTCCAGTCCGTCTTCGGCGCGGTGTCAATGGCCTGATACTCATACACTCCCGGCTCCGGCGTAGGTACAACGACCGGTCCCGGTTCCGCCGCCTTCTTCCGGCAGCCCGCCGGCAGCGCGCACAACGCGACCAGCAGCACCACCGCCATTATTATCAGCACTTTATTTCTACGGTCACGCATAATATCATTCCTTAATTTGCCATTTGCCATTTGCCCTTTGCCATTAATATTTTGCCACCCAGTTGAGTCTCCCTATCGGCGCCGCGTCGCCGGATGTGTAAAAATCCTCCATCCGGCCCAGCCGCGTGCGACTGTCGAACCATTTGAATCCGATCTCGAACCGGTCCTCCGGTCCGAGACCCACCGCTGCCTTCGGGATGCGGTACATGAGCTCGTTGTCCGCGTATTCAAAATCGATCACCGCCGACGGCCGGAACGTATCCGCCTCCAGCGTGCGGGACTCGTCGACGCAGCGCGAGAGCGTTGTCCGCGAGTCCGTGAACTGGTACGCGCCCGCCATGTAGTTGTAGCCTTTCCAGCGCTTGGAGTACTCGTGCCGGCTGAGATTTTCCACGTTGAGGTAGAGCTGCATCCACGCCGAATCATAGTCATACTTTTCCAGCGGCGCTAGGGTGCGGGCGTAAAAATACAGATTATCCGCGTCGTGGGCAGTGCGGGCGCAGACGATGGCGTTGCGGCCGGAACGGTCGGTGTAGTGCGTGCTGTAGCCGTCGCAATCGCGGTCGTAGCAGCCCTTCGGGAAGTTGTAGAATGCCTGTCCGTCGCGCGCTACATCGCACATGGAAAGCCTGCCTTCCTCCGCGGTCAGCAGCGGCAGCGCGGGCACTGCGTCGCAGCCTTTATATCTGCGCACGTTGGCGATCAGCTGCATGTAGTAGTTGTCAAAATACCCGCCGCGCATGGGTTCCGCGTCCCGGGAATACTCCAGATCCGCGCAGTCAACGAACGACATCGGCCGGGCTTCGGTGCCCTCCCAGCGTCCGGCGATCCATTCGTTCCAGCCCGTCACGAACACGTACGGCGGCAATGTCTCCAGCGCCCGGTCCCACTGCTCCTGGAAGTTGTAGCCGTATTTCCAGGCGCCTTCAGACCGGTCTTCCTGCCCGTTGTGGAACGAGCGGCCCCGGTTCGCGGTCTCGCCGTACATGGCCGAATCGCCGAAGTGGATCTGCGGATGCTGCGCCACGGACACGTTGATGATCTCCGGTTCCCCGTTGAGGTTCTCGAACACGCGCTGCGGCCGTTCGAAATCCATCCAGGGCCAGCCGCCCTGCTTGGTGGGCTCATTGGGCCACTGGGACATTTTGATGTTGAAGAAATCGCGCACTTCGGGCGAACACTCCGATTCCACGGCGATGATCAGCGGCTTGCCGTCAACGCAGAACCAGGAATCGGACATATAATTCTGACTGTAGATCCGGTCGTACAGCATCTGCGCTGTCTTGCCCGAAGCGGTGTTGGTGTAGAACATGGCCTTAGGCGTGTTGAACCCCATCGCGCGGTATTCGGAAAGCAGCCGCAGCATCATTTTCGCGGTCTCTTCATATATCACTGCGTTGGTGGTGTCAAACACCAGAAAGTCTATATCCGCGTACGTCAGCATCTCCACGTGCCGCCGCATCACCCACTCGTCGTCCGAATAATAGTATCCAAACAGCGGTTCGCCCCAGTGGTGCATCACCGAGTATTTGCCCCACTCCGGATCGTCCGGCCGGTAGCCGGCTTTGGGATCCGCCTGCAGCAATTTTGTGATGTCGAGCGGCCGCGCATCGCCGTGGATGTGACACCCACACCACAGAAAATAAAACAGGCCCACGCAGCGTTTCTCTCTGCGTGCGCCCGCTTCTTTTATACCCGGGAGCACTCTCCCCAGATCGTCCTCGGCTTTAACAAAGGCAGTGCCGCCTGTAGATTCGGTTCCGGTCAACATTTCGGTATCCTCCCGTTTTTTAAATTATTTCAGCTCGCAGCCGAGTAATTTCGGTCAATAAATATCCGTCGGATCGCGCTTCACATCCTCCGGAATGTCCGGCAGTTTCAGTTTGGCCCAGGTCTCCGGATCCGGTTCGCCCTCGATAGTGCGGACAATGGAATACGGCGCCACCCGGCTGTATATCCAGTGGGCGTCCCGCACGCACAGCCGGACGCAGCCGTCGGATACCGCGGTACCCAGCTTGTTCCAGTCCGCGGCGCGGAGCGTGTTTTTGTCCTTGGAGTCAAACGGCGTGGAATGGAACAGGTAGGACGAGGTGCTGACTTTCAGTTTGCCGTTGTCATCCCACTCAGCCTTCCACAGGCGCGTGATGTACTGCACCGCGCAGCCTTTTACCCACTCGAAATCGTAGCGGGAGAGGAAGCCGGAGTCGGTGATCTCGTTGTCCTGCGTGTCGTTGTCCAGTATGATCCAGGTGCGCAGCGGCGTCTTGCCCTCGCGCCCGGTGGAGCAGATCATTGTCTTGACCAATTTGTCTTTTTCGCCGTTCTCGTCGACGGAATAAATGTATACCAGCTGCGCGTTGACCGACACTTCTATATAGTATCGCGCGTACGGCAGGTCGTCTTCCTCGACAAGGTATACGGACGGATCCCATTCGCCGTCGTTGGTATCGGGCGGGTTCGTGGGCTCTTCGGTGGGCCGTTCCGTAGGCGCCTCGGTGGGCGTTTCCGTGGGTTTATCCGTGGGCTTTTCGGTAGGTCTCTCGGTGGGCTTGTCGGTGGGTTTCTTTGTGGGTTGTTCGGTGGGTTCCGGCGGTTCCTCAGTAGATTCCGGTACGTCGGTCTCGGCCGGTTCGGTGGACGGCAGTTCCGTGGCGGGCGGCTCAGTCTCCGGCGCGGCAGTCTCCTGCTCCGTCGGTTTCGGCGTGATAAACATTACCGGCGAATTATCCGGCGTGGCGGTGACGGCGGGACCGCGATCCGTGCTGCAGCCGGCAAACGCGGACAACAGCAGTACTGCAGTCAATACAAACACGGCCGCGGCAGCAATGCGCCCTCTCCCGGAGCGGTTCATTTTCATGTTATCACTCATCGCGCTCACCTGTGCTTTCGTATGTTTCTCCAAAGGATACCGCGACCTCGCGGTCCAGCGTGCGGACGCCGGTAAATCCTTCATTGGCCACGCAGTAATATGTATACGGTTCGGCCTTGGCGGGCCGGTTTTCAACACGGATAAATAACTGACCGTTCGCGGCTTCCGCCAGAATGCCGGTGGCGCCGGCGGCATTGCCCTCGGTCTTGAGCAGGTCGCGCGAAAGGACTTTGGCGGCGTTCAGCACGGACAGCGCCCGGATGGTGTTGTCCGCGTAGCGGGTCTCATACAGCATATTGCCGTTTTCCAGCGGCCGGGGCAGCGTCAGTTTGCGGTTCAGCGGAACGTTCATGCTGACCGCTTTGCCGCCGTCAACATGGTACAGCCCGAACACATAACTGCTGTACCGGTTGAGCCAGCTGTACGGGTTCTTTTTATTGACGATCCGGCTCTGCGGAGACAACGCCAGCAGATAACAGCCGTCGCCCCCGTCGCTTCCCGCCGCCATGAACTCGGTGATCAGCCACGGATGCTTTTTGTACTGCTTCAGCTTGCCGGAAAACGCGCACAGCAGCGTGCACGAAGCGTTTTCGCCGTCATACGTGCCGCGGTACAGACCTTTTTGGGAAGCAAACAGCGCCGTGAGCGTCTCATGCCCGTCCGCGTCATTGACTTCCGCCTCGAAAACATTATAAATATGTCCGGCGCCGGCAAACAGCTCCGCGGTATTGCCCTCGCTGTCGACCGATACGAACTTGCCGTCCTTCGCGCCGAATTCGTAACTGCGCGCTCCGCCGCTCACGCACAGATCCGGCACTTTGTCGATGACCGCGCGCTCAGCCTTGCCGGTGGACAATTCCAGCTCCGCTTTCAGATAATTCTTACTGTATTTACAGTACGCCGTCAATTTGTCCCCCGCGGCCCGATACCGGATCACTTCGCTCACGCCGTCCGCCAGCGTGTACGGTTCCCCGCCGTCAACGGAATAAAACTCCAGACTGCCCGCGTCGGTGACGTACAATATGCCGTGCTGCTCTACTACGGGCACGGAGGTCACATTCTGGGCAATAACGATGCGCTTGCCGTTGCGCCGCACACAGAGGTTGTTGTATTTCGTGTAACCTTCCGCGAACACGGGCATGCCGTCTATGAAAAGGAAACTGTCGACGTTGTCCGCCACCACTGTGCTGCGGGACAACGGCGCTGCAGCTTCGCTCCCGTCCGGGTCCGCCGGCGCGGCAGTTTTCGGCTCTGCTTTCAGATCCGCCAGGTACAGCTGCGGCACGTTCTGCACATCCACCACAAACAGCAGCTGCCCGCTTTCGGCGTCAAAACACGCGTGATTGCGGTATTTTAATTTTTCGGAGAGGCCGCTCTGCTCGCTGTAGAACACCGCGGAAACGCCGGGCGGAGTGATGTCAACGCTGCCGCCGTTATAATATACATACAATCTGTCATCCACGGAATAAACGTACGGCCGCTCGCTCTCGGGCAGCAGTTCATCGTATCCGTCGATACGTATCAAAGTGTCGGACTTTTTTTCGCTGAATTCGGTGCGGCCGAATTTGGATGTCAAAAACTCGTCCAGCGGCCGCCACTTGAGCAGCAGTACGACCAGCAGCACTACCGCAACGACTATGAGGATTATCTTTAGTATTCTGAAAGCCCGTTTCATTTTTTCTTTTGCCTTCCTCTGTACCGCGCCGCACCGGAGACGCACAGCATCGCCGTGAATCCCAGCACGATGAGCGCAGGCACTTTCTGCCGCAGTACCGCGTTGTAGTCACTGACGCGGCGGAGTTTTTTGACCGTCTCCATATGGTTGACCGCGTCGGACATGGAGGTGAAATGGAGCAGCTTGTACTGCCCGGTGCCGGAGCGGGTCAGATAGAAATAAAACCCGCTGCCCGTTATATCCTGCGTTAAATAAAATTTAGTATCGCCGCTGATGGTGAGCGTATGGGCGGCAGCAATATTCAGCGACCGGTCCGTACGCAGCACAGTCACGCCGTAGAGTTTGGCCCGCTCCTTGTCGGCGTGGTAGGTGGTGAGCACCAGCGGACTGGATTCGCTGAGATAGTCGTACTGCATTACGGCGGGCACATATTCGTTGCCCTCCGCGGTGTACACGGCGCTGTCCGTCACGTCGCCGGCAGGTGACAATTTCACTATAAACAGTGAACTGGCGTTAACACTCTCCGAATCAGGTCCGATATGGAACCGGTACGGGTCGTCATCGTCGATCAGTTCGTCCACTTTCGATACGTTCTGCCAGCCGGCTCCGTTGTCCACCGCCATGCTGCGCCCGGTCAGCAGGAACCCGTCATCCCCCGCCTCCGCTCTCAGGAGCGCGGAGCAGGTGCCGTCGTTCTCCATCCCCCCCGCCTGCCACCGGAACGAGG
>JAEEGL017176756.1_pt1 | contig 18350 bp, 13 predicted proteins | sample 9134231 | NCBI WGS metagenome assembly JAEEGL01 (sample SAMN16246548, study PRJNA631951) | gut metagenome | biome: gut microbiome; feature: rumen; material: fiber-attached | host: Bos | place: Iran: Karaj | collected 2018-10 | reverse complement strand
GCGACGTGTACAGCGTTCCGATATCCCACGGCGAAGGCCGGTTCGTGGCATCGCCGGAACTGATCCGCTCTCTCGCGGACAACGGTCAGATCGCTACCCAGTACGCGGACAACGACGGTCACGCTTCCAACGACATCGCGTTCAACCCCAACGGCTCCTGCTGCGCGGTGGAGGGGATAACTTCTCCCGACGGCCGCGTATTCGGCAAGATGGGCCACAGCGAGCGCGCGGGCAAAGATCTGTACCGCAACGTGCCGGGCGAATATGACATGCGCATGTTCGAGGCCGCGGTACGGTATTTCAAATAAAAAACGAAGCCCTGCCGCAAAAAAAACTGAAGCCGCTCGCCTCAATTGATTTTTTGCGCCGCGCGGGCTATAATCGCGTTGCTGTAAAATGCAGGGAGGACAATAATTATGACACATGAACAGTTTATGAAGAATCTGGAAGTACCTGCGGGCGTTGTCGACTGTGTGCTCGATACGGATACTTACAACGAGATCGATGACCAGTTCGCGCTTTCGCTTATGGTGAAAAGCCCGAAATGCAATGTAAAAGGCCTTTTCGCCGCGCCGTTCTACAACCCCAACTCCTCATCGCCGGGGGACGGTATGGAGCGCTCGTACGATGAGATCATGAACCTGCTGACGCTTATGGGCGAGGAAGAGCTTAAAAAGTGTGTGTACAAAGGCTCCCGCGAATATCTGAAAGATGAGAAGACCGCGGTGGACAGCCCCGCGGCGCGCCGGCTGGTCGAACTGGCGGCGGAATATTCGCCGGAGAAGCCGCTGTACGTGGTTGCCATCGGCGCCATCACGAACGTTGCCTCCGCGCTTCTGATGAAACCGGAGATAAAAGAAAATATTGTCCTCGTATGGCTGGGCGGCCACAGCGAGCAATGGTTCGATACCAACGAATTCAACATGATGCAGGACGTGGCCGGCGCGCGCGTAGTGTTCGGCTGCGGCTGCCCGCTGGTCCAGCTGCCGTGTATGGGCGTGGCGTCAACGTTTATCATCAGCGGCCCCGAACTGGAGTACTGGCTGAAAGGGCAGAACCCGCTGTGCGACTACCTGGCCCGCCATACCATCGAAGCCGCCGAGCAGTATGCCGCCGGCCGCGTCTGGAGCCGCGTGATCTGGGACGTCACCGCCGTGGCCTGGCTGCTGAACGACAATGACCGTTTCATGTTCTCCGAGATCATTCCCGCGCTGATCCCTCAGTATGACCATCACTACAGTCATGATGTGCGCCGTCATCCCATGCGCCGCGTCACGTTCATCCACAGAGACGCCCTGATGCAGGAACTGGTGGAGACGCTGCGGCGCTGAGCACGCGGCAGTCTTCGGACGAATAACGGAGCTTTTTGTATGAGTGAATTGTATCTGCCCGACAGCATGCTGCTGGCGGCGGAAAAACCCGGCAGATATATCGGCGGGGAACTGAACAGTGTTGTCAAAGCGCCGGGCGAGTACGACGTCCATATGGCAATGTGCTTTGCGGACGTGTACGATATCGGCATGTCCCATCTCGGGTTCAAGCTTTTATACCATTTATTGAACGATCAGCCCGGTGTGTGGTGCGAGCGCGTGTTCGCGCCGTGGCCGGATCTGGAAGATATGATGCGGGCAAAAGGATATAAGCTGTTTACGCTGGAGTCACAGACAGAGGCCGCCGGCCTGGACATGCTGGCGTTTTCGCTCCAGTATGAAATGAGCTATACCAACGTGCTCAATATGCTGGATCTGGCGGGTATCCCGGTGCGCGCGTCCGAGCGGAGCGAATCGGATCCGCTGATCTTCTGCGGCGGCCCCAGCGCCAACAACACGGAGCCCATGGCGGAATTCTTCGACTTCTACAATCTGGGCGAAGGCGAAGAGATGCTGCCGGAGATCATGGAAACGTACCGCGCCTGCAAACGCGAGGGCCTTCCAAAAGTCGAAACTCTTAAAAAACTCGCGCGTATCGAAGGCGTGTACGTGCCTTCGTTCTATGACTGCGAATATGATGAAAGCGGCCGTTTTTTGAGCCTCAGGCCGAAAGCGGAATATGCGGACGTTGCCCCCGCGCGCATCCGCAAACGCATCGTATCGAGTTTCGAAAACGCCTACCTGCCGGAGAAGATGGTCGTCCCCAACACCGAGGTCGTACACGACCGCATAATGCTGGAGATATTCCGGGGCTGCACCCGCGGGTGCCGTTTCTGCCAGGCAGGTTTCATATACCGGCCGGTGCGGGAACGCTCTCCGGAAAGACTCGTCGAAGCGGCGCGCAAATTGATCGCGTCCACGGGATATGAAGAGATATCGATGCTCAGTTTGTCCACCAGCGATTATTCGAGGCTGGGTGAATTGACCGACAAACTGCTGGAAATAACGGTGCCGCAGCGGGTGAGCATTGCCCTTCCGTCGCTCCGGCTGGATTCGTTTTCCTTCGAGCTGATGGAGAAGGTATCGGCGGTGCGGAAGAGCGGGCTCACGTTCGCGCCGGAAGCGGGCACGCAGCGGCTGCGGGATATAATCAATAAAGGCGTCAACGAAGAAGACCTGCTCCGTTCCTGCCGCATTGCCTTCGAGGGCGGCTGGAGCACGGTCAAACTGTATTTTATGCTGGGCCTGCCGTTTGAGACCGACGACGACCTGATCGGGATCGCCGAGCTGGCGCACAAAGTGCTGGCGGTGTACGACGACGTGCACGCCGGCCGCAAAGCCCGCCGCCCCAGCATTACCGTGAGCGTATCCACGTTCGTGCCCAAGCCGTTCACGCCGTTCCAGTGGGCGCCGCAGATACCCGTGCCGGAGATCCGGCGCCGTCAGGACGTTATCAAGCAGCACCTCAGCCGCCGCGTCAGTTTCAGCTGGCACGATCCCGAGACCTCGGTGCTGGAGGGCGCGATATCCCGGGGCGACCGCCGCATCGGCGACGTTATATACAGCGCCTGGAAAGCGGGGGCGCGCTTTGACGCATGGCAGGAGTATCTGGATTACGGCCGCTGGATGGATGCATTTGCCGCAAACGGCCTGCACGCCGAGGACTTCAACCGGCGCGAACGCGAAACGGACGAGGCGCTGCCGTGGGATCATGTTGACGTTGGTGTTACGAAGCGGTTCCTTCAGCGCGAACTCGAACGGGCAAAGCAGGGTATCGTTACGCCTAACTGCGCGTCAAAATGCGCAGGCTGCGGCGTACAGTCGTACGGAAGGGGGATCTGCGTTGGAAAAATACAGGATCAGATTCAGTAAGACCGGCCGTGCTAAATATATCTCCCATCTGGATCTGCTGAAAATATTCACACGCATGGCGCGGCGCACCGGGCTGGACCTGGTGTACTCCCAGGGCTTCAATCCCCACGCCGAGCTGGTGTTCAGCGCGCCTTTGCCCCTCGGCATGACCAGCGAAGCGGAATATGTGGATATGCAGCTGTCGGGGCCGGCGGACACCGATAGTATTATGGAACTGCTGCGGGGCTCGCTGCCGGAGGGCATAGTTCCGCTGAAGATCCGGCATCTGGAGCCGGGAGAGGGCAACGTCATGCGCCCCGTGGCCTATTGCCGCTACCGCATGGAACTGAGCTTCCCCGACGCCGCGTCCCGGGAAATATTTCCCGAAAAGCTCCGGCGCTGTCTCGAGGCCGGCACCCCCATTATTACCGCCAAAAAATCAAAAAGCGGTGTGAAAAACGTAGATATACGGCCGCTGATCCGCAGCTTCGGTACGGATATCGCCGATATTCCGGAATGCGGGTGCGCCTTTACGGCGATCCTGGCTGCCGGAAATGAGGCAAATCTGCGTCCGGAGGTCGCGCTGAAGGGAATTTTGGATAAGATCAACGGTGTTGACGCCGCCGAAAGTGCGGAAACGCGTGAAAACAGCCCGGAAATAATGCAGATTTCGTGCGAACTTGACCGCGTGCATAAGCTGGAATATCTTGACGGCGCGTGCGTACCGCTGTGGTGAATTGACAGACGCACCGGTTTCAAATTATAATTGACGGCACGAGGCGGGCGCAAGGCGCGCCGGAGCGGAGGCTTGCCGTAATGATTATCGGGATCGTATACGACGAACACAAAAACGAATGTATAGAGTATGCGCAGCTGCTGGCGCGTACCGTTGATAAAGTGCGCGGTACGGAGAGCGGGCCCTGCGCGCTGGTGGCGGGTCTGAGCGACTGCGGGGACGTGATCTCCCGCGCGGACCTGCTCATAAGCGTGGGCGGCGACGGCACGTTTCTGCGCACCGCGGCTAAGGCGCTGGAGCGCGATCTGCCCATATGCGGCTTTAATCTCGGCAACCTGGGGCTCCTCACGGAATTTGAACACGACGATCCGGAGCCGGTCATCCGCCGTCTGGCGAAAGGGGATTACGTCATAGAGGAGCGGCGGGTGCTGCGGGTGCTGGTCACGGACGCGGAAGGCGGCGTTAAATTTGACGAATACGCCCTCAACGACTGTGTGCTGGAGCGCGGTACGCTGGCAAGGCTCGCGTATGTGACCGTGTGCATCGGGGGAGCGTTCGTTGACAATTACCCCTGCAACGGCATCGTGGTCGCCACCCAGACCGGGTCAACGGCGTACTCGATGTCCTCCGGCGGACCGATCGTGGAGCCGGGCAACGACGTGATCGTCGTTACCCCCGTATGCGCGCACTTCACCGACGGCCGGCCGATCGTTGCCGGCGGCGGCAGCGAAGTGAAGCTCAGCATGTGCCTGGAGCACGATTCGATGTTCGTATCGGTGGACGGCCATAAAAACATCCGTTTTGAAAAGGGATATGTATGCCGCTGCCTGCCTTCGGGACGCAGCGTTAAGATAGTCCGCATCGACCCGCCGAATTTCTACGAAGTACTGCGGCGTAAAGCTGAGGGCCGGCGGCGCAAACTGGCCGGAGCAGGGAGGGACTGACCGTGAAAAAAGACAGACACGAAGAAATACTGAAGATCATCGCGGAGGAACCGATCGCGACGCAGGAGGAACTGCTCAGGCGTCTTACCGAACGCGGCTTTACCGTGGGTCAGGCTACTGTGTCCCGGGACATCAAAAGGCTTAATCTGATCAAGCAGGCGGCTCCGGACGGCGGGCAGATGTACGCGGCGCTGCTGCACGCGGACGCGGATATGCCGGAAAAACTTATGCCGGTGTTTAAAAATTCGTTTGTTTCATGTGATTTTGCGGGCAATCTGCTGGTCATCCGGACGCTCTCGGGCCTTGCCGGCGCGCTGGCGTCCGCGGTGGATTCCATGCAGCTCCGGGGCGTGCTGGGGTCAATTGCCGGCGACGATACCGTACTGCTCGTTTGCAAGACCGAAGGGCTGGCGTCCGAACTGTCGATGCGGTTCGCGCGGCTGGCGGAGTGAACGGCCTGCGGGCTGACTGACCGGCGGGATGTCCGGCCGGCGGAGTGGATTTATATGCTCAGATCGCTTAGTATCAAAAATATAGCGTTGATCGAAGATATCACCATCGGGTTCACCGGCGGAATGAACTGCCTTACGGGCGAGACCGGCGCGGGCAAATCCATTATTATCGATTCGATCGGCGCGCTGCTGGGCTCGCGGGTCAAAAAAGATATTGTCCGCACGGGCTGCAGGAGCGGTTCGGTGCGGGGGGAGTTTGTCGGATTGACGCCGGAGACCGCCGGGGCAGTCAATTCGGTACTGCCCGGATCGATCGACACCGATGCCGCGGACAGCGCCGTACTGGTGCTGGAGCGGGAGATCTCCGCGGGCGGGCGCCACGTATGCCGGGTCAACGGGAACAGTGTTGCCTCCGCCGCGCTGCGCCGGATCGGCGAGACGCTGGTTGACATCCACGGCCAGAGCGAAAGCCGCCTGCTGGTGGATGAACAGGTGCAGCTCAGACTGCTGGACGCGTTCTGCGGCGACGCGATCAAAGATACGCTCGAAAAATATCACGCCGCCCTGGCGGATTATAAAGACCTAAAGCACAGTTTAAAAGCGCTTTCGGGGAGCCCGGCGGAGCGGGCGCGCACGATCGATCTGCTGAGCTACCAGATCCGGGAGATCGACGGGGCACAATTGTCACCGGATGAAGAGGAGTATCTTTCGGAGCGCAGCCGCTTTTTAGCCCACGCGGAGAAGATACGCGGGCTGCTGGAGAGCGCCCTGGCGGAAGCGGGGAGCGACGCGGCGGAAACGGGTCCCGGCATTGAAGGCGGCGTTCAGGCGCTGCTGGGCGGCATCCGTTCGAACACAGCGCGGGCCGCGGAACTGAGCGATCAGTTTAAAACGCTCTCAGAGGCCGCAGAATCGCTTTATTTTGAGTTTGAAGATTTTATCGCGCAGCTTGCAGAAGCGGCCGGAAAGGCCGAATACGACCCTCAGGAAGCGGAACTGGTGAGCCGCCGGCTGGATTATCTGTTCCGGCTTAAAAGCAAGTACGGCGAGACGTACGCCGAGATCATGAAATTCCGGGACCGGGCGGCCGAACGGCTGGCGTTTCTGACGGATTCGGAGGAGCACGCGGCGGAGATCTCCGCGCGCCTGGGCGAACTGTCGAATAGGCTGTTTGAACTGGCGGGCGAGCTTTCCGCGCGCCGTACCGAGGCGGGCTCCGCGCTCAGCGAACGCATAATGTCGGAACTCCGGGATCTGGAGATGGCTTCTACCGAGTTCCGCACCGACGTAGATTTCTTTTACGAGCCGGAGGCCGGCGGCGACGCGGAGTTCGGACCGGACGGCCTGGACCGCGTGGAATTCCTGATCTCTCCCAATCCGGGGCAGCCTTTGAAACCGCTTTCGCGCATCGCGTCCGGCGGCGAGCTGTCCCGCATCATGCTGGCGATCAAGACGGTGCAGAACCGCTCGGACAACGTTTCCACTCTTATTTTCGATGAGATCGACACCGGCATCAGCGGCCTGGCGGCGCGCCGGATCGCGTCAAAACTTAAGACTGTTTCCGATCTGCGCCAGGTCATCTGCGTTACGCATCACGCGCAGCTGGCCGCGGCGGCGGACAATCACATTTATATTTCCAAATTTGTCAAAGACGGCAATACTTCCACTTCCGCCGAGCTTCTTTCCGGCGTCCGCCGTGTCGAAGAGATCGCGCGCCTGCTGGATGGCGGTGCGCTCACGGAGATCTCGCTGAACCATGCGAGGGAACTGCTGCAGGAGAAATCTGAAAAAAACATAGTTATTTGATTCTTTGCCTGGTTGCAGGCGGCGCTCTCACCTCAAAAATGAGCAAGAATGAGCAATAATGAGGAACTACTGCGCCGCTGCCGCACAAAAAAACGGCCCGTTTACCGCGGACCGTTTTAATACTATTAACATATTGCCGCCGGAACGCTGTTACTTCAGCACGACGTTGGGGCAGTTGGTGAAGGCGTCGGGAGCGACGTTGACCGCGGAGGTGTCAACGGTGGCAGTAAGCGCCTTGCAGCCGTTGAACGCGCGCTCTTCGATAGCGGTGACGCTATCCAGACCGATCTCCTTGAGGTTGACGCAGCCGGAGAACGCGTACTCGGGGATAGTGGTCATTGCCGCCGGGAGCGTTACGGAAACGGTGGATTCGTTCTCGAACGCGCCGCCGCAGATGGAAAGGACGGAGTCGGGCAGTACCGCGTGAGACTCGCCGTTGTATTTGACCAGTGTGTCGCCGATCATGAACAGTTTCTCGTTGTGGAAATCGAACCAGGGCGTACCGGTGAACGCGAAGGCGCCGACTTTGCTGACGCTTGCGGGTATCTCCAGTGTCGTCAGCGCGTCGCAGTTATAAAACGCGTAGCGTCCGATGGAAGTGAGGCCTTCGGGCAGTCTGACTTCGGTCAGTTTGGTGCAGCCGTAGAAGGTGTAATCGCCGATTTCCGTGACACCGTCGGGAATATGCACTGAAGTGATATTGCTGCAGCCGTAGAACGCCTTTTCACCGATCTCGGTGACGGTATCCGCGATAAATACCGTGTCCAGATTCTCGCAGAAATAGAAGGCGTAATCGCCGATGCGCGTGACGCCGTCCGGTATCGTGATGCTCTTGGGCAGTTTGGAACCGTAGAATTCGCGGTCCTTGATCTCCTTCCAGCCGTTGAAGGTGAAGGCGCCGATGGACTTGACGCTGTCCGGGATCACCACGTTCTCGTCAACGATATCCGCTTTGATAAGCACGCCGTTGCCGAATACGTGGAAGCGGTTCTCGGTCAAAGGCTCGTCGGAAGCGGAAAGATCATCGTACCATTTGGTGTTGTCAAACGCCTGCACGCCTACGTTGGAAAGTTTCAGAGTGAAAATGAAATTGCTGATATTTTCACAGTCCTTGAAGGCGTAGTCGCCGATATCTTCGATGGAGGAGGGGAATATTATGTCGGTGAGCGAAGTGCAGTGGAAAAACGCGCTGTTGCCGATAGATTTGATATCATCGGGCAGGTAGATTTCCTTGAGCGCGACGCACTCGCGGAAGGCATTGTCGCCGATGGACGTGAGGCGGCTGGTGATGTTCACGGTCTCGAGTCCGGTGCAGCCGTCAAACAGACCTTCGCTGATAGTCTTGAGTTTTGAGGGCAGGGAGATCTCTTTGAGATTTACGGCGCCTTTAAAAAGATTGTCGCCCAGAAATTCAAGGCGGGAGCTGGTCGTGTATTCCAGCTTGGTGAGGCGCTCGATGAAGGGCGCGAACGTGCCTTCGTTCAGGGAATAAACAGTTTCGGGGAGCCTGATTTCGACGTTTCCGCTGTCGGATGCGGGGACAAAACCTACGACCGCGTTCTGACCGACGGTGACAAATCCGGCCGCCATTTTTTCGTCGTCCGTGGCGGCTGCGGCGACCGCGGCTTTGGCTTCGTTCATTTTTGCGGTGTACCAGGGGGTGTCGTTCAGCGAACCGCCGCCGACAAGGTAAAGTATTTTGCTGAACGTGATCTCCGAAAGAGACGAGCAGCCCGCAAATACGTTTTTACCCATAGTTTTTACTTTATCCGGGATAGTGACCGCGGCGAGGGATGTGCAGTTTTCAAAAGCGCCGTCTCCGATATCGACCGCTTCTTTAAAGATAGTCACGTCGGTAAGGGATGAGCAGCCGGAGAACGTGTACGCGGGGAGCACGGTGGTGGCTCCGGCCAGAATGAATTTTTCCGGAAGTGTAGCTTTTTCAAGTCCGGTGCAGCCTTCAAAAACGTGCTCGCCGAAGCCGTCCAGTCTGTTTTCGAACGCGATCTCGGTTATCCCGGTGCAATCCTTAAACGCGTAATCTCCTACGTACGTGACGAACTTGGGCGGCGTGAACGGCCCCTTCAGTCCGGTGCAGCCTTCAAACGCGTGGGAATCGATATAAGTAACGGTCCTCGGGAATGTGACGGAGGTTACGCCCGAGGCGCCCGCGAACGCGTTGGGACCTATGACGGTGATGTCATTCGGGATCTCAACGTCGCCGCCGCTGCCGATGTATTCGGTCAATGTGCTGCCGGTAACGATGAACTGTTCCGGATCGTAGTCAATATTGTATATCGGGCTCAGGTCCGGCTCTTTATGCGTAGGCTCGGGGGTGGGTACCGGCGTGGGTTCCGCTTCTTCTTCCTTGCAGGCGAAGAACGCGGCAAAGACGATACACGCCACCAATATGAGCGCTATTTTTCCGAGCAGTTTAACTGAAGCTTTTTTCATGAAAACCAAAACCTCCGCTTTGTGTCTATGAAAACACCGGACGCTCTTGCGGCGCCGCGGCAGTTCAGCTTGATTATACAACAACCGACTGTGTTCCGTCAACTGTTATGTTATATACGCGTATCGCGCGCGTCCGCGCGCGTGATTTGACACCGGCGCCTTTTTGGTGTAGAATCACACGCATACAGAAGCGGCCCGGTGCACCGCATGACCGTGCGCTGCCGATTGCCGCTCATATGTTATCAGGAGGTCAATGATGAAGAGAAGAATTTCGGTTTTACTGGTTGCGGCATTGATATTGACAATGTTCGCGATTCCCGCGAAGGCTGATTCCGAAGTCCTGGAATTCGATGAATTCGGTTCGACGCTTATCGTTCTCTGGGACTCTATTTTGCTTGACGGGAAACCCGCCAAGGAAGATCCGGTCACTTATCTGGAAGACTACGGCGCCGTAGGCGGTCCGCGGGAAAAGATCGGTGCCAGAGGCTGGGCCGCGTCGAACAGCATGGACATAGCCGCGTTCGGTTATTGTATTGACGACGGCGAACCGGTGATCAGCGAAGAGTTCAAAGTCAACACGGAAGATGCGGTAATTGCCGCCGCGCAGAGTGCGGGATGCAGCTACGCCAGCAGATATCATATCGTATGGGACGTGACCGGCGTTGAAGGAAACCACACGATCGATTTCCTGATCCAGTTTGAAGACGGCACTATCGTTAAAATGACGACGAACACGGCTGTACCGGTATCGTACGAATACAGCGCGGACGGCAGCGCGGTCAACGCCACGCCGGAGCCCACCGCCGAACCCGACCCGGACACTCTGGACAATGCCCCCGGCCCGATCCTCCGTCTCAACGATGAGGACGCGTACGCAGACTTCTTCGGTGCTCTGAGAAATCAGATCGAAGAAGCGTACATTGATGCGGATAAAGGCTGCGGCGTCCTTTCGCTCGACGTTGTGGGCGACCCCTATATCGTGCTGATGTTCACTTCGCTGGATCAGGACGGCGAACCGCTGGAAGTCGATACGGATAAATATAAGATCATTCAGCTGGGCGTACGCATCGATCCCGCAGCGGGCGACCGCGGACAGTTCTATTTCCAGACCAGCGAAAATTCCAATTTTGATGAGCCGAAAGACCTTGTTTTCGACTATGCGAGGACTGATCAGCTCCAGTATGTAAATATCAACGCGGCTAATAATAAGAAGTGGACCGGCACGCTGTCAGACAGCCGTCTGGATCCGTACAGCGCCTGCTCCGTAGCCAATGAATACGAGCTCTATTATATCGCTTTCTTCACCAACGAGAAGGCCGCGAATGAATTCGGCGACAAATGGCTGGCGGAAGGCGACGCGGCGATCCCGACTTCTGCGCCCACGCCCGAACCGACGGCAACGCCCGAGACTGTCGTTACCGACGCGCCCGCTCCTACCGATGCTCCGGCTACAGACGCCGCGCCCGCTACCGACAAGGCAGCTGAGACAGACAAACCTGCGGATAAAGACAACAACGAGAAGGACAACACCGAAAAGAAGAAAGATTCCAAGACGGGTCTTGTGATCGGCATCGTTATCGGCGTCGTCGCTGTGGCGGCGATCGTCTGCGGCGTTGTCATCGCGGGTAAAAAGAAAAAGGAATAATAGCCTGACGTTATGATCATCACCGAAGTTCTTTCGGTCGGTACCGAACTGCTCATGGGGCAGATCGCCAATACCGACGCACAGTATATATCCCGGCGCCTGCCTGACGCAGGCGCTGGGGTTTATTATCATACGGTGGTGGGGGACAACGGCGGGAGGCTCTCAGGCTGTCTGCGCGCCGCGTTGTCCCGCGCGGATATCGTTATCACCACCGGCGGACTGGGACCGACGCAGGACGACCTGACTAAGCAGACGATCGCCCGCGAATTCGGCCTTGAACTGGCGGAAGACAGCGATTCCAGACGGCGCATCGACGCGTTTTTCGCGGCGCGCGGCCGGAAGGCGACGGAGAACAACTACCGTCAGGCGCTGATCCCGGAAGGCGCGGAAGTGCTTACGAACGACCACGGCACGGCGCCCGGCTGCATCATCCGCGGCACGGGCGGGTATGAAGGTAAGACCGTGATCATGCTGCCCGGACCGCCGAATGAACTGCGTCCGATGTTTGAAAAATACGTCATGCCGCTGTACCGCAGGCTTGCCGGAAGCGCCATGGTATCGCGTTTCGTGCGGATCTGCGGAAAAGGCGAATCGGAAGTCGAGACGATCCTTATGGACCTGATCGACGGCCAGACCAATCCGACATTCGCCACCTATGCGAAAGACGGGCTCGTGACGGTGCGCGTCACGGCGTCGGGCAATACCGAAGCGGAGGCGGCGGCAGCGGCGGAACGAGGCGCGCAGGCAGTCTCCGGACTTTTAGGCGACAATGTTTATTCCTTCACGGATGAAGAACCTGAGCAGGCGCTGATACGGCTGCTCAAAGAACAGGGCCTCACGGTCGCCGCGGCAGAGTCGCTGACCGGGGGTATGATCTCTCAGAAACTTACTTCAGTGCCGGGCGCCTCCGCGGCGGTATGTGCCGGCTGCGTCACGTATTCGGACGCGGCAAAACATAAGCTGCTTGGCGTAAAGCAGGAAACGTTGACGACGTATACCGCCGTGAGCGCGGAGACCTGCCGCGAGATGGCGGCGGGTATGAGGGCGCTTTCCGGAGCGGATATTGCCATCGCGGTCACCGGTTACGCCGGGCCGCGGGTAAGTGACGAACCTGTAGGACTCGTATATATCGGCGTCGCGTGTGCAGACGGGATCACCGTTAAAGAACAGCACTTTACGGGCTCAAGGGAGCGGATACGGACACTCACCGCTGTCAATGCTATCGACTTGACACGCAGGCTGGTGCAAAATGCGCACCTTTTGATGCCGTTTAATATTTCAGCCGCGATCTCGGCGGATCCGGACGGGGGACAGACGAAATGAAGAAAAAATCGGGCGGCATAACAGCGCAGTCGATGGCGAAAGGGTTCGCGGTATTGTCCGCGGCCAGCATCGGCGTTAAGATATTGTCCCTGTTGTTCGTCCCGGTGATCCGGAAACTTATGGGCGGTTCGGCGGGATATCAGGTGTATACCAGCGCGAACCAGATATACGCGTTCGTATATGTTATTGCGACGGCCGGTCTGCCGGTGGCGATCTCCAAGACCGTCACGGAATTCATGTCCATGGACAATCCGTCCGCCGCCCGGCGCTCTTTCCGCCTCGCACGTACGGTGCTGGCATCGATGGGCATCGTGCTTACGGCGGTGCTGATACTGCTGGCGAAACCGATCGCCCGCGCGTCCGGTTACAGCGAAGCCTGGCTGGGCATCGCGGTGATCGCGCCGAATATACTGATCTGCTCGGTATTGTCCGCGTACCGCGGCTACCTGCAGGGACTTAAGAATATGACTCCGACGGCGACGTCGCAGATCGTGGAGCAGATCGTGCATCTGCTGGTCGCGATCGTCGCTGTGTTTATATTAAGAGGCAGAGGGCTCGCCTGGGCCGTTGCCGGCGCCTCCTTCGGTACGGTGGCCGGTTCCGTCGCCGCGCTGGCGATCGTCATCTACTATTACATGCGTTCCACTCTACCGCAGGCCGACGCAGCGGATATTCCTGATCCTTCCCGCGCCGGCACGCCCGCGGCGGATTACAGCACCGGCTATTATCTGAGGCTGCTGGCCAAATACAGCATCCCGATCACGCTGAGCGCCGCTATCCAGTACGGCGGAACGATCATCGACGTGTTCATCGTCAAATCGCGCCTGCTCCGTGCGGGCCTTGCGGAAAACGAAGCGGCGGCAATGCACGGCGATCTCAGCGCCGCGCGCCAGCTCATCAACGTGCCTGCCGCGCTGGTCACCGCGCTGTGCGTCAGCGTGCTGCCCATCATTGCGGGACTTTACGCCGAACGCCGCGTCGCCGAGGCAAAGCAGAAGGCCCAGGACAGCTTCCGGCTGTGCTTCCTTGCCGCCGTACCCTGCTCGATAGCGCTGATGGTGTTCGCGGTGCCGATCTACGGCGTCCTGGATTTTGACCGCCCGTTCATAATGACAGCGATGGCAATGAGCGTGCTGTTCATGGGCATCGTCCACCTCCAGAGTTCAATAATGCAGAGCGTGAACCTGCTCTACCAGTCCACGTTTTTCGTTGGCATCGGCGTAGTGCTCAAGGCGCTGCTCAACTATATTCTGATCGGCATACCGGCGCTCAACATCTACGGCGCGGTGATTTCCACTTATGTCTCTTATCTTGTGCCGATGGTAATGAACGCGCTTTCGCTCAGCAGAGTAAAAGGCATCAGCATACGGCTGCTGGATCCGATGGTGCGGCCGGTCGTGGCGAGCACGGCGATGCTGATCCCGTCTTTCCCGGCGTATTACCTGCTGAGGCGCGTGCTCCGCTTCACCGGCGCGTACGTATCAAATCTGATCGCCTTCGGCATCGCGGCGCTGATAGCCGTTGCCGTGTACTTCGTCGTGCTGCGTTCCATCGGCGGTCTTAAAAAGGAAGACGTGGAATCGATCTCTCCGCGGCTTGCCCGGAAGCTGAAACTCAAAGACTGACGTAAGAGAGCGCCGACGGAACAGTCCAAACGGCCGCGGGCGTACTGCCGGGTATTGCGATCGGACACACTGTAGGGTATACTATAATACAGCTTCGGAGCGGCCATTCATTCGTTTCGTACGCGGCGTCAATGCACACGCCCGGCTGATCGGAGCGGCAATGACAATCAGGAGGATAAACATGCTGAACATCAACAAAACTGCGGAAAACGGTACGTTGACCATCGCGCTGGAAGGCCGTCTGGACACCGTTACGGCGCCGGCGCTGGAACAGGAACTCCGGAATTCGCTGGAAGGCGTTACGGAACTTGATTTCGACCTCGCAAAACTGGAATATATCTCTTCCGCCGGTCTGCGCGTGCTGCTGCTTGCGCAGAAAGAAATGAACGTCCGCGGTGAGATGAAAGTCCGCCGCGTGAACGAGATCGTTTCTGAAATATTCGAAGTAACCGGATTTAACGACATCCTCACCATCGAATAATGAATAAAAAGCCGAAGCGGCATATCGCCGTAAAAAGTATCGTCGGGATCGTGCTGCTGCTGGTGACGTTTGCCGTTATCGTAAGTATCATCGGTTACCGCAGCTTTTCCGAAGCGCTTCTGAATCAGTATACCGAAGGCGCGTTCCTGACCGCGAAAGCGGCGGCGCGGCTCGTTGACAGCGATCACATCGACGAATATGTCGGGAGCGGCGGCACCGGTGAAAAATATGAGGAGACCTGGGCGGCGCTGGACAGTCTGTGCAACACCTCCGGGTCGACGTTCATATACGTAATATTGCCCGACCGCACCGACTACGCGCATATAACTTTCCTGTTTTCCACTATTGACCACAACAGCAGCTATACGGTGTACAGCTTCGGTTACCTGCGCGACACCACCAACGACGAATACCGGGAGAAATACCGCAACATATACGAACTGCGCTCGGAGCGGGAACTGGTGATCCGCAACAAAGGTTACATCGAGACGGGCAACCATATCACCGCCATGATCGGTCTTAAAGACTACAAGGGCGACGTGCAGGCGATATTGTGCGTGCAGCGCCAGATGGACGTTATGTCAAAAACGCTCTCGTCCTACATGCACCGCATATATCTGGTGCTGGTCATAATGGCGCTGCTGGTGATCACCGGGCAGGCGCTGTATCTGCACCGCGTGCTGCTGAAGCCGATCAATCAGATCTCGGAAGAGGCCGAGCGGTTTTCGACAGAGAATAAGCCGGCGGAGAAGCGGCTGCAGGAACTGATAAAGAGCAACGACGAAATAGGCGTGCTGGCGGGGTCCATCGACCGGATGGAAGACCAGATACAGGATTACGTCGACAACATCACCCGCATCACCGCCGAAAAAGAGCGCATCAATACGGAACTTAATCTGGCCACGCGCATACAGGCGGCAATGCTGCCCCATATCTTCCCGCCGTTCCCGGATCGCTCCGAATTCGACATTTACGCATCCATGGACCCCGCGAAAGAGGTCGGCGGCGATTTCTACGATTACTTCCTGATCGACGAGGATCACCTGGGGCTGGTCATCGCGGACGTTTCAGGTAAAGGCGTGCCCGCGGCGCTGTTCATGATGGCGTCCAAGATCATACTCGCCAGCGCGGCCAAGATGGGCAAATCTCCCGCACAGATCCTTACGGACACCAACGCCGCGATCTGCGCCAACAACCGTGAAGAAATGTTCATCACGGTCTGGCTGGGCATACTGGAGATATCTACCGGCAGGCTGACCGCGGCCAACGCGGGCCACGAATACCCGGTGCTGTGCGCGCCCGGCGCGCTCTATGAACTGTTCAAGGATAAGCACGGCTTTGTGATCGGCGGCATGGACAACATAAAGTACAAAGAATACGAACTCACGCTGGAGCCCGGCTCCAGACTGTTCATATATACGGACGGCGTGCCGGAGGCAACGGACGGGGAAGGCAATATGTTCGGCACCGGCAGGATGCTTGACGCCCTCAACCGCGAGACCCGCGCCTGCCCGAAAGACGTGCTCCGCAATGTGCGCGCGGCCGTTGACGATTTCGTCAAAGACGCGGAACAGTTTGACGACCTGACGATGCTTTGCCTGGAATACAGGGGGAAACAATAATGACGAGTGCTCAAAACACCGAACCGGCGGCCATCCGGCTGTCCGGCCGGATAGATTCCAACAACGCCGCTCAGACGGAACAGGACATACGGGCGCGGCTCGCCGCCGCGGGCAGCCCGGACCGCGCGGTATTCGACGCCGCCGGACTGGAATATATTTCCAGCGCCGGATTGCGCGTAATTCTGCGCATACGCAAAGATGTGCCGGAACTTAAAATCATGAACGTGAATCCGGAAGTGTATGAGATCCTCGACATGACCGGTTTCACCGAGATGATGACCGTCGAGAAAGCGTACCGCACGGTCTCCGTGGAAGGCTGCGAAGTCATCGGCGAGGGATTCAACGGCAAAGTATACCGCATCGATAAGGACAACGTGGTCAAAACATACAAGAACGCCGGTGCGCTGGCGGGTATAATGCATGAACGCGAGGTGGCGCGTCTGGCGCTGATACTGGGCGTTCCCACCGCGATCTCATACGATATCGTGCGGGTCGGCGACAGTTACGGCTCCGTATTCGAACTGCTCAACGCCACTTCGTTCTCGAAGATACTGGCAACGCAGCCGGAACGCTATGACTTCTGTGTGCGCGAATACGTGAAAATGCTTAAGAAGATCCACAGCATAACCGTTCCCGCCGGCAAACTGCCCCGCATCAAAGAACACGAGCTCAAGTCCGTGCGGCGGATCAAGGGCCTGATCCCGGACGTGCTCTGGGACAAACTGCTCCGCCTCACGGAAGATATTCCGGAGAGCAATCACATGGTGCACGGTGATTTTCATACGAAAAATATCGTAGTGGCGGACGGGGAAGTACTGCTGATCGATATGGACACGCTGTCCGTGGGCCATCCGATATTCGAACTGGTGCATATGTACAACGCGTACGTGGGCTTCTCCGAGTACGATCCGGATATCGTGCTGAATTTTCAGGGATATGACGCCGGAATTGCGCGCCGCTTCTGGCACGACAGCCTTGCCGCGTACCTGGGCACGGACGACGAGGCGGTCATAAAAAGTGTCGAAGAAAAAGTGCGCGTCATATCATACGCGAATCTGCTGGACTGGTCATCCCGCCATTCCGCGCCTTCCGACCCGGCAACTGCCCCGACGCAGGCACTCTGGAAACGTGAGCTGATCGCGCTGCTGGAACGTATTGACACGCTGCGGTTTGACCCTCCGTGCGACGTTTCCGCGCCGGCCGAGCTGACGCTGCCGGCTACCGTTGACAACCTGCCCAGAGTGACCGATTATATCAGCGGGCGCCTTTCCGCCGCGGGCGTCAGGCCTAAATTCGTGACACAGCTCGAATTGGCGGCGGAAGAGATCTTCGTCAATATTGCCAACTACGCCTACACGCCGTACACAGGAAACGCGACCGTGCGCGTCGCGTTCAACGGCCCGGCAGAAGGCCCCGATTCGGCGGAGATCACATTTATCGACTCCGGCAAGCCCTACGACCCGCTCAAGAAAGACGACCCGGACGTTACGCTGTCCGCGGGGGAGCGGAAGATCGGCGGTCTGGGCATCTTCATGGCCAAAAAAGTCACCGATGACATCAGGTATGAATACGTTTCCGGGCAGAACATCCTGACACTTATTAAGCAGGTGCGTTAAAATGATCAGATTCACGGAAGAAGACCGGCTGCTGGAACCGCTGGCGCAGGAAGGCGCTCAGGCGGGTACGGCGGCCGCTTTTGCATCGCAGGAAAAAGACGTTGAATATTACCGGCTCCCCGGTGTCGGCACGTACACCTTGATCGAGCCGCTCAAAGGCGTATACGGCACGTGGGGGCCGCTAAACGGGCGCGATCACTCCATAAGGCAGTGGTGGTTTCCCACCGCGGTCGATTCGCTGTATCAGTTCGGCGCGCCGCTGATCGCGACGTACGGGTACGACGGGGAGAACCGGACGACGGCGGCGTTGTCCGACTCGGTGAAAAAAGCTCGGCTGTCGGTGTGCGTTGACGACCTCTCCCAGCGGGACGAGATAATTTTCAAAGGGGAGCTTTTTGACGACGGCGCGTGGCAGCAGGAGAACG
>JAEEGL016727853.1_pt1 | contig 18350 bp, 14 predicted proteins | sample 9134231 | NCBI WGS metagenome assembly JAEEGL01 (sample SAMN16246548, study PRJNA631951) | gut metagenome | biome: gut microbiome; feature: rumen; material: fiber-attached | host: Bos | place: Iran: Karaj | collected 2018-10 | reverse complement strand
GTACTCGTAGAGGAAAGTATCACGTGTGTAAACAGGCCTATTGTGGTTTGTTATGTAATTATATGCTCCATTCTTAACCATATCCTTGATTTTAGTTACTCTGGCGAGAGAATTTATTTCGGTTTTATAGAGGAAAGGTACGAAAAAATCCTGATACCACCAAACATTTCCCCCACTTTTTTCCGCTTTTTTTCTTCCTGCGCCTGGCGGTTCACCCGCCAGGGCTCTTCCTGCTTGCTCCGTGCAGGCTGCTTGCCTCCCTGCGCCTGGCGGTTCACCCGCCAGGGTTCTTGCTGCTTGCTCGTGGTGGCTGCTTGCCTTCCTGCGCCTGGCGGTTCACCCGCCAGGGCTCTTTCTCCACCAGTCGTCCCTGGTTCTGCATAGCGCCTGCGCCACGCAGTTCATCGCCTTGCACTCCGCTACGCTGATGCCGTCCTCCGCCAACCGGTAGCGGTATCGCCACGGGCTCACCAGCAACAGCCGCCGCTCCACACATCGTTCTATCTTCACCTGCGACGGGTGGTAAATCTCCGGGAAGCCGTTATCTACTATCAGCACGACCGCATAACCCCGAGCTATCGCTTCATCCATGATCGTCTGCTCACCCTGTGCGATGCGTGCCGACACCAGCACCGCCCCTTCGGCGGCAGCCTCCAGGCAGCGCGCCTTCTGCTGTTCCAATAGCGACCGGTCCTTCCTGTGACATACTACCGGCAACAGCCGCTGCGTCAGCAGTTCTGCCGCACCATAGCTGTCGCACACCACCATGCCGCCCTGCGTCAACAGCCGCTGTTCTATGCCCGTCCACTGCTCGTCGTCTATCTGCGACGGGTGGCACACCTGCAGCAGGTATTTCTTCAGCGCCCTCACTCCGAGGGCGGTGCTAACGTTCATGCGTTGCGCCTGCAGCTGAGCGCGGTGTACCGTTCTCAGCAGGCGGCTTCGCGGGTTGTCATGTATGTAGGCGCGCTGCGCCTCCAGCTGTGCTTCATCCACCGGCATGACATCTACATATCCCTTCTCAAAGAGCGGTTGCCTATCCGTTGTGCCGTCCGACGGCGTGTTTTTCACACTTTGCGGGTCAACCGCCAAGCACAGGTCTCCTTCTCCAGTGTCCGTTCCTTTTCCTGCGCCCGTTCCTTTTCCTGCGTCCGTTCCTTTTCCTGCGAGCGAGGGTTCACCCCTCGCTATATCGCTCGTTGCTTCCCCCCTCGCTATCATCCTCAGACTATAGGGCTCAACACCCTTTGTACCCGTCATTTCCCAGTAGCGGCGGTTGCAGCCTTTCTTAAATCCTGCTATCACCTGCCCCAGGTGCGTCTCTCGTCCATTGGCACTGACGATGGTGTCTTTTACCGCCACTAATGCATGCAGGTGTTCAGGCATGATGATGTGGTCCTGTACCTCAATCATCGGGTAGTGACGGCTGATACTGCTGGTCAGTTCCTCCTCAACCATCCGTCCTACCTCCGTCAGTTCTACCCTCGGCGCATTCGCGCTGCCCTCCGGTTCGTTGGCATCGCCTATCACCCTGCCCAAGGGTTGATACAGCTCCTTGTTCACAGAGATCGTCACGTGATACATTCCCTGCCACACATAGTTTTTATGGAAGCTTCGTCTTCCCATGCAATGCTCCGTCGGTTTTCTGATGTCTTTCTTCTTTTCGTCCATGATGAGTGCAAAGATACTGACAATTCCCCAACTTTCCAACAAAATACAACAAAAAGTTTGCTCCGTTCGGAATAATTGTTTATCTTTGCAGGCGTAAACGTATAATTTTAGGTATATGAAAAAACTAATTGGTTGTCTGGTTTATATTCTGATTGCAATCATTGGATTATTTGGCATCATAACAGTTATAGGCCTTTTTGTGATAAATGAATCAGGTAGCACAATTGCCGCAATAGTTGTTGCAGTGTTATGTGTTGCGTTAATATACTTTCTCCTGTATGTTCAAAAACGTAACAAGAATATTAAGTCAGCATGGACTATGTCGACTTCACAACTTATTAATACTAAGGAAGAACTTGCAGAGCAAATACTTGTTGTTTATAAGAATCATCTATCCACTTCGGAACTTCTACATGACTTGGATCTATTGAAACCTTCACAAAGAATAGCGACTCTTGTTTACGCTTTTAAGCAGCAGGTCAATCAATTGTTAGATAAAGGGAGTGTTAACGAGGAAGAAGGTGTTCAACTGATCTCTTTCTTTGAGAGTCTGGGCCTTTCCCGACAAACTTTGCAGAATCAAAATGAATATGTACAACTAAGCAAGTTGATGGTGTTAACTTGTATATTTTCAGGAAAAACACCAACAGGCGTTAATCCACCGTCTAATGTATTCCTCCGTTTTGATGCTGATGAGCAGATTCTTGCCACATTGGAAAATGCAAAATACTATGAACTGGTTGAGGTTAAGTCTCGAGTAGGTTTTTCAAGCGGATCTTCTATTGGGGTAGGAAGAGGAAGGTACATTAGGACTGGGGCGTTTTTCAGTACTCCTATAACCTCTCAGCAGCTTCAAGAAAAAGGGAAGGGAGCCTTCTGTCTAACCAATATGAATCTGTATTTTGTTTCAAATACTAAGACAGTGAAGTTTGCTTATGATAAGATACTCTCTTTTACTCCGTATTCAGACGGTCTTGGTATTCATTTAGCCGATTCACGCCGTCGTCCTATTGTTATTGGCAATATTGATGGATGGTTTGTGTATAATATTGTAACCAATGTTCATCTTTTATTGAACTCAAAAGAATAGCCAATCCCTAGTGTTCCAAAATGTGCACAGCGGAACCGCCCCCGTGCACTTTTGTCCAATTTCTGCCAACACATCAGCGTGTGTTGGCAGATCTTTATTTGTAATACCCGAGGCGGATGTAGTGACGGGGTGGGGAGAAGGGACTCCAGGAGATGTGGAGCCAGCCGGGGCCGGTGAGGAGCTGGTCGGTGTGGGGATTTGCACGGAGAAGGGCGACGAGGCGTTGGAACTGCTGGGGATTGCGGGGACGGATGTCGGCGGCCAGGCCGAGGAGGTGCTGCGAGGTAGGGACGCCTCCTACATGGCGGTTGACGCGAGGGTTGCGGAAACCGGAGTTGATGATGATGGGGCCAACGATGCTGCGGGCGGGCTCCAGTAGATGCTGGCAACCGTAGGTCATGTTGGAAACGTGCTGGACGGTGGGGATGTTGTCGGGGTATTTGCTGAGGTTCAGAAACTCATTTAACGTAAAATGAGGTGAGAGTTGGATGTTGCCTGTTGTTTCTTTCATGGTTTTATCTGGCGTTTGATGATACGGACGTACTGGTCGAGGCCGAAGATGCTGCCTGCCAGCAGGAACGACTGGGCGACGTAGTAGAGTAGGCCGGAGGCGACGTCGTCGATGTGGATGACTTGATAGGTTACGAGTGCGATGCTGCTCACGATGAGCAGCACCGCACAGACGTACTGAGAGATTTTGAAGCCTTTGTTTTCCATGTCTGCTTCGTGAGTTCACTACGTGTTGTTTACGCCATGGTTCCGCCTGCTGCGCCAAGGATGGCGGTGATGACGTAACTCAGTACCTGCAGGATTGTTTTCACTGTCTTGTTCATAATTTTAATCTACTTTTAAAGGGTTAATAATGTTATTTCCTCTGCCGTTTCAGACGGCTTTCCTCAACTACAAAGGTACGAAAATTTTCTGAGACTACCAAATGTTTTCACAACTTTTTTGTATTTTATTGTGCCGTTTTTATGATAAGTAAAATTATTTTTTGATTAACGCAATTTCGTTGAAGGCATTCGTATTATCTTTGCACCGCATTTGGGAAACTCCCGGGTGCGGTGCCTTTGTGTCTGGCTAGCTGAAAAGGATGCGGGGCATCAGGACGTCCTCTTTGTTCAACTTCCAAAAAAACTTAGTAAAATGGAAGAAATTAGAAAGAGTACGCTGGTTGACGGTATCGTCGGCCAGGCCGTGGAGCAGCCGACGGCAGAGGAACAGGCTGCACAGGAGCGTCGTGAACAACTGGATGCGCTGCGTATCATGAGTGGTACGGAGGTGCCGCCGGAGCAGCCGACGCTGACGGTTGATGGAGTAGGGGTCTTCGCCCGTGAGGACATCCATGCAATCAAGGGTAAGCAGAAGTGCGGCAAGACAACGGCCTTAAAGGTGTGTCTGGCGGCATGGATGAACCAGCGGCAGTTCCGTGTGGAGTCGCCACTGGAGCAACCCCGTGTGCTGTATTTGGACACGGAGCAGAAGCAGTCGGACGTGAAACTCATCGTGACCGACGTGATGCAGATGACGGGTCGTGAGGCGGATTACGTTGACAGCCATTTGGCGGTGTACGCCCTGAGAAAGCGCGACTTTCAGCTGCTGCTCGATGACCTGCGGCTGCTCATTAAGGACTTTCAGCCCGACGTGGTCATCATTGACGGCATCGTGGAATTCGTGGCGTCGTTCAACGACGAGTCGATGGCCAAGCAGCTTATCCACGAACTGTTGTGCATTGCCGAGGAGCGTCACTGTGCCGTCGTCTGTGTGTTGCATACCAACAAGGCGGATGACGACCACAACATGCGCGGTCACCTGGGAACTATGCTGGCGCAGAAGGCCGGTACTGTGCTGGAGTGTAAGAAGATGGACGCGGTTATCACCGTGACGTGCAGCGATGCGCGCCATCAGGAGATGCCAGACTGGAGCATCATGTTCACTGCCGAAGGCAACATTGTCGATGCCGACGAGCAGCGCCAGCAGCAGCTGGAGAAGCGTCGTCAGGACTTGGCACTGCGCCGCCAGGAGGCTTCGCAACAGAAGTTGAAGGAACGTCTGGACTATGCGCTGTTGTGCATCCGCGACAATGGCGGCAGCATGAGCCGCAAGCAGCTGACGGAGATTCTCTGTAAGAAGTTTGAGCTGACTCGGCAAACCGTGTCAGCCTTCATCTCTCAGTGCATCAAGGAAAAGACGTTGTTGGAGGTGAATGGCTTTATCCATGCCTCAGAAGACACCGCTTTGGCCTTTTGACCGCGGAAAGATTTTTGTCTGTCTGTCTGTCAAGTACCACCTATATATATGGTGGTTCTGACGGACAGACGAGAATCCGACAAAAAATTCACATGTTTTACTCTTAAACATCAGAACAAATGAATAACAATTATAGATATTGTTTAGACGATCCTCGTGTGACGGGTCGCCGCCAACAGAAAACCACCTGTCCACAGTGTGGACGCAAGCGATGCTTCGTGCGCTATGTCGATACACAACGCGACTGTCAGTATGTCGATAACCGGGTAGGGCGCTGCGACCATGAACACAGCTGCGGCTACCACTACAAACCCGCAGAATTCTTCCGCGACCAGCCATGGGCACGTCCTGACGAACACCCCTTGAAGGTCATCATACAACAGCCGTCACGACCCGTTATCATTGAACCGCTGCCCGAGGACTACATTGCACAAAGCCACTCGCCACACAGCACCTTTTGGCAATGGTTTTGCGCAACGTGCATCCAGCGGTTGGGCGTCAGCGAAGAAACAACCCAGCGCCTCTACGATGACTATCACATCGGAGCCACCCGTCGTGGCGAGGTCATCTTCTGGCAGGTCGATGAACATCAGCGTATTCGTACCGGTCATATCATGCAATACCGTACCGATGGCCATCGTGAGGGCTATCAAGGATGGGTACATGCTCGAATGATTCGCCAAGGCCTGTTGCGTCAGGACTTTCCGCTGGTGCAGTGCTTCTTCGGCCAACACCTGTTGCCGACACGTTCTGACGCCACCGTGTGTATCGTGGAAAGCGAGAAGACGGCGCTCGTCATGGCTGCCGTACATCCCGAGCATTTGTGGCTCGCCACCTGTGGCAGCGGCGGTCTCAGCGCTTTGAAATGTCAGTGTCTAAAAGGGCGGCGCGTCGTACTGTTTCCCGACAGCGGTTGCTTAGAAAAGTGGAGTCGGAACATGCAGTCGTGTAACGACATCAGCTATACCATAAGCGACCACTTGGAGCAATATCCCGCCAACACCGACCTGGCAGACTTGTTGCTGCATCCTCCATGAGAGTGTAGCGGCATTAATTATGATAAATAGAAAACACTGTATCTCTGTGTCTCTGTGTTAAATTCTAAAAACGGGAAATTTTGGCGATTTTCGGGCAAATATTGGGAGAAGAGGCAAAAAGTGTTAAAATATGTATAGAGCATGGGCGGGGGTAGGAAAAGTAGCCTTTAACTCTTGTTGAGTGAAACCGCTGGAGCAGGAGAAACCTTGATGTTATTTTTCTGAATGAAACCTTTTGAGCAGGAGTGCGGACGGTCCGGACGGTCGATGCGCATAGTCCGGACGCTTAGTGCGCATAGTCCGCACGAAACGTCCGCATACTTGGCTTACGAAATACAGACCCTTGGTTTTCGCCCAGAAAAATCATCGCGCTCCAAAAACGTACGCATTCTTATATATATAATAAGGTATTAGCATCAAAATAATAACCGAATTCCGGACATGAGGTCATATTCTTTAAAAAACAGCCCAAAATAGACCACCATCCATGAAAGGCACTTTTGAAACATAATCAGTATTATGATAAATAGGTAATATATGGAAAGGAAACAGCCCCCCTGCTGAGGTATTAATTCCTATTTATTCTTAAAATACTTTGGGGAATCGTAGGTGAACTTTGCAGGATTGAAAATTTTCGCTATATTTGCAAACGGAAAACTTTTTTCTCTGAAAACGGGCAAAAATACGAATATATGAAAGACTTTAATTTTTATGCGCCGACACGTGTGGTGTTCGGACGCAATGCTGAGAAACAGATTGGAGAGTTGGTGAAAGCCAACGGTGGTCATAAGGTGCTGATACACTATGGCGGCGGTTCTGCCGAACGCTCAGGACTGCTGGGCGTGGTCCGCCAACAGCTGCAGGATGCTGGCATCAACTTCGTGGAGCTGGGCGGCGTGGTGCCGAACCCCCTATTGTCGCAGGTGTATCAGGGTATTGAGCTGTGTCGCCGTGAACAGGTGGATTTCCTGTTGGCTGTGGGCGGCGGCTCGGTCATCGACTCCGCCAAGGCCATCGGCTACGGCGTACCCTACGACGGCGACGTGTGGGACTTCTGGGCAGGCAAGGCCGTTCCTGCGCAGTGTCTGCCCATCGGTACGGTGCTGACGATTCCTGCCGCAGGCTCGGAGATGTCGAGCAGCTGTGTCATCACGAAGGACGACGGACTCATCAAGCGCGGCATCAACAGCGACCTGTGCCGCTGCCGCTTTGCGGTGATGAACCCGGAGCGTACCTACACCCTACCCCCGTACCAGACGGCTGCCGGAGCCACGGACATCATGATGCACACCATGGAGCGCTACTTCACGACGGTGGATGACATGACGCTGACCGACGCCATCAGCGAGGCACTGCTGCGCACGGTGAAAGACTCGGCACTGGTGGTCATGGAGCACCCCGAGGACTACCGCCACCGCGCCCAGATCATGTGGGCAGGGTCGCTGGCACATAACGACCTGACGGAATGCGGTACGGAGAAAGACTTCGCCACGCACCGCCTGGAGCACGAGTTGAGCGCGCTGTTCGGCGTTACGCACGGTGCCGGACTGGCAGCGTTGTGGCCGTCGTGGGCGCGATACGTGATGAAGAAACACGTGAGCCGTTTCGTGCAATTTGCTGTCAATGTGATGGGTGTGGAGAATGACTTCTCGCATCCGGAAGAAACGGCAGAGAAGGGCATCCGTGCGATGGAGGACTGGTATCGGAAGATTGGCATGCCGACGAGCATCCGTGAGTTGATAGGTCGTGAGGTGATGGACGAGGAAATCAGCGTCATGGTGGATAAGTGCTCGCGGGGCGGCACCATTACGCTGGGCGCCATCGAGGTGCTCGACAGCGCCGCTATGCGCAGGATATACGAAATGGCGCGGTAAACCCTGGCGGGTGAACCGCCAGGCGCAGGAAAAACGGCGGGGCTAATCCTTGAAGCGGTTGCCCCAGTAGTTGAGCATTCGCTCGTAGAGCTTTTCCTCTGCGGGCGAATGTTGTGCATGCCACAGGCGTTCGTTCTGCAGGTCGTCGGGCATGTACTGCTGCGGGGTGAAGTGGCCCTGGTAGTCGTGCGGATATTTGTAGCCGTCGCTGTAGCCGAGGTCTTTCATGAGCGACGTTGGAGCGTTGCGCAGGTGCAGGGGTACGGGCAGGTTGCCGGTCTGGCGCACCTTGGCGAGAGCGGTGTCGATGCCGAGGTAGGCCGAGTTGCTCTTGGGCGACGTGGCGAGATAGACGCACGCCTCTGCCAGTGCGATGCGTGCCTCGGGCCAGCCAATCTTCATGACGGTGTCGAAGGCGGCATTGGCGAGCAGCAGTGCGTTGGGGTTGGCGAGTCCGATGTCCTCGGAGGCCGAGATGACCATGCGGCGGGCAATGAACTGCGGGTCTTCCCCACCCTCTATCATGCGTGCCATCCAGTAGAGGGCGGCATCGGGATCGCTGCCACGGATGCTCTTGATGAAGGCGGAGATGATGTCGTAGTGCATCTCGCCGTCCTTGTCGTAGGCCAGGGGGTTCTGCTGCAGGCACTGCTCGACGAGGGCGTTGGTGATGACCAGCGATGAATCGCTGGGCACTGCGGCGGAGCCCGATGGAGAAGCACCGGGAGTGGTGGCGGCGGTTTCTACTACGAGCTCGAGGATGTTGAGGAGCTTGCGGGCGTCGCCACCGCTGAAGCGCAGGAGGGCGGCGGTTTCCTGGAACTGGATGTTGCGCTCCTTGAGGAAGACGTCTTGCGTGACGGCCCGGTGCAGCAGTTGCTCAAGGTCGGACTTGTCGAGCGACTTGAGGACATAGAGCTGACAACGGGACAGGAGCGGACGAATGACCTCGAAGGATGGGTTCTCGGTGGTGGCACCGATGAGTGTGACGATGCCCTTCTCGACGGCGCCGAGCAGCGAGTCCTGCTGTGACTTGGAGAAGCGGTGAATCTCGTCGATGAACAAGATGGGTGACGCCTCGTTGAAGAAGCGTCCCTTCTGTGCGCGTTCAATGACGTCGCGAACGTCCTTGACGCCGCTGGTGACTGCCGACAGCGTGTAGAAGGGTGTCTGCAGGCGGTTGGCAATGATTTGCGCGAGGGTGGTCTTACCCACTCCCGGCGGTCCCCAGAGGATGAACGACGAGATGCGTCCGGCGTCGATCATCTTGCGTAATACGGCGCCTTCTCCCACGAGATGTTGCTGTCCGATATAGTCGTCGAGCGTGCGTGGACGTAGTCTTTCTGCTAATGGTTCTGACATAACTTGCTGCAAAAGTACAAAAAAAAACAGGAAAAAACTTGTAAAACGCAAATAAAGTGTGTACATTTGCAGAAAATTTTGAAATTAAGCAATTAGAGTATGGCTAAGAAATCATCAAAATCAACAAAAGAGAATCAGGACAATGAGGCTCTGAGCCTGAAGTCAATTACGAAGAGCAGCGTCTGGGACGTTCAGGAGAATGACATTTTCCGTCTGTTGGAGTCGTCCAGTAAGGATGCCGAGATGAAGGAGAACCTGCGCTACTTTGCGTCGATTATCCGCAGTGCTTTCCTGGTTGAGGAGGTGAAGGACAACGACAAGGCGCTGACCGAGAAGTACGTGCAGCAGGGTTACCAGGTAGGTTCGTTCAACATTTCCGACAGTGGCAAGATGACGTGGGCTATCAAGAAGCGTCCCATTATGCGCGTCACCGACCTGACGTACGAGAACATCCGTCACATCTCCGCCGCCAAGCTCATCGAGGTGCTGGACCGCAACTTCGGCGGTGGCTGGGAGTCGCTGTCGCAGTCAATCCAGGACATCATTGAGAGCGGTTTCGACATCTCCACCACTACCCTTCCGAAGGACCGTCTGCACAAGAAAGGCGGCATGTACGAGAAGAAGGTTGCCGACGGCTACGAGGTGCTGGAAGTGGAGAAAGGACTGTGGGTAGAGGCCATCTTTGCCAAAGCCAAGCCCGCTGCCGCCAAGCCTCGCATGAAGTTTGACTCTTCGTATAACTTCGGTGACGAGGAAGAGGACGAGGATGCCGACCTGCCTGAGGACAACTACAACCGTCCTGACGAAGACGACATCGAGTTGGAAGAGCCCAACGACGAGGACATCACCGAGGACAACTACCGCACGACGTTCAGCATTGACGGCGAGGACGACGAGGAGGATGCCGAGGGGCTGTCCGACTATCTGGCTGACGAGTGATGTCGAGATGTCGAAATATCGAACCTTTAATATTTAATTTACTATGAACATTCCAAGTGTATTCTGGCTTGTACCCATTGCTTCCGTGATAGCTCTGGGTATGGCCTGGTTCTTCTTCCGTCAGATGATGAAAGAAGACGAGGGAACGCCCCGCATGAAGGAGATAGCCCTCTACGTGAGAAAAGGTGCCATGGCCTATCTGAAACAGCAGTACAAGGTCGTGGGTATTGTCTTTGTGGTGCTCTGTGCCCTGTTTGCCTTCATGGCCTACGGCCTGAACGTGCAGAACCCGTGGGTGCCCTTTGCCTTCCTGACGGGCGGTTTCTTCTCCGGACTGGCAGGATTCTTCGGCATGAAGACCGCCACGTACGCCTCTGCCCGTACCGCTAATGCTGCCCGTGGCAGTCTGAACGCCGGTCTGAAGGTAGCTTTCCGCTCAGGCGCCGTGATGGGTCTCACCGTTGTGGGACTGGGTCTGCTGGACATTGCCATCTGGTTCATTGCGCTGAACGGACTGACCGACGACTCGCTGATTACCATCACCACCACCATGCTGACCTTCGGCATGGGTGCTTCGACACAGGCCCTCTTCGCACGTGTCGGCGGTGGTATCTATACCAAGGCTGCCGACGTGGGTGCCGACATTGTGGGTAAAGTCGAGGCCGACATTCCCGAGGACGACCCCCGCAACCCCGCTACCATTGCCGATAACGTGGGCGATAACGTGGGTGACGTCGCCGGCATGGGAGCCGACCTGTACGAGTCGTACTGCGGTTCGGTACTCTCCACTGCTGCCCTCGGAGCCGCTGCCTTCAGCGTTGCCGGTCTGGAGGTACAGCTGCGTGCCGTCATCGCCCCGATGGTCATTGCCGCCGTCGGTGTGTTCCTGTCGCTCTTCGGCATCTTCCTCGTCCGCACGAAGGAAGGCGCCACGATGAAGGATCTGTTGCGCTCGCTGTCGTTAGGAACTAACGTCAGTGCCGTGCTCATCGCCATCGCCACGTTCGCCATCCTCTACTTCTTAGGCATCGAGAACTGGCTGGGACTCTCCTTCTCGGTCATCAGCGGACTGGCAGCCGGTGTCATCATCGGACAAGCCACCGAGTACTACACGTCGCACTCGTACAAGCCCACCCAGAAGATTTCTGAGGCAGGACTGACGGGTTCCGCTACTGTTATAATAAAAGGTATAGGCACGGGCATGATATCCACCTGCATTCCCGTCATCACCATCGGTGTGGCCATCATCCTCAGCTTCGGCTTTGCCAACGGTTTCGACCTGAGCATGTCGAGCGAGAGTCTGGCACACGGTCTGTACGGCATCGGCATTGCCGCCGTGGGCATGCTCTCCACACTGGGTATCACCCTGGCTACCGACGCCTACGGTCCTATTGCCGACAATGCCGGTGGTAACGCCGAGATGAGCGAGCTGGGAGAAGAGGTGCGCCACCGTACCGATGCCCTCGACGCTCTGGGTAACACCACCGCCGCTACCGGTAAGGGCTTTGCCATCGGTTCTGCTGCCCTCACGGCACTGGCACTGCTGGCATCGTACATTGAGGAAATCAAGATTGCCATGGAGCGTGCCGGAGTGATGATGGAGAACGTCAAAGGCGAGATGATTTCCGCTGCCGATGCTACCATCCCCGACTTCATGAACTACTTCCAGGTGAACCTGATGAACCCCAAGGTGCTCGTCGGTGCCTTCATCGGTGCCATGGCAGCCTTCCTGTTCTGCGGACTCACCATGGAGGCCGTCGGTCGTGCCGCCCAGAAGATGGTGGAGGAAGTACGCCGCCAGTTCCGTGAGATTCCCGGTATTCTGGAGGGCAAGGGTACACCCGACTACGGCTCCTGCGTGGAAATCTCCACACGTGCCGCTCAGCACGAGATGATATTCCCCTCGCTGCTTGCCATCGCCATCCCCATCGTCGTTGGCATCGTCCTCGGCGTTGCCGGAGTGTTAGGCTTGTTGGTAGGCGCACTGGCTGGCGGCTTTACGCTGGCAGTCTTCATGGCTAATGCCGGTGGTGCGTGGGACAACGCCAAGAAGATGGTCGAGGAAGGCAACTTCGGTGGTAAGGGCTCGTTTGCCCACAAGGCTACCATCGTTGGCGATACCGTCGGTGACCCGTTCAAGGACACCAGCGGTCCGTCGCTGAACATCCTCATCAAGCTCATGTCGATGGTGAGCATCGTCATGGCGGGACTGACGATATTGTTTATCTGATAAAGAAAAAAGAGGCTCTGAGGAGTCTCTTTTTTTTGGCTTATGGGGCTTATGGGGCTAATGGGACTTATGGGCCTTATAGGGCTTATAGGCCTTATAGGTCTTTTAAGAGAACCTTGCGCGATTCGCGTAGATAGATGCTGCGCAGCTCCAGCGCCTTCGCCCACTGTCCCTTAAACAGCTCGCTGACGTCGAGGTCTATCTTCCACTTACCCTTCGACTCCAGGCGGTCTATCATGGTTCCCAGCGTCAGGTTGTTAATGTCCTCGGCAGGCATGAAGTGCGAGTCCTCGCCCTTCTCGTCGTTCGTCACCTCGACCACCAGACCAGCGTCCGTCAGGTCGTACAGCAGGTCGTTGACAAAGCGGATGGGAATCTGAGTCTCGTCGCGCAACTCGAGGGCGGAGTAAGGCTTCTGACCCTTCTCAAAGCGCTGGCAGATGCGGCTCATCAGCAGTGCCGACAGCATGATGCGGTAGCGGTGGCTGATTTCGCCCGTATTGGCATCGTAGTCGTAATAGTCCAGATTCTGGTTGGTATAGCACAACTCGGCACCAAACAGACAGATGGTCCACGATATCTGTACCCACAGCATAAACAAAGGCAGGGCGGCAAACGAGCCGTAGATGGCGTTGTAGCTGGAGAGGAAGATCTGCGAATGGATGTAGATAATCTGCAGACCCTGCATGGCAAAACCGGCAAGGATGCCCGGAATGATGACGTTGACAGCCCTGACGTGCGTGTTAGGCATGAAGATGTACAAGCCGATGAACATTCCCGCCATCAGCACGTAAGGTATCAGGTCGATGAGGAAGCGCACAAAGGAACCTAACAGCAGGACATCGGGCATCTGGTTGACCGCCGTCGTCAGCAGCAGGGTGATACCCGACGTGACGACGATGATGATGGGAAACAGCAGGAACATGGCCAGATAGTCGGTGAACGTGCGGAAAATGCTGCGCGGCTTCTTTACCTGCCATATCTCGTTGAAGGCGTCTTCGACGTTGCTCACCAGCATGAGTACCGTGTAGAGCATGAACAGCAGACCGATACCCAGGAACACGCCGCTCTTGGTGTGGACCAGATAGCTGTTGACGAAGTCGATGATGACCTCTGCCACCTGCGGCTGCGACGACAGTGCATCGCGGAACCACACCTCGATGTACTTGCTGTAGCCGAAGCCCCGCGCAATGGCAAATACCACCGCCAGGATGGGAACGATGGCCAGCAGCGTAGAGTACGTCAGGGCGGCAGCCTGTGACAGCACGCGCTTGTCGAGGAAGAAACGCACCGCCAGCATGACACGCTTGACGGCATTGACCATCAGGAAACGCACTGGCGATACATCACCCTGCGTGATGCGCCAGATGTCGGTCGTAAAGAAACGGATGATTTGGTTGATCTGCTTACCCACTTTGATATCCTCCTTTTTTTATGTTGTTGTCAGTGTGAAAAAAGCAGTGCCCCTATAAGCCGGGTTCTGTGCCCCTTGCGGGGTGTCTGTCATTTATCTAATCCGCCGGTTACCCAGCGGCTCAAGCATTCCACCCTCCACCGTAGCTGACGCATCGGACGGACAGCCCTCAGACAGTGGTTTACGCGAACTTGCAGCCCCCAGATGGAACAGCCCGACGATCGCCCGCCGGCTGGTGGTCTCTTACGCCACCTTCTCACCCTTACCCGCCGCAGAATCTCCGCATGGAGCCATAACGGCAAGGCGGTAGTTTTCTTCTTCCATATCCAGCTGTCGCCAACTGCTGGCACTTTCACCAGTGGGGTGTCCTGTGCTGCCCGGACTTTCCTCTCGTGCTCTACCCTCCTCCGTGACGGGAGGTGGTTAACACCAGCGACAGACCGTGGCACTGCTTAAAAAAGGATGGTCGCATGAGCGCCATCCTCTCTTGTGATCCGGTCGGGATTCGAACCCGAGACCCACAGCTTAGAAGGCTGTTGCTCTATCCAGCTGAGCTACCAGACCATGGGTTGCAAGGCTAAAGAAGGCCATACTCCCAAGCGCATTTGTTAAATGCGGGTGCAAAGTTACGAAATATTTTTCAATTCCGCACGCATAATTCGCAATTATTTTGTAAATTTGCCCACAATTATGGCTATTATTGAGATTACATCCCTCCAAAACAAGCAGCTGGAGGTCTTTAGCACACTTACCGAGGCACAGCTGCGCATGACCCTGGAACCCGAAAAGGGACTCTTCATCGCCGAGAGCCCGAAGGTCATCCGTGTGGCGCTGGATGCCGGTTGGCAACCCACGGCCCTACTCTGCGAACACAAACACATCGACGGCGATGCCCGTGACATTGTGAAACGACTGCCCGAGGACGTCCCCGTCTATACCGGCCATCGCGAACTGCTGGCGCAGCTGACGGGCTATACGCTGACCCGTGGTGTACTCTGTGCCATGCGGCGCAAACCTGCTCCCGCACTGGCAGACGTGCTCAGAGACGCCCACCGCATTGTCGTCATAGAGGCCGTGACGGATACGACGAACATCGGAGCCATCTTCCGCTCGGCAGCAGCCTTGGGCATCGATGCCGTCATCCTGACGCGCGACTCCTGCGACCCGCTGAACCGAAGGGCTGTCCGTGTGTCGATGGGTTCGGTGTTTCTCGTGCCTTGGACGTGGTTAGACGGTCCTGTCAGCAGTCTGAAGGACTATGGCTTCCGCACGGCAGCCATGGCACTCTGCGACGACAGCATCGCGCTGGACGATCCACGGCTGGCGCAAGAGGAGCGACTGGCAATCGTCATGGGAACGGAGGGCGACGGACTGCCCCGCCAGACCATCGAGCAAGCCGACTACACGGTACGCATACCCATGGCGCACGGCGTGGATTCGCTGAATGTTGCCGCCGCTGCTGCCGTCGCCTTCTGGCAACTGAGACGATAACGGCAAACTCACGTAAGATTATTGGTAGGAAAGACGGTAGTGAGCACCGTCGTATTTCACCTGCATGACAGCCTCGAAGGCATCATCGTCCGTGGGGTTCAGTCGGCGGTGCAACGCTAATGCCACGTGTCCCATGGTGCGGCGTAGGTTGATTTCCACACAGGGATGCAGCAGATATGGAGCAGACTCCTCCATCTCCCCCTGTCCGTGCGGAGAAGCACAAATCATCATATCCACCCCGAAGCATCCTCGGTAGTCGGAAAGCGACAGACAACGTCTTATCCTTTCTTTAATATCATCAAGTAAACTTACTGGGATATAACGACTTATCACTTCTTGCTTTCGTCTCTCTGTGACTAAAAGATTCCCTACGTAAGCACTGCCAACGGTATGGAATAGCGACAGTCCGCAATAGCGGATTTGTCCCATTTCATCGACCTCGAACTCCATGCCGAAGTCCATCACCTTCTCGTATTTGGGCTCAGCCATGATGCAGCCTTGCGTCTGAATGGTGCGGGTAATCCAGGAACTTATAGGGCTCATAGGGCCTATGGGGCTTATGGGGCCTATGGGGCTTATAGGGCTTATAGGACTTGCTGATTCTAAGAACCGAACCCCTCGCCCACTCGACGACCAGGGTGCCTTGAGTACGATGTTGCCGTGGCGTGACTGAAAAGCGGCAATTTCATCGAGCGTAGAACAAGCTACTGCCTCGCCCACCGTTCCCTCAACGCGCAATTGTGGCAACAAGAGAGCTGCCGTGCGGCGATGAGACAACTGTCGGTAGCGCTCCAGCTGTTCGTCGGTAGGCAGTACGTCGGCAGGCACGCCCTGACGCCTGAGTTGAGCGCACAAGGCACGGTCCCAACCCCAAGGAGCAACAGCCGTAACGTTAACCTCCGCCAAGGCACAGACATAGTTGCCGGGCCATTGCTTAGTGGCTGCAGCAACGTCATCGACCCACACCGCATCGCCCTCCTCTGCCCACAAGGCAGGCAGAAAGCCTAAGTCGCTGCGCAGCTGTCGTCCGGCACGTGGCGACGTGAAGTTCGACAGATTGGCGGCAAGGGCGATGTCGTGCTCTGGGTTGAAAATGTGTAACGTCATGTTCTTATGGGCTTTACGATGATGGTAATTATGTTTCTTTCACTAAGAAAAATGTTTCCTTTAGGCTTTGCGGGTGCAAAAATAATAAAAATAAATGAGATTTTTGCAATCTCTGCTTTGCAATTTGCAAAATAATTCGTACCTTTGTGCCTGCTATTGAAAACAATACCCAACGATATGGAAGCATTTTTTCGCACGCATCGCTACCTGGTAGAACACGTCAACGCCCCTGTACGTCGCCTGTTGATGGACGAAATCGACTGGAACGACCGCATGATAGGCATCAAGGGAACCCGTGGCGTGGGCAAGACGACTTTCCTGCTGCAATATGCCAAGGAGCGATTCAGTCTGGACGACCGCCAGTGCCTGTACATCAACATGAACAACTTCTACTTCCAGGGGCACGGCATTGCCGACTTTGCCGGCGAGTTCTGCAAGAAAGGCGGTCGCGTGCTGCTCATCGACCAGGTGTTCAAGCAGCCCGACTGGAGTGCCGAACTGCGTAAGTGCTACGACCAGTACCCTTATCTGAAGATTGTCTTCACCGGCAGCAGCGTGATGCGGCTGAAAGACGAAAACCCCGAATTGAACGGTATTGTCAAGTCGTATAACCTGCGCGGACTCTCCTTCCGCGAATTCATCAACCTCATGACGGGCAACGACTTCCGGCCCTACACCTTAGAGGAGATACTGCGCGACCACGAGCATATCATCAAGCAGATACTGCCCAAGGTGTCGCCCAACCGCTACTTCCAGGACTATATCCACCACGGCTTCTATCCCTTCTTCCAGGAACAGCGCAACTACTCAGAGAACCTGCTGAAGACCATGAACATGATGACGGAGGTCGATATCCTGCTCATCAAGCAGATAGAGCTGAAGTACCTGACCAAGATTAAGAAGCTTTTCTACCAGTTGGCAGAGGACGGTCCGAAGGCTCCCAACGTCAGTCAGTTGGCTAACGACATACAGACCAGCCGCGCCACGGTGATGAACTACATCAAATACCTGGCGGACGCCCGTCTGCTGAACATGATTTACCCCGTCGGCGAGACGTTCCCCAAGAAACCGTCGAAGGTCATGCTCCACAACTCCAACCTGCTCTATGCCATCTACCCCATCCACGTCGATAAGCAGACCGCTATGGAGACGTTCTTCGTCAACACCATGTGGAAGGACCATAAGGTCAACCAGCAGGGACATGAGCAGTTCTACACCATCGACGGACACCTGAAGTTCCGTATCTGTGACGCTGCCGCGCATAATAAAATAAGGTACGCGCCAGACACCATCTATGCGCGCTATAATACTGAAATAGGGAAAGATAACCAGATTCCGCTATGGCTTTTAGGGTTCCTCTATTAATTTAGACAAAATACAAACGCAAACGTTTTAGCAATATTTTGCAATCTCCGCTTTGCACTTCGGGAATTTATTCGTAACTTTGCAACGGAATTGAGTACAAGCGCTACTAATGTAACGAAATACATAACATTTATTTAATCTATTCTAAACAAATGGCTAAAGAAAAGAAATTTATCACCTGTGATGGTAACGAGGCTGCGGCTCACGTGAGTTACATGTTCTCGGAGGTAGCTGCTATCTACCCCATCACCCCGAGCTCACCTATGGCTGAGCACGTTGACGAATGGGCTGCCCGTGGTCGTAAGAACCTCTGGGGTCAGACCGTAAGTGTGCAGGAAATGCAGTCTGAGGCTGGTGCTGCCGGTGCCGTTCACGGTTCACTGCAGGCTGGTGCTCTCACCACTACCTTCACCGCTTCTCAGGGTTTGCTCCTGATGATTCCTAACATGTACAAGATTGCCGGTGAGCTGATTCCTTGCGTATTCGACGTTTCTGCCCGTACGCTGGCTTCTCACTCTCT
>JAEEGL014822627.1_pt1 | contig 18350 bp, 7 predicted proteins | sample 9134231 | NCBI WGS metagenome assembly JAEEGL01 (sample SAMN16246548, study PRJNA631951) | gut metagenome | biome: gut microbiome; feature: rumen; material: fiber-attached | host: Bos | place: Iran: Karaj | collected 2018-10 | reverse complement strand
CAGGCTTGTCATTCAGTCCGCAGGTACATGCTGCTTCGCACAGAGCCGGACACACACGTGAAGTGAATTCCGGAAAACTGTGAGTCTTACTAAGCCTTATGTAAGCCTGCTCTATATTGCCCTTATATACAAGATCATTTGTCTCGGGGACAAGGTTATTTAGCGGACAGCCTGATGCCATTCCCGCTATCATCGTGCCTGCCTGACAGAACGGAACTCCGCATTCCATACATCTTGCAGCCTGACACTTACGTTTCTCATCGCTTATCTGAGGATGGAACTCATCGAAGTTTATAATTCTCTTAAGAGGATCGATCGTCAGATTGTCTTCTCTTTCATATTCTAAGAATCCTGTTGATTTACCCATGATATCTGTCCTCCATCCTAATCATTCACTGCCTTGGTGCTTGCGTAAAAAGCCTCAATCTGAGCTTTTTCCCTGCTCATACCCTGCTCTTCGTATCCCGAGATTAGATGCAGCAGCTTCTTATAATCCGCGGGGATGATCTTTTTAAACTTCGGCAGATACTCATCAAAATGATCCAGTATTGTCTTGGCCTTTTTGGATCCTGTGTATTTAACATGCTTTTTAAGTATCTCCTCAAGCTCCTGTTTCTCGCCCTTATTGTCAATCTGTTCCATGAGCACGAGTTCTTTATTGAGGTTGCGGTACAGCTGATTGTCCTCATCAAGTACATAGGCTATTCCGCCGCTCATACCTGCCGCAAAGTTCTTGCCTGTAGGTCCTAAGATCACCGCACGTCCGCCGGTCATGTATTCACATCCGTGCTCTCCGACACCCTCTACCACTGCAGTTGCGCCGGAATTACGTACACAGAATCTCTCACCTGCCATACCCGCAATATAGGCCTCTCCATAGGTTGCGCCGTATAAAGCAACATTACCTATGATGATGTTCTCTTCAGCTTCATAGCCCGCATCTGCCGGAGCTGACACAGCTATTATTCCGCCTGACAAACCTTTGCCCATATAGTCATTGGAATCACCTGTGAGTTTAAGTGTAAGTCCCTTGGGGATAAATGCGCCAAAACTCTGTCCACCCGATCCTTTGCAGTCTATGGTGATAGTTCCGTCTGCAAGTCCCTCGGGATTATGTCTTGTGATCTCCGCTCCGAGTAATGTGGCAAATGCTCTGTCTGTATTGTGCACATCAACGCTTACCTTGGCCTTTGTTCCTTTGGCTATGGCAGCCTTGACAGCCTTATCCTTAAGAAGGATGCTTTCATCAACAGTCTTTTCAAGTTCAAAATCAAAAGGTGTATCTATTGCCTTATCATCTGCAGTGTCGCAGTAATGTGATGATAAGATCCCACTTAAGTCAATACGACCGCTTACTCCTTCGCCCTTTATCTGGCGCAGAAGATCTGTACGTCCGACAAGTTCGTCGACTGTACGTACACCGAGTTTGGCCATATACTCTCTTAATTCTCTTGCTATAAAGAGCATGAAGTTCTCTACATACTCCGGCTTACCGATGAATCTCTTTCTAAGTTCCGGATTCTGTGTTGCAATACCCATAGGACAGGTATCAAGATTACATACTCTCATCATCACACATCCGAGTGTAACAAGAGGAGCCGTGGCAAAGCCGAATTCTTCAGCACCGAGACATGCTGCGATAGCCACATCTCTTCCGCTCATCAGCTTACCGTCTGTCTCTATGATCACACGACCGCGAAGTCCGTTTCTTATAAGATTCTGATGCGTCTCCGCAAGACCGAGCTCCCACGGAAGTCCTGCATTATGAATTGAACTTACCGGAGCCGCACCCGTACCTCCGTCATAACCTGAGATCAGGATGACCTGAGCACCTGCCTTGGCCACACCTGCCGCAACGGTACCCACACCTGCCTCACTGACAAGTTTAACTGAGATCCTTGCTTTTTTATTGGAACACTTAAGGTCATATATAAGCTGCGCCAGATCCTCTATCGAATATATATCATGATGCGGCGGAGGTGATATAAGGCTCACGCCGGGTGTTGAATGTCTGGTCTTGGCTATCCAGGGATATACCTTTTTTGACGGCAGATGCCCGCCCTCACCGGGCTTTGCGCCCTGAGCCATCTTGATCTGTATCTCTTTGGCACTTACAAGATACTTGCTCGTTACGCCGAATCGTCCGCTGGCAACCTGCTTGATGGCAGAACTTCTGTCATGTGATGTGCCTGCAGATGCTATTCTCTCATCACTTTCGCCGCCCTCACCGCTGTTGGATTTACCGTGCAGATGATTCATGGCTATGGCAAGTGCTTCATGCGCTTCTTCCGATATGGAACCGTAGCTCATCGCACCGGTCTTAAAGCGCTTTACTATCTCTTCCTCACTCTCTACTTCATCTATGCTTATACCCTGATCGGGGTAGTTAAAGTCCATAAGACTTCTTAGGTATCCTGTCTCCTCACGGTCTACCATGGAGGTGTAGAGTTTGAACTTCTCATAGTCGCCTTCTCTGGTGGCCGTCTGAAGCATATGTATGGTCTTGGGATTATATCTGTGCTGTTCGCCCTGAGCACGCATCTTATGTCGGCCTACGGAATTAAGTGTCATGTCCGCAGTGAGCCCGAGGGGATCAAAAGCCTTTGAATGCTGCTTATCCGTAGTCTCCGCGATATCCTCAAGCGTGATACCTCCGATCCTGCTGACGGTTCCGGCAAAATACTTGTCTATCACATCCTTTGATATACCGATGGCCTCAAATATCTTGCTGCCCTGATAACTCTGTATAGTAGATATACCCATCTTGGATGCGATCTTTACTATGCCCTGCAGTACCGCATGGTCATAATCTTCAACAGCCGCATAATAATCCTTATCAAGATTGCCTTCTTTGATGAGACTCTCGATCGTAGCATGTGCAAGATAAGGATTGACAGCAGATGCACCGAAGCCTAACAAAGTTGCAAAATGATGTACCTCTCTGGGTTCACCGGATTCAAGTACAAGCGACATGGCCGTACACTTCTTGGTGCGTACCAGATGCTGATGTACTGCGGCAACTGCAAGAAGCGAGGGAATAGCTACATGGTTCTCATCCACTCCTCTGTCAGAAAGTATAAGTATATTGGCACCTTCTCTGTATGCCTTGTCAACCTCTACAAACAGATGATCAAGCACTCTGTCTATAGGTGTGCTCTTGTAGTAAAGGATCGATACTTTTGCTACCTTAAATCCGTCTTTGTCCATATGCTCGATCTTAAGCATATCAAGATCCGTAAGTATGGGATTGTTGATCTTAAGCACATGACAGTTGGCAGGTTTCTTCTCCAAAAGATTACCGTTCTTACCCACATATACCGTCGTGGATGTTACGATCTTCTCTCTGGCCGCATCGATGGGCGGATTGGTCACCTGTGCAAACTGCTGCTTGAAGTAATAGAAAAGCGGCTGGTACTCCTTGGACATAACGGCAAGCGGAGTATCGATACCCATGGCGCCTATATGCTCGGCACCGTTAAGAGCCATGCTCTGGATACTCTCTCTGCACTCCTCATACGCATAACCGAAAGCCTTCTGAAGTCTTAAAAGTTCATCATCTTCATAGCTTACAGGCTTGATATTCGGTATCTTGATCTGCTTAAGTTCGAGCAGATTTGAATCAAGCCACTCACCGTAGGGATTGTCACATGCATAACGCTCCTTAAGCTCCTCGTCTAAAATGATCCGTCCGGCCTTCATATCCACAAGGAGCATCTTGCCGGGATGAAGTCTCTCTTTTTTGAGGATATGTGACTCATCAAGAGGAAGCACACCCACTTCAGATGACAGAATAAGTCTTCCGTCATCAGTCACACAGTATCGCGAAGGACGAAGTCCGTTACGGTCAAGGATCGCACCCATTACATCACCGTCACTGTACAAGATAGATGCAGGACCATCCCACGGCTCCATCATGGTCGCATAATACTGATAGAAATCACGGCCTTCCATGGATATCGTATCATTGTGGCTCCATGGCTCCGGGATCAGTATCATCGCAGCAAGCGGGAGTTCCATTCCGCTCATCATAAGGAATTCAAGTGTATTGTCAAGCATTGCCGAATCTGAACCCGCCTTGGGAATAACAGGCAGAACTTTGGTCATATCGTCTTTATTGAAGACCTTGCTGTCCATCGTCTCTTCCCTGGCAAGCATCTTGTCCACATTACCCTTTATAGTATTGATCTCGCCGTTATGAACGAGCATTCTGTTGGGATGTGCAAGTTTCCAGCTGGGATTGGTATTGGTAGAGAATCTTGAATGCACCATTGCTACAGCCGATGTATATCTCTTATCCTGAAGATCGGCAAAAAATGTGCGCAACTGACCTACAAGGAACATTCCCTTGTATACTATGGTCCTGCATGATAATGAAGGCACATATGTAGCATCCGTACTCTGCTCGAATATTCGTCTGATGACATATAGCTTACGATCAAAGTCAAGATCTGTCTCAAATCCTGCGGGTCTTTCAATAAAGCCCTGCATAATTACCGGCATACAGGCCAAAGCTTTGCTTCCCAGTACCTCCGGACGTACGGGCACTTCTCTCCAACCAAGGAACTTAAGTCCCTCCTTGCCCACTATAACTTCGAACATCTTCTTGGCTCTGGCACACTTAAGCTCATTATCAGGCATAAAGAACATACCTACTCCATATGATCTGGCAGCCCCAAGCTTGATGCCAAGCTTCTCGCATTCTGCTTTGAAAAGTTTGTGAGGGATCTGTGTGAGGATGCCCACACCGTCACCGGTCTCACCGGCTGCATCCTTGCCTGCTCTGTGTTCGAGATTTTCCACTATCTTAAGCGCATCATCCACTATACTGTGTGCTGCTCTTCCCTCTATGTCTATCACTGCTCCGATACCGCAATTATCATGTTCAAACTGCGGATCATACAGGGTATTAATCTCTTTTCTCATCTTCTCTCCTCCAAAAGCACTACTTACTTCTGTTATATAAAGCTGCCTTTATAAGTCCCGCAAATAAAGGATGCGGCTCATCAGGCCTTGATTTGAATTCAGGATGCGCCTGGGTTCCTATGAAATACGGATGATCCTTAAGCTCTATCATCTCCACGATCCTGCCGTCAGGCGACATTCCGGATAATACCATTCCCTTATCCGTAAATACCTGTCTGTAGTCGTTGTTGACCTCATATCTGTGTCTGTGTCTTTCAGATATCTCTTTCCTGCCATAGAGTTCATACGCCTTGGATTCCTTATCAAGTACACACGGATATGCACCGAGTCTTAACGTTCCACCTATATCAGTCACACCTTCCTGATCCGGCATGAGCGCGATCACGGGATCAGGTGTATCCGGATCAAGTTCTATGCTGTTGGCCTTCTTAAGTCCGACTACATTTCTTGCATATTCCACTATCGCCAACTGCATCCCGAGGCATATGCCAAGGAATGGTATCTTATGTGTCCTTGCAAAAGAAACAGCAACTATCTTACCTTCTGTTCCCCTTGTACCGAAACCTCCGGGAACCAGTATTCCGTCCACGTCTCCCAGGATCTCATCTGCATTACTCTCTGTCAGTTCTTCCGAGTCCACCCACTTGATATCCACTTCGGCTCTCGATGCTATCCCTCCGTGGCGAAGTGCCTCGGCCACGCTTAGGTAGGCATCATGCAAGGCAACGTATTTACCTACTATTGCGATGCGGACCTTAAACATGGGATCAGCGAAGTCTTCCGTTATGCTTATCCATTTGGCAAGATCAGGCTTTGGACAATCGATATGCAGACATTCACATACGGCTTCGGCCAGGTGCTCACCTTCGAGCATCAAAGGGACCGCGTACAGACTGTCTGCATCGAGGTTTTGTAATACATGTTCTTTTTTTACGTTACAGAAGAGAGCGATCTTGGCTCTCATATCATCGTCTACCGGATAATCGGAGCGACATACCAGGATGTCCGGCCACAGTCCCATGCTCTGCAGGGTCTTGACCGATGCCTGTGTGGGCTTGGTCTTCATCTCGCCTGAAGCCTTCAGATAAGGGATGAGCGTCACCTGTATGAGTATCGCATTCTCTCTTCCGACTTCTGCCTGAAACTGTCTGACTGCTTCTAAGAATGGCTGGCTCTCTATATCACCTACCGTTCCGCCTATCTCTATTATCGAGATGGTCTTCTCATCAGGAGATTTCTCTTTATAGAACCTTGACTTTATCTCATTGGTTATGTGCGGTATTACCTGAACCGTTCCACCGCCGTAGTCTCCGTGTCTCTCTTTATTAAGTACCGACCAGTATATCTTGCCGGTCGTCACATTACTGTTATGATCAAGACTCTCACCGACAAATCTCTCATAGTGTCCGAGATCAAGATCCGTCTCCGTTCCGTCATCGGTGACATAGACCTCACCGTGCTGAATCGGGTTCATCGTTCCCGGATCCATGTTGATATAGGGATCCATCTTCTGCATGGTGATGTGATACCCTCTTGCTTTTAAAAGTCTTCCCAGCGAAGCTGCCGTGATTCCTTTTCCCAGTCCTGATACTACTCCGCCCGTTACAAATACATATTTAACCATTCATCTGCCCTCTTTTACTCTCTATATATGCAACAGTTCTTATTACGTCCTTATACACCAGATGCTCCGTAGTTGGACAGAACCCTGGCTGAAGGATCATTTACGTTACATCCTTCCCATTCCTTATTGGGCATCCAGAAATCCACTATCATCTCTGCCTGTCCCGGATAGAACTTTTCAAACAGTTCTCTGTATAAAAGCGATTCTTTGGTAAATGGTCTTGCATGTGTGTATTTCATACGAAGAGTCTCATATTCTCCTTCGGTATACTTTTCCTCCGCATATGCCTTTAAGTAATCAACCATCGAATGTCCTACGGCATCGGAGAATGCAGCCTTCTCTCTCATGAGGATATCTTCGGGAAGATAATCTCCTTCGAATGCATGGCGCAGCAGATACTTGCCCTTGCCGTATACGTTCATCTTCTTGGCCGGATCTATACTCATGACATAGTCCACAAAATCAAGATCTCCAAAAGGAACTCTTGCTTCCAGTGAGTTTACCGAGATACATCTGTCAGCTCTAAGCACATCATACATATACAGTTCTCTGATCCTCTTGGCTGCCTCTTTCTGGAATTCATCCGCACTCGGCGCAAAATCCGTATATTTGTATCCGAACAGTTCGTCCGATATCTCCCCCGTCATCAAGACTCTTATATCTGTCTGTTCATGAATAGCCTTGCATACAAGATACATTCCTATGCTCGCCCTTATCGTTGTAATATCAAATGTGCCAAGCAGATGTACCACATCGGGAAGAGCCTTAATCACATCGTCTGCGGTAATGATCACTTCTGTATGATCAGCACCGAGATAATCAGCTACCTGTTTTGCATACTTAAGGTCAATGGCATCTGTGCTCATACCTATTGCAAATGTCCTTATGGGATGTTTAAGCGCCTTGGCCGAAATAGCACATACAAGTGAGCTGTCCAAGCCTCCGCTTAATAGAAATCCCAAAGGAGCATCCGCATCAAGTCTCTTAAGCACGCCCGCTTCAAGCTTGTCATGGATGTTCTTACATATAGTCTCAACATCATCATGAACATAAGATGACACATCTGTCATATCTCTGTAGCATACAAACTTGCCGTCCGAATAATAATGTCCGGGAGGGAATGGCATTATCTTATCAGTGAGTCCGACAAGGTTCTTGGCTTCCGATGCAAATAAAATCTCTCCGTCCGTGGCTGTATATCCATAAAAGAGAGGCCTTATACCTATCGGATCTCTCGCCGCTACAAGGCTTCCTTTTTTGGCATCATATATTATGCAGGCATACTCGGCATCAAGTTCCTTAAACATCTCGACACCTTTTTCTTCATATAAAGGAAGGAGTATCTCACAGTCAGAATCACTCGCAAAAGTATATCCGTCCGCGATCAGCCTGTCCTTTATGGGTCTGAAACCATATATCTCTCCGTTGCACACAAGCATATTATTATTGAGGTTAAAAGGCTGCATCCCTTCCGGAGTAAGACCCATGATAGAGAGTCTCTCAAATCCCATGATCCCGCCGTCAAATGTGCTGATACGCTGATCATCCGGTCCTCTCGATATCGTGGCATCAAAATGCTCCTTAAATGTCTTTTCATCCAAAGTCTTGCCTTGATAACCCATTATTGAACACATAACTTTAATCTCCTTTATCTGCCTGGCGTCTCTTGATCACGCTTTTTTTCATAAAATATAAGTTTTTTTTTGTAAAAAAAGAGACAAGAGCCCCGTAATAAAACGACGCTCTTGCCATTCATCTGTATTATTGTATACAAAAATACAAAGCATGTCAAGAAAATATTTTCATTTTGTTTTGGCTCCGAAAAAGTGCTTACATTCGCCTCTTTCCGGCGCTCTTGCTAAAGATCTATAGGATATTTACCGGTAAAACACCCGGTACATATATTCAGTCCTCCCGATATCTCGGAAAGCCTGTTGATATTAAGATATGCCAACGAATCCGCTCCGATAACCTTACGGATGTCTTCCAGTGAACGGTTATAGGCGATCAGCTGATCTTCATCCGGCACATCGGTTCCAAAGAAACAGGGGTGAAGGAACGGCGGCGAACTTACCCGCATATGCACTTCTTTTGCTCCCGCTTCTCTTAACATATGTACTATTCTGTCCGATGTTGTCCCTCGCACTATGGAGTCATCTATCATCACTACCCTTTTGCCATCCACCACTTCTCTTAAGGCATTTAACTTGACCCTGACACTGCTGACTCTCGATTCCTGCCCGGGCCGGATAAATGTTCGTCCCACATAAGAATTCTTGATAAAAGCCTGTGCATAAGGAATACCTGATTCCTGCGCATATCCTATGGCCGCCTGAAGTCCTGAATCCGGTACACCGGTCACTATGTCTGCATCCACCGGCGAATCTATGGCCAGATACTTGCCTGCAAGCACTCGCGACTTATATACGCTCACTCCGTCAAAATAGCTGTCCGGTCTTGAAAAATATATGTATTCAAATACACATCTTCCCCTCTCGCATTCCGGCAGGCATCTGCTCCTGTCAGAAGTGATACAGCCGTCCGAATCGATGGTAACGACTTCTCCGGGTTCTACGTCTCTTATATATTCTGCTCCAATGGTGTCAAGAGCACATGACTCTGACGTGAAGATATAGGCCCCATCTTTTTTACCAAGACATAAAGGTCTGAAGCCATACGGATCTCTTGCTCCTATAAGTTTTCGCGGAGACATGATGACCAAAGAATATGCTCCCTTTATCCTGTCCATACTCTTGGCTACAGCCTCTTCCACCGAGCCGCAGTTTAACCTCTCCCTTGCGATTATATATGCTATCACTTCGGAATCTATCGTGGTCTGGAATATGGCTCCGGTATAAGCAAGTTCTTCCCTTAAATCTGCCGTATTGACAAGATTGCCGTTATGGGCAAGTCCCAAGACTCCCTTGACATAGTTGATCACGAGCGGTTGCGCATTCTCTCTTACAGAGCTTCCCGTTGTGGAATATCGCACATGCCCCACACCTATATTGCCCTTAAGATCATCCAAGTGGTTTCTTGAGAATACCTCATTGAGAAGACCCATATCCTTATAGCATGACACGTTACCCTTCTCACCCTCGGTATCGCTTACTGCTATACCACAGCTCTCCTGTCCTCTGTGCTGCAGTGCATAGAGACCGTAATATATCGACTCGGCAACATTTACCCCTGTTGTATCATACATTCCGAATACGCCGCATTCCTCATGCGGCCTGTCATCGTAAAAATCCATCATAAAGTTATATCTCCATAAATACGCAGTCTTGTGTCTTATCTTTTAAAGCCAAGTTTTTGCTGCATCATCTGTACCGGCACCTATATTACCGAAACGCTCACCGTCACTTCTTCAAGTACATCCAGAAGCACCCGAACGGTATCAAGTGATGTGAACATCGTCACATTGTTCTGTGTTGCACATCTTCTGATTGCCACACCGTCTTCATAATGAACTCCCGAAAGAATCGCTCTTGTATTAATGACATAGCTCACATATCCGGCCTTTATCGAGCGCAGTATCTCATCGCTTCCTTCACTTAACTTACGTCTGACTCTGGTACGGATACCATGTTCCTTAAGATAATCCGCTGTACCTATGGTCGCTTCGATATTGAATCCCAGGTCATAGAATCTCTTGACCAAAGGAAGAGCTTCCTCCTTATCCTCGTCCGCAAGTGTCACCATAACGGTTCCGTAATTGGACAGTTTCACTCCCGAAGCGATAAGCGCCTTGTACATGGCTCTGTGCAGCGACACATCATAACCTATAGCCTCACCCGTGGACTTCATCTCAGGTGAAAGATATGCATCCATACCCATGAGTTTGCTGAATGAAAAAGCAGGTGCCTTGACATAGTATCTGTTGCTCTCGCCCGGATAGAACACCCTGTGCAGACTCTCATCTCCGGTATCTATATCCATGGTGATACCGGCTTTAAGCCTGTTATCGGTATCGGCATATGATATTTCATCACTCAGTCTGCTTCCGAGCATTATCTTTGTCGCAATATCCGCCATACTGTAGCCCGTGGCTTTGGACAGGAAGGGAACGGTACGTGAAGATCTCGGATTGACCTCTATGATAAATACATTGTCATCTTCATCCACGATAAACTGTATATTGAAAAGTCCTCTTATTCCTATTCCAAGTCCAAGTTTGCCGGCATATTCGAGTATGGTACGCTTGACCTGATCGCTTATGCTCTCCGCGGGATACATGCTCATGGAATCGCCGGAATGTACTCCGGTACGTTCTACAAGTTCCATGATTCCGGGCACGAATACATCACGTCCGTCACATATTCCGTCTATCTCCACTTCCTTGCCCTTTATATACTTATCTACAAGTACGGGCTTATCCTCATCAACCTCAACTGCAGTATGGAGATAATGATCCATGTCTTCACGCTTGGCCACTATCTGCATGGCACGCCCGCCAAGTACAAAGCTCGGTCTTACGAGTACGGGATAACCTATCTTTTCAGCCACCTCTATTCCCGCTTCAACACTTGTCACGGCTTCACCCTTAGGCTGCGGTATATGAAGACCGGCCAAAAGTTTCTCAAAAAGATCTCTGTCTTCCGCAGTGTCTATGGCCCCGGCATCCGTTCCTATGATAGGTACTCCCCTGTCGGCAAGAGGGATCGCCAGATTGACTGCGGTCTGACCTCCAAGTGTTACGATCACACCCTGAGCGGCTTCCTTATCTATGATATTCATCACATCTTCCACGGTAAGCGGCTCAAAGTAAAGCTTATCTGCCATGGTATAGTCCGTGGACACCGTCTCGGGATTGTTATTGATTATTATCGCCTCATATCCCATGGATTTGATCGTACTCACGGCATGAACGGTAGAGTAATCGAATTCCACTCCCTGTCCTATCCTTATGGGGCCTGAACCGAGAACTATGACCTTCTTATCATTGGTGACTATGGATTCATCCTCTCCACCGTTCTCAGTCTCATAGGTTGAATAAAAGTATGGGATATAGCTGTCAAATTCCGATGCACAGCTGTCTATCATCTTATATAGGGGCATGATGGAATGATTCTTACGAAGAGTACGCACCTCATCTTCCGACATGCCAAGAATCTCTCCTATGGTTCTGTCACAGAATCCGAGTCTTTTCGCATTATATAAAAGGCCCACATTTTTACCGACACGAGTGTCATCTTTATTGTCTGCAAGTTCCTTCTCGGTATCGGTGATCTCCTTAAGGCCGTCTATAAAGAATCTGTCTATTCCGGACAGTCCTGATATCTCCTCTTTTGATATACCTCTTCTTAGAAGCTCCGCTATAGCATATATTCTGTCATCTCTTGACTCGGTTATGTACTGCTTCATATCATCTGTGCTCATGTCATCAAATCTTGACATGTGCAGATGATGTACTCCGATCTCCAAAGATCTGATTGCCTTAAGAAGGCTTTCCGGGAAGCATCTGCCGACACTCATGACTTCACCGGTGGCTTTCATCTGTGTTCCCAGAAGATTACTTGCATCAGTGAATTTATCAAACGGGAATCTCGGCATCTTGCATACTACATAGTCAAGTGAGGGCTCAAAGCATGCAGGAGTATTGGCAAGCCTTATCTCATCAAGTCTTAGGCCAACGCTTATCTTGGCTGAAACTCTTGCTATCGGATATCCGCTTGCCTTGGAAGCCAACGCCGAAGATCTCGATACTCTGGGATTGACCTCTATCACATAATAGTCAAAAGATTTTGGATCAAGAGCAAACTGCACATTACATCCGCCCTCTACCTTAAGTGCTCTGATAAGCTTAAGGGCCGCATCTCTTAACATATGATATTCTCTGTTGGTAAGAGTCTGTGAAGGACATACCACTATCGAATCTCCCGTGTGTATGCCTACGGGATCGAGATTCTCCATATTACAGATCGTGATGGCCGTGTCACCCCCATCACGCATTACCTCATACTCTATCTCCTTATATCCCTTCACGCTCTTCTCGATAAGAGCCTGATGAATGGGCGAAAGATTAAGTGCATTGGTCAAAATGGTCTTTAATTCCTGCTCATCATCAGCAAAACCGCCGCCGGTTCCACCCAAGGTAAAAGCGGGGCGCACAACTATCGGATAGCCTATCTCCTGCGCCGCTTTAAAGCCTGCTTCGAGATCTTCCACTATCACGGAAGGCAATACCGGTTCACCTATGCTCTCACACAGTTCCTTAAATCTCTCTCTGTCTTCGGCTCTGTCTATACTGTCGCTGTCCGTACCGAGCAGTTTAACCTGACACTCATCAAGCACACCCTTGCGTTTAAGCTGCATAGCCAGATTAAGTCCCGTCTGGCCACCTATTCCCGGCAGGATCGCATCAGGCCTTTCCTTACGTATCACTTTGGCAATGAATTCAAGTGTAAGCGGCTCCATGTAGATCTTGTCGGCTATATGCTTATCCGTCATGATCGTCGCGGGATTGGAGTTGCAGAGTATTACTTCATAACCTTCTTCCCTGAGTGCAAGGCAAGCCTGAGTACCGGCATAATCGAATTCCGCTGCCTGCCCTATCACTATGGGACCGGAACCTATCACAAGTATTCTCTTAATGTCCGTTCTCTTAGGCATATGCATTCTCCTTTCTCGCCGCGCGCGCTGCCTTAATATTATCCATGAACCTGTCAAACAGATATGAACTGTCCTGCGGTCCGGGAGCGCTCTCGGGATGATACTGGACAGAGAATGCCAGATCTTCCTTACATTCAACTCCCTCAACGGTATTATCAAGGAGATTGATATGTGTAACCTTAAGTCTGGTATCTGCTATGCTGTCCGCATCCACGGCATAGGAATGGTTCTGTGAAGTGATCTCTATCTTATCTGTCATTATATCCTTGACAGGATGATTGCCTCCTCTGTGTCCGAATTTAAGCTTATAAGTCTTGGCGCCGTATGCAAGTGACAGTATCTGATGTCCCAAACATATACCGAAGATCGGGACATTGCCTTTAATGCTCCTTATCGTCTCTATGCACTCAGGTACATCCATCGGATCACCGGGACCGTTGCTTATGAATACTCCGTCCGGGCGAAGACCCATGATCACTTTGGCCGATGTATTGTATGGTACCACCGTGACTCTGCATCCGCGGTCAAGCAGAGATCTTAGGATATTCTGCTTCATTCCACAGTCTATGGCCACTATATGCGGTCTGAGTCCCGCATGTGCTCCCTGCCTGTGCTCCAAAAGAGAGGATTGCGGGGTGATGATATCAGCTTTCCATATTCCCGCGCTTGTCACTCTGGCAACTGCGTCCTTAGGCAATGAAGCTCTTTTTAATATCTCCATACATTCAGACAGAGGCTTGTCTATAAAAGTGATAAGTGACTTTAGACTGCCTCTGTTTCTGATGATTCTTGTGATGGCCCTGGTATCTACGCCATAGATACCTGAAATGCCGTATTTTTTCATAACACTCTGGAGATTGTCGCTTGCACGGAAGTTGGACGGATCGTCATTATACTCCCTTACGACCAAAGCACCTATGGTCGGAGTCTGTGTCTCATAATCATCTTCATTGACTCCGTAATTGCCTATGAGCGGATAGGTCATAACAACAGCCTGATCCGTATATGACGGATCCGACACGATCTCCTGATAGCCTACCATTGATGTGTTAAATACCAGTTCAAGTACCTTCTCGGTATTGGCTCCGAATCCACAACCTTCGAACATTTCTCCCGATTCAAGCACAAGCTTTCGGTTCTTTTCCATATACTGTCTCCGTTTCAAAAGATTTTCATAAGGAAACGTGATCTCCTCATGAAAAAGAGGTCACGACGCAAGCGCCGTGACCCCGTTGTCACAAATTATTCTACATCTTGTAAGGCATCGAAATCCTCTTCGCCGGTACGTATCTTAACGACCTTCTCTACAGGATATACGAATATCTTACCATCTCCGATATGTCCGGTATAGAGTGCCTTCTTAGCAGATTCGATAACCGACTCAACAGGTATCTTGCTGACTACAACCTCAACCTTGATCTTAGGCAAGAGCGTAGCATCCATCTCAACACCTCTGTACTTCTCGCCGGCACCCTTCTGGATTCCACAGCCCATTACCTGAGTCATTGTCATACCGGTAACACCGAGATCATTCATAGCCTTCTTAAGCGCATCGAAGCGGCTTGCCTTGGCAATGATAACAACCTTATTGATGCCCGTATCACTTACTACAGGATGTACTACAGGAACAGCAGCTGCCTTCTTGGCTTCACTTGCCTCTTCATAAGCATCACTTCCGAGTGAAGTGTTCTCATTGACATCCATCATCATGGTGTTAGAGATATCCATGATAGAGAAGCCTGCATATGCTGAAGGAAGACCGTGCTCGGTAGAATCAAGACCGATTATCTCTTCTTCTTCGGTTACTCTTAATCCAAATATCGCTCTGATTATAATAAATGTGATCGCTATTGTCAACGCAGTCCATACCGCAACTGATACAAATCCAAGAAGCTGGATTCCAAGCTGTGTAAATCCGCCGCCGTAGAAAAGACCTACTACTGAATCATTGTCAGGAGCACTTGTTGTAGCGAACAGGCCGACTGCTATAGTACCCCAGATGCCGTTTAAGCAGTGAACTGCTACAGCACCTACGGGATCGTCGATATGAAGCTTGTAGTCAAGAAGCCATACGCCGAATACTACGAGTAATCCTGCTACTGCACCGATTATTATGGCACCGAATGCATCCGTCACATCACAGGGAGCTGTAATGGCTACAAGACCTGCAAGTGAAGCGTTGAGACACATTGAGATATCAGGCTTACCAAACTTGATCCATGTAAAGATCATGCAGACTACTGTTGCAATCGCCGGAGCGATAGTTGTTGTTACAAATACTGATGCAAGCTGATCCAATGATGTACAAGCTGCACCGTTGAATCCATACCAACCAAGCCAAAGAATGAAGCATCCGAGGCATCCGATCGCCAGGTTGTGGCCGGGGAAAGCATTGACCTTCTCAACTTTTCCGTCCTTGTCCTTAACGAACTTACCGATTCTGGGTCCTAATAACTTGGCACCGATAAGTGCTGAAATTCCACCTACCATATGGATCGCGCATGATCCTGCAAAATCATGGAATCCAATCTGTGCAAGCCAGCCGCCACCCCAGATCCAATGTGCCTCAATGGGATAGATGAGTGCTGATATAACTGCAGAGTATACACAGTATGACAAGAACTTGGTACGCTCAGCCATCGCACCTGATACTATCGTAGCCGTTGTAGCACAGAACACCAGGTTAAATACGAAGTTGGACCAGTCAAAACTCTCGTATGCAGTGAAGATATCAAATCCGGGCTTACCGATAAATCCCGCAAGATCCTCACCGAGTAACAGGCCGAAGCCTATAAGAATGAATACCACGGTACCTATACAGAAGTCCATAAGGTTCTTCATAAGTATGTTACCGGTATTCTTGGCTCTGGTGAAGCCGGCCTCAACCATTGCAAATCCGGCCTGCATCCAGAACACCAGCGCGGCTCCTATAAGGAACCAGACGCCAAACAATTCACCTTCCATCGTCGTTAACAGTTCTTCCATAATCTCCTCCTCACCGAGCGTTAGCGAAGTAACGTTACCTCTTTCTTTCGCCCGTTATACATAAAATAATATCTTTCCGTAACTGGGATACGGTATCGCATCTTCGGGGATCATCTCCTCAACAGTGTCAGCCACCGATCTGAGTGCTTCCATATCCGAAATGATCGTGATCTTGTAGAAATTAGCCTGCTCTAAGCTGTCTGCGATTCCTTCAGCTCTCTCTGTATCGGTCTTAAGCTTCTCAGCCAGATCGTAGATGCTGTTGTAGTACTCGCTCACCTTGGTGAGTGACTGCTCTTCCGCCTTGCAGCTTACACTTGATACTGCCTGCTTCTTCTTGATGATCGTATCAGCCACATCCTTCATATAGCCTTCAACACCCGGAAGGAACTGATGATATACCATATCAAGCATTGTCTTGGCTTCGATATGAAGTGTCTTATTATAATTCTCAAGTAGGATCTCGTAACGTGAATTGATCTCTGTCTCTGAGAAGATTCCATGCTTTGTAAATAACTTCACATTCTTGTCAGCTATGAATACAGGAAGTGCATCCGGTGTAGCCTTAAGGTTCGGAAGTCCTCTCTTCTCTGCTTCCGCGATCCACTCATCCGTATATCCGTCACCGTTAAATATGATCCTCTTATGATCGATAAGAGTCTTCTTAACAAGTGCATGTACTGCTGCGTCGAATCCGTCTGCCGGAACATCCTTAAGCTCATCATAGAAGCTGCTCAGTGACTCTGCTACAGCAGTATTAAGGATCACATTGGGTCCTGCTACTGACAATGAAGAGCCGAGCATTCTGAACTCAAACTTATTGCCTGTGAAAGCAAAAGGAGAAGTACGGTTTCTGTCAGTGTTATCTTTGAAGAAGTGAGGAAGGACTGCTGCTCCCGTCTCCATCTTCACATTACCCATCTTACTGAAGAATGTATCATTCTCTATTGAATCAACGACTGCAGTAAGCTCATCACCAAGGAACATTGATACCACTGCCGGAGGCGCCTCGTTGGCTCCGAGTCTGTGGTCATTACCGGGAGAGGCTACTGAAAGTCTCATAAGGTCGGCATAATCATCAACCGCCTTAATAACAGCTGCCAGGAATACGAGGAACTGTGTATTCTCTGCAGGTGACTTGCCGGGCTCTAAGAGGTTGACTCCTGTATTGGTGCTCATGGACCAGTTGTTATGCTTACCGGATCCATTGATTCCGTCAAAAGGCTTCTCATGAAGCAGACATACAAATCCGTGTCTCTCAGCGACCTTCTTCATAATCTCCATGGTCAGCTGGTTATGATCTACGGCTACGTTGGTCGTATCGAATACCGGAGCAAGCTCATGCTGGCAGGGTGCCACTTCATTGTGCTTGGTCTTGGCCGGTATACCCAGTTTCCAAAGCTCTGTATCAAGATCATGCATATACTCGGAAACTCTTGTCTTAAGATTACCGAAATAATGATCTTCCATCTCCTGACCCTTAGGAGGCTTGGCACCGAGCAACGTTCTTCCTGTAAAGATAAGATCCTTTCTTTTTGCAAAGTCTTCTTTATTGATCAGGAAATATTCCTGCTCCGGTCCTACTGTGGTTGATACGCTTGAGACATCGTCATTGCCGAGCAGCTTAAGAACCTTTACGGCTTCCTTGCTGAGCGCTTCCATTGATCTTAAAAGCGGTGTCTTCTTATCAAGTGCTTCTCCGCTGTATGAACAGAAAGCTGTAGGAATATACAGTGTTCCGTCCTTAATGAACGCAGGTGAAGTAGGATCCCATGCAGTATATCCTCTTGCCTCGAATGTGGCTCTCAAACCGCCTGAGGGAAAACTACTGGCATCAGGCTCGCCCTTTACAAGCTCCTTGCCTGCAAACTCCATAATGACCTGTCCCTTATCATCGGGATTGATGAAGCTGTCATGCTTCTCGGCTGTTGTTCCTGTCATAGGCTGGAACCAATGTGTGAAATGAGTTGCTCCGTTCTCAACAGCCCATTCCTTCATGGCTACAGCCACCGAATTGGCAACCTCAAGCTCCAGATGTGTATTATTGTCGATTGTCTTACGAAGTGCCTTATAAACGTCCTTAGGCAGCTTCTCACGCATAACCTTGTCAGTGAATACAAGGCTGCCGTACAATTCGGGAATCTTAGTCTTTTCTGTATTCATTCTTTCCTCCGTTCCGGGAAGTATCTTAAAGACACCGCCCACT
>JAEEGL013934774.1_pt1 | contig 18350 bp, 17 predicted proteins | sample 9134231 | NCBI WGS metagenome assembly JAEEGL01 (sample SAMN16246548, study PRJNA631951) | gut metagenome | biome: gut microbiome; feature: rumen; material: fiber-attached | host: Bos | place: Iran: Karaj | collected 2018-10 | reverse complement strand
TTATCTAAGTATTTATAGTGAGATGATGGTTGGTGTAAATCATTAATACATTTAAATGAACGTGTTCTTGAGTTTAATCGCCTAAGGCGTTAAAGAAAAGAGATAGAATTTCTATGAAATAGGATGGTACCACGATAATACGTTCCTATATTATAGGAATTTTTTTGTTAAAAAGGAGGAATTATGAATTTAATTAAAGAAACAGAAAAGTATTTATGTGAGGTTATTAATAGTTTAGGTTACTCACTTGATAAAGTTAATTTAGTACCTAGTGGTAAACCAGAATTAGGGATGTTTCAAATAAATGAAGCTTTTAGTTTAGCAAAGAGTAATCATGAAAATCCAAGAGAAGTAGCCCAAAAAATAGTTAATAAATTAGATAATAGATTTACTAATGTTAATATTGCAGGACCTGGTTTTATAAATATATCTTTTACTGATGAAGTTATAAAGAATTATTTAAATAAAGGAATAGAAGATTTTAACTATTTTATTGATAAAGAAAAACCAAAGAAAATAATAGTTGATTATGGTGGTGCTAATGCTGCTAAAGCACTTCATGTTGGTCATATGCGTTCTCCTAATATTGGTGAAGCAGTAAAAAGGCTTTTAAAGGTACTTGGTCATGATGTAATGGGGGATGTGCATTTAGGAGACTTGGGACGTCAATCTGGTATGTTAATTTCTGAATATAAGATAATGCATCCAGATTCACCATTTTTTGATAAAGAATTTAAAGGTGAATATCCAAAAATAGATTTAACTACCAAAGATTTAGGAGAAATGTATCCAAGAGCAAATATTGCTGCTTCAAACGACCCTAAAAGAATGGATGAAGTACGTGAAATAACTGCTGAAATAGATAAAGGAAATCCAGCTTATACAGCACTTTGGAAACAAATGGTAGAAATATCTAGTAAAGAAATAAAAAGAGTTTATGATAAACTTAATTGTACATTTGAGTTATGGGAAGGTGAGTTAGATGCCTTCAAGTGGATTCCTGATGTATTAAAGATAATGAAGCCATATCTTTATGAATCTGAAGGAGCACTTGTTTGTGATGTAAAACGTGATGATGATAATAAACCAATGCCACCATTAATGGTAATTAAAAATGATGGTGCAACTATTTATGGAACAAGAGATTTAGGTACAATATATTCTCGTATGGAAAGATTTAATCCTGATGAAATGTGGTATTTTACTGATGAAAGACAAGGATTATATTTTGAACAAGTATTCCGTGCTAGTTATAAAACTGGTTTAGTAAAAGAAAATACAGTACTTAAACACTTTGGTTTTGGAACAGTTAATGGTGCAGATGGTAAACCATATAAAACCCGTGATGGTGGAGTTATGGAATTAGGTTCTTTAATTGATTTAATCCGTGATGAAGTAGAAAAGAATATTAAAGAAGAAATAACAGGATCTGAAAGAGAAGAAATAGCTGATAAACTAGCTATAGCAACTTTAAAATATGCCGATCTTCTTCCATTTAGAAAAACAGATTATATCTTTGATCCAGTTAAATTCTCATCAGTAGATGGTAAAACAGGACCATATATTTTATATACAATAGTACGTATTAAGTCTTTACTTAAAAAAGCTAGTGAATCTAATTACCAGTTAATTGATATTTCTAATTACGAAGTTAAAGATTTATTAGTTAAACTATTACAAGTAGATAATATATTAAAGAAATCTAAAGAAGAAGCAACTTTAAATTATATATCTGATTATATATATGAGATATTAAGTTTATTTAATAAATTTTATAATAATAACAATATCTTAAATGAAACTAATTTAGATATTAAAAATACTTACTTAGCTTTATCTAAATTAACATATACAGTAGCTCATAATCTACTTAATATATTAGCTATTGACGAAGTAGATAGAATGTAAGAATTATGATTTCATAATTCTTTTTTTGTAGTATAATTAATATATTGAAGGTGATATTATGTTAGGAGCAGTAATTTGGTTTATATTCATAATTTATTTATTCATAATGTTTTGGTTTTTTTCATTTTGTGGATGGTTAGTAGAAGAAATAGCTTGTTCAATAGGTGAAAGAAGATTAGTAAATAGAGGTTTTTTAATAGGACCATATTGTCCATTATATGGATGTGGTGTCTTAATAATGTTATTAATATCAAAAATAAGTGATAATTTATTTGTTACATTTATATTAGCAATGGTTTTATGTAGTATATTAGAGTATGTTACTAGTTTTATTATGGAAAGTTTGTTTCAAGTACGTTGGTGGGATTATTCAGATGATTCGTTTAATCTTAATGGTCGAGTATGTTTACGTAATTCAATAGCTTTTGGTGGATTAGGAGTAATATTTCTTAAATTTCTAAAACCATGGTTTGATACGTTTTTTACTTCATTAAGTTATAATGCATTATATATAATTACTTCTGTTATCTTTGTAATTACAATAATTGATATTTTAGTATCATTTAATGCAATGAGTAAAATAAGAGAAATTATTGATAAAAATATTGATAAATATAAGAATAGAGATGCAACTAAAGATGTAAAGAAAATGATTAATATTAAAATACCAGGAGTTAATTTCTTACATAAACGTTTAATTGATACATACCATTTATTAGATAAAGAAAGAGAACATTTAAAAGAAACTATAAAGAAAGTAAATGAAAAGACTAAAACTGGTTATGGATTATTTTTAGTATTTATTGCTATTGGTATAATAATTGGTTTAATATTAAGTTTATATTTTAAATTAGGTTCATTAAAAATAATTATGCCATTTACTTTATCAGTTTGTTCATTAATAGCAGCTATTATATTAAAAGTTGGTGATAGATAATGGAAATAAATTTAAAAGATGAAGAGATTATGGGTACAGAGAAATCATTTTTAAAAAGAAGAGAAAATGGTTTAATGTTATCAGATAATGATGTAGAAATACTAAATAGAAATAATATTAATTACTTACAAGCTACTAATTTAGAGAGTTTAATCTTTATGATTGAAGAAGCTTTATCAGAAGAAGAAAATGAAGAATTAGATATATTAAATAGTAGATTACAAGAATATAATTATTATAATTATACGGAGAAATAATGATTTGGTATTTAGTTGGTATAAATATTCTTTCTTTTATAATATATGGATTAGATAAATATTTAGCTATTAAGAAATCTTATCGAGTTAGTGAATATAGTTTATTTATCTTAGCTATCTTTGGTGGTGGAATAGGGGCACTCTTTGGTATGAAAATATTTCATCATAAAACAAGAAAAATATTATTTTGGATCGCAAATATCTTATCTACAATAATTTGGTTATTAATTATATTTGGATAATAAAAAAAGCCTTTTAAAGGCTTTTTAATTTTGATGTAATTTTTTAACATGTTCTTGATATTCTTCATTACTTAATTCTTTGCATTCAACTTTATCAGTATCATCATTAATACTATAATATGCATAACATGTTCTATTAAAACCATCTTTATATTTAACATATGGCCATACTGATACTTCTACTACAGAATTAACTGATGTACTAGTTTGTTCGTATACCACATTACCATCTTTATCATATTCAATTACTTTTTTACCAATTAAATTACCATTTTCATCTCTTAGTAGAGATAATACTTCATCATCAGTTAAAGAACTAATATTTTTTAGAGTTGTATTACCATTTTCATCAATAATAGATACAACAAGTGTTTTTTCATTATCTTTATATACTTCTTTAGCTAATAATTTACCATTATTATCTCTTAAATATGTTGATAATTCTTCTTCAGACATACTACTAATTGGTTTTAGAATAGTAGTACCATCTTCATTAACATAAGGAACAACAACAATTTTCTTTGGTTTCATTATTGCTAAGTCAATTACTGAATCAATTTTATTAGCATAAACACCCATCATTAAGTATTCAGATTCAGTACGTCTACGTTCATCTAAGTGAACATATGTCATACTAGCAGTACTTGATGAAGATGATTGACCATCGACATAATTAGATGCACCAAGATAACCCATGTATGTTGCACTAATAAAGTTATCATTTTGTCCCTCAATACTATTAATACCACCATATGAATTAGTGTTTGATATTTGGAAACCAGTTATTTGTTCACCATGTAATCTATCATCCATTGTATCTTGAGTAATACCATCAACGGTTGGTAAAATACTTCTAATAGTTGTATCAGTATGGATATTATCAATATATGCATCATAGTTATATGGTAATCCAATAGTTGATATTTCACAACGTATTTGTTTATCACCTGTAATAGTCCATTTAGCATTTTTAACTAATTCACATTTATAAGTAACTTTTAATTTAAAATCTTCATTTGGAACATCAAGTATTTGTACAATACCTTCTTTAACTAAAGTTTCATCAGTTGTATCAATAACATCATATACAGCATCTGAGTTTGTAGCTAATAATCTTTGATCATGACATGAGTTAAATAATAGTAAACATGCAATAAGACCACCAATTAAAACATACTTTTTCCAACCAAGACTTTTCTTAATATTATCTTTATTTACTTTTAAGTTTTTAATATCTTCTTTTTTCATCTTTTTCCCCCTAAAAAAATAACTCGTATATTATACCATAAATCACTATAAAAGTCAATTTTAGAAGATTATATTATTGTGAAATAATATGTATAATTTAATACGATATAACAAAATTATGTTATAATTATATATAAGGTTGGTGAAATATGAAATATAGATTATATCGTATATTAAGACCAATATTTGTGTTTTTATTAAAGTTAATTTATGGAATTAAAGTAGTTAATAAAAATAATATACCTAAATCTGGTCCAGTTATATTAGTAGGTAATCATAAACATAATTATGATTTTATTAGTTTAATTAGTGGAACAAATAGAATAGTTCATTTCTTATGTAAAAAAGAATTAATTGATAAACATGGCTGGTTTTTTAATAAGATGCCTATTATACCAGTAGATAGATCTACAAAGAATAAAGAGGCTATTGAAGAAGCAACTAACTTAGTTAATAATAACGAAATAATTGGAATATTTCCTGAAGGTACTTTTAATAAAACAGAATACGTTATTATGCCATTTAAATATGGTGCAGTAAGAATAGCAAGAGATACTAATGCAAATATCGTTCCATTTGCCATTACTGGTGAATATAAAAGATTTAGAAGAGGTTTAAAAATAGAGTTTGGTAAACCTTATAAAATAGAAGATAAACGTGATTTAACTAAAGAAAATATTAAATTAATGAATAAAGTTATTAGATTAATGAAAGAGGATAATAATGAAAAAGGGAAAAAGTAAATTACCAGAATTTGGTTATAAAATATTTAAACCAATTCTAGGTTTTATCTTTAAAACTTATTTTAATCCTAAAATAATTGGTAAAGAAAATATTCCTAAAGAAGGTCCTATTATTGTAGCAGCTAATCATAAACATTTAATGGACCAATGTGGACCAATAATATCTACTAAAAGAATACTTCATTATTTAGCAAAAAAAGAATATTTTGACAAAAAAAGAACAGCTTGGTTCTTTAAAGTTAGTGGATGTATTCCAGTAGATAGAACGATTCATGATGAAAATGCCAAATCGGAAGCTATGAAAGTATTAGAAGATGGTAAAGCATTAGGAATATTCCCGGAAGGAACAAGAAATAGAACAAAAGATTTTTTATTACCATTTAAGTTTGGTTGTGTATCAATGGCAAAGAAGACTGATGCATATATTGTACCAATTGGTATATCAGGAGATTATAAGTTTCGTAGTAAAAACCTAGTATATCGTATTGGTAAACCATTTAAAGTAGGGAATATGGAATTACCAGAAGCTAATAAAAAGTTAGAAAAGCAAATAGGAAATTTAATAAAGAAAGGTATGCAAAAATAGGAGGAATTATGAATAAGAAAGTAGTTGTTTTTGGAGGAGGAACAGGAATGAGTTATCTTCTTCGAGGACTTAAGCAATATCCACTAGATATAACGGCAGTAGTATCAGTATGTGATGATGGTGGAAGTACTGGAATACTACGTGATGAATTAGATATGTTAGCCGTAGGTGATATTAGAAAAGTATTAATTGCTATGTCTAAAAAAGAAGGAGATTTTGAAAATCTATTAAATTATCGTTTTAGTACCCCAGGAACTCTTAATAAACATACAGTAGGTAATATCTTACTTGCTGCAGCTACTAATATAACTGGTAGTGTACAACAAGGTATTGGAATACTTAGTCAAGTATTAAATTTAAGTGGTAAAGTAATGCCATTTACTGAAGATAAAGTAACATTAATTGGTGAAATGGAAGATGGAAGTATTATTAAAGGAGAACATTTTATAACCAAATCACCAAAGAATATTAAAAGAGTTTATTATGAAGAAGAACCTAATATTAGTAATGAATTAATTAATGAAATAAAGAGTGCAGATATTATTCTTCTTAGTATGGGTAGTTTATTTACTAGTGTTATACCAACATTATTAAGTAAGAAAATAAAGAACGCCATTGATAAATCAAGTGCTAAGATTGTATATTCATGTAATTTATTTACTCAACCAGGAGAAACAGAAGGTTATACAGTATCAGATCATATAAAGACATTAAATACTTATTTAGGTAAAAGAAAAGTAGAGTATGTTATAGCTAATAGTGAAAAAATAGCTGGTTCTCTAGCCGATAAATATGCAACAGAAGAACAAAAAGATCCAGTAGTATTAGATAAAGATAAATTAAAGAAAATATGCAAAGAAGCAATAATTGATGACTTAGTAATTATTGAAAATAATGTATTTAGGCATGATTACTTTAAACTAGGTTATTTAATATTTTCATTAACGTTTAATCATAATTATAAAAATGATATAAATGGTGGTAAAAATGATAAAAAGTAAAGAATTATTTAATTTAGATGGTAGTCTTTTAAGTGACTTGTTTGATAAATGTACTTATCCACAAGAAATACTTCCAATTATCAATGATTATATATTAGAATTTGGAACACATTTATCACCATCTGAATATGAGAGAAAAGGGGAAAATATTTGGATACATAAAACAGTTAAAATAGGACAAGGTGTTGAAATAATTGGACCTGCCATAGTTATGGAAAATGCTCAATTAAGACATAATGCATATTTACGAGAAAATGTTATTATTGGACCAAATAGTGTGGTAGGAAACTCATGTGAGATTAAAAACAGTATTTTAATAGCTGCTTGTGAAGTGCCACATTTTAACTATGTAGGTGACTCAATTATAGGTGTAAAAGCTCACTTAGGAGCAGGAGTTATATTATCAAACTTAAGACTTGATAAAAAGAATATTAGAATTAATCATGAAGAAACTAATTTAAGAAAAATAGGAGCATTTATTGGTGATAATAGCCAAATCGGATGTAATAGTGTATTATGTCCAGGAACAGTAGTTTATCCGAACACCATAATATATCCAAATAGTGTTGTTAAAGGTGTAGTAACGGAAGATAAAAAAGATATAAGAATAGAGAGGTTATAATGAAAATATACGTTGATTTTGATAGAACTTTATTTGATTGTGATAGATTCTTAGGGGATTTATACGCCCTTGTTAATAAATATAATGTAACTAAAGAGATGTTTAAAGAAAGTCAAAATCAATGTAAGAAAGAAGGTTTTAATCCCTATATAATACTTGATTTAGTAAAAGGAAAATATTCATTTGATGAAAAACTATATGAAGAAATAGATAATTTAATGAATAAAACAAGTGATTATTTATATCCCGATACCATATCTTTCTTAGAATACTTAAAATCATTAAAATATCAAGTAGTCATCTTAACGAAAGGTAATCTAGATTATCAAAAGACGAAGATATTAAATGCTAACATAGACAAGTATTATGATGAATTAATGGTTACAATGAAACATAAGGGTGAGTTAGAGATAGATTATGGCAAGAGTATATTTATTGATGATAATCCAATAGAGATATTAAGTATTATGAAGAAGAAACCAAATAAAATAATTAGAATACAAAGAGATAGTTCTTTATATAGTAATACTACAATAGATAAAGAAGTTATATCAGTTAAATCATTAAAAGATATAGAGATTAATAAAATATTAGATAAGTAGGTGATAACATGTTAGAAATTAGAAATTATTCAAAAAGTTATGGTAATAAATTAGCCGTAGATGATTTAAGTTTTAAAATAGAAAGTGGCGATATATGTGCATTCGTTGGACCAAATGGTGCAGGTAAAACAACAACTCTTAAGTCTATTTGTGGAATACTTGATTTTGAAAAAGGAGATATATTAATCGATGGTGTATCTATTAAGACTAATCCAATTCTTTGTAAGAAGAAATTAGCATATTTACCTGATAATCCAGATTTATATGAATTTTTAAAAGGAATTGATTATCTTAACTTTATTTGTGATATATATGATGTTGGTGAAGAAAGACGTGATTTAATAAAGAAATATGGTGACTTGTTTGAATTAACTGGTTTTTTAGGTAATACTATTAATACATATTCACATGGTATGAAACAAAAACTAGCTATTATAAGTGCTTTAATTCATCAACCTAAATTATTACTATTAGATGAGCCATTTGTTGGACTAGATCCTGTTAGTTCTCATAATTTAAAAGAGATTATGAAAGAATTAACTAAAGAGGGTGTTGCAATATTATTTTCAACTCATGTTTTGGAAGTAGCTGAAAAATTATGTAATAAAGTAGCAGTTATTAAAAAAGGTAAATTAGTAGTATTTGATAGTATGAAGAAAGTTATTAAAGATAAATCTTTAGAAGACTTATTTATGGAGAAAGTTCATGAGTAAGTTTTTACAAATAGTTAAAATTAATATACTACAAACTTTTAATTTTAGAAGAAATAATACTTCTAAATATAAAAGTGAAAGAAGAAAAAATGGTTTAAAGACTCTTGGTGTTATAGCAATAGTTGGTTATATAATGTGGTATGTATATTATCTTATTAGTTCATTATTACCAGGTTTTATTACTATGGGTAAACCATTATATGTTATAGCTTTTCTATTTGTAATATGTTCTATCTATGTCTTTTTCTTTAATATATTTAGAGTTAAAACTATTCTATTTGATTTTAAAGATTATGATTTATTAATGAGTTTACCACTTAAAAGAAGTAGTGTAATAGCTAGTAAAATAGTATCTCTATATATTGTTAATTTAATAATTACATTAATTATTATGTTACCTGGTTATGTTGCTTATGTAACAACTGTTAATTTACCAAATGATTTTATATTCTTTTTACTATTATTAACGATACCAATTATTCCATTATTAGCTTCGATTATAATGGGTATTATCTTAGCTTGGATTACTAGTTTCTTTAAGAATAAGAGTATTGGTAGTTATATCGTTAATTTATCAACCATAGCAATAGTATTATTTATTTCATTTAGAACTAGTTCATTAGATGAAAATGCAATGGTTAATCAAAGTATGAATATGATTAATGGATTTAGTAAGTTTTATCCATTTACTTCTATTTTTGTTGATTTATTAGAAAATATTAGTTTTATTAATTTATTAATATATTTCTTATTACCAATAGTATTAATGGGAATATTTATTATCTTTATAAATATTGGTTATACAACACTTAGAAATAGATTATTAAAACAAAATATTAAAACAGATTATGAAGTAGTTGGTTATAAAACTAATAGTCCACTTAAAAGATTATATTATAAAGAAATAAAGAAATATTTTACTAATTCATTGTATGTTATTAATACAGCTTTTCCTTGTATTATGATAATTATAATAATTATAGCTATGTTAGTATCAAATAATAATACTTTAGGTAATATATCAGGAGTTGTTGATGTTAAAGAAATGATATCTACTAATATATTCTTAGTACTTTCAATTGCATGTGCATTATCATCAACAACCCATGCATCAATTTCTTTAGAAGGAAAGTCACTATGGATTATGAAAAGTATTCCAGTTAAACCAGATACAATCTTTTTAAGTAAGATAATGGTTACTTTAACTATTTTAATTCCAATAGTAATTATTGGTTCAACATTCTTTGGAATATATTTTCATTTATCTTTATTAGATAAGATATTATTATATTTATTACCACTTGCATATGCAGTATTTACGGCAGTTATGGGACTACTTTTAAATCTTATGTTTCCAAAATTTGATTATGATAATGAAATTAGAGTTATTAAACAAAGTTTACCAGTATTATTATCAATGATGATTGGTTTTGCGGTAGTAATATTACCATTTACATTATTAGGTAATAAAACATTATTAATAACTATTATTATGGTAATTGTTGATATAATTTTAGTAATTATATTACATTACTATGGTGGAAGGAAGTTTGTAAGATTATGAATATAGTACCAATAATACCAGCTTTAAATCCAGATAATAAATTAATTAAGTTAGTTAATGAATTAAAAGAAAACTATAAAGATATTATTATTGTTAATGATGGTAGTGAAAATGATGATATTTTTAAGAAATTAAATGGTTGTACTATTCTTACTCATGAAGTAAATAAAGGAAAGGGAGAAGCCTTAAAAACAGCCTTTAATTACTATTTAGATAAACTTAGTAATAAATATAAAGGTGTAGTATGTTTAGATGCAGATGGACAACATTTACCAACTGATGCAATTAATATGAGTAAAATAGTATTAGATAAAGATGTCTTTGTTCTAGGAACTAGGTTATTTAATACTAAAAGTACACCTCTTAGAAATAAAACTGGTAATCGTATAACATCAAGAATATTTAAGTGGCTTTATAAAGTTTATATTAAAGATACACAAACAGGATTAAGAGCAATACCTAATAGATTAATTAAAACACTAATTAAAGTAGATGGTAGTAGATTTGAATATGAACTTAATGTATTAATAAAACTAGTTAAAATGAAAGAAGAAATCTATGAATATGATATAAAAACTGTTTATTTAAAAGATAGTAATAAAAAAAGCCATTATAAAGTATTTAAAGATTCATATAATGTTTACAAAGTATTATTTAAAGGAAGAAAAAAATAATTGTCATAAATAAAATAGACTTTGTCTATTTTTTTTTACTTGATACCTATTTTTAATTTAGATATAATTAAAGTAGGAGAGTGCGTTATATGAATAAATTTAAAAGTTATTCTATAATAATTAGTCTTGTTGTTTTAATACTAATAATAACTGGTGTAACATATTCATTTTTTAATTATACAAAGACTGGTTTAGCTAATAATTTTAATGTTGGTGATATATATTTTAATACTAGTCAAAATGGTAGTATAAATTTAAATAATGTATTTCCTATTGCAAGTAGTGAATTAGGTACTGATGTTGGTAATCACGATAGTGTAACTATATCTATTACTGGTAATACAGATTATAGTGATGGAATAGAGTATCTAGTTTCATTTACTGAAGTTAATAATACATATAATAATAAAGTAGTACCGATTGGATTTAAAATAGAAGAAGAGGATATTGGTACAAGTAATGATAATTACTATACAAATCGTGGGGGAAATAGTTCAATATATAAATTACATTCTGGAAATATTAAAGAAGGTAAATATTTATTAGCGGGTTATATTGCTTCTGGTTCAACAGTAATAGATGGTACTATTACAATAACTTTTTATGTTGATAAAGATAAAATAGCTATTTCAGATACTTATTTAAATGGTGGAGAAACATCAAGTGAATGGGTTAATGGTAGAACAGTATTTACTACAAGTGAATGGAATTCTTTCCAAGGAAATAATGCCTTAAGTTTTAAAATTAAAGTAGAGGCTAATGAAGGTGTATGGGTAGAAGAACCAGATCCAGATAATGTCTTACCAGATAGCTGTTTTTCAACAAGGATGATAGCTTTATATTATTTAAATAATAATTTAAATAGTACTCAATTAGCAAATTGTATTGATTATTATGATGGTTATACTTTTGATACAGGAACAACGGCAGAATCATATTGTCTTGGTACAGGTACAATTGATGGTAAAACAATAGGTGAAAATAATCTTATTGGTGGTAATGATACTTTAATAGAAAATGGAATTATTAGAAGAGAGTTAGAATTAGAAATATATGATTATGATGATACATGTGGATCAGATGTAGTTATTCCATCAAAAATGAACTATACGAAATTAATAAGAAATCCTAATATGACCACTAGTCAGTATAATACTTGTGTAAGTTATTTATCATCAAAATATAATTGGTTAGAAACCTCAGGTATCGAAGATTGGTGTAATGGTGAGGCCAATTCTTCAAATGTAACATTAGAAGAGAGCGCAAATACGAATTTTTCTACTGATGAATTAACATATTTAAAAAATGAGGGAATCATTATAGACGGTCCAACTCAACAATATGATGTTGTTTCTATACAATCCTCATCATTTGGTTATGCAGGTGAACAAGGAGAATATGATCTAAGTAAGTATTATAATCTTTCATCGTTAGTATTTCCAAGAAATTTAAAAATGATTGGAGTTAGCACAGTAGTAGTAGGTGATGGAAAGATACCTCCACAAAATATAGTTATTCCAGAAAGCGTAGTAATGATAAATGGTTTTGCATTTACGATAACAGATACTTCAACAAATCGTCCTACTATTCCAAATACTACTTTAACAATTTTAGGTAAACCTTTAGTTTATGATGTATCTTTACCAGCATATGAAACAATAACTTATGGTGGTACTTGCCAAGAATTAAAAAGAGGACTTTACTCTGGTATTTATGCAGTATTTTCAAAAGGTGATGATGATGATCGAAGTATATATGTAAATACCACAGATAATAACCAATGTGAAATACGTGATATGTATGAATAAAAAAAGAAACATTTAATTAATGTTTCTTTAATTTTTATCTACAATTTCTGTTGATAAACCAATATATTTACTTGGAGTTAATTCAAGTAATATTTTTTTATCCTCTTCAGGAATATCTAATGATTTAATAAACTTATGTAAGTCTTTTTTAGTTAATTCTTTACCACGAGAAATTCCTTTTAGTAATTCATAAGCTTTTTCTACTTTATTCTTTCTTAATACTGTTTGAATAGCTTCTGTTAATACTTCATAATGATCTTCTAATTCATCTTTTAGTAATTTTTCATTAACTTCTAATTTATTTAATCCAATTAGACTTTCTTTAATACTTACAAGTGAATGAGAGAATATTACACCAAGATTTCTTAGTTTAGAAGAGTCTGATAGGTCTCTCTGCATACGAGATATTGATAGGTTATTTACTAGTGCATCAATTAGTCCATTACTAATTTCAATATTAGCCATTGAATTTTCGTGATTAATTGGATTTACTTTATGTGGCATTACACTAGATCCTACTTCAAGATCTTGTTTCTTCTCTTTAAAATAAGCTCGTGATATATATAACCACATATCACTATTCATATCTTTAATAATATTATTAATTATTTTAATATAACTTAAAAGTACACATAGAATATCATGTGATTCTATTTGCGTAGTTAATGGATTATAATCAAGATCTAAACTATTAACAAAGTCTTTAGTTACTTTAATCCAATCAACATTTGGGAAAGCTACTACATGAGCATTGTAGTTTCCTACTGCACCACTAAATTTACTTCTAAGTTTTAAATTATTTAGTAATTCAATAATTGATTTTAATCGATATGAAAATACTTTAAATTCTTTACCAACTGTTGTAGGTGATGCATTTTGACCATGAGTATGAGCCATCATTGGTGTATCTTTATAATCATTAGCTAATTCATCTATTTTATTAATTAAGTTATTAAGATTATCTAAGTATATTTTTAATCCACTTTTAATCATTAAGTTATAACTAGTATTATTAATATCTTCACTAGTTAATGTAATATGAATAAATGGTATTAATCGATCTAGTTTTAATTCTTTAAACTTTGTTTGTAAATAATACTCACATGATTTAACATCATGTTTAGTTACTTTTTCAATTTGTTTTACAATCATTGCTTCTTCTAAATTAAATTTATCAATGATATTTAATATATTATCTTTTTCTTCTTTAGTTATCTTTTCATTAATAATCTTTTTATCTATTAAATATAATAACCATTTAATTTCAACTAATACACGATATTTAATTAGTGCATATTCACTAAATGAATCAGTTAATTCTTTAGTCTTTTCTAAATATCTTCCATCAATAGGGGATAGGGATAATAATTCATTCATAATTACCTCACAATGATATTGTCTCTTCCAGCACCAGTACCTAAGAATTTAATTGGTGTATCAGTTAATTCTTCTATTCTATTAACGTATTTCTTAGCATTTTCTGGTAATTCATCAAATGTCTTACATTTACTTATATCACCAAAGTTACCTTCAAATTCTTCATATACTGGAATACTTCCATTTAAGAAATCCATATTAGTTCTAAAGAATTCAGTTTTCTTTCCTTTATATTCATAAGCTACACATAATTTAATCTTATCAAGTTTACCAATGGTATCTAAGTGATTCATTGCAATAGCTGTTAATCCATTAATTCTTATTGCATAGTTAAGTGCTACAATATCAAGCCAACCACATCTACGAGGTCTCTTGGTAGTAGTTCCATATTCATGACCTAATTCTCTTATTTTATCACCTGTTGCATCTTTTAACTCAGTTACATAAGGACCTTCACCAACACGAGAAGAATAAGCTTTAATAACTCCAATTACTTCATTAATATATCTTGCTCCAATACCAGTACCAGTTGATACTCCACCAATAGTAGGATTTGAACTAGTTACATATGGGTAACTACCAAAATCTATATCTAATAGGGTAGCTTGTGCACCTTCACATAGAATATATTCATTTTTCTTAATTGCTTTATGTAACATTGTTGTTGTATCACATACATATGGTTTAAGTATTTTAGCATATTCTTTATATTCTTTATATATTTCATTGAAATTAAGTTTTTCATGTTTATTAGCTTTTAAAATAGTATTTTTATTTTTAACATTAACTTTTAATAAATTCTTAAAGTTCCTTGAGATAAAGTCTTCCATACGTATTCCACATCTTTCAAACTTATCACAATAAGCAGGCCCTATACCACGCTTGGTAGTACCAATCTTATTTTCTCTTATATCTTCTTGCATTTGATCTAATGCAATATGATATGGGAATATAACATGAGCTTTCTCACTAATATATAAATTATTACATGAATAACCATGTGCTTTTAAATTATTAATTTCTTCTATTAAAACTTTAGGATCAATTACTACACCATTACCTAAAACAGCTTTAGTACCATCATGTAGTATTCCACTAGGTAATAAGTGAAAAGCAAATTTAACTCCATTTACTTCTACTTGATGACCAGCATTATTACCACCAGAAAATCTTACTGCATACTTTGCATTACCTGATGAGTAATCAATTACTTTACCTTTCCCTTCATCACCATAAAAAGCTCCTAAAACAACATTAACATTTTTCATAAATACCTCCATTGATTATTATATATGAAAATCACTAATAAATAAATAAGCTATACTATTTTTATTGATAAAAAAAGGAAAATAGTGTATAATAATAAACTGTTTTTGGGGTATATATGAGTTTAATAAAAGAAAAACTTGAAGAATTAAAAGAAAAAGTTAATAAAGAAATATCATTAATTGGTTATCATAATGAATTAGGTTATGTTAAATCATATTTAAATGGTCAAATAACTGAATATGAAATTAACCTATATCATACTTTATTAGATATGTATAAAGATAAACAGGATATTATAAATAATTTTGTTGAAGGTAACTGCAAAAGAGAAGATGTTAGTAAATTAAAAGAAAATGTTGAAAAATTAATTGATTATTCTTTAGTAGTATATCCAGATTTTGGTAAAAATATAAGTAAGTCTTATAATGAGTTATTAACTAAATATTATGCATGGTTAGATGTATTTTATGATACAAAAATAAATTTAGTTAATAAAACTATTGTAGATAGTCAAAACCAAAGTGTTTTTGATAATGGTTTAGATAGTCAAATTATAGAGATTAATGAATATAAAAACAAAATAAATGAAGTTATTAAATATTGTTTAAAACATTATCCAGATTTTGGTAAAAATATTAATAATTATTTTAAAGATTTAAATAAGTATTATGAAGATCAATATAAGATAGTATTAGAATATACTAAATATAATTTAAATAAAGAATTAGGTATTATAGATAATCCTGATTATACTAAGTCTTTAGGAGATAAATTACTTCAAGTATCAAAAAAACCAATAATATCTTTTTATCCAGATGTTTATACTTTAAGAATAGCTTATATCGAAAGATTAAAGAAATTAAGTTTATCTTATGATAATATTAAAATATTCCAAGAAAAAGATTATAGGATAAAAAATATATTAAAAAAAGCTTATGAAGAGATAACTGAAGAAAGTGTAATAGAGGAAATAAAGAAAATAGAAAGTAATTATTATAAAAATATTAATAATTATATTCAAAATGGATTTAATAAAGATGAAGTTAATAAAATACAAGAAAGTTTTCTTGAACAATGTAATAATTTAGATAAATTAGTAGAACATGAAGTAATGAAAAAAGACTATCATAATAAAATAGTTAATATGACTTTAAATTACAATCCAGAAATGGTATTAGATATTTGTAATTATGTTGAAAAAAATAATCTATTTGAAGATGAGTTATATGATAAATTATATATTATAGTTGAAAAAGAAAAATATTTATATAAAAAGTATAATAATGAACCAGTAATATATCAAAAATTGTCTGATAAAGTTAAAAATATTTTAGAAAGAATCTTTATAGATAGATTATGTAATTATGATCAAGAAGATGCATCTAATATGGCTTTATCTTTAAAGAAAAATGGTTATTTAAATACTGTTGATAAATTATATTATGAATTTTATGATAATCATTCATTTGATAATAAAATTACTTTTGATATAGAACCTCCTAAATATCGTATATTTCATTATGTATATAAACTAGGCTTTATAAATGAAGGATCTTATGATAAATATAAACTTGACTTACTTGTATCAGATAGAGAAGATATAGCAGTAATGAAACGTAGTGGAGCTAAAAAGGGCGAAAAAAAAGTATCAATAAAAAATTGTAATAATTATGTTCTTTATCATGATTGGATTATTGTAAAATATTCAGATTCATTTGTAGCTATTGATAATAAAACTGGTAAAACTAAAAGAATACGAAACTTACTATATTCACAAGTAGGTAAATATTTAATGGCAGAAAAAGCCGAAAGTACTAAAGTATTTTATGATAGCAATATAAAGAAACAAAAAACTATAAGTGATGTCTATGCGGTTCGTTATGATTGTAAAAAAAATCTTTATTTAATTGATAGAAAAAGTATAAATGAAACTTTGGTTTTAGATGAAAATTTAAATTGTATTAAAACAATTAATATAAATGAAAAGTATGATTGTTATGCAATGAAGGAAGCTAATGATGGTGTTATAACATATTTAGCATCTTATCAAAATCAAAATTATATAATATACTATGATTATATTAATTCAAAAGTAATAGATGCTTTCCGCTCAACTGAAAAGGGAGACTATAATTTAAAAAATTTAGTTTATAATGAGGGTTTATATCCATTTATTGATGAAAGTAAAGTCGGAAAATATGGTTTTAAAGATCTAGATGGTAATATAGTTATTAGTCCAGATAATTATATATCTGCAACACCATTTATGAATAATATTTCCCTTGTAAAAAGAGAGGCTTTAGGAATGGGTATAATTGATAGATTGGGGAATTTTACACCAATGAAAGATATTATGTATCCTCTATATAAAAGTAAAATGTCATATTTTAAAAATTTTGAATATTTTGATTCTGGTTGTTTAAATTACTTAGTTAAAGATTCAGATTATTCGGTGGAAGCAGCTATAAAACCTGATTATTATGAAGGAAAATTAATAATTCTTGATCCTGAAAAAGTATTTGTAGGACCTTATGGATATCTAGTAGCAAATTGTAATTATGTATTTGAAATTAATGAACCAATAAAAGATATTGATTTTAATGAAGAAAAAGCTAAAATAAAGAAAAGGGTTATTTAATATAGAATAATCCTTTTCTATTTGATATAATATATTTGAAAGTGAGGAATTATGGAACTAAAAGGAAGTAGAACAGAACAAAATTTAATGGCTGCATTTGCAGGAGAGTCTCAAGCTAGAAATAAATATACTTATTTTGCTAGTAAAGCTAAAAAAGATGG
>JAEEGL013370637.1_pt1 | contig 18350 bp, 9 predicted proteins | sample 9134231 | NCBI WGS metagenome assembly JAEEGL01 (sample SAMN16246548, study PRJNA631951) | gut metagenome | biome: gut microbiome; feature: rumen; material: fiber-attached | host: Bos | place: Iran: Karaj | collected 2018-10 | reverse complement strand
TTGGTAAACACTGGTTGGAACGGTACAGGAAAACGTATTTCTATTCCTGATACGAGAGGTATTATCGATGCTATCCTTGATGGCTCAATCCTTAAAGCTGAAACAAAACAAATTCCTTTGTTCAACTTTACAGTGCCAACGGCTCTGCCAAAAGTAAATCCTGCAATTCTTGACCCACGTGATACATACGATTGTGCTTGCAAGTGGGAAGAAAAAGCAAAAGACTTGGCAGCTCGTTTCATCAAGAACTTCGAGAAATACACGACTAACGAAGCTGGTAAAGCATTAGTTGCAGCTGGTCCGAAACTTTAATAAAAGTTTTTTTCATAGCGGGAGGTCTCAGTCGAAAGGCTGGGACCTTTTTTTGTGGAAAATATGGTTAAATCTTCTTTTGTGATTTTGAAAAATTTTGCAGCGTTTTCCCGAAATTTGCAGACAAAATGGTAGAAATGGACGAACAGCAAGAGAACAATGTATCTTCCGAAGAACAAGGGATAGCTCCTGGTCCGTCGGTGCAAAATATTCGTTATGTTGGTGATTATTTTCAAGACTGGTTTCTTGACTATGCGTCGTATACAATAACAGAGCGTGCTATTCCATATCTAGAAGACGGCTTGAAACCTGTTCAGCGTCGAGTCCTGCATACTATGAAAAAAATGGACGATGGTCGTTACAATAAGGTTGCGAGCATCTGTGGTGAAACAATGAAACTTCATCCTCATGGTGATTCGAGTATATACAAGGCACTCGTGGGTTTGGGGCAGAAAGAATTACTTATAGACACACAGGGAAACTGGGGAAATATTCTTACTGGAGACGAGGCTGCTGCTGGTCGTTATATAGAGGCTCGTCTTTCGAAATTTGCGTTGGAGGTCTTGTTTAATGCAAAAATTACAGAGTGGACTTCTTCTTATGACGGCAGAAACAAGGAACCGATAACATTGCCTGTAAAGTTTCCGTTGCTGCTCGCTCAAGGTACCGATGGTATTGCAGTTTCTATGGCGACCATTGTTTTGCCGCATAATTTTAATGAGTTGATGGATGCAAGTGTGGCGTATTTGAAAAATGAGCCATTTGAGTTGTATCCAGATTTCCCGACGGGCGGTTTGATAGATGTTTCCAAGTACAATGATGGGCAAGCTGGAGGTCGTGTACGTGTGCGTGCAAGAATCAATAAAATAGATAATAAAACATTGGAAATCACAGAAATTCCGTATGGTGAAACCACGTCATCTGTGATTGATTCTATTTTGAAGGCAAACGAGGACGGAAAAATTAAAATAAAACATGTTGACGATGATACGGCGTCAACAGCCCATATTATAATTTCTTTGCCGGCAAATGTTTCGGCTGACGAAACTATCGACGCACTGTATGTTTTTACAAAGTGTGGCGTTTCCATTTCTCCAAACACAACGGTTATCTTTAATAAAAAGCCAGTATTTCTCGGCGTATCCGACATCCTTAAACGTAACACCGATAGAACTGTTGATTTGTTACGTAGGGAATTGGAATATGATTTGGCAGATTTAAAAGAAAATTGGATAAAAACATCGTTGGAGAAGATTTTCATCGAAAAAGAAGTTTACGAGAAAATTAAGCCTTGTAAAACCGAAGAAGATATTCTGGCTACCATTGACAAAGGATTGAAGCCGTATGTGAAGGATTTTTGGCGTGAAGTTACTCGCGAAGACTGCGTGATCTTGTCGAATATTCCAATCAAACGTATTTCTAAATATAACGCCTTTAAAACCGACGAATATTTGAAGTCGCTCGAGGTCGATATGGAAGAGGTGAAAAACAATCTTGAACATATTATTGATTACGCAATTCGCTACTTTGAACATATAAAACAGAAATATGGCGCAGGTAGGGAGCGTAAATCTGAAATACGTAATTTTGAACAGATATCTGTCACTCAGGTTGTTAATGCAAATGTAAAATTGTACGCAAATAGGGAAACAGGTTTCGTAGGCACGAGTCTCAAAAAAGACGAATTTGTGTGCGATTGTTCTGATATTGATGATATTATCGTTTTTATGCAGAACGGTAAATTTAAAGTTTCGAAAGTTTCAGACAAGGCATTTTTCGGTCCTGACATAATTCATATAGGCGTGTTCCATAAAAATGACGAACGCACGATTTACAACGTGGCATATCGCGATGGAAAGACTAATGTTACGTACATCAAACGATTCCCTGTTATGGGTGTGACTCGCGATAAAGATTACGATTTGACATTGGGAACACCGAAGACAAAAATCCTTTATTTTAGTGCAAATCCTAACGGAGAGGCTGAAATAGTTAAGGTATACCTTCGACAGGATTTACATCTTCGAAAGCCGGTGTTCGAGGTCGATTTCAGTACGTTGGGAATAAAAGGCAAATCGTCGAAAGGAAATATTTTGACGAAACATCCTGCCTACAAGATTGTGAAGATTGAGGAAGGGGTTTCTACTTTGGGTGGCCGTAAGATTTATTTCAACGAGGAAACTAAGCGATTGAATGACGCAGGATATGGTAAATTCCTTGGTGAATTTAAGGGTTCTGATAAAATTCTCGTGATAACCGAAGATGGTAAATTTGTCTTGAAAACATTCGATTTGAGTAACCACTTTGAATGTTCTATTTCGAGAATTGAGAAATTTGACGAAAATAAGATTTGGACGGCGATTGTCTTCGATGCCGAACAAAATTTATATTACATTAAGCGTTTTAAGATTGAAGAAACGGCTAAGTTTGTCAGTTTCTTGCCAGAAGCGGAAGGCTCGTATTTAGTAAAACTGAACGACGACAAGTTCCCGCAGTTGTGCATCAGCTTTGGCGGAAAACATGCAAACCGCGAAATGGAGTACGTCGATGTAGATGAATTTATTGGCGTGAAAGGCTATAAGGCAAAAGGGAAACGTGTTTCACCGTATACAATCGACCAAATGGAATTTGTAGAACCATTGGAAAAGGAACCTCCTGTAGAAGAAACCGAAACGCAGCAAGAACCTGACGAACCACATTCTTCATTCTCCGATGACGATGATACTCCGTCGGATAATCCGTTGTCGGGAAGTCAGATGTCGTTGTTTTAAATGAAAAATTATTTTTCTTCTTTATAAGCAATTTCCAATAGGGCATTGCCAATAGTTGTTTTCGTTGATGCAGTATATGGAATTTTAGGAGCGCCAATACCACTACCAAATGTTTCTTTTGTAGTAAAAACTCGTGCTTCGTCCCATATTCCTGCATCGATGAATGTTTGGAGCGTTTTTGTGCCGCCTTCTACAATTAGCGATTGTATGCCTTGTTCGTACAAGTATTCCAATGTTTTTGTCAGCAGAATTTCGTGTGCGGAAACAAAGACGTATTCGAGATTTTTACAAGACGAATTTTTAGAATTTGTAAAGATGACCGTCGGGGTTTTCGTGTCTTTTAAGTGAGAATCGGCAGGGATTTTCCCATGAATGTCCCATGCAATGCGGAGCGGATTGTTTCCAGAAACCAGTCGCGTCGTAAGACTTGGATTGTCGCAGACGGCAGTGGTGGTTCCGACGAGAATAGCCTGCTCTTCGGCACGCCATTGGTGGACTAATTTCTGACAGTTCTCGTCGGTTATTCGTACTCCGCATGGACTATTTTTCTGTTCGGGAAGTTTGTCGATGAATCCGTCGGCGGTTTGTGCCCATTTCAGAATAATGTATGGTCGTTTTTTCTCGTGAAATGTAAAAAAACGTCGGTTCAAAAACCGAGATTCCTGTTCCAATATTCCTGTTGTGACGTCAATACCTGCGTTCTTAATTTTTTCAATGCCTCTTCCGCTGACTTTGCTGAATGTGTCGATGCAACCGACCACGACACGCTTAAAATGCTTAGAAATAATTAAATCGGCACAAGGCGGGGTTTTGCCGTAATGTGAACAGGGCTCCAGACAGACATAAATTGTGCTTTCGGACAGTAACTCCTGATTTTTAACAGAACGTATGGCATTTACTTCGGCATGCGGTTCGCCTGCTTTGTGGTGAAAGCCTTCACCTATAACTACGCCATTGTGGACTATGACGCTACCCACCATCGGGTTGGGGTAGGTCTTCCCTGCCGCCATTCGGGCGAGTTCTATGCATCTCTGCATGTATTGTTCGTCTTCTTGTCTGTTCGCCATAAAACTGTATATTTGCCGTAATGACAATTGATAGTGTAAAAATAGAATTTCGGCGCGAATTGGCAACACTTTATGGGCCAAAAGAATCGTTGTCGATTTTCGAAATGATTGCCGAAGACGCAGGTTTTAGTAGAAATTCGTTGCTTTTGGAGGGGAACCAAGAACTTACAGATTCTCAAAAAACGTATTTTGAACGGTGTCTTAACCGGTTGAAAAGTGCTGAACCGGTGCAATATGTTCGTGGCAAGGCTGAATTTTATGGTTTGCAGTTCGCTGTAAATCAGTCGGTTTTGATTCCTCGACAAGAAACGGAGGAATTGGTTGATTTAATTATTCGTGAAAACCGAGATTGTCGTGGAAGGATTGTTGATATTGGTACGGGGAGTGGTTGTATTGCCGTTTCATTGGCAAAAAATATTCCTTTGGCTCAAGTTTGTGCCGTCGATATTTCCGAACAGGCGTTGAATGTTGCTTGCGAAAATGCGCGAAAAAATGGCGTCGATGTGGATTTTTTTCTTGGAGATATGCAGGACGAAAGTTTTATGCGTCAGTTGAATGACTGTGAAATTGTGGTGAGTAATCCGCCGTATGTCTGTTTGTCGGAAAAACCGCAGATGCGTCCGAATGTATTGGATTTTGAGCCGCATTTAGCTTTGTTTGTAACCGACGAAAATCCGCTTCAGTTTTATGAATCAATAGCACAGTTCGCTTCGAAAAATCTTGTAGAGGGTGGAAAATGCTATTGCGAGATAAACGAAACGCTTGGAGTGGAAACAAAGCGTTTGTTTGAACAATTTGGATTCACCCAATGCGAAATCATTAAAGATTTATTCGGAAAAGACAGGATTGTGAGAGGAAAGAAAAAATGATATTTGAGCGAGAAACGGGACTCGAACCCGCGACCCTCAACAGGGTGAATAATGTATTTGATCGCATCTTGTTGTGTTTCAGTTCCATACAAAATGTAAGTTTGGATTTTTATTTTTCTATAAGAGTGATTTTGCTATGTTTTTTAATAGAAAAAAGCAAATTGCAAACTTCCTTTGGGAACATGGTTAAATTAGATAAAATTAATTAATAATTGACATGTTTAAGTTAATAAATATAATAATTTACATCATTATTGATATGAGATTTTTGAAAAACACACGTAAACAAATTTACAATTGAAATGAGAGTGCAAATCTCTTATGTTTCTTTTAATCTAATTCAACTCTAGCGGCATATGTAATCAGAGGGGAAAAACAGTCTTAATTATTCGTATCTCCCCGTCGCGTGTAAATATTCCAGACGTTTTATCTGATACTGAGTCCACGAATCAACATATTTGTCATGGTTTTGTTGACTGAGAGATTGCGCTTGCAAAAGGTCACTCATTGTTGACGTTCCCGCAGAATAAAAATCTTGCTGTAGACGAAGATTTTCATCAGATTGTTCAATCGTACGTTTCGCGATATTTACTTGTTGCCATGCATCACGGAGATTTGTCTCAGCAACTTGAATACCAATCAAGAGTTTTTGTTGCACATCCTGGAAGTCCATTTCTGCCGATTTATAGGCATTTTTCTCACGCTTAATAGCATAGGATCCACCCCACCAATCGGTTATAGGTACACTCACCGTGGCGAAAATCATTCCATTAGTGGTTCCGTCATCATCCATCATATCGTGATAAAAATACGTTCCTCCGAGAGCAACTGTCGGAAGATGTTTTCCTATCTCCATCTGGTACTGAAGTTTTTTGGCCATAACGCTTTGTTGCATCAATTCTGACTCCAGAGTAGAGCCAACAACATCGGTAGCAGTAACAAGCACCTCTTCGGGTGTTGGAATTTCTTGTGTCATATCAGTTAACGACGATGCTGAGTCTACCTGCAACGTAATACTTGTATCTAATCCGAGACCAATGTATTGCGACAAAAGCATTTTACAAATGGCATAATTACTTTGTAGTGTGACCATGCCACTTTCAACTTGTCCCTGTTGCAATTGTACCTGTAATAAATCATTCCGTGTTGCAACACCGGCATCGACGGCAACCTGAACCTCTGACTCAAGTCTCTTTAAAAGTTCTTGCATGGTTTGGATTGTCTGCAATTTTGCCTCAAGACTTATGACTTGCCAATAATATTGTTCCGCCGTCAATTTAATCTCGAGTTCTGTTTGTTTAAGTTGTAACTCACTCACCTCATAACCAAGCTTAGCCAGACGATTGGCATTATAAATCTGACCTCCGGCAAAAATTGGCCACGTTGCCATAACAGAAGCAAAGGTTCCATCTTTCATCATTGCGACTTCATCGCCAAGGTTCATGCCGGCAAGCATTTCGCCAAGACCCATAGCCGTAACAACAGGTGTGATTGACTCCATGGGAAGTTCCATTTGTATCATTTCATCTTTTGCCCGGAATGTCATTCCCGTCGCACTAATCGAAGGAAACATATGGGTAAAGGCCTCCTTTTTCTGTAACGATGCATCTTCAAGAGCCATGCGCTGTTTCTTAATCTTTGTATTGTTCTCAAGAGCCATGCGGCGACAATCATCTATTGTCAATGACTGATTCTGTGCCACAACGGGCAAGACACATACTATCGAAATAATATATATTGCTATGCGTTTCATACTATTTTTCCTTTTTTTCTTTAATTTTCCAATAGGCTACTGGCAATACAGTTACCACAAGTAATAATGCTCCGATTCCACCACTGAAGATTGTAACACCTACAGGCATCCAGAATGATGTTCCTGCTGTTATCATAGGTATCACACCTACCGCGGTTGTCGCCGTTGTCAAAAATATCGGCACCATGCGACGACGACCGGCATCGTATGCTGCATCACGAGCGCTCCAGCCCTTCGCCATAAGATTCTCTGCATGCTCAAAAATGAGAATCTCATTTCGCATAATGATACCCATCAGGGTTATAAGACCGAATAATGCTGTTATGGCAAGCATCTTATTTACCAAGGCAAGACCGAACACTGCTCCTGGCACAAGCATACTCAATGCTGTCATACTCAATGCTGTTAATGCAAAGTCATGGAAGTTGAAAAGCAAGAAGAAGAATATTATCAATACCGAAACAGATATAATAATCAGTATCTGCTCCATAATATTGGCATTGTACTCTGTAATACCACCGACATCAATACGGACACCTTGTGGTACCTCTATTTCATTCTCGATGAACTTTTCAATATCATTCTCTATAGGCGATGGGAGTACTCCTCGCTTAGTCTCAGCACTCACCGTAAGACAACGGAGTCCACTACGATGGACAATCGAGGCCTCATTCCACGTCGGTTCTACCGTTGCGACTTGTCTCAGTGGTACTGACGACATCCCTGTTGAAATCAATATATTCCCGACATCATCCATATTCATATTCTCTGAGCCCACATTATGAATAACAATAGGAACCTCATAGTCACCTTCCCACAAACTTCCTACCGACATATCACTTGTATTCATCATAATTTGCAATGCGGCTGTAGTTCTATTGATACCTTGCTGTGATGCAACAACAGGATTTAATACAACTTCCTGGCTTACTATTGGATAATCAAAATTAGAATGTACCCACTCTATACCGTCAATATCGCGCATATAGGTCATCAACTTCTCTGACACTGCACGCAAAGAATCAATATCTTCTCCATAGATATGAAATTCATAATCAGGAATATTCTGATAATCTAATTGCTTAAATTTCACATAGGCCTCTGGGAAAGCATACGCCCACTTCGATGCATATTCATCGAGCATTGCAACTGTTGCATCCATCGACGTGGTGTTCACAATAAACTGAGCGAAATTCTTTCCACCCATTTGTGGAGCATAACTCATCTGGAAACGAGGAGATGAACAGCCTATAAATTGTGTAATACAAGCAACGCGCTCATCAGCATCCAAGACCCTGTATAAAGAATCGGCAACTACTTTCGTATCGTCCAGACCTTTTCCCTGAGGTAAGAAAATTTCTACGGCAAACTGATTCCTATCAGCAAATGGCATTGTTCTGACTTTCAGGCGGGGAACGCATATTGCTACACTGCCGACAATAATGAGTATTCCTATACAGATTGTCGTCCATGGAAATCTAAACGTCCATTGTAAAACTTTATCATACACTAACTGAACCCAATCGGTAAGAGAGCGTTTATTATCCTTTTTCTGTTTGATTTTCTTTATGAGCCAATACTCCAAGATAGGTATGACAACGACTGCTAATAAGAGAGAAACCATAAGGTTTATCGTCAACGTCAATGGCAAGGTCTCGACAAATTCTGCAATCTGACCATCAAACACAACCAAGGTAGGATAGAAGATTGCACATATACAAAGTGTTGCCAAAAACATAGGCGCGAAATAATGTTGAGCGCTCTCTGCAGCTGCATGCCAACGGCTCCATCCTTTACCACGATACTCAAGATACCCATCCAAAACAACAATGGAATTATCTACAACCATTCCTAAGACAATAATCAAGCCTGCCAAGGAAATTGTATTCAGTTGAATACCGCAGAGATACATAATACCGACAGAAATAAACGTCGTTAGTGGAATAGTAATCGCTGCAACTATGGCAGTTCGAATCGGGAATAAAATCATCATAACAATGATGATGATAACCATCGACACGACGAGATCGTGCAAGAAATTCTGCACACTCGAACCAACAACTTCTGGTTGATCGGCGATACGAGTAATCTTCACATCATCGGGAAGACTTGTTGCACGGAATTCTTCCAACACTTTTTCTACATCTTTACCATAATGGACGATATTATTACCAGGTTTCATTTCTAACGATAACAAGATACATGGGTGACCATCTTGTTCGATGTAACTCGTCGATTTATCGTAACCTCGCTCTATGGTAGCAATATCTTTTACACGAACGACAGTATTATTAGCATCATAATGGATAATTTGATTTGCAAGTTCTTCTTCACTATGAAGAGATGTCGAAACATGGATAGGCATATTCTGTCGCGACGTTGCGATACTTCCTGCCATAGTTGTAAAACCTTGCGTCTGAAGCACCGACATCAATTCCTTATCGGTCAACCCATAGGCGGCAAGACGATCTCTATCAATGTTAAGGGTTATCTGTTCGCGAAGATCTCCGTATACACGAACATTACTTACTGTTTTCACCTGACGTAACTGGTCACATAATGACTCAGAATACCGATGAAGTTCTTTGTATGAACGTTGCTCACTTTCAACGGCTATCAACAATGCCGATGTATCACCAAAATCATCTTGAACAACAACGGCAAGCACTCCGCTCGGTAAGCCCGAAGACTTGAAACTATTCAGTCCATGACGGATTTTACTCCACACCTCATCTTTATTTTTCACCCAGTCTTCTAATTCGACCATGACGAAACACATACCATTACTGCTCGTAGATGTCGTTGTTGAGCGTTTTACCTCAGGAAATGTAAACAGATACCGTTCCAGAGGACGTGCCACCTGTGCCTCCACCTCTTCGGTTGATGCGCCTGGATACACAGCGACCACAACGCCCTGACGTATCGTAAAATCTGGAAATTCTGCTTTAGGCATCATGTCCAGACCGTAAAACCCAAAGACGAACAATAAGCCTATCAACAAGAATGTGATACGATAATTCCGCATAAGAGCGGCTATCCAATTATCTTTTTTCATATTCCTTCAACTTTAGAACCTTCACTTATTTTCTGGAATCCGTCAATAATAACAGTATCTCCTGCTTTCAATCCACTTGCAATAACGATTCTATTTCCAACTGTAGAACCAACAGTAACCTTGGTTCTATGAGAAAACGACGCACTGTCCATCGTCCACACAAAACGTTCACCTGAACTTAATTGCTGTACTGCCGAAATTGGAACGGTAAGATTCTGTGATGAAGCACCTTTTATAGCAACCTTCGCCACCATACCTGGTAACAAACGATTATCAGTATTTGGAATTTTTATACGAACAGCATAGGTATGTGTCATAGCATCTGCTTGAACACCTTTTTCAATACTACTTCCTGCGAATGAGACGCCTTCAAGTGCATCTATGCTAATAGTAGATTGCGACGAATCGGTAAGCAAAAGCATTTCTCGTTCTGGAACAGCTATTTTCACCTTCACAGTATCTATATTAAGAATAGTCATTATTGGTTGTGAAGGCAAGGCCGTCTCACCGACATTCATATTCTTTTTTCCTATGACTCCTGAACATGGAGCTTTTAAAATACAATCAGAAACTTGCTTTTGGGCGATAAGATATGTAGAACGAGCCTGTTCAACCTTGCTTTGGGCTTCTACCCAGTTTGCCTCCGATATAGATCCTTTATCATAAAGTTGTTTATATCGTGCAATAGCATCTTCCGCTTGTTTATTCGACGCTGTTGCAGCCTGCAACATACTACGTGCTTGTGAATCATCTATCCGCGCCAATTGCATTCCTTTTGTAACGGTTTGACCTTCGCTGACATAGATTTTTTGTAAAACACCCATTGACGTAAAACTAACCGCAGTTGCCTGTCCTTCTTCTACAACTCCGACATACGACAATTGTCCGACCTCCGACAAAGAGGTCACCGCTTCTACACGCACGCGCACAGGCGCCGTTTTTGTTTCTTTCGTCTGCTCCTGACATGCCACACAGCACATGAGGGCAGAGCAACAAAGCATTATTAATTTTTGTTTCATCACATATAATTTTTTCGTTCGCAAAAATATTTGATATTTCCTATTATAAGATATTTGTATTTCGCAGAAATTGTTCTATTTTTCGCATATCTATAAAGTGACATAGTTTCTATATAAACAAGAAAAAATAAGACATATGGAGCCTGATGTACAAAAAAAGAAAACCATTGACGAAATAAAAGAGAATGGAAATTTGGTCTTGTTTTCCCAACTCATTCACATAGAATCAATATCAGAAAACCTTGTCAACGATAGTATTCTTCTGGTTATCGTTATAAAAGGGAACGCACATATCGTTGTAGATAACGGAGAAATAGAACTTAAGGCGTCCGATATGCTCATTATAAAACAAAGCATACGGTACAAACAATGCGTTTTTTCAAAAGATATTGATTTTCGTGCCATATATATTCCTCGACGAAACGCTGAGGAACTTATCCTCAAAAATCATATAAGTTGGACAGACTATTCTATGTTCACAACATACTATAAAACGAACCTACTTCAAAATGACCTCGACATACTCAAGCTCTATTTCGATCTTATCGAAAAGACAACAGAAAGAGGTCTTAATGGTGAAGAATTCCTCAAGCAAGCTTTTCTTCATGGATTTCTTAATATTATGGACCCATATTTTGGTGCAAATTATAAATTAGAGCAATCTACCAACAATTCAATTCTTGAAAAATTCCTACGCCTTGTTTCTCAGACAAAACCAACGCCTCACACTGTCGAATGGTACGCGCAAGAACTTCATATTACAGCAAAATACCTTAGTACGCTCTGCAAAAATACAACCGGCAAATCGCCTCGAATTATTATAGAAAACGAAATATTCCAGCAAGCAAAAGAGTTACTTGAAAATTCATCATATAACATCAATCAGATATCTGATATATTAGATTTTTCAAACCAGTCACACTTTGGCACATTCATACGGAAAATAAGTGGGAAATCTCCGAAACAAATACGACAGGATGTACACGTACAGAAACGTCAATAATGTATATCTATAATACTTCCAAGATTTGGTAAAAAACACCTATGCTTATAAGTGTTTTTATCAGTGAGCGAGAAACGGGACTCGAACCCGCGACCCTCAGCTTGGGAAGCTGATGCTCTACCAACTGAGCTACTCTCGCTTGGTTTTGCAAATGTAAAAAGTTGTTTTGAATTTTTTATAATAATCGGATAAATTCTCGCATCGTCAATAATCTATTATCCATAACCACAATTGTACATTGTGCATTATGAATCGTGAATTTAAAACTCAGGCGTTTCTTCTTCCTCTGCACTTCGGACAAATTCCTTTTATCACGTATTCAGCTTCTTCCACATTCCAGCCTTCGGGAATGGGGACCGACGGAATCTCCACCTCTTGAATGCAGAACGTCTCGTGGCATACTGTACACGAAATATGGATGTGTCCGTGGTGGTGCTCTTTGTCGGAACAATGACAGATACAGTATTTTTGAATTCCTGAGCCGTCGTCGATTTCGTGCAGAAGATGTTTCTCTGCAAAGAGCGATAGTGTGCGAAACAGCGTAGAACGGTCTATTGTGGGGAGAAGGTTCTCCGTATCGGCGAGCGAAAACACGCCTGAGGATTTTGTGTCGATAGTTCGCCAAATAAGTAATCGGACTGCGGTAACTCGTATACCAGCGTCTGTTAGTATTCTTTCAAAGTCAATATGATAATTTTTTTGTTCCATGAAGAATTATATCTATACAAAATTACTTTTTATTTGGTTTGAATTCTCGTTTTATATGAGAATTTTGTACAATTGTAGGTAAGTGGCATGTCACTATTAAATTGTATGCAGAGTATTGTTCGTTCCGTTCAATCCTTTATGGATGGTGTATTTCGTACACTATTCATAAAGTAAAAAAATATGTTTTTTGAAAAGTTTTTCCACAAAATTTTCTACCTTGCATTGATTTTTTCGTAGAATGGACGGGTGTCATTCCCCATCTCACGAAATGATTGTTGTAGAGACGCGATTAATCGCGTCTCTACAACAACGACGATGAAAAAATACGAATGTAAAGACGATGTGTACATCGTCTCTACGGCGAAAAAAATGAAAATTGAAAAAATAAATGATTATGAAAAATACATTTACAAAAATTCATTTTTTTGTCAACTCATACATTTTATTGACCTAAATTAATATGCTTATGAATACACCTTTATGTAAGTTATGTAGCCTAATAGCGGGTACAATATCCCTAATTTTTGTAAGTTATACAAGTGCCATGGCAGGCGAGGTTATTAGTGTAATAGCGCAAGGAAATACCTTTATTATATCACGTGACGATGCTACTGGACCATGTGTAGCGTACTACCGCACGGTAGATGGCAGTGCAATAGGTGGCGTACACTACATAGAAACCTCGGGTGAAATAACCTTTGCCGATGGAGAAAAAACTAAACGTATAACCGTTACCGAACTAAATGTAAATAATGGCGTAGGTCAGTTTTATACATCAGGCGTAAATCGTAGTTATAGTTTTGAGGTTTGGAACGATGTTACAAGCAAAAAAACGGTTACACGTAACTTGTACAATGCCGATAAAGTGGTATCGTACGCAAATGTATACAGTAATCCTGTATATGTAAACCACTATAATTCGCAGAATAAATTAAGAGCTTGGGACATGGAAATTATAGGAGATGCCGAAAAATATGAGAATGGTGAATGGGTTAATGATAAATACTATGGATTTACCGACTATCCAGGTATAAAAAACGGCATAACATCATGGACAAGCCAGTTTACAAACCTACGCAGAAGTTATCTAGCAGCCGTTGGACAAACTTATAACTATGGTATAAAAACAAATTTTACTACTGGCAGTTACATAGAAGACGATGCCTATATGGGAGTATTTCAAATCTATGCTGAATCTCCAGCAGAGTTTTATGTGGATGCCGATATGGATCCAGGGGCTATAGGTGAAGCTACGATGAGTGGCTACAGCTATGGCGCAACATACACGGTAAATGCAAATAGCGAATATTACCTACCAACCATTCCAAGTGGATATTCGGGAATAGATGAAAGATATACAACAATAGATAGAGATAACGGGGAATGTATATATTTAAACCCTGAAGAATGGGAGGAGGACGGCAATGATGCTGAACTTATAGCAGAAGCATGGTCTGACAAGGTGCGTATGGGGGACGATAGAGTGTATTTCCCTAATCATATTGCAACCATAGGTATTTGCATTAACGGATTTCGCGATTATCCAAGTGATGATGTTGGATTTGATATAGACTATGCTTCTACATCTCTTAATGTAGAAGACCTTACTGCACCCCAAATTGTAGCAGTACATACTAACACTACCAACACCTATGCCAAAGGCGAAACTATGACCATTGCCGTAGAATTTGACGAAATTGTAACCATAAGTAGTACAGCTACAGCAAGCGTTAAATTTGGTACGTCAAGCACTGTATATAGCTTTAGCTACGCAGGAGGAAGTGGTACCAACGTACTATACTTTAGTGGTATAGCAGGTTTAACCACTAGCACAGGTATTACGCTTAGCAAAATATCTTCGGCAGTATCGGACTTAAGTCGTAACAGCAAAACATTTAGCTCTATAAGCGTAAAGAACTCTAATGTAAAAATTGCTAACCAATACGCTGTAACTTTAATCACAAATGGTGGTACTATATATGGTGGTAACGTAAGTTCGTATATATATGGTGTAGAAAAGAATTTACCTACTGCAATTACTAAAGATGGTTATACATTTGGTGGTTGGTACACTAGTTCAGACTTTACCGGAACAGCTGTAACAAGTATTACAAATGGATCGAGTGACAAAACATACTATGCAAAGTGGATACCTAATGTGTACAATGTGGTACTTAACACCAACGGTGGTAGTATTACAGCAAACAATGTAACATCGTATACCGTAGGTACAGGGGCAACACTACCAACTGCAACAGACTTTATTCGTACAGGTTATACGTTTAACGGTTGGTATACCAAAACAGATTTTTCTGATGCTCAAGTATTGAATATCGATAATGAAACATATGGAGATAAAGAATTCTATGCACAATGGATACCCAATAACTTTACAATAACACTAAATAACCAAGAGGCAAGCGCTACTGGTACTACAGAAGTTATAGATGCTACTTATGATGCTGTCCTAAGTGCTATTACGGTACCTACTAAAGATGGCTATACGTTTGGCGGATACTACACTGCTGCTAATGGTCTTGGTACACAATACTACACTGCAGAGGGCAAATCAACCAAAGCACTTTGCGACCTTACCGAAGCTACTACACTCTATGCTAAATGGACACCTAATACATACATGCTTACTTTAGACAATGGTAACGCAACCGTAGCAGGCAGTTCAAATGTAATAGTAACATACAACAATACTTTACCAAGTATTGCTGTTCCAAACAAAACGGGCTATAGCTTTGGTGGATATTATAGTGGTGTTAACGGCACTGGTACTAAATATTATACTGAGTTTGGTGTAGAAAATGGCAACACATGGTCTACTGCCGATAATGGTACTCTATATGCATGTTGGACAGCCAACACATACAATATTGCGTACGAAGTTAACGGTGGTAATATAGTATTGGGCAAGGTAGAAAGCTACACTTATGGAGAAGGAGCAACCTTACCAAAAGAAGTAACTAAAGAAGGTTATAGCTTCCAAGGTTGGTATTCAACATCGTACTTCGAAGGCGAAGCTCGTACGCAAGTAACTAATACCGACTTAGGAGATAAGACATTCTACGCAAAATGGAACGTGAACACATATAATGTTACTTTGAACGCAAACGAAGGTTCAATCAACAGCGGCAATATGACGAATTACGTATATGGAAGTACGGTTGTTTTGCCGTCAGACGTAACCAAGACGGGCTACACGTTTAATGGCTGGTTTGATAATGAGAACTTTGACGGTGAAGCGATAACGACAATTGCCAACAACGAAGTTGGTGACAAAGTGTTCTATGCAATGTGGGCAGCAAATGAATATACAATCACGTACGAAGTCGCAGGTGGCTTGATAGAGGATGCGAATTACAAGACTTCGTACACATTTGGCAACGAAACCACACTTCCTGCAACGATGTCAAAGACTGGACATAAATTTGCAGGTTGGTTTACGAACTCGTTGTTCGAGGGTAGTGCAGTGACAGGAATATCTGCTACAGAATACGGCAACAAAACATTTTATGCAAAATGGAATGTGAATAATTATAAAGTTACTTTGAACGCAAATGGTGGAACAATCAATAACGGCAAAGTATCAAGCTATATTTATGGAACAACAATTCTTCTTCCAATAGATGTTACAAAGACAGGTTACACCTTCAATGGCTGGTACGATAATGCCGAATTTGAAGGCGAACCGATTTTGACGATTTCCTCAACCGACTTGGGCGACAAGACCTATTATGCGAAATTTAGCGTAAATACGTATAATGTAATCCTTGTGACCAACGAGGGCGTAATAAACTCGGGTAACATTGAATCATACGAGTTCGGCAAAGGCGCGACCTTGCCTACCGACGTGACGAAGACGGGCTATACGTTCGGCGGCTGGTACGGCAACACGAGTTACATAGGCGGTACGGTCTTGTCAATCGCCGACAATGACATGGGCGACAAGCAGTTCTGGGCAAAATGGACGATAAACGAGTACGAGGTGGCTGCGACGGCTGAAAACGGAACTGTCGAAGGAACGGGCAGCTACGAGTACAAGTCGGCGGCGACCTTGAAGGCAATCGCAAACGAGGGCTACGAGTTCGTGGGCTGGAACGACGGAGAGCTGAAAGACGAGAGAATACAGTTGACCGTGACGAAAGACACGACATTGACTGCCAACTTCAAGGAGAAGGAAAAAGTCCAAATTTCAGGAACTCTTGAAATTCCAACTCTCAAAACCGAGCGTGAGGCACAGCCAATCGACCTGAACGGTCTGTTCACAACTACCGAAGGAGGCGAAGTGACCTATTCTACCGCAAGTTCGTCACCGAACGTGGTAGCGGCAACGGTGAGCGAGGGCAAGCTGTTCCTTACGGTGTATGAATACGAGGGCGAGTCGGAAATCACCGTAACGGCCACGTTGCCGAACGGGGAGAAGAACACGGTGAAGGCGACGGCGACCGTCGTACTTGCCTGCAACATACAAGTTGAGGAAACAATCACAAACGTGTCTTGTTATGGCGAAAGCGACGGCGAAATCGCCCTGAAGGTGACGAACGCTGCAGAACCGTATACGACATTGTGGACAGGTGATGCGACAGAAGACACGCTAAGAAATGTAACAGCAGGCAACTATACGGTCGTGATAACCGACAATGAAAACTGTTCGTTCACTAAGACTTACACGGTTTCACAACCCGACGAAATGAAGCTGTCGGCAAAAATCAAAAATCCTACGTGCGAGAACGCCGACGGAGCAATCACCGTAACTTTGACGGGAGCAGAAAGTGCCGCATTTGCATGGAGCAACGGGGCAACGACGCAGAATGCCGCCAACCTTGCAAAAGGCGACTACTCGCTGGTTGTGACCAACACCGAGACCGGCTGCCAAATCGGCGACAACTTCACGCTGGTGGAACCTGAAGCCCCAGTCGTTACAGTCTCAAACGTAGTTGAGACCGCCTGCAACGAATCGGCAGGAGCCGTCACCATAAGCGCCAACGAAGACGGCTTGCTCTATAACTGGTCAAACAACAAGCACACGAAGAACCTGACGAACGTTCCTGCGGGCGACTACACGCTGAGCGTGGTGAACCCCGAGACGAACTGTACGGCGACGTTGGAAGTGACGGTACCGAGCATCAAGCTGAAACAGCCTGAAATCGCGCTCGTGACGGTGAGCGAGCAGACGGGCAAGAACCTGGTGGTATGGCTGAAGGAGAACACCGACCTGATACAACGCTACAACATCTACCGCGAGTCGGAGACGGCGAACGTGTATACGAAGATAGCGGAAGTTCCGTACAGCGAATTGAGTGTATATGAAGACTTGGAGGCGAACCCGGCGGTGACGGCGTGGAGATACAAGATTTCCGCCACGGACGTATGTAACGAGGAGACGGAGCTGGGCGAGTACCACAAGACGATACACCTGATGCAGAACCAAGGTCTTGGCGGCGTGTACAACCTCGACTGGAACACGTACGAAGGTCTTGACTTCCCGACCTACGTGATAATCCGCAAGTCGGTAGTCCGCAAGGTTGTGACGATGGACACGATAGCCTACCTGTCGTCGAACAGCAACACGTACACCGACACGTTGCCGGCGAAGGGTACGCAGGCATACTACGTGGGCATGGTGTTGCCTGAGGAGATAAATCCTATGACGCAGTTCATGAAGGCGGAATCGGGACCGTTCTCGATAGCGTTGTCGAACATAGCGGAGGTTGAGAGCGACGGTCCGGATGCGGTATACGACCTGAGCGGAAGCAATGCGAAGGCGTACGCATGGGGCCA
>JAEEGL011327354.1_pt1 | contig 18350 bp, 20 predicted proteins | sample 9134231 | NCBI WGS metagenome assembly JAEEGL01 (sample SAMN16246548, study PRJNA631951) | gut metagenome | biome: gut microbiome; feature: rumen; material: fiber-attached | host: Bos | place: Iran: Karaj | collected 2018-10 | reverse complement strand
CACCTAACTTACCAAAGTTAGGTTTTTTTATTACTTAAGAATAAGTAATATTATGATTATAAGAAGTGAAAAGATTAATAAGTCTTTTTTACTCATAATTATCACCTCCGTTATAGTAAAACCCCCTGAATATAGAAAATTTTCCTAAACTAAGGCAACCTCAACTTTTTTAAACATTCCAAATGCAATATAACATAATAATTATTAAGAAACAAATCACTAAAATTAAAAATCTGTAATGAATTTCATTACAGATCTTTTATTTTTGTTATACAAAATTTTATAATTAGTATTGTCTTAAATTAATAATTTTAGTATTTTATAATTATTATAAAAAAGGAAAGTTTTTACTTTCCTAATAATTATAACGCAATGCAGATCCTAAAATGATTGCAAGTAAAATATAAAGAACAACAATTATTAAAGAATTTGACTTATTTTTATTATTATCACATGTATTATTTTTCACTTTATTCGCCTCCTAAATGTATGCACCTAGTATGATAATTAAAAGAATAAATAATACTAAAACTATTGCAGCACCAGATACTCCTGAATTACACATTTGTCATACCTCCTTTTTAATCTTTTCACGTTATTGTATGTTTTTTTTTAATATATGTGCTTATATAAAACTAAAATTATTGTTTTTTTTTCTAAATTTTGATATGATTTATATGTACAAACAAATAGAGATATTCAAGGGAGGGTTATATAATGAAGAAAAAATTATTGTTTGTAGCAGGTGCTATTTTATTAACACTTACTGGATGCGGTCAAGTACCTAAATTAAAAGATGGAAAAGAAGTTGTTGCATCTATCGATGGTTATAACTTAACTGCCGAAGATTTATATGCAGAGTTAAAAAAACAATATGGTACTTCTATTGTTATTAATAAAATTGATGAAGAAATTACTAAATCAGAAATCAAAGATGATACTGATTCAAAAACTAAAGCTGAAAATCAATTAAAAACAATCAAAGCTCAATATGAAATGTATAAAATGGATTTTTCAAATGCATTAAAACAAGCTGGTTATGATAATGAAGATGCTTTAGTTGAATCAATGATGTTAGGTTTCCAAAAAGATGAAGTTCTTTTAAACTATGTTAAAGAAAACTTAACTGAAGATGAAATCAAAAGCTATTATGACAAAAACATTTCTGGTGAAATGACAGTTAGACATATCTTAATTAAACCACAAGTTACTGATGATATGACAGCTGAACAAATTGCTGAAGCTGAAGCAAAAGCTCAAGAAAAAGCTATTAATTTAATTAGTAAATTAAATAATGGTGCTGATTTTGCAGAACTTGCTAAAGAAAACTCTGATGATGCTGGTACTGCTGTTGAAGGTGGTTTATTTTCTAACTTTACAAAGCAAGGAACTGTTGAAGGTTTCTATGATGCAGCTGCTGCTTTAAAAGATGGTGAATATACTGAAAAACCAGTTAAAACTATTTATGGATACCATATTATTCTTAGAGTAAGTGGTAATGATAAACCAGAACTTAATACTGTTATTGATGATATTAAACAAAAACTTGCTGAAGAAAAATTAAATGGTGATCAAACACTTAGTATTACTGCTTGGAATGAAATAAGAGAAAAACATAATATGTCAATTAATGACTCTGCAATCAAAGAAAATTATGATGAAATAATTAAATCATACAAAAAATAAGGAATTAATAAATTCCTTTTTTTGTTATAAAATAATCAAGTTTTTCTAAAATTTCTTCATTATGTTTTCGATAATCATACTTTTCAGTTATCTTAAAGCCATTTTCTAAAAACTTTTTCATACCATAATATATACTATCATCATCATTTTCTACAAAAATACCATAAATTCCATTTAATTTTTTCCAATCAGATACTTTAGTAGAAATTATTGGAACATTAAATACCAATGATTCTAAAAATACTACTGGATAACCTTCATAATATGATGTTACTACACTAGCATCAGCTTTTTTATAATATGGATAAGGATTAGACTTACGTCCTAAAAAATGAATAACATCATCCAATTTATTTTTCTTAACATATTTCTTATAATCACTAGTATCTTTACCATCACCTATTAAATATACATCAAATTCATATTTATCTTTTTTTAACTTAATACAAGCATTAAATAAGCGATATAATCTTTTAGATTCATCATCATGACGACTAACATTTATAAAAGTTGTTCTTTTAGTTTTTATATCATTTATTTTTTCACGACTATCTTTTAACATAGCTGGATAATCTATTATATTATAAACAACATAATTATTACCTTTATCTTTATAAAATTTCATTATGTTATTCATAGATTCTTCAGAAACAAATATACGTCTTTTAAATTTTTTAAAACCAATTCCATTAAAGAATTTTTTTATATTTTTTTCATCATATATTTTTGTATAATCTGAATGTATCCATAAGTGACTATTAACTGATGCTATAAGTGCAGTTACTGCACATACTCTTGAATATGTTGCAAATGAACAAGAAAAATCATATTTTCCTTTATTTATTTTTTTCCATTTTAAAAGTTTTAAAAAATTTTTAAATTTTCTTATTAATATATTACCTTCACTAAATGGTGTATATTCTTCAACTGTAACTTGTTTTGGGATAGCAGAAAGCCATACTCCAGTTTTTCTTTCTAAAAGTAAATGAACATTATATTTATCATAATCTATATTATTAAGTAAATTAACAAGTGCTTTTTCTATTCCACCAACATTTAAATCATAAGCACAGAACAATAGATTTTTTTTCATATTAATTTTTATTTTCCTTTTCTTCTAAAAATTCTTCAATACTTTTTTTAGAATCTATTGAATATTGTTTTCTAAAACTTTTATATTCTTTGAAGATATCACTTTTATTTTTTAATACATTATTAATTTTAAAAGAAATCTCATCAATTGAATCATCACTATTTAAAACAAGATTATCTTTTAAATATTTATTATCATCTAATAAATGAGTATTACCTAATAAACAAATTGTATCATTATCCATACTATATAAAAAATATGGATAGCAAATTGAAAATAATCCAACAGATAAATTAATTTTACTTCTATCAATTAGTTTATATACACTTTCTTCCTTTTCAATTATTAAATCAAATTGTTTTGCAAATTGTTTAGTAACATTCATTTCATTTAAAACTAATACTTTTTTATAATCAGTAAGTGTTACTGCACTTAATTGATTGAAGAAATTATCACTATTTAAATAGTCATAACCTATTATTCCAATAACATCTTCTTTTTCACTATTATTCTTTAAATCAATATCGAGTTTTAAATATTTTAAATTATATTTTTCTTTAAATGTAAGATATACATCATAATCAACTACACCTACTACATCTAATAAATTACGTTCATAATATTCCATGACTTGAAAGAATAAATTATATGCAGTTTGATCAAAAAATGCAGGAAGTGATGAAGTAACAATCCATTTTCTTTTTAATTTTTTAGATATAATTGGTAATAACAAATTAAAATTATAAACATAATCAAAGAAAATGACTTGTGAATAATCTTTGTTGATTTGAGTTGCTAATTTCTCAATTTCTGGTGGTGTAATATTATCACTTATTGATGAAATAGTACAATCTTTAAAAGAATATTTTACTGCTTCAAAAAAACTACATTTTTCTTTATCAATAAATACTATTGTTTTTTCATTCATTGTCATCACCTTCAATCTTAACATAATCATTAACACATTTAATGCTATCAAGATTATTTTCATTTGACCATTTTTCAAATAATTTTAAAACTTTATCATAATTATCTAAACATAATTTAATTTTATTTGCAATTTCATTAACACTACATTCATTACTTACAACTAAATACTTTTCAAGTTCTGTATTTTGGAAATAATGATGATTATTTCCAGTTATACAAATGGTTTTAACTGCAAAACTCTCAAGTGGAAGCATAGGAGCACATTCTGAAAAAGTAACATATAATACTAAATCACATTGAGCAATTCTTTTAATTAATTCTTCTCTTTTTAAATGATAATTAACACCATCTACTTCAATTCCAAGACGAGTTGCAAAATCAACAGCTCTTCTATTAATTGGTACCATATCAATAACGCATTCTTTATTCAATTGTTTTAATGATGCAATAGAACTAAATACATTCTTTAAATAACTTTCAGTTTGTGATGCATATATACCAATTCTTAATTTTTTATTTTTCTTTTTGTCATATTTAAAATTATCTGGTAATACTACTCTATTCTTTAATAATTTTATATCACAACCTTTATTTTTATAAAAATTAATAAGAGATGCTTTACAAGTTCCCATTTGTGTTAAATAACCATTCTGAAATAAATTATAAATTTCTAGATTTCTTGCCCATCCATATGGTTCTAAAACTTGTGAATGACTACCATGAAAGAAAGTCTTTGTTATAATATTATTTTTATGTAATAACATAACTAAGTCTTTCCATCCAATACAAAAACCACTAAAAACAACTTCTTTAATTTCTTTTTCTTTTAATTTTTTTAAAATTAAGTTTAAATCTTTTTTACGATATATTTCCATACATGGAATAATATTATTAAATAATTCTCGAGTAGCATTAGTAACACCAAGCCAGTTTGTATTAACAAAAGTAATATAATTTTCATTTCCATTTAATTTATCTAAAGAATCTATAGTTAAATTAATATTATTTAAATAATCTTTAGTTATTTTATCTTTTTTTCTTTTATAAATAATAGCAGGATATAAAACAGCTTTAATTCCTTTTTTTGCTATTTTTTTACTACCACGAACCAAATTAATAAATCTTTGACCATTTTTCTTACCTAAAATTCGAAATATTTTATTTTCTCTTCTTTCAAATTTTGGTGTCCATGTCGCATCATAGTAATGAATCATACAAGTATTATCTGTAAAAATATTATATTGATGATCATATGATAATGGATAAAAATAATCACGCGAATAAATAGTTATATCATGCTTTAAATTTTGAATATCAAAATTAGAAGAATCATAATCCGTAAGTATATTACTAATTATACGAGGAATACTAATTCTATACATATTATCTACATCAAATCCAGGTTGTGATTGATAAAATTCAAGCATTTTTTGTGACATATAACTATGTGGTTTTGGTTCATACCATACGCCACATGCTATAAGATGTGAATCTTCAACGCCTAAAAAAGTTTTATTCTGTTTTAATAATTCATCAATTGGTTTTATTATTTCCATATCAGTATCAAAATAAATACCACCATATTCATTTATAGCTTTTGTTCTAACGTAATCAGCAACAAATGCCCATTTTTTATTTTCATATGCTTCTTTAACAAAAGGACATTCTTCTAAATTACTTGTTTCTTCATTCCAAAGTTTAATTTCAAAATCAGGTAAATATTTTTTCCAACTTTCAAGACATTTTTGAGCTAATTTAGGAAGTGGTTTTCCACCAAACCAACAGTAATGAATATATTTTGTCATATAATCAACCTTTCTAATAGTTTTGTTTTCTTTTTTTATTTTTTTCCTCTTTTTCTTTCTTCTTTTTCGCAATTGCTTCTTGTGGAGTCAAACCAAACTGAGAACAAAAATATGCATCACAAAGAATATCAGCAGGTCCAACATCAATTAATTTTCCATGTTCAATCCATATAACTCTATTACATAATTCTCTTATTGTTTCAATTGAATGTGAAACATATAAAACAGTTGTTCCACCTTGTATTAAACTCATCATTTTATTTTTACTTTTTTCTTGAAATTTTATATCGCCAACTGATAAAATCTCATCAACAATTAAAACTTCAGGATTAACAATAGTAGCTATTGAAAAAGCAAGTTTTGCAATCATACCAGATGAAAAGTTTTTAATTGGCACATCAATAAAATCAATCAATTCAGAAAATTCAACTACTTCATCAAATTTAGAATCTATAAATTCTTTAGAATAACCAAGTACTGCTCCATTTAAGTATATGTTTTCACGAGCAGTTAATTCTGCATCAAAACCAGCACCAAGTTCAATCATAGGAGCAATTGAACCATGTACACTAACACTTCCATTAGTTGGTTTCATAACGCCACTTACTATTTTAAGAAGAGTTGATTTACCAGCACCATTACTACCTATAATTCCTACAACTTCTCCTCTATCAACATGAAAAGAAATATCAGATAATGCATAAAAATCTTTCTTTTCATTCGTTTTGTTTTTGCGCATTTTAGGATCCAAAAGATTTACAAATAATTGTTTAAAAGAAAAACCTTTATCGATACCCATTTTAAATCTCATTGTTACATTTTTTACATCTATCATAAATATCTCCTTTCTATGCATAATATATAAATTTATCTTGATGACGTTTAAATACAATTGAACCAATTAATAAGAATACAACTCCATATACAACCATTAAAATAAGATTTAAAGTTGATGGACAATTACCATATAAAATTATGTCTCTTGCATTATTTATAAAAACAAATAATGGGTTTAATTTAAATATTGTTTGTAAACCATCTGGTACTATTGAAATATCATAAAATACTGGAGTTGCATAATTCCATATTGTTAATATAATTCCATATATATAAAACATATCTCTAAAGAATACAGAAATAGTTGATAAAATAAAACTCATACCAACTGTAAATAAAAATCCAAAGAAAAATATAACTGGTAATAATAAATAATACCATGATATATGTTCAATTGTTCCTGTAAATATTATTACAAACAATAATGGAATTAATGTAAGTAAAAAATTAATACCACAAAATAAACATTTCGATAATGGAAATATATATTTTGGAATATATACTTTAGTTAATAAATTAAAATTAAATACAACTGATGTCATACCATTATTTGAAGCTTCACTAAAATAATTAAACATAACAAATCCAATTTCAAAATATACAAAATAATTTACTCCTGGTACACTAAATTTAAACATTTTAGAAAATACCACAGCCATTACAAGCATCATTAAAATAGGATATAATAATGACCATAATACTCCTAACGTACTTCTTTTATATTTTACTTTAAAATCTCTTGATATTAATTGTTGCATCAAAAACTGATACTTTTTAAAGTTACCATATATTGCTTTTAATACATGCATACTTCTTCCTCCTTAAAAATATCCAATCTAATTTATTATATCATAATATATTAATAAATTAAATTACTTTACACTTATTTTATATAACAAAAAAATTCTATTAACTAGAATTTTTTATAACCTATCATCACCATCATGTGATAATAAATTTACATTCTCAACATTTTTTATTTTTGAACAATCAACTACTAATGAATTGTTTTCGTTACTTCTAATTTCAATAATTAAATCCATATTATTTCCATGTATACTTTTAGATTTTACTTTATAAAATTTAGTTTTTTTCTTTAAAATATTATGTAATTCATTTTCTATTTCAATACTCTTAGCGTTAATAATTAAAAGAGAACTTTCTTTTCTAGAAGGAAAGAAATCCAATAGAATTAAAATAAAAGATAAAACAAGAGATAAAATAAGTGCAAGTGAATAAAGCTTACCGCCACATATTATTCCAATACTAATTGACCAGAATAAAAATAATAAATCTATAGAATTCTTAACCGCATTACGAAATCTAACTATTGATAAAGCACCAACCATACCAAGTGATATAACTAAATTAGATTGCATTGATAAAACAATAGCAGATGTAATTATAGGTAATCCAACAAGAACTATATTAAAATCTTTGGAATAGAAGCCAGATCTATTTTTTAATTTATAAACAAAGTAAATATAAATACCAATTAACATAGCAAATACTAAATTAACTATAATATCAAATATATTTATACTTGTAAAAAAATCATCAACAAATGCTTTTTGAATAACATCATTAAATGTCATAATATTTCCTCCTTAAATTCAATTCTTGATAAATAATATTTAGAAAAAGAAGTTCTTTCTAGTTTTTTTAAAAATAATTCTTTAGATATATAATCTGGTATTAATTCATCATATTTAACTTCTAAAATATTTACTCCATCAGGAATTATTTTTCGAGCATAAGTATTTTTATAAAAGAAACGATTTATATACTTAGAAGCTCTAACATCAGTATCAAATGTAATACGCACATTACCCATTTTATCAGTAAAAGCAACACGATCATATTCTACAATTATTTTAGGAATTAAATAATTCATATTTTGTTCTAAATATAATCTTTTTAAAACTTTACTATTGCATTCACTAAATAATAACTTATCCCCTTTTATAATCTTTTTACATAATTCTTTACTAATAGCACAAAACTCTTTTTTAGTAAAACCATTTTTCTTATATTTAATTTCTAATTTTATATCATCAGCTGAATTATTATAAATTCTAATACGTATCTTAAATCGTTCATCAATACCAGCTTCATTTTCAAAAAAACATTTATTATCATATGTATCAAAATATATTGATTTAACATTATATTTTTCAAATCCATTAAATTCATCTGAAGACATAATGTTTTTTAAATGATGTTTTAATACTATTAAATCATTATCAGTAACTAAATACTTTAATTCACTACGATATTCCATTATATACCACCAAAATATTCATCTAAATATTCTATACGTCTTTTGATACTATTTCTAACAATTTCAATACTATCTTCATAATTTAAATTATTCCATCTATTAGATTCACGTTCTAAAGCACCACTTGAAGTCAAATACTGATTATATTTATTAATTAATTCTTCTAAATTTTCTAAATTATAAAATTCTTTTCTTACTTTTAAATATTTTTCTTTAAGATTAGTTTTAAAACTCTTATCTTTACGATATGCTTCATTTAAACTAAGATCAGCATCTATTGTTTCCTTGCTTGGATCAACTAATTCTTTTGAAATATTCTCATTATTAAAAGTCCAATCTAAGTCCCATACTGTTTTTTGTATCAAATAATAATTTTCCATATCACGAAATAATACTTTTTGATTCTTATCAGAATTATCTTTAGCATTAGTTAACATAAGAAATAATGAATAATTAATACTATTATTTAAATCATATTTTATTTCTACTTTTGGAGTTTCATTTTTATTATAAACTAAATAACTAAATGCTTCTAATATAGAACTACGCTTTTTATAATCATCTATTAAATCATTCTCAATTTCAAATAAATCAACAAAATTAGATAGATTTAATGATTCTATATTAAAATCAAAATGTTTATTAATAGTAATAAATAAATCTTTTTGAGAATCACCTTTAAATGTATCTATATCAACTACTTCGGTTAAATAGTATAATCCTTCATAAGAATCACCCATAACAAATTCTACATATTCTAAATTATGATTATACTCATCACTAATATTATTCCAAATATCATAACTAATTTTTTCTCTCATATATGAATTATCAAAATAAATAGGATTTAAAACCCAATTATCTTTTTCATTCATTCCTAAAAATGAAACACTAACATTTTTATTTCTTTTGTTATAAATATCAAGTTTATATGATTTTTTATTACTTAAAGCACTAGAATTTCCTCTTTGCTCATATGTACAATTATAATTATGAATTAATTCAGTTGATTCATAAACTAATAAATCATTATCGTTACTAATATATACAACTGGTAAACTAGTAAGTTCTACTGTTACTTCTTTATAAAATTTATCATTATATAGTAATAAATTTATTCGATTTTCATTTTCTAAAGTAATAATACCTATTTTAAAATTATCAAGATTATATATTTTTTTATAATCATCTTTTTTATCATAATGAAATAAATAAAAACCACTTTGTTTAGCAAAAGGTATAATATTATTATTAAAATATAAATCAATATCTTTTTTATATTCTATACGATCATTCTTAATTGATTCACTTTGTTCTTGTGAAAATACTTTATTACTTATATAACTATTAGAATTATAAAAACAATACATTATTATCAAAAAAGCAAGTAAAATCAAAATAATTGCAAGAAAAAAAAGTCTTTTAACAGTACTAAAACGATAAATTAAATCCTTTTTCATACAATCATTCCCAACTATCGACAATTATTGTACATTATGTTAAATTTAATGTCAATTTATAATTAAAAAAAAGACTTATTTTTTAAGTCCTTTCAATCCTTTAGCTCCTTTTACACCACTAAAATTACTTAATATATTAGTTTCAAAAGAATGAATCTTTTTATTTTTCTCTTTATAATTTTTAATAGCAAGTGTAATAAGTTCATCTAGCATATTAGTATATTTCTTACCAACAGGTTCCCATAAATAAAATGCAAGTGATCCAGGAATAGTATTTGGTTCATTAACATATACTTTCTCACTAATTCTATCAATTAAGAAATCAATACGACATACACCGCTTAAATTTAAGCATTTAAATACTTCAATAGATAAATCCTTAATTTCCTCTGTTTTCTTAGCACTAATACGAGCTGGAATAATACGACTAGCAGATGCCATTCCTTTACTTTTTCCACCTTTAGCTCCTGATACATATTTATCATTATATGTTAAGAAATCTTCAGAGCTAGAAACTTCTTCAATTTCTGATACTTCTTGAAATTCATAATTCCCCATAACACTACAATTTACTTCTGTTAAATGTTCAATTACTTTTTCAACAACTATTTTTTGTTCATATTTAATAGCTTCCATAATTGCCTTATCAATATCATCTTCACTTTTTACAACGCTGATACCCACACTACTACCAAGAGAAGCTGGTTTAACAATAACTGGATAACCAATTTTCTTAATCATTTTTAATATCTCATTTTTTTCATTTAAATATTCACAATCAAAGAACCAAGTATATGGTACAACTGGAAATCCACATGAAGCCATTACTTGTTTCATAATTACTTTATCTTGTCCAAGAGCTGAACCAATTACGCCACTACCTACATATGGTACACCAATAGTTTCAAGATATCCTTGAAGAGAACCATCTTCAGCACCACTACCATGAACTATTGGAAAAACAATATCTATATCAGTAATTGTCTTCTTAAAACCTTTAGCAGATTGTAAATAGAAAACACCATCACGATTAACTAAATTAACCTTCTTAGCATATCTTTTTAATGTATCAAAATCTTTATATACATCTATATCCATAAGCATTTTACTACTATACCAAGTTCTATCTTTAGTAATATAAATTGGTATAATATCATACTTTTCACTATCCATATGTTCCATAGCTTGAACAGCTGAAATAACACTTACTTCATGTTCAACAGTTGGTCCCCCAAAAATTACTCCAACCTTTATTTTCATATTTTCACATCCTTAACCAAATATTATTATACAACAAAATTACATATTATTATCATCATTTTTATTATTTTTACTTAATTTTATCTTTTTTATGCCACCAATAATAAAAACTATACTAGCAAAAGAAAACATTACCATACCAACAATATCAAACATCATATCCCCTATTTTTCGATTATCAGATAGTTTAAAAATAAATAGTAATATTTCAAATAATGCAGCAAATCCTGCAATCGCACCAGCAATTAAAAATCTCACTCCAATTATAGTTAAAGCCGCAGTTTCAACTTTATTAGCGATAGGATATTTTTCTTTTATTTTTTCTTTTATATCACTTTCTACTGGTTCTTCATGTTCTTCTTCACCTGGATCCTTAAGTCCATATATTATAATTACTATTCCAATAATTGTAAAAAGACCAATTACTACATAAAATACATAATCATAACTAGAATTTGAATTAAAATCACTAACAGTAAAAAAAGCTGCTACACAAAATAATAACCAAATAACTCCAAAAATTATTTTTGCCATTTTACTACTCATAAAACACCTACTTCTCATTAAAGATATCTGGTAAATCATTTTCTAGAAGAACATAAGTTTCTCCATCACTAAGTTGTTGCATTAGTGGAAAAGCAAGCTTAACATCATTTAATATATGTATTTTCTTTTCATTATATTTTTTATCCATTAAACCATCATAAATTGGTTTTGTTTGTTCTTTACCAATTAAAATAACCTCATCACAAACATCAGCAATATATTCTCCAAATTTTTTATTAAGCTCATATTCTTTATCAGCAAGTTCAATCATGCCTGGAGTAACAATAATTTTCTTACCTGGCATCATTCCAAGTACTTCAACAGCCATTTTAGAACCAACAGGATTAGAATTATAAGCATCATCAATTATATTTATATTGCCATATTTTTTCATTTCTAAGCGATGTTCAACACTATTTACTTTTTTAACACCAGCTTCTAGCATACGTTCATCAAGACCTAAACATCTACCAAGAGCTATTCCCGCAAGTATATTATAAATATTTGCTTTACCAAGTAATCTAGTTTCAAAGTGATAAATATTAGAATCTCCTTTATAAATACAATCAAAAGAAGTACCTTTATTAGATAATTTAATATTAGTTGCTCTAACATCAACATCTGGATTATCAATACCAATAAATACTATTTTACAATTATTTTTAAGTTTATAATTTACTTGTAATTCATCATCACCATTAAGAATTCCAATACCATCACTAGGAAGTGATTCAATAAGTTCAAATTTTCCTTTTTGAATATTTTCTTGAGAACCAAAACTATCTAAATGAGCAGTTCCAACTTTAGTTAAAATACCATATGTTGGTTTTACTAAATCACATAATTCTTTTATTTCACCACATCTAAATGCTCCCATTTCTGCAATAAAATAATCATTAAATTTATCAAGATGATTATTAATTGTAATCATTAAACCATAAGTAGTATTAAAATTCTTAGGTGTAGGAAAAGCATTATATTTAATATTTAAAATATCACTCAAAATATTTTTACTACTTGTTTTACCATAACTACCAGTAATACCAATTACTTTCATATTAGTAAAAGTAGCAAGTTTTTTAATTGCTTTATTTTTATAATAATGAAATACAAATTTTTCAATTGGTTTATTGATAACATTAGATATAAAACCAATAAAATAAGCTAAATACATAATTAAACCAAATATTAAATAATAAACTGGTAACAAATCTTCATTAAATGTTATATACATAATAACAGTAATAATAATTAATAATAAATAACTAGTATAATATAATCTTTTTACTCTTTTAGTAATTGCAAGTGGCTTCTTAACTTGTTCTTTTTTTCTATTCATAATAAATAAACACATATTAATAAAATAGAAAACAACAAAAGATATAATAATAGCTGCACTATTATTTATAAATAAAAATATACTAAATAAAATAAATAATATATCAAAACTAATAAATACAGTTTTTTTATTATTACCTATCCAAGTTATATATCTATTGCCATCATTGTACCAATTTTGTTGTAACATATGAAAAACTTTTTTTAGTTTAACAAAATAGAATATATAATAAATAAGTAAAGAAGCTAAAAAATAATTATTCATTGTTACCTCCTATAAAACTATTTAAAATGTTTACAGTTTGACTAAGTCTTTCAAGATATGCATAATGTGTACAACCTTCATATTCAATAACAGCTGCATCATCAATTAATTTTTCAAGTTCATAAGCTCTTTCAAGCGGTACGGCTTCATCTAAAGTTCCCCAAATAATTAATGTTGGACAAGTTATTTTACTAACATCAGATGTCATATCATGATTAACACTATTAACCATGACTTGTCTCATAATTGGTGATGCATTTCTATAATCAGTTGAACCAATATGTTTCTTTGCAAATCCTTCTAATTTGTTAAGAACTGGTACTTTCTTAAAAAACTTTAATGTTTTAGTTTTTAATGAATCTTTTTTAATTTCTTTTTTAAAAGGACTACCAAATAATATAAGTTTTTTTACTCTATGTTTACTAGCATATAATAAACTTATTCTACCACCAAAAGAATGACCAATTAAAACTGGATTATCTACACCTAATTCTTTAAATAGTTCATAAAGCATATCAACAAAATCCTCATCAGTCCATGCATATGTTGGTTCAGAACTAGCTCCATGACCAGGAAAATCAATAATAATTATACGTCCTAATTTAGTAAGTTTATCTCCTATTGGTTTCATCATTTCAATATTTTGACCCCAACCATGAAGTAAAACAATAGTATTTTTTTTATTTTCACCATAGTCAATATAATTTATATCTACATTATTAATATTTGCAACCATATTATCACCATATACATTATAACATATTATTATAAAAGAAAAAAGAAGTATTACTTCTTTAAAAATTTATTTAAAATTATACTTAATATAATACCACCAATAACAAATACACATAGATGAATAATAAAAAGTTTTGTAATAAATGTTAATATAAAAGAAATAATTGAACTTATTAAAAATCCTAAACTAACTTTATTAAATTTTAGAATAACATTTAATCCCATAAGTATCATAATAATTAGCCAAATCCAAAACATAATGTTATCACCTAAATAAATTATACTATTTAAAAATCAATAATACAATTATTCTTAAACAATTTTTTTAATTTTTTTCTAAGTCTTTGTAATGTATTATCTATTGATTTATCACTTTTACCTAAATTAGTAGCTATTTCTTTATAAGATAATCCTCTAAGTCTTAAATTTATTACATTCATTTCATATTCATTTAAATTTTCACTTATTATATTCATTAAATTTTTATTATATATATTCTCTGTTATAATAAGTTCTGGATTACTACGATTATCAGCAAACCATCCTTCTGTTTTATAACTATCTTCACTCTCTATATCATAACTTAAAGCATCATTTAAAGCTTTATGTTTATTTGAATGTACTCTATTTGCTAAACTAATCATTTTTCTTTCAATACATGTAGTAGCAAATGTATAAAAACAAACATTTTGTTTATCCATATACTTATTAACAGCATTATAAAGAGCTAAAAATCCTTCTTGTCTTAAATCATTATAATCAATACCAGCATACAAATGATTTCTAGAAATTTTAAGAGCTAAATTATTAATAATTGGCTCATATTTTTTATATAAAATATCACTTGCATCTTCATTACCTTCACACATATACATCAAAAGTTCATTATCATTATAATCTTTGTAATCCATAAAAAATCCATTTCTAGTTACTGATTACCTTCTTTGCTTTACTGCTTCAAATACAATTATACCAGTTGCTACTGAAGCATTTAAACTATTAATTTTACCATTCATAGGAATAGTAGCTAAAAAGTCACATTCATTTTTAACTATATTAGACATACCACTACCTTCATTCCCAATGATTAAACAAATCTTTCCTTTATAATCAATTTTGCTATAATCATCACCTTCAAGGTCTGTACCAATAATCCAAAAACCATTATCTTTTAATTTTCTAATAGTTTGGGCAAGATTAGTTACCATAGATACATTGATAGAAGAAAGAGCACCTGCACTTGTTCTAACAACAGTTTCATTTACAGTTGCACATCTATCTTTTGGAATAACAACTAAAGATACACCTGCAGCTTCACAAGTACGAATAATTGCACCTAAATTATGTGGATCTTCAATATGATCAAGCATAACAATAAATGCATTTTCTTTGTTCATAATATCATTAATATCAGCATATTCGTAATCAGGAACGCTTAATATTATACCTTGATGATTTAAAGGTGCAACTCTATCTAATTCAAATTTTTCACAAAATTTAATACTAATTTTTAAATTCTGTAAAGCAGAAATTAAATTTTTGTCACTAAAATCTTTATAAATTAAAGCTTTTGTAATTTTTTGATTATTTTCAATAGCCTCTCTAGCTACATTCTTACCATATATATACATACTATTCTCCTATTACATATTTTTTCAAAACTTCAATACGTTCAAAATTCTTTTCTAAATATAAATATCCAAATAATGCTTCTAAAGCGGTTGCATATTTATATGTAATAATATCACTATTTTTAGGATGTCTACTTCCTTTATGATTACGTGCTCTTAAAACAATATCTTGTTCTTTTTCATCTAAAATATTAGCAGACATTATTCTTTCAAGTATTTCTCTTTGTGCACCAGCACTTACATATTTTATAGCCATATGTTGTAAATCATTCACTTTAAAATTACCTAAACTAAGTAAATAATCACGAACAATTAATTCATATATACCATCACCAATATAAGCAAGTGATAAAACATTTCTATCAAAATTATTTAACATATTCATCTATCTTATCAAAAGTAATATTCTTAACAGCTCCAAGTTTCATATCATTAAGAATAATAGTAGCAACTTTATCATAATCAACTTCGCCACCTTTAATAAGACAACCTCTTTTCTTACCAATTATTTCATAATCTTCATATATATCTTCTGATAATTCAGAAAGACCATATCTACTAGATAATTGTTCAGGATAATAACAACCAAGTGTTTTTAAAATATAATTAGCAACTTCATAAATAGGTAATACTTCTTCTCTAATAGCAGTTAAAGATGCAAGATTAAAAGCAACTTTTTCTTCATCTAATTTTGGCCATAAAATTCCAGGAGTATCTAAAAGTTCTAACTTTTCATTAATACGAATCCAACTATTTTGTTTAGTAACACCTGGCATATTACCTACACCAACTACTTTTTTATTAGCAAGTCTATTAATTAAAGTACTTTTCCCAACATTCGGTATACCAATTACTAACACCTTATATTTACGTTTTTGAAGACCTTTTTCTAAACGTTTTTTATCAACACTTTCCATTAATTCATCAGTTGCTTTAAATAATGGCTTAAGATTAGTGTTTTTATTTAAATCAAGTAATACTACCTTACAACCATTAGATTCATAATATTTAATCCATTTATTTGTTTCTTTAATATCACATAAATCCATTTTAGTCATAACTATAACACGTGGTTTATTTTTAATAATATGTTCAATATCTCTAACACGAGATGAATATGGTATTCTAGCATCTACTACTTCATATACTACATCAATTAAATTGATATTTTCTGCTATCAATCTCTTAGTTTTAGCCATATGACCAGGATACCAATTTATATTAGTTGTATTTTCATTCATGAGTATTACCTCCTTTACTTACTAATTCAAATACTTCAAATACTATTTTAGAATCATCATTAAAATCTTTGTCAATTGATTTAAAAAAGTCATAATGAACTTTTTTCCAATAGTTTAATGCTAAATCTCCTTCACCTTCTAATTTAGCGTATTCTTCTGTCATTTCATTAAACTTCATTACTTTAACATCAGTTGTTCTTATTATACATGCTTCTCTTCCATCATCATAACAAATAATAGATTCTTCACCAATTATCGGAAATTTTTCACTATCTTCAAGTAATGATGTAGTAGCAGTTTTTTTACCAGTTAAAACTAATGAAATTAATTCATTATTATTTATTCCAAATTTCCATTTTTCCAAATCAATCACCTCTTTTTTATCATGTTCTTAACTTTTGTAATCACCTTGCAACTTCTTATCAAAAAAATAGTTGTTTTTAGATATTTTTGTATTTTTTTTCAATTTTTAGCTATTTTTATTAAAAATATGCAAGATGTATTTTTACGTTTTTCCTTATTTTATAAGGTATTAGGAGTGTTCTTAATTAAATTGAAATCAACCAGTTTATATTTGTTTTATTTTCATTCATTTGGATCATCTCCTTTAATAAAGTTTTCACAGCATTCCTTTATTTTTTCAAGTTCTAAGCCTGTTGTTTTAAATACATTCCAACCAAATTCTCTTGCCATATCAATATTATCTTGTCTATCATCAATAAATAATATATCTTTAGAATTAAATGGAATTTGATCACTAACTTTTATATATATTTCTTTATCTGGTTTTCTACAACCTAATTCAAAAGATAAAAATACATAATCATATTGAGATAAATCAACTTGCTTATTTAATCTTTCTTTATCAAATACCGCAAGATTAGATAATATTCCAATATAACATTTATCTTTTAAAGATTTTTCGTACTCTGATACATCCTTATAGTAATCTATTTTATCAAATATCTCTTTGTATGATTTAATAAACTCTTTATATGTTGTTTTAAAATTATACTCGTTAGCAATTTTATTATAAACTATCTCAAAGTCATTAACTGTAGGTATAATACTTAATTTATACTTTCCAAGGCTTGTAAATATATTTTTATTTCCACTATAACCACAAGATCTAAACAAATCATTAAATGCATCATAACAAGTGTATCCCGTTGTATGTGATTCTACAATATTTCCCCAATCAAATAATATCAATTTATTCTTCATTTTTATCACCTCTTTTTT
>JAEEGL017385413.1_pt1 | contig 18351 bp, 9 predicted proteins | sample 9134231 | NCBI WGS metagenome assembly JAEEGL01 (sample SAMN16246548, study PRJNA631951) | gut metagenome | biome: gut microbiome; feature: rumen; material: fiber-attached | host: Bos | place: Iran: Karaj | collected 2018-10 | reverse complement strand
GGTCGGGATATAGGTCCCGTCGCCTACCCATTCTGCGTTGTCGGGAAGCGTTCCGCAGCTTGTCGCAGCCTGTGTGTCGGAGGTGCAGACGCCGCCCTCGATGTGCATGTCGCTTCCGCAGGTGCAGGATTCGTCGATCCATTCGAAAGTTTCATCGCACTTGAAAGCGCAGTCGCCGTCTTCGGCGTAGTGAGCCGATGCGCTCGAGTATTCGCTGCCGTCCCAGGTCGGGATGTAGGTCGAGCCGTTTACCCATGCCGCATGGTCCGGAAGTGTTCCGCAGCTTGCAGCAGCCTGGGTATTTGAAACGCAGCTGCCGTTTTCAACATGCTGGGCATCCGTGCAGTTGCACCCCGAGCCCGTCCATGTGTATGTCGCAAGGCACTTGTATGCGCAGTCGCCATCTTCGGCGTAATGAGCCGATGCGCTTGAGTAGCCGGTACCGTTCCAGGTCGGGATGTAGGTTCCGTCGCCAACCCATTCAGTGTTGTCGGGAAGTGTTCCGCAGCTTGTCGCAGCCTGTGTGTCGGATGTGCAGACGCCCTCTTCGACGTGTGTCCCATCCGCGCAGTCGCAGAGAGTTCCGGTCCATTCGTAGGTCGCATTGCACTGGAATGCGCAGTCGCCCTCTTCGGCGTAGTGAGCCGATGCGCTCGAGTATGCCGAACCGTTCCAGACGGATTCGTAGGTCTCGCCGTTTACCCAGTATGCGTTCGACGGAAGCGTTCCGCAGGAGACAGTGCCGCCGTTATTAGACGTACAGTTGTTCCCGTCGAAGTGGAAGTTCTCAACGCACCCGAAAGTGCACTCGCTGCCGCCGTTTTCAGTATATGTCGCAGCCGGTTCAGCCGACCATGCGTTATTTGTCCAGTGAGGCGTGTAGGTCGAGATCACCCACTCTGCGTTTGCCGGAAGGTTTTCGCAGTTCTGAGTTTCTCCGGTATTGGAGACGCAGGAGCCCTCGTTCACGTGCTGGCTGCTCAGGCAACCGCAGCTCCTGTTGTTATTGTTCCAGGTGAAGGTCGGTCTGCACTGGAAAGCGCACTCGCCGGAATCCGAATAGGTCGGTTCAGCCGTTGAATAGCCGGTCCCGTTCCAGGTCGGGATGTAGGTCCCGTCGCCTACCCATTCCGCGTTGTCGGGAAGCGTCCCGCAGCTTGCCGCAGCCTGTGTGTCGGAGGTGCAGAGGCCGCCCTCGACATGCTTGCCGCTTCCGCAAGTGCAGGCGCCGTCGATCCATTCGTAGGTCGCATTGCACAGGAAGGCGCAGTCGCCCTCCTCTGCGTAGTGAGCCGATGCGCTCGTGTATGCCGAGCCGTCCCAGACTGACTCGTAGGTGTCGCCGTCTACCCACGCCGCGTTTGCCGGAAGTGTTCCGCATGAGACGGTGCCGCCGTTATCCGACGCGCAGTTGTTCCCGTCGAAGTGGAAGTTGTCCAGACAGTCGTAGGTGCACTCGTCACCGCCGTTTTCAGTATATGTCGCAGCCGGTTCAGTCGACCATGCACTGTTTGCCCAGTGAGGCGTGTAGGTCGAGATCACCCACTCTGCGTTCGCCGGAAGATTTTCGCAGTTCTGGGCGTCGCCGGTATCGGATACGCAGCTTCCGTTTTCGGGATGCTCATCCTCCGGACATACGCAGCCAGCGTTGTCTTCCGACCAGGTGAAGGTCGGTTTGCAGATGAAGGCGCAGTCGCCCTCTTCTGCGTAGTGAGCCGATGCTGTCGTGTACGCCGTACCGTCCCAGACAGATTCGTAGGTCTCGCCGTTTACCCACTCCGCGTTCGCCGGAAGCGTTCCGCAGAATTGAGTGCCGCCGTTGTCGGAAACGCAGAGAGAACCGTCGTAGTGGCTGCCCGATCCGCAGGCAAACGAGCAGGCAGAAGCACCCGCTTCGTCGTAGACCGGATCAGGAGCCGTCGTCCATCCGTCATTCCAGACAGGCGTGTAGGTCCCGTTTGTCCAGCGTGCGTTCTCGGGAAGGTTTTCGCACTCAAGGGTCTCGCCGGTATTTGAAACGCAGCCGTCTCCGTCATCATGCTGGCCGTCCGGGCAGAGGCACTCTTCATCGACCTTCTCGAAGCCGTTCTGGCACTGCCATTCGCAGAGTGACGGTTCGGACCAGCTTTCGCCGTTGCGTACAAGAGTCTCCTCGACAACGACAGGCTGAGCGTGGTCCGGAAGTTCCGGGACCGTGCATGTTGCCTGTTTTGCGCAGCTTTCGGTGTTCCAGCCGGAACAGTCGGACTTGCAGGCCGCGTTGCCGCTCAAACCTATCTCGCCCATGACGTCGCTGCAGTTTTTGGTACCGCCGTCGCAGGTTTCGCCCGCATCCAGGATGCCGTCGCCGCAGAGAGGCTCCTTGCCGCAGCCTGACTTGTCGTAGACGCAGCTTACCGGGTCGCAGGAGACAGCCGCGGATTTGTTCGGAGTGTTCGGGAAGAGCGCTCCGCATGTAAGCGACTGGGTCGTTCCTGAGCCCGGATCGCAATCCTCGCCGCCGTCGACGATGCCGTTTCCGCACGCGTTTTCAGCCACGATGAGCATATCGAATTCGTTGTCGCCCTCCTCGGAGACGGTGACAGCCGAAACATAGTTGAACATCTCCTGACCGACAGCCGCCAGCGTGTAGCGTCCGTAGCCGATCTCGTTCAGAACGACCGGAGCGTAGCCGCCGTCGCTGTTGACCTGTGCCTGAGCGTTCGCGATCATCTCCATATCGTCGTTGTAGAGCTGGATGTAGACGATCTGCGGGCGCTTGAGCGAGTTGATCAGCGTGTTGATGGTCAGATCCGCCGTGCCCGAGCCGGTGACCTCGCGGTCAAGCTTGAGCTCGACGTCGTGGGTCGACCCCTCCGAGACGTTGATCGATACGCTGGCGGTGTAGTAGCCGTCAGCCTGGCCGGTGATCGTGTAGGTCGCCGGGGTGACGTCGCTGACTGAGAGGAGACCCTCCTCGCCGAGATAGAAGACCTTGTTGCCGGGGTTGACAAGAAGTGCCGGGTTGGCATCCGCCTCGATCGGACTGCCGTCGCTGCCGACGAGTCTGACAGAGACATCTGCGCCTGCCGGCTTCGTGTTGACCGCGACATGCTCACCGTTGTCGACTACCACCTCGAAGTTCTTCCGGGCAATCGATTTTTTGCCGTCAGCCTCGGAATTTACGATGAGCGATACCTTCGCTACAACGTTCCCGAGCTCGTTGAGGTTCCTGCCGGAGGCCTCGAGCAGCTCCGAAAGCGTGATCACCTCGGCGGAGCCGGTCGAAGCCGGAGTGACATCAACGTCAAGGCTCAAAGGCTCGCCTGCCGGTGTGTAGACCGGGCGCGAGTCGCCCTCCTCGATTGCGTATCCATACCCCTCGATCGAGAAAATGACCTTGTTGAGATCTGTATTTGCCGGATCAGAAAGGCTTACCGCAAGGCTCTCAGCGAGCTCAGAAAGATCCGAAACATAACGCTTTTCGACGATCTGTCCGCCCTCTCTGACAGCAACGGTATGGCTCGACGTATCGAAATCGTCTACGATAGAGACCGCATTGCCGCTGAGATTAACACCGTCGAACATGAGAGCGACGTTCTTGAGGATCCCGCCCTTCAGCTCGGCAGCCGCATCAGCGTTTTCATAGAGTGTGCCGGCATACTTCAGAACGACATAGAGCGTTCTTAAAAGCTCGTAGCGCTCGTCGTCCGAAAGCCTTGTGTTCATCATCGTGAGATGCTTTTCGAAAATATGTTCGGCCGCCGGAATCCCGACCTCGGTGCCGTTGCCGGCGACTCTGCCGTTTTCGTTGACCGTGTAGACCGTACTGCAGGATGCCGGATCGTTCTCGGGCTCGAACCATGCGCAGATCAGCTGGTCAGCCGTAAGCGGGCTCGTAACATTCCTGAAATCCGGGCCGTGCGTGTTGCTGATATAGTTCATAAGCGCAAGGACGCTCTTCTTTTCGGCGATATAGCCCGCATTGAAGCTGTCGGACGAAAGCGAGGTCACAGCGCTCTTCGCAAGGCTGCTGAGATCCGCGATCCTCGAAGAGTTCTTCTCGAGGAAGGCTCTCGGAGTGAGCGCCGGATCAAAAAGATCGTTCACAGCCGAGTCACGGTTGTAGATGAAGGTCTGCGAGTAAAGAGCGTTTATCGCGGCCCTCAGGTCGATGCCGTTTCTGACAGCTGCGGCACCGTTCTGGGAGTGTCTGCCCTCGAAGCGGCGGAGCAGCTCGGTCACATAGTAAAGGTTCTCAAGGACCGAAAGGTTCGACTTCTTTCCGACCCTCTTCTGAAGCAGATCTGAAAGCTCCGAAGCGATAGCTGGAAGCTTCGAGCAGTCTTCGAAGTACGACAGAAGGTCATCCTTTTCGCCGCCGTCGGCCTTGTATGCCTCGATCGCCTCTGCGACAAAGCTGAGAGGCGTAAAATCCTGATAGTATGAGCCCGAGCACCACTTTTCGATGATCGCGGCAGCCGTCGGGAGAAGAGCCTGCGCGTCAAGAAGGAAGCTCGAATAGTGCTGGGTCTGGGTCATAGCCGCGCTCGAACAGGTACCCATCATGATCGGATCGCCCATCGCGGCGCCCATGATCGGGTCGCCCATCGCGGAACCCATGATCGGGTCGCCCATCGCTGCGCCCATGATCGGATCGCCCATCCCGGTAGTCATCATGATCGGGTCGCCCATCGCCGACATCATGATCGGGTCGCCCATCGCCATCGACATGATCGGCTCGCCGCCTGCCGACATCATGATCGGGTCACCCATCGCCGACATCATGATCGGGTCGCCCATCGCGGAATTGAGCACCGAGACCGAGCCGTCGGCCTCCTGGCGCCTGGCTGAAAGCATCGTCGCATCGCCGCCGTAAAGCGTTCCGGCATCGAAAAGAAGGTACATCGAATCGCCGGTGAATGTAGTCCCGTCCGGTCCGAAGTCGATCTTGGCGACGCTCTCTCCGTCACCCGACGCAAGGACTTTGTAGGTGATCGTGTCGAGCTTCGAGCCGTTGTTCGTGATGGCCGTGCCGTGGGGGATTATCGCGTAAATTCCGTTCGCCACGCGCTGCGAGATGTTTTTGGACATATCGCTGACATCGATCGTGCCGCTCTCCTTGACGGTGAAATAGAGTATCGTTCCGGAGGCTTCGGTCAGCATCGTATCTTCGCTTCCGGCCTCGAAAAGCCTGGCTCTGACGGCGAACTGGCCCGCTGTCGAGCTCTTTACCGAGTTTTTAAGCCCCTCCGTATTTTTGTTCATTGCTGTCCAGACGACCTTGAAGCCCGGCGCAAGCACAGCGTTTCCGCCTCCGACCTCGAAGTTTGCGGTCAGATCCTCCTCGCTGCTCTCTCCGGTGATGTGGATCTCCTTTTTGTCGCCCTTGATCTCAAAGCCGTTGAAGAAATCGCGGTAAAGCGGGCTCTCCGCCATGATATCTCCGCCTACTGCCTCAAGGATCTCCTTCGTCGAGTTCTTATCCGAAGGCAGAAGCGACTTGACCTTCTGGAATCCCGAAGATATCTGACCGAAATTTGCATAGTCGAGTTCTCCGAGCCAGATCCCCGTCGCGACCTTCAGATATGACCTGACAGCCGTCTCGGAGCCGCGGAGATCACCGCAGAACGTATCTGACGAAAGCGCGACAAGGTGGGTCATCGGCGAAATGTTGCCGTGTCTGTAGCTTCCGCCCTCGAAGCAGCTCTTGTAGCCGTTCGCCTCGACGCAGTAGCTTTTGCCCTCTTCCAGATCGTATTTAAGCTCGTATACGCCGTTTTTGATCTCAGCCGAAGCAAGCTCTTCGCTCTCTCCGCACTCGAAAAGAGCCGCCTTTTTGCCGTCGGCGCCATCCGGCATCATATAGCTTCCCGAAACGATCCCCTCGGGATCATGGACGGAATCCTCGTCATTCTCCGAATCTGCATCCGCATCCTGTGCGGAATCCGCATCAGTCTCGTCGGCGTCAGGCTCCTGACCGTCTGGATCATGAACTTCGATCGCGTCAAGATCCGACGAATCGAGATCGCCGTCGGGCAGATTTTCGGGGGTCTTTTTTGAACTGCATCCTACCGCCAGCAGAAGAGCTGCAAAAACGGCGAACGCTGCAAGAAAAAATCTTCTCATTTTCATCTCCGAAACATCAAACTATAAAATCATCTAACCTAATAAATAATTTAAGCCGTCAATTGTCTCCGAAATCCCCTTTATTTCAAGTTTTCAGGGGTCGGGCCCGCAAAAAGGAATTTACGTCACCTTCCGAAGTCGTAAAGCGCTTCATCGATCTCGGCCAGAAAGCGGCTCGGCATGGCTGGACCGAAGCCCTGACAGAAGGCGAGTTTCTCCGGATAGGAGATGAAAAGCCGCTCCTTGGCCCGTGAACAGGCGACATAAAAGAGCCGGCGCTCCTCTTCGAGCATACTGAGATTTCCGGCGGATTTTTCGCTCGGGAAGGCGCCCTCGGCCATGTTGATGACAAAAACGGTGTTCCACTCGAGCCCCTTCGCGCTGTGGATCGTCGAAAGAACGACCTTGTCGCTCTTCGAGGCGTCGCGGATGTCGATTTTCGAGCCGTTGAGCTGCGAATTGGGCGGGTCAAGCGAGAAGTCCGTAAGAAAACTCTCGAGCGTCCTGTAAGCCGACGCGACTGTCCTGAGCACGGCGAAATCCTCTATGCGCTCGTCGTAATCCTCTTCAAGCTCCTTGAGGATCGGCTTGTAGAAATCGATGACGATATCGATCAGCTGCCTGGTCGAAAGTTCCTCTTTCGAAGCCTCGTCCAGAAGTTCGGAAAGCTCGCACAGCGGCTGGTAGAACTTCTTTTTGGCATACTTTTCAAGCGGCAGCCTCCCGCTCTCCGTAAACTCGTTCGCTATCTTCGCGGCAGTCGAGGCGCCGACACCGGGCAGGAGCCTGACGACGCGGTTGAGAGCCACAGCCTCCTTCGGATTCTGGATGATCCTCAGGTAGCTCAGAAGATCCTTGACGTGGCGTCTTTCGGTAAATTTGACCCCGCCGAACATGGCGAAGTCGATCCCGCGGCGCAGGAGGACCGTCTGGAGCGCGTTGGCATGGAAACTCGAGCGGTAGAGCACGGCGATATCCTTCGGCTCCACCCCATTTCTGTCGATCAGCTCTTCGATCCTGCTTACGACCAGCTCCGCCTCCTGCTCCTGGGAACCCGCCCGGAAGATCTTCGGCTTGAGGGTGCTGTCACGCATCTCCGAAAAGAGCTTCTTGTCGTACGAAACATAAAAATTCCTGACGATATCGTTTGTGAAATCAAGCAGCAGGCACTGCGAGCGGTAGTTCCGGACCAGCTTTATCAGCCGGCAGTCTTTCCATCGCTCGGGGAAGCGCAGGATGTTCTCGAAGTTTGCTCCGCGGAAGGCGTAGATGCTCTGCGAATCGTCCCCGACGACCATGATGTTGCCGCTGGCGGCGGCGATTTTGTCCGCGATCTTCCCCTGGACCAGATTGGTATCCTGGTACTCGTCAACCATGACATAGCTGTAACGGTTCTGGAGCCTCTCAAGCGTCTGCGGCGATTTTTCAAGCAATTCCAAAAACTTATCCAAAAGGTCGTCATAGTCGAGCATACCTCTTTCGCCTTTGAAGATCCCGTAGCGCTCAGCGATCTTCTCAAGCTCGGGGATCGAGTCGGCATACTTCGGATAATGCAGGGAGACCGCCTTTTCGATCGTGATCCCGTGGTTCCTCGCACGGCTTATCATCTCAACGACGACACTCTTTTTCGGGAACTGTTTGCCGAGACTTTTAATATCGAGCTCGCTCTTGATGAGCTCTACGATATCCGCCGAATCCTCCTCGTCGCAGATCGTGAAGTTCGGTTCGACACCGATCGCGTGACCGTATCTTCTCAGCTGGAGGTTCGCGAACGAATGGAAGGTCCCCGCCGTGATCCTGGAGGCGGTATCGGAACCGACAAGAGCCTTTACGCGCTCGATCATCTCTCCCGCTGCCCGTCTCGTGAAGGTTAGAAGAAGTATCGACTCCGGCGGGATCCCCTTCTGGAGCATGTATGCCGTCCGGTAGACGATCGTCCGCGTCTTTCCGCTGCCGGCGCCGGCAATGACGAGCGTCGGTCCCGAAAGGGCGAACGCCGCCTCGCACTGCTCAGGGTTCAGCTCTCTCCGGTAGAATCTCTCAAGCTCCCCGTCATCCTGGGCTACGCTTTGATTCCGCTCTATCTTTTCAACATCCCTGACGATCGAGCGGAGCCTCTGGTAACGCGCCTTCTCTTCGTCGCTGAGAGAGGGAAAGTCGTAAGCGCCTATCTCGGGGATCGGCTGGACTTCAAGCTGCAGGCCCTTCTCTTCGGAATAAAAATATCTCGCCATCGGGAAATCTCCTTATCGAACTACAAAAAACGCCATAATATAGTATAAAATGGTTGCTTTTCCGCAAAATTATTTATAGTGGAGCGTTTTTCGTTCATCTTTTCGTGAGGAGTAAATGGGAAAAAGATTTATTTTCACCGGAGGCGGGAGCGGAGGGCATGTCAGCCCTGCGCTGGCGGTGATCACCGAACTTAAACGCGAAATGCCCGATTCCGAGATCCTTTACGTCGGAATGGCCGGCAAAGCCGAGTGCGCGATGGTCCCGAAGGCGGGAGTGCCGCTAAGGCTCGTAAAAAGCGCGCCGATGCCTGCCGGGAAATCGCCGGTCCAGCTCGCAAAATTCGCAGTCACGCTTACCCTGGGGATCCTCAAGGCTATCGGCATCCTGCTCAGCTTCAGGCCTGATCTGGTCTTTGCGACAGGCGGATATGTCAGCGCGCCGACAGTCTTCGGGGCATGGATCCTGAGAAAGATCTCCTTCGGACTTTTCAAGACAAAAATACTGCTTCACGAATCGAACGTCGACCTCGGCAAGATGAACAAAATGGCGGCTCATGCAGCTGATTTTATTGCGGTCTCCTTCCCTGAAACGATAAAGAGCCTGAAGGCGGAAAAGAGCTTTTACTCCGGCTATCCGGTCAGAAGCACGATATCGCGGCACGACAAATCCGAGGCCAGAAAGACCCTCGGGATCCCTGAAAAGAGCTTCGTGATCTTTGCGTTCGGAGGCTCCCAAGGATCGAGAACGATAAACCGCGTGCTCGCAGAGGCGGCTCCAGAGCTTTTGAAAGATCCCGATATCTTCATCATCAACGGTGCCGGGAAACCCTTCGGAAGCTCCGGCGGATACGACGGCTGCAAGGATGTCAGAGAGATCCTCAAAAAGGAGGGGCTTGCAGACAACGACAGGTATTTACTGAAGGATTTCATCGACGACATGGGGCTTTACTACGCAGCGAGCGACCTTCTGGTCATACGTGCAGGCGCCGGCTCGATCATGGAGGTCTGCCGTCAGGGGAAACCTTCGGTCATCATTCCGATAACGAACCTCGCAAACGATCATCAGGTCGGGAACGCAAGATTCATCGGGAAACTCGGCGCAGCCAGGGTGGTCTACGAGGAACCTGAGGCGCTGAGCCCGACAGGGATCGCCTTTGCCGACAAAAACGAATTCATCCGGACGGTTTCGGAGCTCAAAGGCGATGCAGACGCTCTGAAAGAGATGTCAGAGAAGGCGAAAAGCATCTTCCCCGGTAATCCCGCCGAGATAATAATCAGCAATATCAAATATATGATCGGAGAGGCTCCTAAACCTGAACCTGTAGGATGCGCCCTTCTTTTCAACGACCGCCTGATAGGACTCAACTCGGTGACTCTCGAAAGCTTCATGCGGAAAGTATCAAACGGAACGGAGAGGCCTCTTGATCCTGACGAAGAGAGGCTCATCAAATCAAAAATCAGGCTCCTCTTTGTCTCAAAAAATCCGATCTTCAATGCCAGAGCATGCAGGATCGCGGGGATCGCAGGATTTTGCGATCTCATGCCTTCGGTCCTTGGTTTTGCGAAAAACCCCGAAAGCAAACCCTTCACCAGCCGCGATGCGTTTCAGGCCCTGAGTATGCTTATGACCGGATGCGAAGAGAGATTCAGAGACGAGATCGTCGAAGCGGTCCTGCTCGGGATCCGAAACGGTTACTACGAAACGAGATTCAACGCAGAACGCTGCATACCCGTATTTGAAAAGCGTTTCGGCTTCAGCGGCGAAGAAAAAAGGAGGCTTCTTGAGATACTTTACAAAAATTTCAAAGACAGAGCCTTCGAAGTGAGGACAGAGGCCGTCTCTGCCGCCTCGTTCATCGATTCGGACTCCTCCGTGATCATGAAAATGCTGCAGAGATGCTACTACGACCCCTGCTGGAAAGTCAGGATCTCAGTCATGAAGGCGCTCCGGCACCTCTCTGAAAACGGAACGATCTCACCGGAAACAGCCCTGACGGAGCTTGACAAAATTTTGATCACAAGCACCGGCTATACGACCGAATACGAGTTGAAGCAGGTCTACAAAACCGTAAAAACCGCCATTTCAACGGAGTCCAGATGATTTACACACTTTTAAGCTCTCTCTTCGAAAACGCACGCGGCTTCGCGGTTTTCAAATACCTCACTTCCAGAGCCCTGATAGCCTTCGTGACCGCCTTTATGATCTCGCTGGCGATCGGCAGACCGATAATAAACATGCTCTACCGGAAGGGACTCCGCTCATTTGAACGCAGCTACGGCGAGATCAACTCCCAGAAGAAGACCGGGACCCCGATGATGGGCGGACTCATCATCTTCATCACGGGGATCGGTAGCGTCCTGATGTGGTGCGACCTCACCAACCCCTTTGTCCTGGTGCTGATAGCAGCAGCGGTCTGGTTCGCCCTTTTCGGCGCGATCGACGACTTTCTCAAAATCAAATACCGCGACCCGGACAGCGGTCTCTCCAGGAGCTTCAAGTTCGCCGTTCAGATCGGCTTCGGTCTCTTTCTGGCGTTTTTTGTGCTGAATCCGGACATTTCGCCGCTTCCGCCGGAGATCGCGAACTCGTTCCAGATCCCGTTTTTCAAGGGTATCCTCTTCAACTCGACACCGTTTACAGCGGCATTCATCGTTTTCATAATCGTCTATTCCGCCAACGCCGTTAATTTTGCCGACGGCATGGACGGCCTGACGACTGTCCCCTCGATATGCGTCTTCATCGTCCTCGGCACCTTTGCCTACATCATCGGAAACATTGTCCATTCCCAGCACCTGCTCTACGAATACATCCCGAGATGCGGAGAGATCACCGTCTTCTGCGGAGCCATTATCGGCGCGGCGATCGGCTTTCTCTGGTTCAACACGCACCCGGCCGAGGTCTTCATGGGTGACACAGGAAGCCTCTTTCTCGGAGGAGTGATGGGCACGGCAGCCGTCCTCATCCGTCAGGAGGTCGTCTTCATCATCGCCGGAGCGATCTTTGTGATCGAGATAACCTCTACCTTCGTCCAGGAGGTCGTCGGCTTCAAGTTCCTGAAACGCAGGATCCTCTATAGAGCTCCCATCCACCACCATTTCCAGCATAAAGGCCTTGCCGAGGCAAAGGTCGTCACCAGATTCTGGATCATCAGCATAATGATGGCGGCGCTTGCTATAATGACGATCAAATTCAGATAGACAAAACCTTGTATTTCTTAAGGATCTTCAGCCGAAAGATCACTCTTCCAGCGTGGGTTTGAAGAAATCGAAGTTGATGTACTTGCCCTCTTCGCTCTTGCGGACAGCCATTCCGTCTTTGGTTTTTATGTAGATCTTGAGCCTGTTTTCATCACTCTTCTGGGGATAGATGTAGGTCACCTCCGCTTTGAACGCACGTGCGTCGATGATGTTGAGTAGGCGCTTCGGGACCTTCGAGAAGTTGTTTACGTCTATGACAAAGCCGCCGATGATCTCACGGAACTGGTAGTCGATATCGCCGTCGACCTCGACTGTGATACGGCTGAATTCCGGGAACCTGCGGAAGAAGATATTCTTGAGCTGTCCCTTTCTCTCAAGCTTTCTGACCGGAAGATGGGCCATCGTTTCGGAGAGAGGCTTCTCCTTCTCAGCCTTGACGACTTTAAGGCTCCGTACTTCACCGTTTTCAGTTGCGATCGCCTTTTTCTTTTCGATTTTTGAACGCTCCTCGGCCAAACGTTTTTCCTCGGCCAAACGTTTTTCCTCGGCGATACGTTTTTCTTCGGCGATACGCTTTTCTTCGGCGATACGCTTTTCTTCAGCGATACGCTTTTCCTCGGCGATACGCTTTTCTTCGGCGATACGCTTTTCTTCAGCGATACGCTTTTCTTCAGCGATACGCTTTTCTTCAGCTATGCGCTTTTCTTCAGCTATGCGCTTTTCTTCGGCTATGCGCTTTTCTTCGGCTATGCGCTTCTCTTCAGCGATACGTTTTTCCTCGGCTATGCGCTTTTCTTCGGCTTTGCGCTTCTCTTCAGCAATACGTTTTTCCTCGGCTATGCGCTTTTCTTCAGTTTCAAGGTTCCCGAGAAGTGCCGCGACCATCGCCTTTTCGTTCTCCTCCCTGCGCTTCTCTTCGGCGATCCGCCTCTCTTCAGCAAGACGCCGTTCTTCGGCCAGTCGTTTCTCTTCCTCGATTTTCGCCTTTGCCAGCCGCTCCTCCTCGAGCCGTTTCTCCTCGGCAAGGCGCTTTTCCTCCTCGATGCGCTTCATCTCTGCAAGACGCGCCTCCTCTTCCCGCTTTTTTGCCAGAAGTTCCTGATTCTGCTTGTCGACAAAGCCGGAATAGAGCGGTTCGAATTCGATATTGTTGACAAAGATCTGCCGGCTGAAGCCGACGATTATGACATTTTTCCTATTCAGGATCGTATACTGGGTTTCAGGCTCAACATAAAAAATAAAGCGCGTCGAACCGTTTTTTACGCTCTTTTTCACCTCTTTCACCATATCGCCGACTGCCTCGGCGGACTCCAGGAAGCTGGAATCGGCCTCGAGGACGATCCTGTCCGGGTTTGTCAAACGGTATGAGGAAAAGGTGATCGGATCGCTGTCTCCGTTCAGCAAAAGGAAGATCTCTCCCTCTGTGCTGATAGTCTGAATTGCGAAAAAGAGGCAGAAAAGAAACGACATTTCTATTCGTCTGGCTCAGAGTCTGTATCGTTTTCCGAAGCGTCGGTGTCGGGTTCTGCGTCAGGCTCGGCATCGGGAGCTGGGAGAGGTTCGGAATCCTCATCCGGCATAACATCGGAATCCGGTACGGCGACAGTCGAGGTCAGTGACCAGTCGGCGTAGGGGATCCGTATGCACCCGGCAGCCTCCGGAATGGGCGTGAAACCCGGAAATTCAGCTTTCACAAGCTTTACATTCTCGATATATCCGTCTGTTCTGGTATCCCTGTCACTGCCTGCGACCGCCGTTACCGTAAGCGACCCTTCGGTCTGGAAATATGCCTCGGCAGGCTCTCCCAGCGCCACATCGATCCAGACCATGACGCACTGCAGGCAGGTCGCATAGGCGGAATTCGGATAGCTTCCCAGATCGTAAGTTCCGGGTTCGATATCGTACTCTTCAGTCTGCGGATTTGTGTCCATCAGGAAAATTTTGACGATATCGACCGTGCTGTCACCCATAGCCGGCGAGAAGAAGCCGTTGATTTCGTCGTAATATCCGGCACTTGTGATCGTAGGCACATCAAGCTCGACGCAACCGTCGTCGGGTTCAGGCTCGTCGTCCGAAACAGGATCGGAATCCTGCGGTTCAGCGGCGTCCGGATCCGGCGTGTCGTCTACATCATCGGGATCGCCGTCGTTTTCCGGCTCGTCATCAGACGGAGAAAGCTGATCGGAATCAGCCGCCGGAGCGGTATCTGAATCAGTTGCAGGCGAATCATCCTTTTTTGAATCTCCGCATGCCGCAAAGTAGAAAAGCGATGCCGAAACTAAAAGCAAAAGCGTGAATTTTTTCATTTTTTCTCCGTTTCATGAAGTGTGACCAGCGAATTTTTTATCTCCGCCGCCGCGTCAAGCAGATTTTCGACGACATCCTCCTTCAGCGGGTCAAGCGCGTGGATCTGCACGGAATTTGCCTCTGCGATCGAGCGGACTACAAATTCAGGAGACTGGACCTGCGAAAGGATCCGTTTTACATTGTTTTCTTTAATAAAATCAACTATCTTAGCCATCTCAGCCGCACTCGGTTCCTTGCCATCGACCTCGACAGCGACCTGTCTGAGACCGAACCTGTTCGCAAAGTAGCCCCACGACGGATGGTAGATCATAAACGCCTTTCCCTCCGAACCGGCGAGCTCGTTTTTCAGCTTCTCGTGCAGAGCATCGAGACGGTTCTTCAGATCGGCCAGATTGGCACGGTAACTCCCGGCGTTTCCGGGGTCAGCCGCGATCAGGACCTCAGCGCAGTTGTCCGCCATGATTTTGAGATTCACCGGGTCCAGCCAGACGTGCGGATCCTCCTCGCCATCGTGATGGTGATGCCCGCGGTGTTCTTCGCGCTCTTCTGCCTCATGATGGTGATGGTGTCCGGCCATCTTCAAAAGCTGAATGTTTTTGCGCATCTCCGCAAACCTGACATTCGGATATTCACCTTTCACCTTTCCGATAAATGCATCCTCGAAGGGAACATCCAGCGTGAAGTAGACCGCCGAATTTTTCAGCTCCGCCATCCTTGCCGGTCCCGGTTCGTAGGTTTCAGGACTCGCTGTCGGCGGCATCATGACTGAAACCGAGACCTTTTCGCGGCCTATATTTTTAACGATGAAGGCCTGAGGCGGGATACTGACCGTGACCTGCAGAACAGAGCTCTCCGGCTCCGTCTTCCCGCTGCTGCAGGAGAGAAAGGAAACCGAAATGGCAAAAACGATAAAAAGAATATGACTGATTGAAAATATTACTTTCACTGCTCGCATATAGTTATCACCTTATTGGTAATCGACTCGATCTCCTTAGCCGAAGCCGAATGATTGTCTGCATAAACAAAGGGGACACCGCTGTCACCAGACTCTCCGATAGCGGGGTCGATCGGAATCTTTCCGAGAAGAGGGAAACCGTATTTTTCGGCAATTTTCTGACCAGCGCCGACTTTGAAGATCTGCGTGATCTCACCGCAGTGCGGGCAGGCATAGCCGCTCATATTTTCAACGATCCCGAGGACTCTGACGTTAGCCTTCTCGCAGAATGTCACCGATTTTCTGACATCGGCAGCCGCGACCTCCTGAGGAGTCGTCACAAGAACAGCGCCCGTCAGATCACTGACCGTGCTGACAAGCGAAAGGAGCTCGTCGCCGGTTCCGGGAGGCGAATCAATGATGAGATAATCGAGGGTCCCCCAGTCGACATCCTTGAAAAACTGCTGGATCATGGCGTGTTTCAAAGGTCCGCGCCAGATTATGGCATCGTCTCTGTCGGGCAGGAAAAAACCGACCGACATGATTTTGAGCCCGCCGAATGTTATCGGAACAAGCTTGTTGTCCTTCGAGACGATCTTGGCGTCGGTGAGCCCGAACATCGTCGGGACACTCGGACCGTGAAGGTCGATATCAAGAAGGCCGACATTTTTGCCGTCGAGCGAAAGCGACATCGCGATATTCACCGCGACCGAGCTCTTTCCTACGCCGCCCTTTCCTGACATAACAATTACTTTGTGTTTGATTTTGCACAGGTTTTCAGCGATTTGCTGCCTTGTGACAAACTGCTCGTCGTTCTCGTTTTCGTGCCTGTTCTTGGCGCTGCACGTCTTGCTTGAACAGGTAGCGCACGCCGATTTTTTCTCTTCTGCCATCTATTCACCTCCTTAAAAACGCCGCATTATAGGAATACAGCGCCATTTTCAAAGTTTAAGCCGATAGAATCTCAATACCCTTTTCGAGCCGTTTCAGCGACTCGGCCTTGCCGATTATCGCTGCGATGTCGGTCCCGCCGCCGGGAGTCAGCTCCTTTCCGCTGAGCGCGACACGCAGAGACCAGAGCAGGACTTTCTTGTTGATCCCGCTCTTTTCGGCGATATCCAGGACCTTGTAGTAAAGCTTTTCGTGCTCCCACTCGTCAAAAGCCTCGAGCTCGGGCTTCAGGACCTTCAGAGCCTCCAGCGAATTCTCCGGATCCGTCTTCATCTTTTTGCTGATGTAAAGCTCTTTCGTGTACTCAGGGAGCTCGTCGACAAAGTCGAGCTGGGGAATAACATCGCTGAAGTATTCGGTCCTCTTGTGAAGTCCGGCGGCAATAACGTCGAAGTTCACATCATCGCGCTTCACAGCCTTTTTGATGAATGGCATCGCATTTTTGAGGAACTCCTCCTGGCTCATTTCGCGGATATATTCGCTGTTCAGCCAGCGCAGCTTCGCCTCGTCGAAAATCGCGGGAGACTTGTTGATCCTCGAGATGTCAAACGCCTCGACAAGCTCTGAAAGCGTAAACTTCTCGCGGTCGTCGCCCGGATTCCAGCCAAGGAGCGCGATGTAGTTGAGAAGAGCCTCCTTCAGGCACCCCTTATTGATGAAATCGGCGTAGCTCGCATCACCGTCACGCTTCGAAAGCTTGCGCTGAGCGTCTCTCATAACGGGAGAAACGTGGACATAGACCGGCTTTCCCCAGCCGAAAGCATCGTAAAGCAGGTTGTACTTCGGCGTCGAAATGAGATACTCGCTGCCGCGGACGACATGCGTGATCCCCATAAGGTGGTCGTCGATGACGTTGGCAAAGTTGTAGGTCGGATAGCCGTCCGATTTGATGAGGATAAGGTCGTCCATCGTCGAATTTTCGACCTCGATATCCCCGTAGACCTCATCGTGGAAGCCCGTCACGCCGGTATCCGGCATCTTCTGGCGGATGACATACGGAACCCCGGCATCGAGATTTTTCTGGATCTCCTCCTTCGTCAGATTGAGACACTTCCTGTCATATTTTGTCTGCAGATGGTGCTCCTCGCACTCTTTGTGAAGCTCGTCAAGACGCTCCTTCGTGCAGAAACAGCGGTATGCAAATCCCTTTTCGATCAGCTCCTCGGCATATTTCATGTAGATCCCCGCGGCCATTCGCTCGCTCTGGACATAAGGTCCGAAATCGCCGCCGATATCCGGCCCCTCGTCGTGCGTAAGCCCAGTCTCGGCCAGCGTCCTGTAGATCAGGTCGACTGCGCCTTCGACCTTGCGCTCCTGGTCGGTGTCCTCTATGCGGAGCACGAATGTCCCGTTGTACTTCCTGGCGATCAGCCACGCATAGAGCGCGGTCCTGAGGTTTCCGACATGCATGTAGCCCGTCGGACTCGGCGCGAATCTTGTTCTGACTCTCTTTTCGTTCATATCAGTCTCCCTCAAAATAACTCAAAAAACAGTGCATCTTAATTCCCGGAACAAAAATGTAAAAAACTATTTGATTATTGTCGTTTCTGGTTGCAATCTGTCCGGTTTTGGTTACCTTCTCACGCTTATTAATTCTTTTTTTATGGAGTACAAAATGAAAAAAGTCCTTTTCGCGGTAGTTGCGTCGGCAGCGCTCGTATTTGCTGCCTGCGGCGATGTTTCGAACTGCCAGAGTTCCGGATTTACTAAAGAAAAACTCTCAAACGAATCCGCAAAGTACGGTTATGCGCTCGGGACCGACGTTGCCAAGAACCTGAGAGAGAGAGATTTTGATTTCGATCTTGATGCATTCATCGCAGGATTCTCGGCATCGTACAAGAGCGAAGCTCCTCTTTTGAACGAGGAGGAGGTCAACACCGCACTTCAGGAATTTCAGACAAAAATGATCGAAAAGATGCAGGCCGAACTTGCCAAGAAGGCTGCAGCCAACAAGGAAAAGGGCGATAAATTCCTCGCTGAAAACAAGACAAAAGAGGGTGTAAAAACCACCGAGTCCGGCCTTCAGTACATCGTCGTAAAGGAGGGCGAAGGCCCGAACCCGGGTCCTACGGATATCGTACAGGTCCCCTATGCAGGAACACACCTTGACGGCACCGAATTCGACAGCTCGTACAAGCGAGAAAAACCCATCGAATTCCCGCTCAACGGCGTGATCAAAGGTTGGACAGAGGGCGTTCAGCTCATGAACAAGGGCGCAAAGTTCAAACTCTTCATCCCCGGCGAACTTGCATACGGCGAGCGCGGCGCTGGTCCGATCGAACCGAACGAAACACTCATTTTCGAAGTCGAACTCATATCGTTCAAAAAGGCTCCTCAGGCAGAAGAACCGAAGAAATAATCTCTATTTAAGGACAAATTCCCGTTTCAGCATACTGTAGACTGCAGCGTCACGGAAGAGATCACCCTTTACAAGCTCGCTGTCGCGTTCTATCCCCTCGAACTTGAAACCGAGACGCTCCGGGATCCTGCGGCTCCGAAGATTTTCAGGCGCCACCTTGATCTGGATCCGGTTGATCCCGCGCTCTTCAAAGGCAAAACGCAGAAGCGCTGCCACCGAACGGGTCATTATCCCCTTTTTCTGGAACTCTTCGCGCAGCC
>JAEEGL015723164.1_pt1 | contig 18351 bp, 15 predicted proteins | sample 9134231 | NCBI WGS metagenome assembly JAEEGL01 (sample SAMN16246548, study PRJNA631951) | gut metagenome | biome: gut microbiome; feature: rumen; material: fiber-attached | host: Bos | place: Iran: Karaj | collected 2018-10 | reverse complement strand
GCACAAGAAATAGCGGAGCACTGCCACTCGCAATGAGCAATTCATAATTCATAATTCAAAATTCATAATTGGGCATCCGCCGGATGGTAACTGTGAATTGTGAATTATGAATTATGAATTTTTTTGTTTTTAGTTTTCAATCAAGTCCATTCCGCAGGCGTCGCATACACCGGGCTGGTCGGAGGAGCCGTCGCGGTTGGGGCAGACGTATTTTTTGGTGAGGTCAACAGCCTGAGTCGTGGCGGGCTTGTCGGCGCAGGGCTTCTCGGTGCAGTTGTCCTTGTTGGGACAGTTTTCCTTGTTGGTGCACTGGTCAGAGCATTTGTCGGAGCACTTTGCGTTGGTGGTGGTTGTCTGTTGGTCGGCGGGTGCGGTGCTGTTGTTAGCGTTGCCGCCGCAGGACGACATGATGGCTGCGATAGCCAAAACGCCGATTACGAGTAATGTTTTTTTCATTTTTTCGTGTTTTTAATGGTTATTACAAAATTCGGCGCAAAGTTACAAATAATTTCTGTCAATATGTGTTTGTATTTGTTAGTTTTAATTTTTAACTTTGCGAAATAAAAAATTGATACTCAAAATGCGACGTAATATACTGATATTGATATTGTTGACAACAATAGTACTGTCTGCCTGCCACCGCAACAAGTATTCCGGGATGCACATCGACTCGGAAGACGTGGAGGGCTATGTACAGTCTTATACCGTCATTGCCGACACATACAAGGATTTTTTGCTCTACATTGATACTCATAATGTGGTGGATACCAACGAGATAAAAGATTATCCTTCGTTGATGTACCTGCTTGGCAGGAACGGTTTTCCCGACGTTGAATATTTTATGTACGTGCATGGCAAGTTGCACCCCGTGGTTGACGCGATTGCCGAACATTCTGACGTGGAGCGTTATCCAGGGCTTGGCACTGCCGACATAGCCTTTTTGGAGACTATGGAGGCGGGCGAGAAGGAATACCGCAAGTATCTCAACGACAGTTCGTTGTCTGAGGACAAAAAGGCTTTTTACCGCAACTGCATTTCGCAGATAGAGACCACTAAGGTGGATCTATACAACAAACAGGAAAAAAACAAGGCGTGGCTTTCGCTTGTGCGCAACGAGATTGGCAGCGACTTGCAACTTTCCGACAACGACATCATGATGCTCACTATCCTCGAACGCGAGATTCCTAAACTCTAAACAAAATGAAACAATTTATATATGTGTGTATGGCGTTGCTGATTGTGGCTTGCGACAACAAAAATTTGCCAGACTTCATGAAGTCGTCAGGCGCGTTGGCAACCGACACCGTTAACATTGAAAAACCTTACAAAGACCTTATTATCAACAACAACTGTCATGTATCCCTTGTGAAGGACACTCGCGACTTCATCGTGGTAGAGTACGGCGAAAATTTGATAGAAAATATCCAAATTAAATTTGATGAGGCTTCGGCAACACTCTCTGTATCAGACGATAGCAAATTTGGAATTGTGCGCAACAACAGTTCTGTACCAAAAATAAAGTGTCATTTTTCACTTTTGTGTAACATTTTTGCCCATTCAAGCGTTATAGTATATAGTAACGACAGTGTGGACGTGCGGCAATATGTGTTCGACGGCTACATCGGCTGGCTTGATGTAATAAGCAATTCGCCGGATGTAAGGCTCGAAATTATCGACTGCTCAGGCACTTACAAGATTTCGGGCAAGGCAGATTGCCTTGATGTGGATGCGCGCTATACATCCATCGTGGACGCCGAAGGGCTGAGGACGAGGGTGGCGAAGGTGGAGAATCATTCCACTGGCGATGTGCGCGTTAATGCCACCGACACTGTATATGCCGAGATTCACCACACGGGCGATGTTTGTTATAAGGCCGGGGCAGTGCCGGTGCAGAAGGTCAGCAAGGGAAAGGGCAGTATGCGCGTAATAGATTGAATACCATGAGATTATTATTATTGACTACCATTTGGATTATCACCCTTTCGGCGGCTTTGGCACAGAAGGATGCCCGCGACAGTTATTGGACGGTAAATTATCTCCGGGGTCCGGTATATGACCACCGCAACTTGTCGGGAGTGCTTCAATTGGGCATCACGCAGGGCGTCGGGGTGGAGTACCTGATGCGCGTGGACGGCAGCGAGCCGTGGCATCATTATTACCGCCGCCCAAAACTCGGCGTTGCGGCTTATTACGAGGATTTCAACTATCCCGACGTGCTTGGCAAGGCGTTTTCGGGCGCGTTGGTGGCAGACTTCCACATCGTCCACAGGAGGCTCTTTGACTTTGACCTTAATATTCAGGCGGGTGCGGCGTATTTGACCAAAAAGTTTGATGCGCGTACCAACAACTTGAACCTCTACATCGGCGCGAAGGCGGCGGCGTTTTTCAGGTTTGGATTCGAACTTGTGGCGATGCCGGAGAGCCGCGTGTCGATGGTTGCAGGCGCAAATTTCGTACATTATTCCAACGGCTCTATGAGGCAGCCCAACCTTGGATTGAACCTCTGCCAACTCAATATCGGTGCGCGAATGCGTATCAATAAGGAGGTAGTCCCCATGAAGGAGTTGGACGCTTCCACGGTACAGAATGACAAAAGATGGCAATATCAGGCATTCTTGTCGTTTGGCTGCCGTGAGCAAGGCACGCCCCTCGGCGACAAATATTTGGTGGCTACCACGGTGTTCAAATGTTTGAAACCCATCACGAAAAAATTTGTGGCGGGAGTTGGCGTGGACATCATGCGCGACGGCAGCGAAGCAATAGACTGCGACGATGACGGATTCTTCCCTTTGATTTCGGGCGGCGTACACGGCTCGGCGGGGATGGAGTTTGGCAAGGTTTATGCAGCGTTGGAACTTGGCGGCTACGTGTTCAGCAAGGTGAAAGACACCTTCGAAATGTACGACCGCGTTACAGTAAACTATGCCTTTGGCAAGCGGCTTTTGGCACACGTCGGATTAAGGACTTATCTTATGAGGGCCTATTACATCGAATGGGGAATAGGCTGTAAGATAGGCAGTTAACAAAAACTTAAAAAAAAAGTTGATTTTTTTTTATGGAATTTTGGAAAAAAATCATCAATTTTGTAACAAGAAACAAAAAGTTAGGACTATTATAAACTCAATAGAATCATGAAAAAATTTAAAACACTGTTCGCAACATTAGGGATTGTATTGGCATGTAGTTTTGCAGCCAATGCTCAGACAGCGGAAGGCGAGACGGTTGCTTTGGCAGATGGAGCGGCGGTGGATGGCTCTTTCGCAATAGAGGCTACTAACGTGCAGAAAATCAATGTATGGCCGCAGGTATCGTCTATCAAGGTGATGGTTGACGTGGAGAATGCCGACACCGTGCAGATTTACAATGCGGTAGGTCGCCTTGTGAAGACGCAGAGGGTTTCCAAGGGTCAGGGCATCAACATTGAGACCCTCATACCTGGTCTTTATACGGTAAAAGTTGGCGACAAGGTTGGTAGTTTCACAAAGAAATAAACCGCTCAGGCTAAAAAAATTGGAGTATTATAAATTGATACGCCTACGGAGGTGGATATTAACTTCACCATCCGTGGGCGTGTTTTTTTGTGGATTATTCAATCACTTCAATCACTTCAATTACTTCAATCACTTCAATTACTTTCTTCCTTGCCCGCGATTCCGCACCCGTCATACACCGCCTGACAAATCTTCTGTCTGATTTTCAATGTATTGATATTCTTGTTGTTGGCATCGGGATATACGCGGTTGCAGGTGAAGACTACTACGATGTTGTTGTCGGGGTCTGCCCATGCGCACGTGCCGGTGAAGCCTGTGTGTCCGTATGTGTGGGGGCCAGAGGATACGGCGCAAAAATTGTTTGGAGCCATGTCAAAACCGAGGGCGCGTTTGGTGTTGGGCTGTTTGGCGGTGAACTTTTCGACAGTCTTCTTCTCAAAAAAACGCTTGCCACCATACTCGCCGCCGTTGAGCAACATTTGGAACAGCACACCTATATTATATGCCGTGGAAAACAATCCCGCATTGCCCGAAATGCCGCCGAGCAACGCCGCCGCAGGGTCGTGAACGTCGCCTTGAAGAAGTTTCTTGGTCCACGGCTGAGCCTCTGTGGGCGCGATTTGGTCGGCGGAGATGTTGTGAAGGAGCGGCGTGTGGCAAGTGCGCGTCATGCCGAGCGGCTGATAAAAATTGCGGGCGAGAAAACTGTCGGCGCGGCATTTTAACACCTCTTCCGCCGCCCATTGCAGCAAAATCATGTTGACGTCCGAGTATTGGTATTTTTTCCGCTTGACACTGAGGTGCAGGTAAAACTTCCGCAGCGAATCCACATATTGATTCCTCAACCAAAGGCTGTCGGCGACGCGAGTGGACGCGCTGTCCTTGTGATAGTCGGGGCGGTATAGTTCGTTGTAAGCGGCGGCGGCAAGTGTGTTTAGCGGCATGGTGTCGGTGTCGAGGCCGATAGACTTGCCGAGTCGCTTCCATCCGTTGGCATTGTTGCCAAAACGTATGATGGGCGTATAGGCGTAGATGCCGCTGCGGTGTTCGAGCAACGATTTGATTTTCACGTTCAAAACGGGTTTGGGGAGCGAGTCGTCGTAGTGGAGGTAATTGCCGAGCGTTTTCTCGGTGTCCATCATTTTCTTTTCGCAGAGGTGCATAGCGAGGAGCGTGGTGGCGGTTACCTTGGTGAGCGAGGCGAGATCGTAGAGGTCGGTGGTATTGACAGGACGGGTGAGGCTGTCGTATGTAAAATGTCCGTAAGCCTTGTCTATCAACACTTTGCCGTCCTTTGCCGCAAACACCTGACATCCTGGAAAACAAAAATTGTCTATCGCAAAAGATATTATCGAATCCAACGTGTCCCGGTAACAAGCATTAAATTCTGACTCGCGCAAAATAGTGTATTTCAGTTTGTTGGCTTTAATGGGACAGTCGCCGCCCACATCTATCGTGCCAAACACAGCGCGTGCCGCCATCTGTGCGGCGGTGACGTTGTTGCCGGTTTGTTGCAGGAGGCATTTGCCGTTGATGCGAGTGAGGTTGTTTGGGTTGTCGAAGTTGACAACGCACACCTTGTCGTCGTTGGCGGCGCGGCTGATGACGGCTATTGTGGCTGGGTTTTCGATGGGCGCGTTGAGGAGAATGACGCAACGGTGTGTCCTGTGCCGCGCATTTAGCACCGTGCCAACGGCGGCGATGGAGGTGTCGGCGTATTTGTAGAGATAACTGCCAAAAACCCCTGCCTGTGTGCTAAATCCAGCAAGCCGCAACCCGCCAATTTGGATAATTTCTATGTTGCCGCCAGATGGCAGTGGCAGCATTTTGTTGTCATTTTTGAGGCAGTTGACGGCTTTTAACGCGCATATTGTGGCAGCCTCGGTGGTGGGGATGTCGTTGCAACGGATGCGCGGAATATCTGATAATGAATATTTTAGGCGGATGATGTGCTTGGCCTTTTGGTCGATGACGGCAAGGAGTTCGGGATTGTCCTTCAAGGCTTTTTGGGCGCGGAGGAGGAACATTTCGGGCGTGGTATGCCCCGCGATTAGGGGATTGTCGGATTGTAGGGCGGTCTTGACGCTCGCAACTGGTGTCAACAAGAATGTGGCAATTCTTGCGGTGTCGTTGCAGCCGAGCAAAGAGATGAGGGCGGTGTGCGTTTTTGACGGTCGAAGTCCATATTGTTCTGCCATGAAACCCGCCGTGGCGTGAAATCCAATCGACCGCAAAGTATCTGTCAACGTGTTGGTTACAATCCTTGAAACGAGCGAATCGTATCGGCTTGCGGCGACGTTGTAAGGGTTCATGTAGTTGGGCGTTCCGGGGATTGGACGGTCAAAATTGAGGGCAATTAATCCCGGCACTTCGCCCCACTCGCCAAGCGCGTCGATTTGGTTTTTCATGGTGGCAACAGTTGATACCGGCAGCAACACGCCGCCCGGCACGGGACCAGATTTGAGGATGTAGGGTTGGGAGTTTTCGGGGGCATAAATATATAGTTGCATAATCCGCTCGTCGGCTGTCATCGCCGCAAACACAGAATCAGTCCATCTCTCGGCATCCATGCGCGGCATGGCAATCTCCGCCTTGTCGGTACTCGCGCAGCACTGCAACGTCCACGCCGCCAACAACAAAAACAATAAGAAGTTCTTTTTCATTTTTCAGTTTTTTTCAAGGAGTAGTGCATATTTCGTACCACAACGAATAAAACTGAAAAATGAATTTATTTAAAGATGTCGTACTCTTTGTTGTAAGCCGGCGATTGTATCGACAGAAGATTAAGCACCGAATGGAAAATGTAATGTTGCTCCAAAACTGCCGGAAGTTCGCCTTCTGGGGCGTTCTCCTCGCTCGACACGTTTTTGTATTCTCTGAAATTGTCTGAAACCCACACAAAAAATGGTATTTCGTACTGCACTTTTGGGGCGAGTTTCATCGGCATGCCGTGCATAAACATCTTGTTTTCGCCGAGCGACTCGCCGTGGTCCGAAATAAAAATCATGGCACTTTTCCACTCGGTCATTGAGCGCAAGGTGTTGATAAGCGAGTCCACCAGGAAATCTGTATATCTGATTGTGTTGTCGTAGGCATTAATCAGCAGGTCGAGATTTTTTTCGCCTTCTTCCACATTGTTGGCCACGGGCGCAAAGACCTCAAACTCTTTTGGGTACTTGTCGGAATACTTGGGCCCGTGGCTGGTGCTGGTATGAAGTATTATCAGCACCTTGTTGCTCTTGCTCGAATCTATGCGCTCGCGGATGCCATTGATGAGGATGCCGTCGTAGGCTTTGTCCGCGTCGGGATAAATATCGGCGAGGTCGTGGTCGGTGAGATATTCGTCGATGTGGATGGGCGGCTCGCCCCAGTTGGTTGTGCGCCACGATACGTCAACGCCTGTTCTGAAAGCATAGTTGGGCAGCACCTCGTAGAGGTCGTCGCTGTCTTGGGGTTCGAGGATTGCTTTTACGCCGGCGGTGGTGTAAGTGGCGCACGAATTTGCCTGATACACTTTCAGCCTGTCTTGTTTTGACAACAAGGGGTTGGTTTCGCGCTCGTAGCCGTATAGTTGGAAATTCGCCCTCCGTGCCGATTCGCCGATTACGAGTACCACCACAACCTTGTCGTCGTCGGTAATTTTACCGTCGGGAAGTTTTATCTCCACTTTCTGTTCGTCGTTGTGCCTGTTTACCACGCGGCAAATGTTCACCGTATAAGACCATGGCTGGAGCAACGCGCCTAACTCGGTGTCGTGCTGACTAATCCACAGCGTCTGGTGAATGTTGGCCAATAATGCTAAAAGTACTGCCGCCAACGAACATCCGCAGCAAATGCCCATTTTCTTCGCCGTGCCCACCACTACCGGGCGCAGTATGCAATACAGGGCTGGCAAAACGCCAAACACCAGTACAAAAAGCAGCAGCGACCAGTTGATGAATCCCGACGCTTCCGAATATCTGGTATTAAACACGTTCTCGATGGTGGTGGCGTCTATCATTACATTGTACGTGTAGATGAAATACACCGCCGTGGCATTGATAATCGATAAAATTGCAAGCAGCACACGTCCTACGATTCTCGTCAGATAGACAATCAGATACGTTACCGTGAAGTTGAGTGCCAGCATCAGCAAAACCAGCGACAGCAGCAGCAATATCTGTCCGCCTAACGACTCATTGTTGTTGTGCGCCACATAGTTGAAAAACGGAATGTTGTACAACAGCAACGTGGCTATGCTCACTACAAGCGAAAAACGCAAAAGCGAAATCGGCTTGCGCAAATAATCAATTATTTTGTTCATTTTGTGTCTTTTAGAATTATATTTTTCCCAAAGTAGAAAATCAGGCATGTAACCACAAATCCGATGAGGCTGCCCACGCATATATCCGCCAGGAAATGCTGCGAAAGATATACCCGCGAGTATGCGCCAAGGGCGGCGAGTGCAAAGAGCGCGAACATTGCCCAATACATCAGGATTTTTTTCCTGTTGTCGCACTGCGAAACCCTTTGCTGATACCAATACGCAAAAATCAGGGCAATGCATGTAAAGAATACGAAGAATGTGGAGGCGTGTCCCGACGGGAAAGAGTTGCTATGGTGCATGTTGACACCCTCTACCAATGGCAGTTTTTCAATGTCGTATGACCATAATGGACGATGGCTGGTGATATTGCTTTTAATTATCAGGGATAGTGAGCCGGCAACAATCTCGCTGATGGCGAAAAATATAGTGTATCTATATTTTTTCCAGCACAGAGGAAGCAATGCCAAAACATACAGCGGCCATTCCGCCAACGTGGAATAGTACTTATAAAAGGTGTCTTGGATTTCGGTGTGTCGCGAATTCAGCATCAAATGCAACTCCAATTTTGGATATGCACACATCAACACCAATTCAAGCACTAACATTAAAAAAAATGCTATGCCATACACCGAAAATATTTTGTTCATTTCGTGATTTGTCGTCATTATATCTTCGCGTCGTTTTTCTTGTTTATGTTTTTTGGGCACAAAGGTAATAAAAATGCTGCACTTTGCATTATTTTTGGCAAATTTTTACCTCCGAATTACACGAAATTATCCCACCTCCAAGTAACAACTATCCCCGTAACTCAGAAACCTGAACCCATTCTTGAGCGCATACTCATAAATCTCCTTCCACTTGTCGCCGACGGCTGCCGAAACGAGCAGCAGCAACGTGCTTTGCGGTTGGTGGAAGTTGGTGATGATATTGCCGACAATGCGGTAGCGATAGCCGGGGCAAATCATAATGCCTGTGGACGCTTTGAAGATGTCCAAGCCATTGTTTTTGAGATGATTGATGATGGCGCGGATGGCGTCGGCGGGGGCTGTGTCGGATGCGTTGTCAACATAACATTCCCATTGCGGAAGATGTTCGGCGGGTTCGTTGCGGAGGATTTTGCAGCCGAGCCAATACAACGATTCCAACGTGCGTACCGACGTGGTGCCAACAGCCGTGATGTGTCCGAGGTGAGCGAGAAGGTCTTCAAGAAACGACATCGTAACGCTAAAAAACTCCCGGTGCATCTCGTGTTCGCCGATGGTCTGCGTCTTGACGGGCTTAAAAGTGCCCGCGCCAACGTGCAGCGTCAGCCTTCCGACCTTGCAACGAAGCCTTTGCATCAGTTCTGGACTAAAATGCAGACCCGCCGTCGGTGCCGCCACAGAGCCTTTGTAAAGCGAATAGACTGTCTGATAATCAGTGTTGTCAGATTCCTGAGCCTTGCGGTTGAGGTAAGGCGGAATTGGGATGCTGCCGGCAGCGTCGATTACTTCCGAAAAAGATTTGCCGCCGTCCCACTTGAACTTTGCAATCACCTCGCCGCCACTTACTTCCATCTTTTCAACTTCGAGGTTGATGGTGGAGTCGCCGCAAGGTAGGGCGCGGCTGAGGTTAAAATTCTTCCAACGTTTGAGATTTCCGGCGAGACACTTCCATTGGCACTCCGATTTGGAGGCAAAATTGCTGTCGTAGTCGGCGGGAAGGTGCGGTTCGAGGCAAAAAATCTCTATCCGCGCTCCGTTTTCCGTAAAAAATTCGAGCCTTGCGGGGATTACTTTGGTGTCGTTTACCACCATCAAAGTATCGGGCGCGAGCATCTTCTCCACGTCCGAAAAAACGCCTTCGGAGATTTGCTTATCCTTGTATATCAACAGTTTGCACTTGTCCCTGTCCTTCAACGGGAACTTGGCTATCCTCTCGTCCGGGAGGTCGTAATTGAAGTCCGCTATTTCAATGTTTTTGGGTGATGACATATTTATTTTGTTTTTTTGCATAATAATGTGCTAAATTTGTGCAAAAATAACTAACTTTGACGCAATAAAAAAGTAAAAAGCAAAATGAATTTTAAGAAAGGCGACAAAGTGAAGTTCCTCAACGAGGACGACCACGGTACAGTTACCCGCGTAACGGGCGACGGAATGGTGTATGTGCTTAATAGTGATGACTTTGAGGTGCCGGTGTTGGCACGTGAACTGATATTGGATCCGGACGCAATGCCGGCACAAAAAAATCCGACGAAGCCCGCCCCCGAGCCTCAGCCGGAGTCTCGCGCCGAGGGTTCGCGTCGCATCGTGCTGCACAATTCCACCCCAAAAAAGCCAAAAAAGGACACGGTGGAACTTTTGGCGGCATTTGTCCCGGCGGACGGAAAGCCGGTGGACAAGTGCGACTTGGAGTTTTATCTCGTCAACGACAGCGAGTACAATATGTGTTACAACTATCTCCGCCCGATTGTTGGACGGCCGGGCTACCTCTCGGCGATGGGCGTTTTGGAGCCAGACACCAAGGAATACATCGAGACTTTCCGCCGCTCCGACATTGGCGAGGTTGGCGGCGTCAAACTCCAACTCCTCACCTACCGCGAGGGCGACACCACGCCGCGCAAACCGTTGGAGGCTGAGGTCAAGATGCACGCGCCAAAATTCTATCAGGAGAGTTATTATAAGGACAACGACTTTTTTGACGGCAAGGCCTACATCGTCAACGTCTTTGAAAACAAGGAGATGGACGAGGCTCTGCGCTCGCTCAAAGATGGCAAGGTACAGCACAAGGACGCTGACGACAAACAGTTGAAATCCCAGAAACCGCAGCGTCTCCCCGAAAAGGTAGTAGTGGACCTCCACCTTACCGAAATCATTGACGATGAGGCAGGTATGTCGCCCAAAGATATGCTCGACTATCAGATGAAGGTATTCCGCGAGAAGTTGGACGAGTGCATCGCCGACGCCCACGTCAAGAAGGTGGTCTTCATCCACGGCAAGGGCAACGGCAGTCTCAAACTCGAACTCCGCAAGTGCCTCGACCGCAATTACAAACGCTGTCAGTACCAGGACGCATCTTTCGAGGAGTACGGCGGCGGCGCGACATTGGTATATGTGAAATAGATTTTTTCGCTGTATAAATATGTGTTAATTAAATAGTTACAACAAAATGAAACTATTATCGAAACTAAAAAAATACCTCTTGCTTTCGGCTGTGGCTGCGATGGCTTGTGGGTGCGCCGGCACTGCCAACAACGGCGGCAACGCCTCCTCCGGCGACTCCACCAAGGCGCAGAGTCCCCAAGGCCTCGACCCGAGCCGCTCGGCATTGTTGAAGGTAAACAACCGCCTTTTCAACGTACCGTCGCCGATGCAACTCGCCACGATGCTCAAAGGTTTCGGGCAGCCTTACCACAAGGAAATCCTCAGCGACGTGGGCAAGCGCGGCGATTACACCACCACCTTCAAACAGGCTTTGAACGTGGGTGTTTACGGCGCGGATTTGGGCTACATCAACGCCTTCGACCAACTGCCCGACGCAACGGCGTATTTTGGCGCGGTGAGGACGCTGACCACCGAATTGGGCGTACTCAACACCTTCAACGAACAGACCATGCAGCGCATCGAGCGCAACAGCGGCGACAAGGATTCGCTTCTATACATTGCGTCGATGGTGTATCGCGAGTCTGACGCATACCTGATGAACAGCGAGCGCAACGAGGTGGGCGCGTTGATAATAGCCGGCGGATGGGTGGAGGGTCTTTACCTGTTGACCCACATCTGCACCGTGGACCAGATGACCGACAACCATTTTCAGATAATCGGCCAGCAAAAGCACCCCCTCAACAACCTCATCGAACTCCTGCGCCCGTATTACGGCTCGGTGGGCAGGGATTATGACTCGTTTCTCGAAAAACTTTCGGAGATTGCCAACATCTACGACGCAATCAACGTAAAATACACCTACAAGCCGGCAGAAACCGACGAGGAGGGCAAGATAACGGTCATCAACAGCGAGTCGCAAGTGATGATAGAGAAACAGCACGTAGTGGCAATCGCCGACAAGGTGGCGCGTCTCCGGGCCGACATCACACGTTAACCTTATAATATGGCAGAAGATGAAAAAAATACTATCCATATTTGCAATTTTGGTGGCATTGATGATGCCGCAGGGAGCCGACGCGCAGGCAGACACGTTGCTCAAATTTTGCGCCAGGCACATCCCCTCGTCGTACATCAGCGACGGGCAGGTGTATCAGACCCCAATCTCGGCAGACGAGACGGCGGAGTTTCATGTAACGTTCTATGGAGGAAGCACTTATAGGCTTGCGGCTTGCAGCGGCATAGAGGACGGCAACCTTGTTTTTACCGTATATGACTCCGAAAGAAACGAACTATTCTGCAACGCCGACCACAGGGACGCGCCGTACTGGGACTTCAAGTTTGGCTCCACCGTGGATTGCGTCATAGAGGCGCGGCTCGGCGAGAAGGCACCCAACAGCGGGTTCGCTATTTTATTAATAGGTTTCAAAAATTAACACCATACCACTACCCAAAGACCAAAGATGAGCGAGAGCATCCTTAAAGCATTGATGCAGTTGTTTGCAATAATTGCGGCTTCCAAAGAGGGCGACCAACAGGGCACGCATACCATTGTAGAAGGTTTCCTGAGCCACGAGTTGCGCCACGACCTTGTGGGCGGCTATATGAAGTTGTATATGTCTATGTACGAACAACTTAGGGCGCGTACCACCTCCGGCGGCAAGAAGATGAAGGTGTTGTCGTCGAGTAGCACCAAAGTACTCGTAATCTGCGACGCCATCAATAAGGAACTCGTTCAGCGTCAGAAGGTTTTCCTCCTTGTCCGCATGCTCGAATTTGTGAGGATGGGCAGCACCGACACCGACAATACCGAACAATTGAACTTTGTGCAGAACATCGCCCGCGCATTCAATGTTTCGGAAGACGAGTTTAACGGCGTGAGGGACTTCGTGCTACTCTCGTCGTCGATGCAAATACCTGAGAGCGAGCGACTTCTTGTAGTTGACAGCGACTACGGATTCCACAGCGACACCATCAAGCACATTTACAGCGAAAACCTCAGCGGACAGATTGTTTTTTATAAGGTGGCGTCGGTCAACATGTACCTGTTCACCTTCTTGAACGGTCAGGAAGTGTCTATGAACGGCACGATGCTCAATCCCGACCGCGTACACGTGATGTCGCTCGGCTCGTCGATAAGGGGACCGAGGTTCAAGCGTCCAATTTATTACAGCGACATCGTAAGTGCCTACAACATAGACACTACCAAGGGGCGCGTGGTCTTTGAGGTTGACAAGATAGAATACAAATTCCCCAACGGCGCGTATGGCCTGCACTCCATGAGTTTTATGGAGAAGAGCGGCAAACTCGTCGGCATCATGGGTTCGTCTGGCGCGGGCAAAACCACGCTCCTCAACGTCTTGAACGGCGTCTGCCCTCCGTCGTCCGGTCATGTGTGGATCAACGGCATAGACATCCACCACAACAACGGCGAACTCGACGGCTTGATTGGCTACGTCTCGCAGGACGACCTCTTGATTGAGGAACTCACTGTGTTCCAGAACCTCTATTACAGTGCCAAGCAATGTTTTGACAATTACACCCGCCCGCAACTCTACCGCAAAGTCCTGAAACTCTTGAAATCTCTCGGACTCTACGAAATCCGCAATATGCAGGTGGGCAACCCGCTTAACAAGCGTATTTCCGGCGGTCAGCGCAAGAGGCTCAACATCGCCATGGAACTTATCCGCGAACCTTCCATCCTCTTCCTGGACGAGCCTACGTCGGGCTTGTCGTCAAGGGATTCCGAAAACATCCTCGACCTCCTGCGCGAACTCACCAACAAGGGCAAACTCGTGTTCCTTGTAATCCATCAGCCGTCGAGCGAAATATTCAAGATGTTTGACTCTCTGATAATCCTCGACACCGGCGGATACCTTATATATAAAGGCGACCCGGTGGAGGCGATTACGTATTTCAAGTCGCGCATCAGGCAGGCAAACTGGAACGATTCTGAGTGTCAGACCTGCGGCAACGTGAACCCCGAACAGATTTTCAACATCGTGGAGGGACACGTCATCGACGAATATGGCAACGTTACTCAGCAACGCAAAGTGCAGCCCCAGGAGTGGAACGAGTATTACGAAAAGGTGTCGAGCATCGAAAAAAAGAAGTCGGGCTACGTCAAGCACCTGCCGAAAGTTGGTTTCAAGATACCCGACAGGCTTGGGCAGTTTATGATATTTATGAAGCGCGACGTCCTCGCCAAATTCAGCAATATGCAGTACGTCCTCATCAACTTGCTGGAGACGCCGCTCATTGCGTTGCTCCTCACATATATTATCAAATACCGCAACATCTCCCACGATTCGGGCGGCGAGTACGTGTTTCTCAACAACAGCAACCTGCCCGTGTATATCTTTATGGCAGTGATAATTGCAATTTTTGTGGGCTTAACGGTGAGTGCGCAGGAAATCATCAAAGACCGTGCTGTGCGCAAACGTGAACAATTTCTCAACCTCAGCAACGGCGCGTATATGTTGTCGAAGGTGGTGATATTGCTATTTATGTCTGCATATCAGGCGTTTACGTTTGTGGCGATAGGCAATTCGATATTGGAGATACACGGCATGTACTTCAAATATTGGCTTATGCTATTTGCCGTGTGGGTCAACGCCAACATCATGGGTCTCAACATCTCAGACGCTTTCAAGACCACCGTAACTATCTATATATTAATACCTTTCCTGATTATCCCTCAGATAATGCTGACGGGCGTGTTGGTAAGTTTCGACAAGTTGAACCCCACCATAACACGTCCGGGCGTGGTGCCTATGTACGGCGACATCTTTGTGGCGCGTTGGGCGTATGAAGGGCTGGCGGTGGAGCAGTTTGTTGACAACAACTACGAGCGTCCCATCTATCAGTACGAGAAGCAGATGCAGAGCGCGATTATGAAGCGTGATTTTTGGCTCAAACATTTGGAAAACAAGGTTTCCAACTACAACCGCTCCCTATCCGACTCCACAAGCCACTCTGTAATCGAGAACGACCTCCTCACCATCCGCAACGAGGTGATGCAGGAAATGGAGGACAATTATGATGTGCGTCCCGATTTTAATCCCGACAGCCTCACTTACGACCTCTGCACCCCGCAACTCATGGAGCGCGTGCAGGCGTATTTTGACGAACTGCGGAGTTTCTACATCCATCAGTTTAAGGACGCGAGCCGCGAGCGCGACAATTATATTTCGGAGCAACAACAAACTCCCGAACAGCGCAAGGCGTACCTCGACCTCAAACGCAACTACCATAACGAATCGCTCTCAGATTTCGTTACCAACAACCGCGAGACCGAGCGCATCATGGAGTACAACAACCGCATTTACCAAAAGGCGATTCCCATTTACCTCGACCCCCGCAACAAGTATCTTCGTGCGCATTTTTATGCCCCGCGCAAGCGCATAGCCAATTGGTACGTGGATACTTATTGGCTCAATTGGGCGGTAGTTTGGGGGCAGAGTTTGCTGTTGTACCTGTGCCTGTATTGCCGCGTCTTGAAGAAGGTCTTGAACCGTGTCGGCGAGTTCGTTGAGGAACGCAAACGCCGCCGCGAGAAGAAAGTCATCAGCCGTGGCACGGACGAGTCCAAGAGCGCAAGAAGAAGGAGGAAGGCATTCCAGGATTTGAAGATATGGAGGTAGAAGGCGAGTACACGATATTTTTGTTTAACAACGAATTAAACAAATGTATTTTTCGTTACGAATTAGGCATTTTTACACCACAACTTCAAATATCTCCTTGTCGCCGAATTGCATCGACTTGCTGCCCGAAACTTTGCTTTTGTTGAAATTGAAACTCAACATATAACCCTTGTTAATGTGGTAAAAATCAAGGTATTCGGTGAGTTGTTTTTCGCCGCGAGTGTTGTAGGCATCGCCGCGCCAAATTTTCATTTCGATGACGTATTGTATGCCGAGATAATCGATAATCATATCGGTACGCGAGAGATCGCGAGTTTGGGCTTCGATATAATAATTACCTGTGCCATTGATGATTGGCTTAACATAAAGCATAAAATAACGTCTGCCTTCGTCCTCGCAAAAACGGTCGCCCTTGTCGCCGTAAATGTCGTTGAAATGCTGCGCAAATTTTTCGAGAATCAAATCCATTTTCAGTTTGCCGTCCTCGATAAACTGACTGCGGTCGATCTGACCTTCTTTGTAAAGGCGGCTGTTAATTTGTTCTTCTACCATAAAAAGATTATACATCCAAGTTTCAAGTATTCGATTGAAAATCTGCACTTTACTGTTTACATTTTTGATGTAATTGAACATTGCAGCCACCTCAATATGCTTGTAGTAAGTGTTGAAACTTTGCTCATAACCATTGTAGAGAATATCTTTGAGCAATTCTTTCATCTTGGGAAAATCTTCCAATTTCTTGTCCAAATCGTCAAAGAAAGTGTTCTTTTCGTCAAGTAATATTTTTACAGCCTTCAAAAAACCATCTTTGTTCCAATCAAGTTTTTTGGTGTCAATTATTTGACACAATCTTGATACAAAAAATGGATAGCCCGAAGAATAATCCCAAACCATCTGCGCCATTTCAGAGACATTCATACCCGTTTGATGGTCGTTTTCGTATTCTTGAAGCATCTGCGCTATGCCGTCTTTGTGCAGCGACATATCATCGTCAAACGGCACGGCAATGTTCCACGGCGAATTGTATTGGTGGTCAGAGTCGGGACGTACTTTAAGTTTGAGGTTTTTGATGTCGTAAACACCGGCAAGAATTACGGATTTAAAAGTTGGCGATTCTTTTCGGCTAAGATATTTTTCGCGCAACATTCGCAATAGTTTTATAAACGATTCGTAGTTGCTTGCGCTATCCACTTCGTCGATTATCAAAACAACAGGCTTGTCAGATTGTTCGCAAATATCTATTATACAATCACTTAAAGAATCAAATTTAATTGACTCGTTTTGGGAATTATCAGCAACAATCTTTTGAATTACGTTTTTTACCGATTCGTTTAAAACTTTTATATTTCTGATTTTTTTGCACAAACTATTCAGAAAGTGGTATGCCAACGATTCCTCGCTTGAAAATTCGGTCTTTCCAAACTTTTCAAAACTTATCGAAAACACAACAAAATCCTTGCTCAACCGTTCCGCCAAATGGTAAAGTGTGGTTGTCTTTCCGTATTGGCGTCCACGGTTGATAGTGATGTATTTTCCTTTGGCAACATATTCTTCGATGTTGTCAAGGCGTTTGGTGATGTCAACCATATAATGTTCTTCGGGGTAGCAAGTGCCCGTTGTGTTAAATTCTCGCATAGTCGTAAAAGTTTTGGGCAAAGATAATTAAAATTTCGGAATAAGTTAAAAGTTCATTCAATTATTTGCATAATCAACGCCAACAAAAGAATAATCATCCAACGCTATCAACCTATCCCGATACAATTTTTCAAGATGCTTTGTCAAATGATAATCCGATAAAAACAGTTTTTTGACAACATCGGTATAAAAATCTGCCACCGGCAAAGACGTTGCGGCGTGGAGGAAGTTGGAATTTTTGGTGGCGGCAGCGGCGGCACGTTGCAATTCAGCGGCGTATAATGCATTGTGCGACAGCATATAACGCATCAAAATATAATGCGACAAGGCATCTGTGGCGGCAAAAACCACTGACTCCTTTCCGATATGAAACTCGCCCGTATGAACGCCCTCCGGCTTTATCTTGTCCAAATAATTTATCAAAAACGGCGCGGCGTTAAAATCCGTCAAAGCCGAAATGGAACACTCCAAAACATCTGTGGCGCAGTTGTAATGAAAAACCGCGCTGTCGCCGTAGGTGAGCCACTTATAAATATTGTCGGGAGATTTCCAAACTGCCGCCAAAGTTGCAAACGAACCCTCGTCGTAAAATTTTTGCAAGGTCAAGCCACCTTGTTGCTTGGCAACGGCTTCGTATTTGTCGTAAAAAGGCTGCCAAATGCCGTCAACCCAAGCATCCAAAGCCTCAGCCGAAGTCAAAGGCGTGGAAGGAAGGTTTTTCAACAGATATGCCGACCATTTTTCGGCAAAAAGTCCGCCGCCGCCCGCACCGTCCGACACAGCAAGGAAATCCTCTATTAACAATGCAGCATCCTCATTTACAGAGTTTTCGCCTATTTTGCCAAGTGTGAATATTTTTTTCATTGGTTTTGACTTATATTTGTGGGCGTTCCAATGTCCATAATCTTTATCAAAGTGGCTCCGTCGGTGTTGACAGCCATTGCCGAATGACGCTTGTCGGGACTGCCTGAGCGCATTTTGGCTATTTCAGAATTGTAGCGTAACGGCAACAGGCTCGACATTTCAAACAACGTTTCGGCGTAGGCGTTGCCATTGAGTTCGCTCTTTTCGGTGGGGAACGAAAGACTGATGCCTTGGTCTGCCGAAATATGAATATTAAACAAAATCACGTTGCCATCGTTGGTAAACATCGACTTTAACTCGTTGGCTTGTTGAAGGATAGATTCTTTGGT
>JAEEGL015390851.1_pt1 | contig 18351 bp, 13 predicted proteins | sample 9134231 | NCBI WGS metagenome assembly JAEEGL01 (sample SAMN16246548, study PRJNA631951) | gut metagenome | biome: gut microbiome; feature: rumen; material: fiber-attached | host: Bos | place: Iran: Karaj | collected 2018-10 | reverse complement strand
GCAGCGATACCTTGGTTGTAGTGAGCGTGGTTGCCACCTTCGCCGTTACCACCAGTGATGTTCATTTCTTCAGCGGTGTTGTAGTCTTCGACTTCACCGGTTTCGTTGTCCAGAGGAACCATGTAGCCAATGTATTCAGGCCACGGTTCGTGGGTGGCATCGCTCCACCACCACATACCAGCGTAGATGTCTTGATCGAGGTAAGCGGTATCCATGATGAAAGGCTCGCCAGGGGTAAGGTTGCCAGGGATGGCGCTGACGGCAGCACCTTCAGCATTGTACGGGAGGTCGCTGCTCCAGTAAGCAACACCACCAATGCCAGGATAGTAGGTTCCTGAACCGGCATCGCCAGTGGAACCGTTCCATTCGTAAGCGAGTTTCAGGTTGTCACCGTCCCACAAAGCGGAGGTCCAACGAGGATAGAAGAACCAGTCAGAGGTATCAACACCCATGATGTTCGGGTGTGAATAGAACACCTTGCGGTTCCAGGTCTCGCCGTTGTCGTCGCTGTAGATGGCCATGCCATCGGACCATGCGTTGTTGACGATAAGTGTCAGACGGTTGTTTTCGGTGGTTTCCAACCAGTAAGCGCAGTTGGAATTCCAGGCAACGCCATATTCAGCGGTCAGGAAAGGAAGAACAACGTTCTGCTTGTCCCAGGTTTGGCCACCGTCCATGGAACGGAAGTAGATCAAAGGATCGGTAACAGACTCGCCAAGGATGTGGTTGCTGGTGGAAGAAGCGGTAGCAATGACATGGATGATGTCACGGTTGGCACCCGTGGTCATGACGTTTGGCCAGCAGGGCTCATAGGTGTTGTCGAGAACGCTGGTGACAGCCATGGAACCACCTTCGATAGCGTCTCTGTCATCGGTGACATACACACGGCAATCAGTGGCAGTGTGAGCTGCGACAACGAGACCGTTGGCGCCATATTGAGCGATGGAACCGAAACCGGTCTTCTCATTTTCGACACGGCCTTCAACCCATTCCCAATCGTTGGTGTTGGAATTGTAGGTGACAATGCCTGTACCACGAGTGGTATAGCTTGCGTCGGCTGCGGTAGTGAATGCGAAATCAACTTTGCCGTTGTCCCAGACATGGGTCCAGGTACGAGCGCCGTCGTTGGATTGCCAGTCATAGAAAGTCTGCTGAAGTTCAGTGCCTTCGACTCTGGTCATCATGGGTTCGGCTTGCACGTTCTGCATCGCTGGAGCGGCGTCATTGCGTGAAACCATTCTCATCTTCTCAGCTTTCGGCTTCAAATTGTCTTTCGAAACTTTCATTACTTGGGAATAGCCAACGCTGGCCACAGCCAAGATCATCAGTAGGGTAAACAGTTTTTTCATTTTTTGATGATTTTAAATTAATAATAGTGTTAGTTGTGAATTGTCATGTTCTTTCTTTAGAGCCTACAAATATACACATAATATTTTTCATCGCAAGTGGATTTTGGAAAAAAAATCTTTGTACTTTTGAAGATATTTTGCAAAACCATCTTAAATACCATGAAGAAACTATTCCTACCATTGCTCTGCGTGTTCTGGTTGACGGCTTGCCAACAGGATACCGTCACCATTACCGTTTCTGATCCAGCCGCTTGTGTCGATCCTTTCATCGGTACCGGCGGACACGGACACACCTTCCCAGGAGCCACCGTGCCCTTCGGCATGATGCAATTCAGCCCCGATACCCGTATGAATGATTGGGATGGATGCTCTGGCTATCACACCTCCGACGACACCATCCTCGGCTTCAGCACCACCCACCTCAGCGGAACGGGCTGCAGCGACTACGGCGACTTCCGTTTCCTGCCTACCGTGGGCGAGGGCGACTGCGCCTCCTTCAAGCATGAGAACGAGTCGGCCAGCGCAGGATGCTATTCGGTGCTGCTCGACAATTACAATATCAAGGTGGAATTGACTACCGGCGATCGTGTGGGTATCATGCGCTGCTCCTTTCCCACAAGCGACCAGTCACACCTCATCCTGAATATGATTCAAGGAGTCAACGACGAGTTCGTCTACGAGTCCTTCCTCCATACGGAATCCGACTATGCCCTCTCGGGCTTCCGCCGTACCCGCGACTGGGCTCAGGACCAATACCTCTATTTCTATGCGGAATTCAACAAGCCCTTCAAGTCCTATGCGTTCTATGACCACGGCAAGCTGGTCAACGACACCCTCGTCAACAGCGACCAATTGAAGGCCCGTCTCGACTTCGATACCCAAGAGGGAGATCCTGTCGTGATGCGCATCGCGATCTCAACGGTTGACGTGGAAGGCGCCAAGAACAACCTGAAGGCGGAACTGGCCGAAGGTGACTTCGACTTTGACGCCTTGGCCTTGCAGGCGCACGACAAGTGGAACAAGGAACTGTGCCGTATCGCAGTCCAGGGTGACGACCGCTCCGACATGACGGTGTTCTACACCAACCTCTATCATGCCATGGTTGCTCCCAACCTGATCTCCGACGCTGATGGCCGCTACCGTGCCCACGACCTCCAGATCCACCAGTCGGATCGCCCGAAATATACGGTGTTCTCCCTGTGGGATACCTTCCGTAGCCTGCATCCGCTGTTCAGCATCATCCAAAGGGAACGCTCCGCCGATTTCATCAACACCTTCCTCGATAACTATGACACGGATCCGGAACACATGCTCCCGATCTGGGAACTGGCGGCAAATGAGACGCATTGCATGATCGGCAACCACGCTATCCCCGTTATCGCTGACGCCTACATCGCTGGCATCCGTAATTTCGATACGAACAAAGCTCTCGACGCTATGGCCTCCTCCTCACGCCAGGACCGCCGTGGCATGGGCGCTTACATCAAATATGGTTTCATCCCCGTGGATGTGGAAGGTGAGGCGACTTCCAAGACCTTGGAGTATGCCTACGACGACTGGTGCGTCGCCCGTATGGCGGAGGATATGGGACGCGCCGACATCGCCGACGAGTTCTACAAGAGAGCCCAGAATTACAAGAACCTCTACAACCCCGAGAACCAGTTCTTCCAAGGTCGCCGTAACGGGGGCTTCCTCACGCCTTTCGACCCGACCCAGGTGAACTTCACCCTTACCGAAGCGAACACTTGGCAGTACAACTTCTTTGTGCCTCAGGACATCAACAGCCATATCGACTTGATGGGGGGTAGGGAAGCCTATGCCGCGAAACTGGACGGCCTCTTCACTGCCTCGAGCCAACTCTCCGGAAGGGAACAACCCGACATCACCGGCCTCATCGGACAATATGCCCACGGCAACGAGCCGAGCCACAACACCATATATATGTATAACTTTGTCGGACAACCGACCAAGACGCAGCATTACGTGAAACAGGTCATGGACGAGTTCTATACCGATGAGCGTGACGGCCTCTGCGGCAATGAGGACTGCGGCCAGATGTCCGCCTGGGGCGTGTTCTCCGCCTTGGGATTCTATCCGGCGACGCCAGCCTCGGGTTATTACGTGCTGGGCATCCCTCGTTTCCAACAGGCCACCCTCAACCTGGAAAACGGCAAGACCTTCAGCATCACCGCCAAGAACCTCACCCCTCAGAACTGCTATGTGAAGTCGGTGAAACTCAACGGGAAAGCGCTGGATCGTAGTTACATCACCGTCGATGAGCTTATGGCTGGCGGCGAGTTGGTGTTCACGATGACCTCGGATATGGATTCCCCATGGGCCACCCAGCCGGAGAACTGCCCGGTCTTGCGTATCCCTACCGATAGCATCCTGGTGGTCCCGGCCATCAACGCTGAGTCGAACACCTTCTTCGACAGCTTGGTGGTGACCATGTCGCATCCTCTCTCAGGTACCGCCATCTACTACACTATGGACGGCTCTGAACCTAACGAGAACAGCCTGCGCTATGAGAACCCCATCGTCTTGAAGGAGACCACCTCCTTGCGTGCCGTTGCCTTGCAGGATGGCCGCTGGAGCCAGGTCATCGACGCCCGTTTCCATGCCATTGACGCCAAAGTGGCTGTGACGCTGGCCAATCCATATTCCCCACAGTATGAGGCGGGTGGCATGAAAGCCCTCATTGACCATCAGCGGGGCACGGATAACTTCCGCACCGGCACTTGGCAAGGCTACCACGGCGTCGACCTGATCGCCACCGTCGACTTGGGTGAGCGTCAGTGGATCTCCCGTCTCGCCGGAAGCTTCCTCCAAGAGGCCTACTCCTGGATCTTCATGCCCAAAGAGGTGGAGTTCTTCGTCTCTGACGACGGCAAGCGTTTCAGGAGTGTCGGCAAAGTGACCAACCAAATCCCCGTCGACGATGAGGGATCCATGACTCAGGAACTCGGCGTGCGTCCCCGTTGCGAGGCGCGCTATGTCAGAATGGCAGCCAAGAACATCGGGAAATGCCCCGAAGGTCACGTTGGCTATGGCGAGCCGGCCTGGATCTTCTGCGATGAGTTTGTCATCGAGTGAAATACCTAATCTAGCATCATCAAATCATCTATAATCCTAAAGAATCATGAAAGAATCCATCGTAATCCTGGCGGGTGGCGGTCCCGCACCCGGCATCAACACAGTGATTAGCACCGTAGCCAAGACCTTCCTGAAGGCGGGCTATCGTGTCCTGGGCCTCAACGAAGGCTACAAGAACCTGTTCAAGGAGAATCCAGCCGTAGATGAAATCGACTTCATCTATGCGGATGAGATCCAGAAACAAGGCGGATCCGCCCTGAAGATGAGCCGTTACAAACCGAAGGACGAGGAGTTCAACACCCATTTCTTCGTCAAGAACAATGTCAAGCTGCTGGTCACCATCGGCGGCGACGACACGGCTTCCACCGCCAACCGTATCTCCAAATACTTGCGCGAGAACAACGTGCCGATCCAGAACATACACGTGCCGAAGACCATCGACAACGACCTCCCGCTGCCGGACGGAAACCCCACCTTTGGCTACTATTCCGCCAAGGACGCCGCCGTGCATCTGGTGCAGACCGTCTATGAGGATGCGCGTACCAGCGGCAACTGGTTCGTGCTCTCCGCCATGGGCCGTGAGGCGGGCCACCTCGCCTTCGGCATGACCTCGGCCTGCCATTGCCCGATGGTCGTCATCCCCGAGATGTTCAACAAGACGGAGGTCACCTTCGACGCGATCATCAACTTGATGGTCAGCTCGATCGTGAAACGTAAGCTGTTGGGTGTCGGCTATGGCGTCATCATCATCAGCGAGGGCGTGTTCCACTTCATGACGGACGCCGAGATTGAGAAGTCCGGCGTGGCCTTCACCTATGACGAGCATGGCCATCCTGAACTGGGCAACGTGAGCAAGGCACATATCTTCAACCTGTTGCTGCAGCAGCGTCTGCATCTCCTGGGCCTCACGGTGAAGAGCCGTCCGGTGGAGATCGGCTATGGCATCCGCTGCGTCGAGCCTAACGGTTACGACCTCACCTATTGCTCCTTGCTGGGCTATGGCGTGAAGAAACTGTTCGACAAGGGAGTCACGGGCGCGATGGTCACCACCAACCCTAAAGGTGAGATCATCCCGTTGTTCCTGAAGGATGTGGAAGATGAGAATGGCAAGATCAAACCGCGTCTGGTCAACCTTAACGGTCCCAAGGCTGAGCTGATCTTCAACGAAGGCTTGCAATACCTTACTCCCGAGGATTACGAGGAGGCAAAGGTCTATCTCCCGAATCCTGAGATGTACGACTTCAAGAAGATCTTACATTGGTAATCACTTGTTGGCGATCAGTTTCGCCACCATGTTGTTGAGCTCCTTGGCAGCGTCGATGAGGATGCTTTCGTCCGTCGGGAAGGGAACTGCTTGTTGATTCAGCCGTTCCAAGGTCTGTGCGGAACAGGCCTCTCTGGGTCCTTCGATGGTCGTATGGCTATGGGCGAATTTCGAGTTCGCCTCCAACGGGATGCTGACGAGGAACTCTCCACTTCTTGGGTCATAGACCTTGAGCGTCGCCTTGATGGTGCCGGTCTTGCTGAGGTTATGGTCGGTCACCGTCACCGTCTGGTTGCCGTTGGACTCCTTGAATGACACCGACTCGTCGCGATCTGAGGAGGTCTCGCAGCGTTTGATGACGATGTCCATGATGGCGCCGTATCTCACACGAGGTCTCTTTCTGTAATGGATCCTCACTGGGAACGATGCGGTTTCGTTGGCGTCGAAGCTCATCACGGCTTGCTCCACACCCATGGGGAGATAGATGCCTCTTTTAGGCGTGCAACCCGCAAGGACATCGCCGGATTGGCGCAGGATGGAGACGAGCTTGAATTCGTTCAGCCTTGAATTGGAGGGATTGACCCGTTCCAACTCGTGGATCAAGCGGTCGGTGCTTCCCGAATCTTGTCCATTGGCTTGCAGCGACTGGTTGATCTTGGCTTCCAGATAGGCTTCGGCCTTGTTTTGTGCTCCGCTTAGTTCTTCATCCAAATCAAGTTTTGTAAAATTGATGCCTTTCTTGATCTCATTGGGCAGGCAATCCAGGGCCTCGTTGCGTCCTTTCATGCTACGATAGCGTTCGTAGATCTCCGGCCAGATGTCGGGTTGTCCAGTGGCTTTCAGGGCGAGGATCCGCTCATGATCAGCCTGGTTGGCATGATGATAGGCATTGGCGGCAAGATTGACGGACTCGGCGGTAATGCGTCCCGAACACAGTTTCGGTGCCGTCTTCATGATCACTTGGTCATATTCCTTGGCTTCGTATAGTTTCTGTGTGGTGTTGCATGCGACGAGTAGGGCACAGCAGGAAAACACGAGTGGTAAAAGGTGCTTTTTCATGGTAAAATAGTTTGACACAAAAAGCCCTATACTACAAATATCACACCAAATTCTTTCTTATCTTTGCGGCATGGAAACGATACAATCACTTAAGGAAAGGTTCACCGCCTTCATGGATTCGGTGAATATGGACTACACTCCCAAGGAGTTGTATGCCCCGATCATCTACACGCTTTACCAAAAAGGGAAGCGTCTTCGTCCGATGTTATGCCTTTTGGCTTGCGACCTCTTTGATGGCAACATCGAAGATGCCTTGTATCCGGCATTGGCGTTGGAGACTTTTCATAACTCCACGTTGATTCATGACGATATCATGGACCAAGCCTCCATCCGTCGCGGCATGCCGACGGTGTATAAGAAATGGAACACGAATGCCGCGATCCTTTCCGGTGATGCCATGTTGCCTCTTGCCTTTGCTTTCGTGATGCGCACGCCTAATGCCATTGGTGCGGTGAAGCTATTGAACCAAGTCCATCGTGAGGTGTGTGAGGGTCAGCAATACGACATGAATTTCGAGACTCGTGAGGATGTCACCATCGCCGAATATTTGGAGATGATCCGGCTGAAGACGGCGGTGTTGCTGGCGACGAGCATTCGGATGGGCGCCCTTGTTGCGGGAGCCTCGGAAGAGGACCAGAAGCGACTCTATGATTTCGGCATCGCCATCGGCATGGCCTTCCAGTTGCAGGATGATGTCCTGGACTGTTATGCTGACGAGGCGGTTTTCGGTAAGAAGACGGGCGGCGATATCGTTGAGAACAAGAAGACCTTAATGGTCCTGAAGTCCATGGAACTCGCTTCTTCGGAGGATCGTGAAGCCTTGCGTTCGCTGTTTTCTCCGTCCTTGTCCATGGATCCAGACGTCAAGATCCGTTCTGTCAAGGCAATCTATGACCGACTTCATGTCAAGGAGGCCGTCGAGCAGACTATCACTCAGTATTTCCGGGAGGCCGACGCTTGCCTGGATGCCGTTGACGTGGCGGAGGATCGTAAGGGGATTCTTCGAGAATATGCGCTGCGGTTGTTGGGAAGAGACAAATAAAAAAAAGCGAGCCGTATTTTTGCGGCTCGCTTTTTAGTTTTTGAGGTTCTAGATCTTACTTGATGTCTTGGGTCTTGATTTCGGCCTTCTTGTCATCGCTTTTGATCTTGCCGTCAATCTTGCTAACATCGGTCTTCAGTTCTCCTTGTTGAGAATTAGCGGTGGTAAAGGGGGTGGCAGTCTTCGTTGCCTTCACGACTTTGGTGTCCTTGGCATTTGCTCCCACTTTTTCAGCGTTCATCTTAGCTTCTGCCTCAGCTTTTTCCTTGATGGCTTCGTCGCTTAATTCTTCTTTCTTAACCTCTTCTGTGACTACCGGGACACCTGTCGTTGTTCCTTCCTTGATGACCTTGTGGTCAGAATTTTGGAGGATCTTGTGGTTAGCGTCCGCAGCAACCTTTGTTGCTTCGTCTTCCGTGACGATCTTGTGGTCAACCTTGCCGGTCACTTTGCCAGTGGTCTTGCCTTTAGTGGCGGTTGAGAGATTGATCTTGCCAACTTCTTTGGAGCTAGCTGCTTGTGGTTTGGCATCACTGATGGAGGTCTTCAGATCCTTCTTTTCTTCCATCTTGATGGCTTTGTGTTCCATTTCCACTCCGGTTTGTGCGTTGCCTTTGGCAACCTTGGTGCCATCGGAAATAGAAGTTTGGAATTTGCTCTTGTTGCTTGCTTTGTCATCTGTCTTAGCGGTTTCGGCCTTGCGAAGGTCCTTTTCTGTGTTTTTCTGGACGCTCACCGTGGTCTTGTCAGGATTGGTGGCTTTTCCGAGGTCGTCTTGTGCGGTGGCATTCTGAATGGAAATGACATTGATGGCGAAAAATGCCATAACACCGAGTACTAATGCTTTTTTCATGGTTTTGTGTTTTTAAGTTATTGTTTGATGAAATTGTTTACGACAGCACAAAATAACAACATCCGTACCAAAAAAACAAATTTTTTAAAAAAAATCATTTTGATTTCAAAAAAAAGCAGCTATCACCATAACTTAGGAAGCGGAAATCATGCTCTAAAGCATACTGATAGGCATCTTTCCAACGGTCACCAATTAATGCGGATACTAATAATAATAAGGTGCTTTTAGGTTGGTGGAAGTTGGTGATAAGCCCGGTGATGACTTTCATGGTGTATCCCGGGGCGATCATCAAAGCGGTGGAGGCCTCCAACCGAGTCAACTGGTGAAGGTCGAGGTAGCGGAGAAGAAGAAGTAAGGCGTTGTCGGTGGAAAGTGTCGGATGCTCTTGGTACGGGTACCACTGGTCCACATGCAATTCGCGGAGTTCCAATCCTTGTTCTTCCAGCATCATGCCAATCCAATAAAGGCTCTCGAGGGTGCGTGTGCTGGTGGTTCCCACAGGAATGATGTCCCGTCCATCGGCATCAATGAGGTGTTGGATCAGGCTGCGGTTCACGATGATGGTCTCGGAATGCATCGCGTGTTCTCCGATGGTTTGTGTGGCCACGGGTCGGAAGGTGCCGGCGCCGACATGGAGGGTGACCTCATCAAGGTCGAAGCCTTTTTCCTTTAGTTTTTCCAACAGCGGCTTGGTGAAGTGCAATCCTGCTGTGGGTGCCGCAACGGAACCATCATAACGGGCAAAGACGGTCTGATAACGGTCTCGGTCCTCTGGCTCGGCTTCCCGGTGTAGATAAGGTGGCAAGGGAATCTCTCCCGCGGCTTCCAGGACAGCGGCAAAGGTAATCTCGGCTGGAGACCAGGAGAACTCAATCTCGGAATATTGGTCGTTCTTTTCGATGCGTTGGGCGACCAACGTGACGTCCTTGCCTCCTACACTCAGTTGCTGATGCAGGGTTCCCTCACGCCAACGCTTGGAATTGCCCACCAGACATTTCCATCTGACCGGCGATACGGAACTGAAGGCGATCTGATAATCATCATCCGGCTCCAGGCAGAAGATCTCGATGGGAGCGCCGGTGTCTTTCAGGAAACGCAGTCTGGCACGGATGACTTTGGTCTCGTTGAAGATCAACAAGGCTTTTTTCGGCAGGTATTCACCTATGTGCTTGAATTGGGACTCCTCAAGATGATCTCCCCTTAAAATCAACAGCTTGGATGCATCACGCTCCGCCAAAGGGTATTTCGCGATGCGTTCCTCGGGCAGGGGATAATCATACGCCTCAATGCTTAACTCTCGAATATCACTCATCATTAATTTTTTGCAAAAGTAAGATTTAGTTTTTCTATATTTGCATTATTAATCAATGAAAGTGAATCATGAAATACTTTTTTACGCTGATTTGTTTGGTATTATCCCTCTGCTCATGGGCACAAACCATAGAGGTCCAGGGCCATCAGTCAGGTCTGTGGGATGCCGATACGGTTCTAGTGAAGGGACAGGTGAAGGTCAGGGACTCTTTGTCGATCGCCCCGGGTACCGTGGTGTTGTTTGACGACTTCGTCGGCATTGACATTGTTGGCGGCGCCTCGTTCATCGCTCAGGGCACGGCCGATGAGCCCATCCTTTTCACGGTGGCCGACACGACGGGGTTCTCCATCTACAATAGCGGAAAGGGTGGCTGGAACGGTCTCTTCGTGGACAAAGCAGGAAAGGTGAGGCTGGATTATTGTAAGCTTCAATTTGGCAAGGCTGCGGATACCCTCGACCAACATGGCGGAGCGATGAACATCCTTCAGACAAGTGACGTGGAGATTACCCATAGCACCTTCTTCTGCAACTTCTCCCGTGAGCATGGTGGAGCGATCAACGCAGAGGGGTCGAGCATCCGCTTCTCCAATTGTGCCATTAATGATAATAAGGTATATACCAGCGATCCGTTGTATTACATGTATGGCGGCGGTGCGCGTTTCCTGAAGTGCGACATTGTCATGACGGACATGGAGTTCCTGAATAACTATGGGCCTTCTTGCATCGGCGGTGCCATGAGCCTTGACAGTTGCTCGATCCTGCTTGACCGTGCGGTCTTCGCTCATAACATAGGCATCAATGGCGGCGGGTTTTATATGATGCGTTGCAACGATAAGGCATGCCGCGTGTCCAACTTGTTGATACACGATAACTTCTCGGGGCATTTCGGCGGTGGAATGGCATTTGCCGATGCCTCGCCTGAGGTCTATAATGTCACGGTAACGAGGAATTTCTCCGAAGGAGTCAATTGCAATGGCGTCTTCTATTACCAGTACAGTTCGCCGGTGTTGGTCAACTGCATCGTCAGCGGCAACTACCCCGAGCATCCTCAAGGCGACACGATCCAGCAATGGATCTGGACCTTCGATGACTACGCGCCTGAGTTCCATAACTGCCTGTTTGAGGATGGTCTCAAACAGTTCACGGGAGCGGATTACATCCATGTTGCGGAGGATATCATGGACCTTGATCCGGGTTTCGTTGACCCTGAGCATGAGGACTTCCACTTGAGCGAGGACAGCCCTTGCCGCGATGCCGGCAGCCTTCAGACTCCCGACTACATCCTTGCATCGCTTGACTTGGATCATATGCCGCGCGTGTCCAACCAGCGTGTCGATCTGGGCCCTTACGAATACTCGGGCGCTAACGTCGGAGAGACTGCCCTCGAGGCTTCCTCCGTAGAACTCCTAGGCAATCCCCTGAATGCGCAGAGCCAACTTCGCCTTGACCTCCACGAAGCGGGTGAGGTGGTGGTGCGCTTCATCTCCCTCTTGGGACAATCAACGGCCATGCGTTCCTTCGGCAGACGGGAAGCGGGGACTTCCATGCTTGATTTGGGCGACATGGTTGCCCGTCTCGATCACGGCGTGTATCTTCTCGAGGTTCGAGTCAATGAAAAGAATTATCTCTTGAAATCCCTAAAATAACGCTATATGAAACTCAAACAACACATTCCGAATGCCATCACCTGCTTAAACTTGTTTTGCGGGTGCCTCTCAATCATGTTCCTGATGGTGAATATGCCCGTCAAGGCTGCCATCATGATCTTTGTGGCTGGGCTTTTCGACTTGCTTGATGGTCTCGCCGCCCGTCTCTTGGACGCCCATTCTCCCATTGGTAGGCAACTGGACTCACTGGCGGATGTCGTCTCTTTTGGCGTGGCTCCCGGATTCATCATGTTCTACTTCATGGAGAGATCCCTTGTGAATCCGTACAGTTTTCTATGGGGCATCCCCGTCTCGTTGGCTTACCTGGCTTTCTTGTTGCCTATGTTTTCCGCGATCCGCTTGGCGAGATTCAATGTTGACGACACGCAGACGACAGATTTCCGCGGCCTTCCTGCGCCGGCCATGGCGCTCTTTGTCGCTTCTCTGCCCTTGGCGTTAATCGGCAAGATAAACCAGCTCCATTTCGGTTCTTATAGTTATTGGGCTATCCTGGGCATCACCCTTATTTTCGCTTTCATGATGGTGAGTAGTCGGTTGCGCTTCTTCTCCTTCAAGATGAAGTCGCTGTCATGGAAAGGCCATCAGTTGCAGTGGATCTTCTTGATTCTGGCTGTCGTGGGCTTTGCCATCTTCCGTTTTCCGGCATTGCCTTTCATCATGCTGTTGTATATCCTGATGTCAATATTGTTCTATCGCCCGAAGGCTGAACCTCAACCTTAGAACTCTTTTTTCTGGAAGATGAAGTTCTGTCCGAGATAGACTTCCCGCACATGGGGGTCTTCCGCCAGTTGTTCTGGTGGCCCTGAAGTCAGCACCTTGCCTTCGAAAAGGAGGTAATCGTGGTCGGTGATGGAAAGGGTCTCATGGACGTTATGGTCGGTGATGAGGACGCCGATGTTCTTCTTTTTTAATTTGAAGATAATGCGCTGGATGTCTTCCACGGCAATGGGGTCGACGCCGGCGAAAGGCTCGTCGAGTAGGATGAAGTTGGGGTCGACGGCCAAGGCGCGGGCGATCTCCGTCCTTCTTCTCTCACCTCCGGAGAGCTGCACTCCTTTGTTTTTGCGTACATGCTGGAGCCCGAATTCATCAAGGAGCGACTCCAACTTTTGCAGACGTTCGGTGCGGGTCATGTCCTTCTTGAACTGCATCACGGAGTAGATGTTGTCTTCCACGGTCATCTGGCGGAACACGGAGGCTTCCTGGGCCAAATATCCGATGCCCATCTGCGCTCTTTTGTACATCGGTTCTCCCGTGAGTTCCCTGTCGTCGAGGTACACCTTGCCCGAGAAAGGCTTGATGAGGCCGACGATCATGTAGAAAGTGGTGGTCTTGCCGGCGCCGTTCGGTCCGAGCAGTCCCACGATCTCGCCTTGGTGCAGTTCGACGCTGACGTCGTCGACGACCGTGCGTTGTTTGTATTTCTTGATCAGATGTTGGGTCCAGAGTTTCATAGCACGCCCTCCTTCAAGATGTCATGCAGGTGGATCACGCCCACATAGTGGCCGTGGCTGAGCACGGGCAACTGGGTGATGCTGTTGTGGCGCATCTTGTGCAAGGCGTCGGCGACCAGGTCGTTCTCGTCGATGGTCTTCGGCTCGGGCGTCATGATCTCGCTGGCCTTGACGCGTTCGATATCGGCATGTTTCAAGAGCATCCTGCGGAGGTCTCCGTCGGTGATGATGCCCAGGAGTTGTCCTTCGCTGCTGACGACGGTGGCTCCGAGCCGTTTCCGGGTCATCTCGATGATGACCTGGGTGAGGTTGTCGTCGGGTCCGACTTCCGGCTTGTCGTTTTTCGGGTAGAGATCCTTGACGCGAAGATACAGTTGCTTCCCTAAGGCTCCGCCGGGATGGAACTTGGCGAAGTCTTCCATGGAGAAGCCTCGGCATCGCATCAGGCAGAGCGCCAAGGCGTCACCCATCACCAGTTGGGCGGTGGTGCTGCACGTAGGGGCAAGGTTGTCGGGGAAGGTCTCGTTGCTGACCGTGACATCGAGGACGAGGTCGGCTTGCTGGGCGAGATAGCTGTCGCGGTTGCCCACGATGGCGATGATGGTGTTGCCCCGCAGCTTGATGAGCGGGACCAGGACCTTGATCTCCGGCGTCTCACCGCTTTTCGAGAGCAAGACGACGAGATCCTTGTCGCGGATGATGCCCAAGTCGCCATGGATGGCATCGGCGGCGTGCATGAACACGGAGGAGGTCCCTGTCGAGTTCATGGTCGCCGCGATCTTTTGGGCGATGATGGCGCTTTTCCCGATGCCGGAGAAAATGATATTTCCCTGGTTCTTAAGCATCAAATCAACGGCCTTTGCGAAATCATCATTGAGGTAGGTGACTATGTTTTTTATCGCATCAGCCTCGTTTTCAATGACTTGAGTCGCAATATAATTTATTTCTTCAAAAGAAAGCATTTTTTTTTCGTTTTTCTTGCCTGATACGAACTAAAAATTATAACTTTGTAATGATAGAACGAAAGATTGTATTCGAGATTGCAAAAGTATATTAAAATTTGGAATAACCAAAATTGAAACTATGGCTAAAAAAGAAGAGACATCGATCCACGCGTTGTTGAAGACGGTTTTTGGTTTCGACCAGTTCAAGGGGAACCAGGAAGCCATCATCAAGAGTGTGCTTGCGGGCAATAACACGTTCGTGTTGATGCCCACGGGAGGAGGCAAGTCCCTTTGCTATCAGTTGCCGGCTTTGCTGAAGGATGGCACAGCCATTGTGGTCTCGCCCCTCATTGCGTTGATGAAGAACCAAGTGGACATGATCCGTAATTTCGGCGCCGAGATGGGCATCGCTCATGTGATGAACTCCTCGCTGTCGAAAGCGGAACTGCTGGAAGTGAAGGAAGACCTGAAGAGCGGCAAGACCAAGATGCTGTATGTGGCACCTGAGTCACTCACCAAAGATGAAACCGTTGATTTTTTAAGGACCCTGAAGATTTCCTTCGTCGCGATTGACGAAGCGCACTGTATCTCGGAATGGGGTCATGACTTCAGGCCTGAGTACCGTCGTCTGCGCCCGATCATCAACGCGATCTCACCCAACCTACCTGTGATCGCCCTCACTGCCACCGCTACGGTGAAAGTGCAGCAGGATATCATGAAGAACCTCGACATCATGGATGCCAAGGTCTTCAAGTCTTCCTTCGACCGCCCCAACCTCTATTACGAGGTGAGGCCGAAGACCAAGGATGTCATCAAGGATATCATCAAATATATCAAGCAGAACCCGGGCAAGTCGGGCATCGTGTATTGCCTGAGCCGTAAGAAAGTGGAGGAACTGGCGGAGACCCTGGTCGTCAACGGCATCCGCGCCCTTCCTTATCATGCGGGTTTGGACAGCCAGACGCGTAAGGAGAACCAAGACAAGTTCCTGATGGAGGAGGTGGATGTCATCGTGGCTACCATCGCCTTCGGCATGGGCATCGACAAACCTGACGTGCGTTTCGTCATCCACCACGACATCCCCAAGAGCCTTGAGGGATACTATCAGGAGACGGGACGTGCCGGACGTGACGGAGGCGAAGGCAACTGCATCGCCTTCTATGACTATGAGGATATCCATAAGTTGGAGAAATTCAACAAGGGCAAGAACGTCGCGGAACAGGAGATCGCCCGTGAACTGCTGAACGAGACCGTGACCTATGCCGAGTCTGCCGTCTGCCGCCACCGCCTGCTGCTTCATTACTTCGGCGAGGAGTACAACAAGGAGAACTGCGGCTCATGCGACAACTGCCGTTATCCTAAGGAGAAATTCGACGGCAAGGAAGATATGAAACTTGTTCTGGAATCGGTGCTGGAGACCAAACAACTGTTCAAGACCAAGCACATCGCTGAGTTGCTCGTGGGTAAGCTGACGGGTGACATCAAGGCGGCGAAACAGGAGAACAGTGAGTTCTTCGGCGCCGGTGGCGACCATGACGAGAAATACTGGACCGCCATTGTGCGACAGGCTCTGGTCAACAAGTTCCTCAGCAAGGACATTGAGAACTACGGCGTGCTGAAGATCACCAAGGAAGGACGCGACTTCATCAAGAAGCCTTACTCCGTCATGCTGGTCAAGGATCATGACTATGACGGCACCGACGATGAGGAATCCGAAGCCCTCGCCATGGGCATGGGCAAGGACAGCGGCACCGACAGGACCCTGTTCACCATGCTGAAGGACCTGCGTAAGACCATCGCCAAACAGAACAACCTGCCGCCTTTCGTCATCTTCCAGGATCCATCGCTGGAGGACATGGCCATCCAGTACCCGATCACCAAGGAGGAGATGACCCAGATCGCCGGCGTCGGCGCGGGTAAGGCGGAGAAATTCGGCGAGCCGTTCATCAAGTTGATCAAGGAATATGTGGAGGAGAACGAGATCACCCGACCCAATGACATGGTGGTCAAGTCCGTGGTCAACAAGTCGGCGCTCAAGATCAGCATCATCCAGAACATCGACAAGCGAATCCCGCTGGAGGATATCGCCTATGGTAAGGGCTTGAGTTTCGATGAACTGCTGTCAGAGATTGAGAGCATCGTGTCGTCCGGAACTCGCCTCGACTTGAATTACTATATCGAAGACAATATCGACATCTATCATCAGGAGGATATCCTCGACTATTTCCAGGAAGCGGAGTCCGACGACGTGCAGCAAGCCCTCAAGGAACTCGGCGAGGATGAATACAGCGAGGAGGAGGTCCGACTGATGAGGATCAAGTTCATGTCGGACGTCGGAAATTGACGCTAAGACGGGATGCGATGAGAAAGCTTTGGTTCCCCTTGCTGGCTTTATTGTTGGCCTTCTCAGCCTGCTCCGATAAGGGTGGGGTGAAGAAGCCTGCGGTCTTGCTGACGGAACAGCAGATGATCGACGTACTCGCGGATTCCTATCTCATCGAGGCGGATCTGAACCAACGCAAGACGGCGGGCGAGGAGGTGAGTCAATTGGAAGGGGCATATTACCGACAGCTATTCGAGCATTACGGCATCAACGACACCATCTTCGATGAGAACATGGCCTATTACACCTCCCAACTCCCGACCTTGGAACGGATCATGGATTCGGTGAGCCAACGGTTTGTGAAGGCACAGCAATAAAAAAGCCTCGCAATCGCGAGGCTTTTTTATTTCGTTAAGCACGTCGTTATTCGGGTTTGATGTCTGCCGGGACAGGACCATATTGGTTCTCTGCAGGGTCGCCAGGCATGGCCCATAAGACGATCATGATGATCTGACCGACAAGCGGGAGGAGCAGCAATAACAGGAGCAATTCGCTCTTGTTGGTGTCGTGGAGACGGCGTGCGCCAACACTCAGGGTGGGGAGCAAGATTGCCAAAGACCATAGCAAAGCTATGATTCTCCCGACCCATCCGGGGATGAAGCCCAAGATCATACTGACGACAACACTGAACAGGAAGGCATACCAGAATTCCTTACGACCGGCGCGGCCTTTGAAGTTGATGTAGTTCTTTAGGAATACGTGTTTTGCAACAGCAATAAATTCATCCATGGCATTTAGTTTTAGTGAATGATAAAGTAATAGAGTATCACAAAATTAGGAAAAAAAGGGTATTTTCCAATGATTTTTTAAAAAAAATGGATAAAAACTGTTTGCTGAATGGATTATGTTGCTGTCGAGTGGTCAATCGACCTTCAGCTTCTTGTACCGGAATCGTTTGGGTTCCACGTTGCCGAGGCGTTTCAGTTTGTTCTCCTCATATTCGGAGTAGCTTCCCTCGAAGAAATACACCTGTGAGTTGCCTTCGAAGGCGAGGATGTGGGTGGCCACACGGTCGAGGAACCAGCGGTCGTGGCTGATGATGACGGCGCAGCCCGCGAAGTCCTCCAGGCCTTCCTCCAGGGCGCGGAGGGTGTTGACGTCGATGTCGTTGGTGGGTTCGTCGAGGAGGAGCACGTTGGCTTCCTGTTTCAGCGTGAGGGCGAGGTGCATACGGTTGCGTTCTCCGCCGGAGAGCACGCCGGCCTTCTTCTGTTGGTCGTTGCCTCCGAAGTTGAATCTCGACACGTAGGCTCGGGAGTTCATGCTGCGTTTGCCCAGTTGGATGAGTTCGTTGCCACCGCTGATGACTTCCCAGACGGTCTTCTCGGGGTCGATGTCGGCGTGTTGCTGGTCCACATAGCCGATCTTGACGGTCTCTCCCACTTCGAAGGTGCCGGAATCCGGCTTCTCCAGGCCCATGATGAGACGGAACAGGGTCGTCTTTCCGGCGCCGTTGGGGCCGATGACGCCGACGATGCCGCCTTGGGGCAGGCTGAAGTTGAGGTTCTCGAAGAGCAGTTTGTCGCCATAGGCCTTGGTGACGTTGTGCGCCTCGATGACTTTGGCACCCAGACGGTCGCCATTGGGGATGTAGATCTCGAGTTTCTCTTCTTTCTCTTTTACGTCCTCGTTGAGCATCTTCTCATACGACTCCAAACGGGCCTTGCCTTTGGCGTGACGTGCCTTCGGGGCCATGCGCACCCATTCCAGCTCGCGTTCAAGGGTCTTGCGGCGCTTGCTCTCAGTCTTCTCCTCCATGGCGAGGCGGGCGGTCTTCTGGTCGAGCCACGACGAGTAGTTGCCTTTCCACGGGATGCCTTCGCCACGGTCGAGTTCGAGAATCCAGCCGGCCACGTGATCGAGGAAGTAACGGTCGTGGGTGACGGCGATGACGGTGCCTTTGTATTGCTGCAGGTGGCTCTCCAACCATT
>JAEEGL012908761.1_pt1 | contig 18351 bp, 21 predicted proteins | sample 9134231 | NCBI WGS metagenome assembly JAEEGL01 (sample SAMN16246548, study PRJNA631951) | gut metagenome | biome: gut microbiome; feature: rumen; material: fiber-attached | host: Bos | place: Iran: Karaj | collected 2018-10 | reverse complement strand
GAAAGCCAGTTATGATAGTTGTATTTCATACTGTCAAGGTTTTCTCCCTCGTACTTTACCGCATATGCTCCGTTAATCTGCTGAATTACCGCGTATTTACCCATTTCAAAAATCTCCTTTCGTTACTGAACCGTTATTGTGATGTTTGTAATATCCTGTAATCTTTCGGGGAATGATACCGTGAGTCTGTCCTCGATCCGCGCCACATCGTATGCACCGTCATAGTTATCAAAGAACACCGATACATTACCCTGTGGCACTCCGTAAAAGACCTTCTCGGACTCTCCGTAATACCCGACCTTGCTTTGTTCGTAAGGTGTTATATCCGAAACCCTTTTGTTCAAGGCATTTATCTGCCTTTGTATCGGGTTAATAGGCGAACCCACCGAAAAACTCTGTGTCGGTATCGGCTCTTCTGCGACATTAGTGTAGTCCTTTGCGTTTTCTTCTTCCATGTAAAGGAATGTATAATCACTCTTGTCGCTTATGACCTTATCGTTTTCGTCAACTATCAGAAACCCCTCGGCTATCGGTGCGTCACTTATTACACGAATTGCCGTGTGTCCTAGTTGTGTTGTAAAACTCTCAAATTCTGCGGGGTATTTCTCATCCCCTATTTTGATGTATAGCATTGTCGCTCCTTTCGTGAGGTTTCGTTTCATAATAAGTAAATGGTTATGCCCATGCAATTACTGACTTGGACGCATTTACAAGGTCGGTCTGACTTGAAAGTCCTGCAAACGAGAAAGACTCGCCTACGTTTTTGTAAACTTTATCGGTGTATATACCATTATCCCAAGTGGAATAGTACCCCGATTTCAGAATTGTCGCTGTCCAAGCCGAACCGTCCCAAGTTATACTTATATACTCGCCAGCCAAAGGCCACGCATCAACCCCCCACACTTTAAGGTTGTATGGACGTAATGGGTTTGTATCGTGCTTAAACAATATCCCCGCTATTGCTGAAAGTTTATAGTAGAATAACGTCACGCTTTCAACGGGTATAAGACCGCCACCACCAAATATATCCATTTCTGTCATCATAGTTTTGTTTCTCCTTAACTTATCGTGGTTGCGGGTATTACCTCGGTACGTTTGAAATCGAGGACTACACCGATTTTGACTCCGTTTGCACTCTTAACAGGCGCATTTAACTTTATCGCTATGCAACCTACCGTGACTCCGTTGTAAGTGTAATTATCGTCTATTCTCCAACCCGCTAAAGTGACAACCTCGTCCTCTTTCGGGTCAAACACGATGTTCAAATCAACGTCATTTGTTGACAGAATACCCGCCAAATATGTGTGGTATATCCACCCTGTACGGTCGGGGGTTACTTCCTCTTTCCAATTATCGTTCCACACGCCGATAGTATCGTAATTCTGCGCTATCGTAGTCCATATCGTTACTCGGTCAACATTACTCCACTTGCCGACACCGTATGCCGAAACAACATCGTCATTTTCGCCACCTTCTACAAGTGCCGTCTTTATTGCCGATACCACCGCCGCCTCGTCTACACTTGCGTCGGGTTGCGGTGTCATTTGATACGACGCGGGCGCGGGGCCGTTTACCCACTCGTCGCTGTCGCCATCGTATTTCAATACGTCGCCGTCATCGATCGGCGATGATAAAGACACGTCCGACAAACCGCCCAGTGTTGACGAACCACCGCCGCCACCGCTGGATGATATTTCAATAGACCCGTCGGACTTGGGCGTTAATGTAACGTTTGAACCAGCCGACAGTTTTGCACTGATCACATTTAACGCTGAAATGTCGATACCGCTACCAGCCGTCATTGCGGCCTGTAAACCAAGGCTTGCGGCTGTTTGGTTTCCACCGACCAAGTTGTTGCCCTCAATTTGAGGTTTGCCGCCAAGGTCGTTATAGTCGGATACACCGCCGCCACCGCCAGCAAGTGTCATTACATAAACCCATTTTGCGACGGTATCAGCGCCGCCAAGGGTACACGTATAAATTGCACCCTCGGTTTTATTAAGGTACATGTCGCCCTGTCGTGCTGTTGCAATACCAGTCGGGTAAACGGTGGGTGTTGATGACTTGCCGCTGATCGCGGTGCCGCTATACCATAAATTGCCCTCGGTACCAGCCGCATATACGCCTGTATCAACAAACTGATCGTTTGCCGCGTCATAAACAAACCAGTTACCATTTGCGCCGATATAAGGCGGGTTTTCTGAATACGCCGCAACGTCAATGGCCGCCTGTTCTGCAATATCCGCATACTGTTTTGCCTGTGCGATAAGTGCGGGTATATCTGTTTCGGACGGGTCAGACCCCGACCCGCTGGACGGCTGTACCTCCAGCCATATATTAAACGAGCCTATTTGCCCGTCTGTGTTACTCACAACCAAGTTACATACAACACGACCAGCAACCGCCGTCATTTGCTGGCGTACGTTAACACGTACAACTGACGCATTTACGACCGTTGCGGGGTATGCAAACATCGTGCCGTCGGGTTTTTCGCCTTGGAATATTGCACTGGCGCCGTCCATATCGTAAGCAACGCCGTCGCTGACTAAATTAAAAAACAAGCGCCCAGCATATCCAGCCGCGTCAAAGTCGTACTGTGCTATGTTTACGACAATGGGTGCGCTGTCGGGTATCATGGGTAAAAAGATTTGCTGTGTTACCATTTTTTCCTCCTGTTATTGTGCGACAAAACCAACAAGTAAACCGTTGACAAAGTTCATCGCTATTGTTTTTTGTGTCGAGCCAACATAACCTTGGAAAGCAAACGTGCCCGAATTTTGGCCAGTATATGCCGAACCGCCGCTGTTAATATTCACTGACCCGTTTATAGTCAATGTTCCAGCGTTTATATTACCGCTTATTGCTCCGTTTGTTGTAAGAGCGCCGTCTGAAATCCATACGTGTGTAGCGGGGCCATTACAGCAAAAACCGTCGGTGCCGATATAAGTACCTTGCGTACTTTGTCCGTACGGTGCCGTCGGGCCGTTTTTCGTATGTATTCCATTTGTGGTAATTTCCCACTGACCACCTGTGCCAAAATATCCTTGCTGAAAATATCCGCTTGTCGCCTCGATCTTTCCATGTACCGTTACTTGGTCGGCGTCCAGTGTGCCAGTCGTAATAAAGTCAGCATTTAACGCGCCGTCAATGGTCCATGCGTTTGTGTACGGGCCGTTTATGCCAGTCGTGGAAAAGCCGATACCGTTCTCGTTTATACGGATAACCTTTTGCGCTGTGCTCTCGTCGTCGGTGTCCATAAACAGTAACTCTTTCCACTCTCCGTTTGTGCCTTTACGGGCCACAACGTACCCGTCGCCGCTGGTCAGCCAGTTTGTTGCGCTGGCTATTCTTTGCGACTGTATTTGCTGAAAAGTGCTGTTGGGGTTGTCCAGTGCGTCAACGACATTTATAACGCTGGTTGTGATCTTCAACGGTTCGCTGTTAAAGATAACCTCGTTTTTCTCGGGATGATAAGGGAATACATGACGCTCGACCACTTGGTAGTCAACCGCGTTTTCCTTTATGTCATCGATAAGCGTTGCCGCCGTAAATATCGAAAAGTCAAGGTTGTTGTATAACTCGGGGTTGGTGGCCTGTAAGTCAACTATTGCGCACTCGTACGTCCTTGTGGGCCGTGACATAACGGCCAGTTTCTCGGTTGCGTCATCCAGTAGGTTTTGCGCTACCTCGTACCGATCGTCGCGCCATATCCCGCAAATGATCTGTGATGTATATGTGAAATTGTCAACATAAGGCTTGCCGCCGTTTATGTCGGCAAAACTCAAACCGTCTTTGCCGTACGCATAAAGCCTTGTGACAATATCGTTTGACTTGCCTTTGTAATTGATCTCTTTTAAGTTTAATTCCCTTGTGGCAAAGGACCCAACAGGGGCGCCCATTGCCTTGGGGTATATGGTAACTACTTTGTTTTTGTTATCCCAACGGATGTACACGTTGTAAACGCTGGTGCACTCTACACACACGTCATAAGGCGTTAAGTCGCCCTCTATCGTGCGGCCTATGTTTACCAGTGCACGGTCGTTTATCGTCCAGCCTGTGGGCAATACGGCCGTTATTTGCTGGTTGCATGTCTTGGTGCCGCTGTTATAGTTGACGTTTAAGGTTGCCCGCCATACGTCAAGGTCAAGTTGACATACGATCTTGGCGTCATGTGCGCCAGCGTCGATCTGTTTTACCTTATACGTTTGGCCGTCGCGGTCCGTGATCTGTTCTTCCTCGTTTATGATCGCATAAATGGGGTCGTGTAACGGTAACGAAAAAATGACCTCGTCGAGGCCATTTGCTAGTTCGCGTATATAATACTCGGTGTTTTCCAGCGGGTATTGCTCGCCGTTGTGATAAAGTGTCAGCATATAAACTCCTTAATAGGTCGGGTAATATTCAACCGTCAAATCTTCAACGCATGTTAATGTGTTTTCGTCGGGTACCAGCGACGGAAAATGTATAAACGACATATTGCCAGCACATAAGCCGCCGTTTTGTAAAATGCGGCCTGTGATACCGTCAACAACTAAAACATCGCCAGCACTAACGTTTGTGATCGTAACCGTGTCGATCTGTAACGACGCGTAGTTTTGCGACGCCGTACATGTTAACCGACAGTCGGTATGCGGTACGGTTGACTTGCAATATACCTTGTTATCAGCCGCCGCGGTTGTCTGTACCGTTTCCAGTTTGTCATGTCGTATACCCTTAAACTGGTACGCACATAAGGCAATGACTTGGTTGCGTTCAACGCCAAGTATGTTTTCCTCGCCAGCCGATACCAAATGTGCCGAATAATAAAAGCCGTCGGGCAACCACAAATCAAGTTTACCGATCATCATGTTGTCGATTTTTGACTTTATCAAAGCCAGTTCTCGACGTGTCGGTGCGCTGTAAAACAAATTAACGTTTATCGACCGCATGTACTGTATAGTGTCCAAAACGTTAAAATTTGTCCTGTTTACGCCTTGATATGTTTCCTGTTGGGTTTCTATCGCCCCGACGCTCATTTTTTCAACCAGCACGCCAAAATCGGCGATATTTGTACCGTTTATGTGCATGGTTGCATTGTCTATGTCATTTTGTGTAATCATCGTGCCTCCCATGCCAGTTGCTCGTTCATATACCACGCCGACGCGCGGGCAATTTCGCGGCCGTCAACATTAAGCGGTACTATTATCTCGGTGCTACTGGTTGCCGTGATCATCGCGGACAAGTCAGCCGCATATCCCGCTATGTCGGGCAAGTTGTACCCTATGTCAGCGCTAAACGTACCCGATACAGCCTTTGCAACATCGTTTACGCTATCCTCGACCGTGTCGATGTTGTCCTCGATACCTTTTGCATATAAGTTCATCATATCGGGGGCGTATGTATGAAAGTCAGACAGCGGGCCTTTTTCGGGTTCGGAAAAACCCAAAAAGTCCTTAACGGCCTGTGCGCAACGCTTGACGCTATTTTTCAACGACTCAAACTTTGACATTATGCCGCCGATAAAATTGTCCATTAAATCGGCGCCCCATGTGCCAGCCTTTGAAAGGTTTTCCCAAAAACCGTCTTTGATCTTGTCAAGGGTTTTGCGTCCTACCTCAAACGCCTTTGACCATATATTTATGATACCCTCTAAAAGGGCCATTATCAGTTTGCCGCCAGCCTCGGCCAGTTTCGGGGCGTTTCTGACAAGTGCCTCCACCAATTTTATGATTATTTCGGGCACTTTTTCGATCAGACGCGGGAGGGCGTCCAAAAGTCCAGTGGTCAAGGCCAATATCAGTTGAATTGCCGCGTCTATCAACAAATCTATGTTGTCCAAAAGTGTATCGACAATGGTAAATATCGCGTCGATCGCGGCGGGTATGAGTTCGGGTAACGCCTGTGCAAGTCCGATAGCCAACTGGGCCAGTAGTTCGATACCACATTTGACGATCTCGGGCGCCATTTCGATGATCTTTTGGCCCAGTTGCATGATTATATCCATTACAACAGGGAAAAGGTCGGGCAATGCCGATAAAAGGCCCTCGGCGAGCGCACTTATGGCGTGCATGCCCGCATTTAACAGCCCTTTTACGGTGTTGGCGTCGAATATCTCGGGTATCTTTGCCGCTATCTCGGGTATGATCTGCTCGGCCAACTGGGCCACGCCGTGTAACGCTTGGTCAACGACTGGCATTAAGTTATTAAAAGCGTTCGACGCACTATCGACCAGCCCGTTAATGGCTTTTGTTAATGCGTTCTCGTCGCCGTCGCCGATAGCGGTTAAAACGTTTTCCCATGCCGCTTTTGTGGCCGCAAACGACCCCGCCAGTGTGTCGGCTCCCTCGTTTGCCGCATAGTTGGCCATGCCTTGCATTTCGACATAATCAACCAGTGCGCTTTGCATATCGGCAAGGTTGCCCATTTGGTACTTTGTGGCCCGTCCGTTTGCCTCGTTCCACTCGTTGACCTTGTCGATAACCTCTTGCATGCCCTCTTTTGTCGGGGTTATACCCAACTGTAAATTATCGAGCATGGAAAAGTTGCTTTTCATTATGCCGTTAAAGGCATTTTGTACGGCCTCTTGTGAGTTACCAGTTGCCGCAACTATATCGGCCTCGGCTGTAACGACTTTGTCGGCCAGTTCTGCCGCCGCCTGTGCGTCGCCGTTAAGTGCCGTTTTAAGACCAACCGCCAAGCCGTTTACCTGTGTCAAATACTCGTTTTGCGACATTTGCACATTTTTGTATGCGTCTTGGGCCTTTTCCGATATAAAGTCGTATGCGTCGCCAAACATCAACTCGGCGCCGCCCTTTAACTGTTCAAACTCGGCGTACGTTGATACGGCTTGTTTTGTTAAGTCAACTACCGCCGCTGTTGCCGCACTGGCTACCGCTGTGCTGGCCGCAAGGGCCGCCGCACCGACCTTTTTTGCCGCACCGCCAAACTTTGATAATAACTTGTGTTCGGTTTGGTCGGCTTGCTTGTCAACGTCTTTGTCGTCAAGTTCAACCTTGTATTTTACTGACCCTACATCAACCGACATGTTTATACTCCTTTGGCGCGTGCCTCCAGCAAATCAAAAAGACCGCCAAGACCTGTTTCAAAGTTTATGGCAGTATTCTTTATTGCGTATTGTGCTTTTAACCTGTTTATTTCCGCGATCTGTTTCGCGTTATGTTTGTTCGGCTCGGGCACGTCCATTGCCCTTATGCCGATAATATCCATAAGTTTGGTGTCTTTGGGTAAACCTTGCAACAACGCTTGCCAGCGTAGTATGTGCATGGTTTTGTCGCTGTATAGGTCGATACCGTACGCCTGTTGAAAACCCGCGCAAATAAAAGGCCAGTCTTGCTCAATATCCATATAGGACGGGCCGCCGCTTTTGGGCCTGTCGTCTTTCAGCAAGTCATATATTGCCGACAATAACCCGTGGTCAACAGGATGTGGGCCTATAATGAACAAATCAAGGGCAATTTCAAGTTTTTGACCGTTCATTAAGCGATCATCCTTTAATAAGTCAGAAACGGCGAAAAACACCGAATATGACAAATTAACGGTATATGTGTTGCCCTCATACTCGACGGTGTCGGGTAAAGCCTCGTACGGTTTCATTTTCCGCGACGGCTGACTTGCTTGTAACTCTCCGTGATACGGTCCTGTGCCTCTTTAAACCTTGGCGCTATAACCTCGCTTATAAACGGGGCAATGTCGCCCAGCATTTCCAAAGATTTGTTGTCGTAAAACTTTACGATCTTTTTTGTCTGTTCTGTGCCGAAAATAACCTCAAACAAACTTAAAACCGCAATGCCCATGGCCTCCTCGGCCTTTGATACGTCTTTTGCCTCCGACGCCTTTTTTGCGTCAAGGCTGGCCTGTGCGATCTTGTACTGTGCGTTTGTGTATGCTTTCAGCATGGTATCGACGTTTATATCAACGTTGATGTGTAATGTTTTGCCGTTGTCCTCAATTTCGAGTTCCTCGACAATGTGGTTGCGCTTTATCTGATACATGGGTTGCTCCTCTCTTTTCGCAATAAAAGAGGAGCGCCCGAAAGCGCCCTCTCATATTGCAAACTGTAAAAACTTACGGCATTGTCGTAAAAAATTACGACGCTGTTGCCGTGATCACAACGTCATCTGTTACAAGGTCGATCGTGATACTGTCGTCAACGCTTGAATATGCTGTTGACGTAATATCAACGCCGCCCATTGTAACCGTGACAGTGTCGATAGTGTATGTGTCGTCAGCCGTTACGGTACCACTTATTGCCGCACCGTACTGTACCTCGGTTTCGGCAATGTCAGTTGTACAATGCGTAAGCGTCTGCGTAATGCTGTATGTGTTGATAGCCGCGCTTGCGGTAATGATGATGTTGCCTGTTACGTTGGCAATGGATACCTTGCTTGTGCCACTGTTCCATGCGCTCGATGTAACGTCAACGCCGCCCATTGTAACAACAACGCCAGCCATTGTATAACCTGTGTCAGCCGCAAGTGTTGCCTCAAACGCCTGTCCACTGATAATTGATGACCCTGTGTACGTTGATGTAACGTTAAGGAGTGACTGTGTTACAACGCATGCTGTGGGCGATGTTGCCCATGCGTCGCCAAGGCAAGGCGAACCATTAAAGCGCATTTCAACGCTGATCGCTGAACCGTCAGTTGTGCCTCCCGAAACGTCGGACATATTGCAGAATGTGACGTTGGCACTGATTATATGCTTTGTGCCGTCCTCGGCTGTTCTCGTAATACGGAAATGGCTATCACGCGACGACATAAGCGTGTATTTTGAATTGAACATAAAGTCCTGTGCCGCGTCGCCTATAACACGCACGCCCGCCATTGTCATGGACGGTGCCATACCTGTGACATAGTTTACAGCGTGGCCGCTACCACACAAGAAAAAGTATTGCTGTATGGTTTCGTTCATGGCCTCGCTGATGTTGTTAAACCCCGCGCAAAGGGGTGCCCATGTTCTCGCGGGACCCTTGGGCGTTATGTCGATCTCGGCCGTATACTTATACACGGGCACAATTTCGGGCTTAACGTAGTTCTGAACATCTGTTACTGTGCTCATATCTTATCTTCCTTTCGTTTTATTTTCGCCAGTAAAACTTGACATTAAAGGACGACCCGCAAACCCATTGCTTGTTTTGCTCACGTCCGATGATCGACGGCAACGCTGTTGTGGCTATATCAACCACTTGGCATGCCTCGGTGCTTATATCTGAATAACTGGTGCGTCGTGTCAGTGATACGTGTATCGCTGTCAAATCATCGAGTAACTTTTGCTGATCGTCGTGTTTACCGTTCAAAACGACGGGCATATCGTAAACCATACCTTTGTTTAAGTGTGTTTGTATCGGACCAACGCCTGTTTCAGACATACATATACCCTTTATCGGCGGGTCACTCCCGTACACAATGTTGGCGTATGGGTTTGTCTTTTCTGCCTCGTTTGCAATATTGTCGATCAATTCACTATAAAAACTCATTTTAACGCTCCAGTAAAACTCTTTTGTGCAATATCGCGCCACCTGTCGCCGTACTGTTCTTTGGCCTTTTCGACCCACTGTTTGCCAGTGCCACTTGTCGTGTAGTTCTTGACCTTATGAGTGCCGTCGGCTCTTATGCCATACCACTGATACAAAGCGTATACAATGTCCCATACAATGTACATTTCGCCGCTTTCGCCTTGCACGACGTGCCCCGACTCTCTCAAACCACCTGCCGACTGTGACGACCCGCCCGAATACGGGACAAACTTTTCACTGTCAGCCAGCATTTGCTCGGCCAGTGCGTATGCGGCCACGCCTGTTGCTGTATCAATGACGCTTTTCCATTTGGCTTTGTTGGTTTTTACAATTACACTCATATCAAACCAAGTTCCCAGTGATGACGTGTGTTTGCTGGCACATTTGGCAAGTCGTCGACTGTTAAAACGGCATAGTCGCCAACCTCGGCCCCGCTTGCGTCTGTCACTATTGCTCGCATAGTGTCGCCATTAAGGAGGCTCTCCGTTTGCAATGCGTAAAGGTCAAGTGCTGGCGTGCTACGTCGTGCGTCAACAAACAAAATGCCTTTTAACTGTACCTCGGTATCATTTGCCCGCTTGTAAACGTCATTTGATGACTGTAAATGCACGTTATTTACTACATACTCGTCGTATTCCTTGTTTTGGTAACGGTCCATGCCCTTTACCACCTTGAAAGTAACGGTATCGTGTAACATACGTGCTGGAATAGGGGCCAGCATTATAACCACCCCCGCGTTGCGGGCCACGGCTCTGCGCCTGTATCAACTTGCGGGTTTAACAGCCCTGTACGCTCTAAATAAGCGTAAGCCGCGGGCACGATCATCGATCGCGACCCCGACGCCGCGCCTGTAGCGGACCCGTTGTTGACACTGACTTTGCCGACGGTAAAACCGCCGCCAGCCTCTTTGCCGTAAACCGATACTGTTATGCCATATTCAAACAAATAATCTATCTGTGCGCATATTGCTTTTTGTACCGCCAACAGGACGGCCGCGGGTAATGCGGCCGCCTCATCAACGGTCTTGTTTATAACAATAAGTATTGCGTCCTCGGCTCTCGCCTCGTACCGCGGAAAGTCATCGGCCGTTATAGGCTCGCCCATGTATGTAGTTGTATAAAATTCATAATCAACGAGTGCGGCCATTGATAACCTCCTTATGCCTTAACGACCTGTGTTGCGTAACCGCTTGCGATAACGAAACCAGTTTCGTTGTTAACCTGTGCAACGGTCATAACCTTTGAGCCTGTCAGCATGTCAACGGCAAGCGGTATCCTAGGCATATCAACCCATGTCTTGCTTGCGTCGGGTACAGCGCCATAAGTTGTTGATATTTCGGCGTTCTGATCTGCGCAATATTTAAGGGTTGTGCCAGCCGCGCCGACAATGTCGCCCTTAACGTCGATAACTGACTGTCCACTTTCAGCACCAGCAACCGATGTAACCGTAAGTGCACCCTTTGACGGTGTTGCGCCGATAAGTGCATATACGCCAGCCATACGCTGTGAAAGTGCGAATACATCATAGTAATAACGCTCATAGTAAAGGTATTTGCCCTTTGACTGTGCTGTGGGTGCACTGATCATTGATGTATCGTAAATTACAGGTGCGGCAATTGCCATGCTATCATAGAACAGCATGTTAATCTGTGCGGCACTACCACCAACAGCAAAACCAACCGTGAAGTCGTATGCTGTTTTCATCATGTCGCTGGGTACCTCCTGTATAAGTACTCCATCGAGTTTAGCAATGTTGCGGTCAACGTTCTGTATGCCAGCCGTTACCTCGATAAAGCGGGTCATGCCCGTTGCTTCCTTGAGGAGTTTGTAAACGGAGGGAATAACCTTACAACGTACGCGATCGCGGTTTACACGCTGGTCGGTCATGTATGCAATTGCATTATCCCAAAGTGTAAGGATGTTGCTTGCGTCGGGCGTTGTGGTAACTACGCCACCAAACTGTGCCGCAAAGCCAGCAAGTTTTGATGACATGTAAGCGTCCTGTTCGGGGATTTTCTGAAACTGGTTAAAGGTCTGTGTAACGTTTGCGATCGTTGCAACCTCGTTTGTTTCGGACATATCCATAGGGTCGATAAGTGTTGACCACTCGCGGTCCATTGTGAGGGTGTGTGCCTCCCAGTTAAGGTCAAAGTTCCTTGTAAAGTTTCCGTCGATCGCGTCACGGTTAACCGCTGTTGCTCCTGTTGTTGTCATTGACGGGATGTAAACCGTCTTGCCCTGTAAGGGTTTAAATCTCTGTGACTCTCCAGCGTTCCAAAGGTCGCCATAATATGACAGATAAGGATACGCGTTTGCAAGTTCACGGCCATACTGTGCCGCATAGTTTAAAGGTGCCATGTTTTTTTCTCCTTTTCTTTACTTTTGTGGTATAAACCCCCAGTTATCCATACACGACGGTCCCGCATTGCCGCTGGCCGCGGAGCCCTTGGGGGCGGTTCCCAGGCTGGGTTTTGGCGGTTCTTCCTGTGTTGTGAACAAATCGGGCATTGTGCCTTTTAGTTCTTCGATCTGTTCGCTGTACGGTTTGTGTTTCTCGGCATGATCTAATTTTGACCACACAATGTCTTTGTACGGTGCCTTGACCGTTGCAAAGTCGTCTGTCTGAAATGCGGTTAACTTTTGATTTTGGCTCAACAGTTCCAAATACTCGGGCGACGTCTTAACGTCTACCTCGGGCGGTTCAACCTTGTTGTCAGCCAGTGCCTTGTCGATCTGTGCCTGTACATCCGACTTTGGGACGTAATCGGCAAGCGTTCTGTTACGCTCGGCCAAGATAACGTCGACCTTATCCTCGGGTACTCCATTGTCCAGTAAAAATTTCCTTGAAAATGCCATAGTTTTACGACCTCCTTTTGTACGCGCCTGTCGATAGCGCGAATTGACTTTAACGTTGTGCTTTACGAATTTTGTGTATTAAAGAAACACCCGTGGGTGCTTTAATAACCGAAAACATATTAAAATGTTCTTTAATTACTCGTCCTCGTCGTCTGCAATGCTTGCGCCGATACTCTCGTCCAGTTTTGCAACCGCGGTATCAACAAGCGTCTTAACAGCCGCACGCAATGACTTTTTGACCGTAATATCATCGGACATAACAGCGGTACGCGATATGCGCCCAGCGTCGTGTAATGTGTCCTCGATCTCCTCGGCCATTTTTATCTTGGGGTCAACCTCGTTGCCATTTACAATAACGTCCATTATTTGGCTCCTTTCTTTGCGCGTGTTCTCTTGGGTTTTTCCTCGACGGGTTCCTCGGCTTTTACCTCGGGTGCCTTTGTCGGCTCCTGTTTCGGTATATGATCGAAAAACTCGCCGCATTTACGGCATATTACGCCGCCAGCAACGCCCATAAGGTCTTTTAGTTCATGTTTGCACATATTAACCTCCTTTGCATTAAAAAAGCGCCCTGTATGGACGCTTGCATGATCAATATACGGGTTGCTGTATTAACACAATATCGGCAAACGGCATTTCGTAACCGATCTCGCGTTTTTCTTCCTCCCGCAACTCCAGTATCTCCTGTATTTGTGCGTCGTCATAATCGAGCGACTTTGCTTTTTTTATAAACTCGTCTTTTGTCATAATGCCGCCTCAATAATTGCACCGATTTTACGTGCTATCTCTCGCGGTTGCGGGTTATTAAGGTATTCCGCGTAACCCTCGGCGATAAACTCGGCGATACTTTTTGACCCGTATTTCGATAAACCGTCGATGATCTCGGGCGCCGTTAACGATTTCCATAATGCCAGCATATCGGTGTTGCTACGCAACCCCAGTGCATAGTCGATTTGGTGCCCCATTTCGTGGTCAAATACCGACTTAATTGTGCCGCAACCCTCGGGGTGGAATTTGCTCTCGCCGTCCTTTTTAAGCGCCGCAAGAAAAGCCTCTTTGTCGCCGCCCCACTTGTCGTTGACAAATATGCCGTTATACATATCGACAGCGTGATGACCGCCTCTATTTGCATAAGCGTATGTATTTCCGCTTATACGTCCGACAGTCCTTGACGCCCATTTTGCGGCCCGTTTGCGCTGTTCTGCCTCCGACAAGCCCATTGACGTTAATATAGACTTGCGATCATTATAATACCAGTCTGTAAGCACGTCTTTTTCTATGCGATGTATAGCCTGTCCCGACCCGATCGCTTTCATGTTATTGATAACTTTTGGACAACGTTTTATCGAGTAGTCGGCGGCCTCGTTCATAGCGTTGGCAACATCTAGGTCAACGCCTTTGTATGAAACGTTGAGGCCCATCGACCTTGCAAAAGCCTCGGCCTCGTCAATGGTTGTCGCCGCGGTAAAGGTTGTCTTTTCAGTATAGCCATTTTTTGGGGTTTTATCAAGCGGTATGTCGCTGTCAAACTGTGCGCGATAGCCCTTGTACCCCTCAATATCCTTTGTGCCCGCGATCTTCTCGCGATCGTATCGGCGGGGGCGTCCTGTTTCTTTGGTAAAGGCACGCATGTTGGCTTGTTTTTGCGCAACTTTTTGCTCGGCCGCTTTTATGGCGTCCGTATCGCCTGTGGCCTTGGCTATTTCCAAGTCGCGTTTGGCCTCGCGTATATCTCGCTCGTACTGGCGTTGCCTTTGGCTTTCCTCGTACGCTTTTTTGTTCTGCTCCTCGGTCATTTCGGGGCCGTCTTGCGGATAACTGTAATTTGGTATCATCGGTATAGGATGATGACCGCAATTTATACCAAATAACCCCGCTGGCTCGCCGTATGATGAGTCCTCGATGTAATTGTATGTATGTTCATGGCCCGCACCGTCCTTAAACGTGCCCGATGTTGACCATGAAAAAAACTTGCCTTGGTATGGATAACACAAAGGCCTTGCCGCTGGGTGCGATGATACTTGGAATATATCGCCGCCGCCAAACTCCTGTTGCCTTGTCTTAACCGACTGTATGGCCGCGTTATGCGCTGTCGTGCGTATAACCATGGATGTGTACGCCTCGGCCGACCATTTGCGGCCCGCCTTATCGTAAAACCCTGTGATACCTGTTGCCGTGATCGCGTTCATGGCTTTACGTATGGCCTGCACTTTTGTTTCGGTGCCTGTTGCAACCTCAAACGCGCCAGCCTCGACGATGTTTAACAGTTCCCTACGTGTTGCCTCGTTAACGGCGGTTTGTACGCCCTTAAAGTAAACCTGTCGGGTTGACTCCAGCATTGTGGTATTAACCATATTGCAAGTGTCAACGGCTTGGTCAACATATCCCTGTACCATTTGGCGCATAAGCACGCTGGTTGTCGGTGTTGTGGCTGGGTCCTGTAATAAACCTTTGGCCGCCGCCTGTCTTAATTGCGGGTCAATGTCAAGGCATGCCTTTTCTGATACCTGTAAAAACGCCTTTTCGATCTCGGTGGGTAACATTTGTGTGTTTTTCGCTATGATCGCGGCGCTTTCCTTGGTCAGTGCGCCCAGTTCCGACAGTTTTTTGATCTCCCAGTAACGTGTGCGCTCCCAACCGCTGATATTAAAGTGATGTGCGATATTTATTAACAGTTCGTCAACGGTCCGCTGATATATGGCCTCTATCGGTTCGGATATTTCCAGTATATCGTTCGGGGTTAACTGTGCCATTATTCAATACCGTTAAAATCTCTTATATCAACGCTGGGCATTGTGATCGTGTTTTCCTGTGCTATGCGTTCAAGTTCGGCCTGTGCGTCCTCGTCGGTCATGTTCTGACCAAACTTGGGGTCGGTCAAAAACGTGTACTTTGACATAAGGCCAGCACCGACAAGGGTTATGCCCTCGTTTATGTTGGTTTGACGGTCCTGTGTTACGCCGTCGTCCATTGTAACCTTAACCTCATACCCTTGGTTTTTAATCGCCTGTATTGATATGCCGTTATATGACATATCGTAAAGGGCCGCAACCTCGATGATCGCGTGGACCAAATCGGTAATCGCGGGTATGATCTGATTTTGGAAGTTTTTAACCGTCTTGTATGTCTTGCTGTTTTCGCTGACAACCTCCGTGGCTGTTTTAAGGCCGCCGTTTGCGTCAAATGAAAACGTGCCAAATGACAACCCAACCTGTAAGCATAAAATGTTCAACAGTGCGTTCATCGCCTCGACGTGCTCCTGTACGCGCAATGTAACGCTGTTGTCCTGTATCTTTAATGTGTCGGGGTCATCCGTGCTTAATGCCTCGTATGTTTCGTCTGTGGCGTCAAAGTAACGTACCTGTTTGCCCGTCATAGGGTCAACGACATGTCTTATCATCCTTGCGGGTACGATGATACGCTTTTTGCCCAGTCTAAACTCACGTACGAAACTATCAAAGCAAATATCAATCGCGTGTAACGTATCCATAGCGTTTGCGTACATGGATATGCCCAGCGGGCTGTTGTCGTCGATATTGTTTGCCTTGGGTGTTCTAAAATATGTAAAAAGGCTGTACTCTGTCTGTATCTCGGTTTCCTCATCCAGTTGCGGGTACATATATGACAGCGGGTATCTAAAGCCCAAAATGTCTTGGTCGCCTCCGACACCGTCCTTTTTCATTTCGGCGCGGTACAGTTCGTTTTTGATCTTGTACGTTAAGCCGTCCCAAAAATGCCACTCCAGTAATGTGTAGTAATAACCGCCCTTTGCTGTACGCGTTACAAATATGGCGTCATCGACGCCCGCATTATCCCATGCCGTCGGTACAAACTGGTCAGCCATAGCAAAACCAAGCCTTATATGGTCGGTGCCCTCGATCTCGTTACCGTCTTTGTCGTGCTTTACCTCGTGCCATGTTTTCATTGCATGGCCACCAAGCGCCGCGGCCTGTTCGATAGACTCGATCATTTTGGTATGAAAATTGTTTTTCTCCAGTACCTCACGCACAAAGGCGTCCAGCGGGTCATCCTCGCCCTCATATCCTTTTAGTGATACCGATACGTCGCACTGGTCTGTCCATACCATACCCGCCAGTTCTGCACATATTGCGGCCGACATGTTAAGGTAACAAAGGTTTCTCTTATGGTCGGGGTCGGCAATTGTGGGTGCGGGTATTAAATGCCAAGGCTTATAAAAGCCCCTGTAAAGATATTTCCAAGGGAAAATGCCGATATTATAAAACTGGTCAAATGCGGGCACGTCGGCAAGTTCAAATATGCTTTTGTACTCTTTGCCAAGTCCTGTATTTGCTCCCGTCCTCATAAATGTATCAGCCATTTTTTGTTTTAACCTCTCAAATGCCATATCGTTTACCAGTAGCCATATTGTTTTGCAAAGTAATTATGGCCGTATCGTGTTTCGTCCATGCCGTGGTTGTATGCGTCAATGGGGTTGCCGTTATCATCCACGCAATACAGGCCAACCTCTTTGATAAACGGTTCGACGCCGTATCTTTCGTCATCAACCAAATAAAAGCGATCATCGTTGATCGCGTTCTGTAGTTCCTCTATGCCAACCTTGATACCTTTTGACGACCCTTTTATATCGTGGCCGTTATTATCTGCCTTTGTCGTTGGGTATCCCAGTTTGTCTATCTCCAGTCGTAATGCCTTGCATGCTGGGTCGATCATTATGCAACTTTCCCGCATGCCCGTCTTTTTGCGCATGGCTGGTATAAACTCGCCGCATATATGCCGTGCTTGGTCTGACATTGCCATTGTGCCGCCGTCATAATACCAGTTGCCCACACGGTACAATTTGTGCTGGCGGTTCTCGGTCATCATAACCAAGTAACACCCGATCGATGTTGCGTCGGTTGCTCCACCGTCGCCAGCAAAATACATTTCCATTGCAACGCCGCTGTCGGGCATACGCTGTAATATATGTTTGTTCGTATCGAACATCCAGTATATGACGCCTTGCGGTATGCACCTCTCTCCCAGCCAGTCGCGTTTCCATAAAAACGGCGACTTTGAACATGCGGCTTTGATCTCGTCCAGCCTCTCGGGCGTCAATATAGGGTTGTCGGCGCACGTCCAGTGCATAAACCGACAGTCTTGTATCTCCAGCACCTCTTTGATAACGGGGTCCTGTGGCGCTGGCGGGTTACAGTCGGCGATGTGCCACCGATCTTTGGCCGCGTATGTTCTGCGCAAGCACTCCTGTATCATATTAAGGTGTAAAAGGTTTATTTCACAAAAATAGACGGACCCAAGCGACATACCAGTAATTGACTTGTGGCTGTCTGCCTTGCCGCCGCCTTTCCAGTAAACCTTGCGCACGGCTTTATCGCCGTACCGTGACGCTGGCAACGTTATGAGCAAATGTGCGCCCTCGTCATCGTGGGACGGTTTGACATATCCAGCAAAGTTGTGGATGAGGCCGAAACCGTCGCCGTCTATAACAAGCCTGTATGCTTGCTCGGCACTGTATGCCGTTATTAAATGGTTTGTGTCGCGTGTCAGTAATAAGTGATCTGTAAACCTTGCAATGGCCGCCGTGGTCTTTCCCGATCTCGGTGTACCCTCGCACCAGTCTATCGTGTGATCGTACGGGGCCAGTATCAACTCTTTTTGTTTATCACTCCACGTTATCATTCTGTTTATGTAAAGCCATAAGGCTTTCAAGTACCCCGTTCGACCTGTCCATGGCGTCGGCTATATCCCTGTCGCGCTGACCCAAGTATTGTTTACCCAGCCATATGGCCATTGCGGCCGATTTTTCAGCCAGTTTGAATTGCGCACGCCTTAACGATGTTTTGCCGTTTGCCGAATACTTTTTATATGTATCCGCAAAACCCTCGTTGTACGTTCGTTTGCACCAGCGCTCTATTGTGTCGGACGAGCAATTACAAATGCCCGCGATCTCGTCAAGGGTGCATTGCAAACCGCATAACTTTTCAAATAATGTTTGGTCTATTT
>JAEEGL011706766.1_pt1 | contig 18351 bp, 12 predicted proteins | sample 9134231 | NCBI WGS metagenome assembly JAEEGL01 (sample SAMN16246548, study PRJNA631951) | gut metagenome | biome: gut microbiome; feature: rumen; material: fiber-attached | host: Bos | place: Iran: Karaj | collected 2018-10 | reverse complement strand
GCCACACTGACAGTCAAGCGGATCCGCGGGATCCGCCGCGCGGCGCTGGCCCCTGTCCTGCCCGCCGGCGAGCATGGAGTCATGCTCATCGACTGCGGGGCCAATGTGGAGTGCACGGCGGAATATCTGCTGCAGTTTGCCTATATGGGCAGCTTTTACGCGCGGCGGATCATGGGCTGTGACAGGCCCCGCGTGGGGCTGCTGAATGTGGGGACGGAGGATACCAAGGGCGGAGAATTGCAGCACCAGGCTTTTGAATTGCTCCGGCTGGCCCATGAGGAAGGGCGCATTTGCTTTGTGGGCAACGTGGAGGGCACCGGCGTGTTCTCCGGCGACGTGGACGTGGTTGTTACGGATGGATTTACCGGCAATGTTCTCCTCAAGGGCGCCGAGGGCGTCATCAAATACATGATGACCCAGCTCAAGGGCGTTTTTTACAAGAACACCGCAAACAAGCTGTCCGCCGCGATCCTGAAAAAAGACCTGACCGCCATGAAAAAGTCCCTGGACGTCAACGAAGTCGGCGGTACGGCCCTTGTGGGCATCAGCAAGCCTGTGATCAAGGCGCACGGTTCCTCCAACGCGGCCAGCTTTTTTGCCGCCGTGCGGCAGGCGGTGGCCTTTGCGGAATCGGGCATTATTGAGGAAATCAACAGCAATGTGGATTACATGAGGCTGAAGGTCGAATAAACCATGCGCGAGCTGGAAGACAAAATCGGATATCATTTTCAAAATCCCTGGCTGCTTCAGACGGCACTGACACACAGCTCCTATGCCAACGAGCGGCATAGCGGCGACTGTCCGTGCTATGAACGCCTGGAATTTCTGGGAGATTCCATCCTGGGGTTTACGGCGGCGGAGTATCTGTACGCCCATGAGCCGGCCTTGCCTGAGGGCAGCATGACGCGGCTGCGGGCGGAACTCGTCTGTGAGGAGAGCCTGTATCAGGTTGCGCTGCAGTTGGGCCTGGGGAGTTATATGCGTCTGGGGCGCGGCGAAGAGCGCAGCGGCGGCCGGGAGCGGCCGTCCATTCTCGCGGATATGGTGGAGGCCATTATTGCCGCCCTGTACCTGGACGACGGTTTGGAGCGGGCGAGGAGCTTCGTCCTGGAGAAGGTGCTCAGCGGGGCGGAGATCAGCGAGGAGCACCGCAGCGGCGACTATAAAACGGCGCTGCAGGAGCTGGTACAGCGCAAAGCGGATCAGCAGATTTGTTATGAGCTGATCGGCGAGTCCGGCCCGGATCACAACAAACGCTTTACCTTCCGGGTCAGCATTAACGGCGTCAGCGCCGGCGAGGGGACCGGGCGCACAAAGAAGGAGGCCGAGCAGATGGCAGCGCGTCGGGCCCTGGAGGCCCTGGAGCCATGAGCGCGAAAGAGCAGATCCTCCCGGTGTTTGTGCCGCACCTGGGCTGTCCCCATACCTGCGTTTTCTGCAATCAGAACCGGATTTCCGGCATGACAAAGCCCGCTGACGCACAGACAGTGAGAGAGACGATTGAACAGGCAGCCGCCTTGCCCCGCAATGGGGCAAAGCGGCAACTGGCATTTTATGGGGGCAGCTTTACGGCAATCCCGGAGGAACAGCAGCTGGCGCTTCTGTCCGCAGCCCGGGAGGCGTTGGAGCGCGGCGAGATTGACGCAGTGCGCCTCTCGACCAGACCGGACGCAGTGGATGAGGCGGTGCTGCAGCGTCTGAAGGACTACGGCGTGGAGACGGTGGAGCTGGGGGCCCAGTCCATGGATAACGAGGTATTGCGGCTCTCCGGCCGCGGACACACCGCGGAAGATGTGGAGAGAGCGGCCTGTCAGGTGCGGGCAATGGGCTTTCGATTGATTCTCCAGATGATGACGGGACTGCCGGGGGACACGGAAGAAAAAAGCCTGGAGACGGCCAGGCGGCTGATTGCGCTGCGGCCGGACGGCGTGCGGATTTACCCGACCGTGATTGTGCGGGATACGGCTCTGCATGAAATGTGGCGGGCGGGGCGCTATCGGGAGCATAGCGTGGAAGAGGCGGTAGCGCTCTGCGCGAAGCTCCTGCCGCTGTTTGAGCAGGCGCGGATCCCCGTGATCCGGCTGGGACTCAACCCCACGGAGGAGCTCTCCGGCGGCGCTGCGGTCGCCGGCGCCTATCACCCCGCGCTGGGCGAGCTGGTAAAGAGCCGAATCCTGTACGAGAAAGCGAAGCAGCTTTTGCAGGAGCGCGGCGTTTCCGGGAGAGTGACAATTTATGTGCCGCCGGAGTACCTGTCCCAAATGGTGGGGCAGCACCGGGAGAATATACGCCGCCTCTGCGAAGAACTGGGGCTGGAAGAGCTTCAGGTGCGGCCGGCAGCGGGAAACGGCGGGGGAAATTATGGGTTTCCCATTGAAATAAAGGATAAAATATAGTAAAATACATTAGTTATTCACCCACAGAAAGCAACGGAAGAAGAGGACGAGCACTTGTATCTGAAAGCGTTGGAAATTCAGGGGTTTAAGTCCTTTCCGGACAAAACCCGGCTCACATTTGAAAAGGACATCACCGCGATCGTCGGGCCGAACGGCTCCGGAAAATCCAATATTGCCGACGCGATCCTCTGGGTTATGGGTGAGCAGCGCAGCAAAGCGCTGCGCGGCGCGAAAATGGAGGACGTGATTTTCGGCGGTACGGAGAAGCGCAACGCGCTGGGATATGCGCAGGTTTCGCTGATTCTGGACAACGGGGCGCATATTCTGGACTGCGACGGCAGCGAGGTCATGCTGACCCGTCGCTATTACCGCAGCGGTGACAGTGAGTACTATATCAACAAGGAGCTTGTGCGGCTGAAGGACATCCACTCCCTTCTCATGGACACGGGCCTTGGGCGGGACGGCTACTCAATCATCGGCCAGGGGCGTATTGCGGAGATTATTTCCAGCAGAAGCACGGACCGGCGCGAAGTCTTTGAAGAGGCCGCCGGGATTTCCCGTTTCCGGTACCGCAAGGAAGAGGCCGAGCGGAAGCTGCAGAAAACGGAAGAGAATCTCCTGCGCATCAACGATAAGATTGAGGAGCTGGAGCTGCAGGTTGGACCGCTGCAGGCGCAGGCGGAGACGGCGAAGCGCTATCTGCTGCTGCGCGATGAGCTGCGCGTGCGGGAGATCTCCGTCTGGATGGCGACGCTGGACAAGCTGCATGCCCAGGCGGATAGCGTCAAGAGCGAGTACGAACAGGCCCAGCGGGAGCTGGAGCGCGCCAAGGCCTCGCTGGAGGCGTTGTACGCGTCCTCCGGCAGCATCACCGAGCGGATGCATCAGAAGGATATTGAGAGCGAGCAGGCGCGGGAGCGGCTGTCAGCCAACGAGGCTGCCGCGGCTGCCTGCGCATCGGAGGCCGCCGTGCTGCGCGCAAATATGCAGAGCAGCCGGGAGACCCTTGAGCGGCTGCTGAAGGATATTGCAGAGCGGGATCGCCGTACGGAGGAGATCAGCGCCGGCATCCGCGGCGCGGAGGAGCGGCTGGAAGAAATCGGCCGGAACCTGTCCGCACTGGCCGAGGAAACGGAACAGAACAACAATGTGGCGGACGGCTGCCGCATGAAGCTGAAAAACAGGGAGGACATGGTCGCCCAGCTCAGCGGACAGATGACCGCGCTGGAGGTTGAAGGGCGCAGCATGGACGCCCGAATCCGCATGCTCAGCGAGATGGAGAAGGACTATGAGGGGTATTCCCGCGCGGTCAAAACCGTAATGCGTGAGGCGGAGCGGGGAAATCTTCCGGGAATTCATGGCCCGGTGGCAAATCTGATCCGTGCGGACGAGGCGGTCGCGCTGGCCATTGAGACGGCCTTGGGCGCTGCGGCCCAGAATATCGTGGTGGACACGCAGGACGCCGGACGGCGGGCAATCGAGCTGCTGAAGCGGCTGGATGCCGGCCGGGGAACCTTCCTGCCGGTGGATACCATCCGCGGTACCGTGATGACGGATATGCCGGAGAAGGAAGCCGGCTTCGTCGGCGTGGCGTACAATCTGGCGCGCTTTGATGCGAAGTACAGTCAGATCATGGCCAGCCTCCTGGGGCGGACAGTTGTGGCGGAGACTTTGAGCGATGCGGTGCGTATGGCCCGCAGCAGCGGCAACCGCCTGCGCATTGTGACGCTGGATGGCCAGATGATCCATTCCGGCGGCTCCATGACCGGCGGCAGCAGCGCGAAGGGCACCGGCATTCTTTCCCGGGCAAACGAGCTTGAAAAGCTGAACAAACAGCGGCAGGAGACCGCGGAGGAGGAAAAACGCTGTGCCGCAGAGCTGGATCGGGCCCGTTCCGGTCTGGCGGCGGTGCGTTATCAGCTGGATATCGCGCTGGAGGATCAGGCGGAGCTGCGCAGCAAAACTGCTTCTTTCGAGGCAGAGGCGAGGACCACAAAGGCCTCGGTGCGGCAGCTTTCTCAGCTGTTGGAGAACCTGTCCGGCGACAGCGGGGCACAGCAGAAGGCACTGGAGGCCGCTGAGAGGCAGATTGACAGCTTCCGCGCGCAAGCCGATGAGAAGGAGCGCCAGCTGCAGGGGATCCGGGAAAAGAGCGCCGGCATTCGGGCGGAGATTGAGGAGATCAGCCGCCGGAAGCTGGAGCTTGAAGGAAAGCGCACCCGGGCCGAAAAAGAGACGCAGGAGCGCAACGCGCAGATTCTGGAACTGGAGCGGCGCGCCGCGCGGATTGAGCAGAAGAAGCTGGCTGCGGATATGGAGGAAAAACAGCTTCTGGACAAGCTCTGGGACAACTATGAGCTGAGCCACAGTGCCGCGATGGCCCTGCGGCAGCCGGTAGAGAGCCTGCAGAAGGCCAACAGGGAGATTCATGATCTGCGCCGCCAGATCAGCGCTCTGGGAACGCCCAATATCGGGGCAATCGAGGAGTACGAGAGGGTCAGTACCCGCTATGAGTTTCTCGCCGGCCAGCGGGATGATGTGGAAAAGGCAAAGACGGAGCTGGAGGGCATTATACGGGAGATCACGGATGAGATGCGTGAGCTTTTCCTGACCCATTTCCATGAGATCGACCGCTGCTTTCGCGAGACCTTTCGGGAGCTTTTCGGGGGCGGCAAAGCGGCGCTTGCCCTGGAGGATGAGAACAATGTGCTGGAGTGCGGCATTGAGATCAAGGTGCAGCCGCCGGGCAAGGTCCTGTCCAATATCAGTCTGCTCTCCGGCGGCGAGATGGCCTTCGTAGCCATTGCCCTGTACTTTGCCATTTTGAAGGTGCGGCCCACACCGTTCTGCGTCATGGATGAGATTGAGGCCGCGCTGGACGAGGCAAATGTAACGCGCTTTGCCGAATACCTGCGCCGCATGGCGGATAAAACGCAGTTTTTGGTCATTACCCACCGCCGTGGTACCATGGAGGAAGCGGATCTGCTCTACGGAGTGACCATGCAGGAGAAGGGCGTCTCCACGGTGATCGAACTGGATCTGGAGGCCGCGCAGAAGACAATGGAGGAACAGGCGTAAATGGGCTTTTTTGATAAAATCTTTTCCGGGCTGAGCAAAACGCGCAGTAATCTGGAGGAGCTGGAAGAGCTGTTTCAGGATTACGCGCCGGACAATGAGGACTTCTACGACGAGCTGGAAGAACTGCTGGTGATGTCGGATGTGGGCGCAGGAACTGCGGAGCGCGTTGTATATCTGATGCGCAAAAAGACCTGGGAGGACCGCTATCGCAGGGGAGACGAAGCCCGCCGCGGCCTGATCCAGGTGCTCACCGGCCTGCTGAATGTGGGGGACACGGCGCTGAAGCTGGAGACAAAGCCGTCTGTCGTCCTGATGGTAGGCGTCAACGGCGTGGGAAAAACCACCACGATCGGGAAGCTGGCGGCCCAGCTCAAGGAGCAGGGCAAGCGCGTACTGCTGGTGGCGGGAGATACGTTCCGCGCGGCCGCCGCCGATCAGCTGGACATCTGGGCGCAGCGCTCCGGTGTGGAGCTGGTGCGGCATGAGGAGGGCAGCGATGCTGCTTCCGTGGTCTATGACGGCATCTGTGCCGCCAAGGCCAGAGGAGCGGATGTGATTATCATCGACACGGCCGGCCGCCTGCACAACAAACAGAATCTGATGAACGGGCTGAACAAAATCCGTCGCATCATTGACCGGGAGCTTCCCGAGGCAGATGTGGAGACGCTTATGGTTCTGGACGCCACAACCGGGCAAAACGGGCTGATCCAGGCGAGACAGTTTCTGGAGACCTCGGGCCTGACCGGAATTGTGCTGACAAAGCTGGACGGTACGGCCAAGGGCGGTATTGTATTCGCCATTGCCAACGAACTGAAGCTGCCTGTTAAATTCGTGGGCGTCGGCGAGGGGATTGACGATCTGATTCCCTTCAACGCGGAGAGCTTTGTAACGGCCCTGTTCAAATAAAGGAGAAAATCATGGCACTGACAAGCAAACAGCGCGCCCAGCTGCGGGGACTGGCTGCGGCGGAGGATACGATTGTTTTTGTGGGCAAGGGCGGCATTACCGCCAATTTGGTGGATTCCGTCAATATGGCGCTGCAGGCCAGAGAACTGGTCAAGGGTAAGGTTCTTGAGACCTGCGAGCTCACGCCGCGGGAGGTGTGCGACGCGCTCTCCGATGCCTGCGGCGCGGAGCAGGTACAGGTGATCGGCACCAAGTTTGTGCTTTACAAGCGCAACAGCAGGGAGCCGAAGATCGTACTGGCAAAGGATAAAAAGAAAGCATGAAAATTGCGGTATACGGCGGCAGCTTCAATCCGCCTCACCTCGGACATGTGCAGGCTGCGCAGACGGTATCCCGTCAGCTCGCCCCCGATGTGTTTTTCATCATTCCGGACAACATTCCGCCCCATAAGGATATGGCGGCGGGGAGCCCGACGCCGCAGCAGCGCATGGAACTGTGCGCACTGGCGTTCCGGGGCGTTCCCGGCGTGCAGATTTCGGATCTTGAGCTGCAGCGCGAGGGCAGGAGCTATACGGCGGACACGGTGAGCATCCTGCGGGAGAAGTACCCGGAGGACGAGCTGCTCCTGGTTATGGGCACGGACATGCTGCTCAGCTTTGAGGAGTGGAACCGTTTTGAATATCTGCTCCAAAGCTGCACGCTGGCGGTTCTGGCCCGTGCCGAGCAGGAGGGGGAGCTGCTGCAGCAGCACGCGGCGTATCTGACTGAGCGCTATGGCGCCCGGATTCGGATCCTGCCCCACGAGCCGCTTCCCATGCAGTCCAGGGAGATCCGGGAAGGGCTGAAAGAACGCCGCTGCGCTGAACTGCTGGACGATGCGGTTTACAGCTGCATCATCCGAAACGGCTATTACGAGGCGCTTCCGGATTTGAATTGGCTGCGGGAAAAAGCCTACCGCTGGCTGAAGCCTGGCCGCGTTGCCCATGTGGCCGGCTGCGAGCGGGAGGCCGTACAGCTGGCCCGCCGCTGGGGAGAAGACCCGGAAATCGCCGCCACGGCCGGAATCCTGCATGACATGACAAAAAAACTTGATGCGCAGGAACAGTTGAACTTGTGCGAAAAGTATGGTATTATATGCGACAACGTTGAGCGGGAGAATCCGAAGCTCCTGCACGCGAAAACCGGCGCGGTTCTCGCCCGGGAGGTCTTCGGTGTCTCCGGCGAGATCTGCGAGGCTATCCGCTGGCATACCACGGGCCGGGCAAATATGAGCAAGCTGGAAAAAATACTCTATCTTGCCGATTACATCGAACCCACGAGAGACTTTCCGGGCGTGGATGCGCTGCGAAAGCTCTGCTATGAAGATCTGGACGCCGCCATGGTGTTGGGGCTTTCGATGAGTCTGAAGGAAATCCGCAGCCATGGGGCAGAGCCCCATATAGCAAGCGTTGAGGCGTACCAGTGGTACAGCCGTTTGGAAAAAGGAGGAAAAGGCATGCTGACTTCGGCTGAAATTGCAGCCATTGCCGCAAGGGCCCTGGAAGAGAAGAAAGCGAAGGATGTGACCATCCTGAGGACGGCGGAGCAGACTGTTCTGGCGGATTATTTTGTGATCTGCAACGGCACCTCCTCCACCCATATCAAGGCTCTTGTAGACGAGGTGGACAAGAAGCTTTCGGAGGCCGGCGAGCCGCCGATCCGCCGCGAAGGCCTGCGATCGGATATCTGGGTGCTGATGGATTTCGGCTCCGTGATTGTCCATGTGTTCACCGACGAGGCCCGCAAATTCTACAATCTTGAGCGTCTCTGGAGCGACGCAGAGGTGGTGTCCCTCTCATCCCTTCCGAGCCCCTGATTACAGGGGCATTTCGGATTACAATAACAGTGATGAAAGGGATTTAAGCAATGAAATACGATTTTGCTGCGATTGAAAAGAAATGGCAGGATAAATGGGAAGAGGTCAAGCCCTATGCTGCTGTGACCGGCGACCCCAGGCCCAAGTTTTACGGCCTGATTGAGTTTCCCTATCCCAGCGGCGCCGGCCTGCATGTGGGCCATCCGCGCCCTTTCACGGCGATCGATATTGTCACCCGCAAAAAGCGGATGGACGGCTACAATGTGATTTTCCCCATCGGCTATGACGCTTTTGGCCTGCCCACGGAGAACTACGCCATTAAGAACCACATCCACCCGGCCATTGTGACCAAGGAGAATATCGCCAACTTTACCCGCCAGCTGAAGATGTTGGGCTATGGCTTTGACTGGGATCGCTGCGTGGACACCACAGACCCCAAGTACTATAAGTGGACCCAGTGGATCTTCCTGCAGATGTTCAAAAAAGGTCTGGCCTACAAGACAACCATGCCCATCAACTGGTGCACCAGCTGCAAGTGCGGCCTGGCCAACGAAGAGGTGGTCGAGGGCAAGTGCGAGCGCTGCGGCAGCGAAGTGGTGCGCAAGGAGAAGAGCCAGTGGATGCTGGCGATCACCAAGTACGCCGATCGCCTGATTGATGATCTGGACGACCTGGACTATATCGAGAGAGTCAAGGTTCAGCAGAAGAACTGGATCGGCCGCTCCACCGGCTGCGAGCTCACATTCAAGACCAATACACCGGATGAGGTCACGGTCTATACCACCCGTGCCGATACGCTCTACGGCGTGACCTACATGGTCATCTCTCCGGAGCATCCGCTGCTGGACAAGTGGGCGGAACAGATTGAAAACTGGGACGAAGTCGCAGCGTACAAGGATGCGGCTTCCCGCAAGTCCGACTTTGAGCGCGGCGAGCTCAACAAGGAGAAGACCGGTGTCCGCCTCAAGGGCATTGAGGTGATCAACCCGGCCAACAACAAAGCCGTTCCCATGTTTGTCTCTGACTATGTACTCATGGGTTACGGCACCGGCATCGTCATGGGCGTGCCAGGCCATGATCAGCGCGACTGGGAGTTTGCGACGAAATTCGGCCTGCCCATTATCGAGGTCGTCAGCGGCGGCGATATCAGCAAGGAGGCGTTTGTCTCCAAGGATGAGAACGCCATTATGGTCAATTCCGATTTCCTCAACGGCATGACGGTCAAAGAGGCCATCCCCGCCATGAAGGACTATGTGGTGAAGCAGGGCTGGGGCCGGGAGAAGACCAACTATAAGCTGCGCGACTGGGTGTTTACCCGCCAGCGCTACTGGGGCGAGCCGATCCCGCTGGTCAACTGCGAGAAGTGCGGCTGGGTTCCCCTTCCGGAGTCGGAGCTGCCGCTGCTTCTGCCAAAGGTTGAGTCCTATGAGCCCACCGACGACGGCGAGTCTCCCCTGAGCAAAATGACCGACTGGGTCAACACCACCTGCCCCTGCTGCGGCGGACCTGCAAAGCGGGAGACCGATACCATGCCCAACTGGGCGGGTTCCTGCTGGTACTATCTGCGCTATATGGATCCGCACAACGACGAGGCGCCGGTCTCAAAAGAGGCCGAGGAGTACTGGGGACCCGTGGACTGGTACAACGGCGGTATGGAGCACACGACGCTGCACCTGCTGTACAGCCGCTTCTGGCACAAGTTCCTGTACGATATCGGCGTGGTCCACACCAAGGAGCCCTATGCCAAGCGCACCTCCCATGGCATGATCTTGGGCAAAAACCCCCACTACATCGGCAATGTGGGGACTGAAGAGGAAAAGCAGGCGCTGATCGAGAAATATGGCAGCCAGGCCCTGCGCCCCTCGGTGAAGATGTCCAAGTCTCTCGGGAATGTGGTTAACCCGGACGACGTGATCAACGCTTACGGCGCGGACACCATGCGTGTCTATATCATGTTCATCGGCGACTTTGAGAAAACGGCCACCTGGTCGGATGAGGCGGTAAAGGGCGCCAAGCGCTTCCTGGATCGCTGCTGGAACCTGCTGGAGCTGGTGCGGGACGATCCTGCGGTGACGCCGAAAAACGAGGCCATCATCCACAAGACCATCAAGAAGGTCGGCGAGGATATTGACACCTTGAAGATGAACACCGCCATCGCGGCGCTCATGTCCCTGGTGAACGAGTACTATGCCAACGGCCTGAGCAAGGGAGATCTGGAATACCTGCTTCTTCTGCTCAGCCCCTTTGCGCCTCATATCGCCGAGGAAATGTGGGAACAGGCGGGGTTTGCCGCGAAGTATGGCAAGATGGCTATGCAGATGCCGTGGCCGGCCTATGATGAAGCCAAGACGGTGGAAGCCGTCCGGGAAATGGCGGTACAGGTCAACGGCAAGCTGCGCGCGACCATTCAGGTGCCCAACGGCGCGGATGACGAAACGGTGGTGCAGACTGCCTGTGCGGAGGAAAAGATCAAACGGCAGATGGAAGGCATGCAGCTGGTTAAGACGATTGTGGTGAAAAACAAGCTGGTCAATCTCATTCTCAAACCGCAAAAGTGATTGTTGACAAGCGGCGTTTTTCCCGTTATAATACTACTGTTAAACAGCCAATTCATTGGCCCTTGAAGCACTGCGAGGTGCATTTGGAGGGAGGGATATACATGTCTGAAATCTACGTCAAGGAAAACGAGTCTCTGGACAACGCTCTGAAAAGATTCAAGCGCAGCTGCGCCAAGTCCGGCGTCCTGGCGGATCTGAGAAAGAAAGAGTATTATCAGAGCCCCAGTGTCAAGCGCCGCAAAAAGTCAGAGGCGGCCCGCAAGAACAAGAATAAGCGCTACTATTGAGTGAACAAAAGGCAGCACCTTCGGTGCTGCCTTTTTGTTTGGCTGGACAGAGAAGAACGGCCGCGCGGCAGGCGCGGCCGTTCTTTGCTTATTCTTTCTTTCTGGGTTTTGCCTTTACGGATTTGGGGGCCTGCTTCTTTTTCGCACGCAGAACCAGAATCAGGAGAATGGCGAGGACGAACACCGCGGAGACAATCACGATGCCCAGCCAGAGACCGATGTTGCGGTCGTCGCCGGTTTTGGGATTGGTGCCGTCATTCTTTTTGGTGGAGCCGGCGGTGATGGTCAGCTTGCCGTCCACGGTCGTGATACTGTAGTTGGAGGTGACGTCCTTGCTGCCTTCCTTGATGGTTACGCTGGTGATCTTTTTAGTATAAGTTCCCACGTTGACAGCGCCGTTTTTAATGACATTGCCGTCGCTGTTGGTGATCTCATATTCCACGCTCAGCGTATGATTCTTGCTGGCCAGGGCTGTGGCGCGTACGTTCTTGTTGATCAGCGGCGCCCCGTCATAGGTCTTGCTGTCGGACTCCGCCGTCAGGGTCAAGGGCTTTTTGGTTACCTCCATCGTACCGGAGACGGCGGTGATCTTGAACTGGGAGGTTACGTCCTTCCCGTTGGCATCCTTGATCTTCACATTGCTCAGATTTACCGAGATCTTCTGAACATCGGTGATGCTGGTCGTCGGGCCGAAGCTGGCTTCCAGCGTGTAGTTGGAGGGGAGCGTACCCTGCGTGACCTTGATATCGCTGTTTTTGATGGTCAGCGGCGTGGCGTCATAGACCTTTTTGGCCGAGGCCGTTACGGTGATGCCCGTCTGGGTCGATTCCTGACCCTTGACCTTCATTCTGCCGGCGACTGTTTTAATGGCGTAGTTCTTGGTGACGTCGTTGCCCTTTTCGTCCAGAATCTGAACCTTTTTCGCATCGATCCCCGTGTCAAAGCTCACATCAAGCCCACTGCCGGTGACGAAATCGCCCTCGAGCGTGTGTCCATCCAGCAGACCCTCGGACTTGTAGCCATGAGTATAGCCGTTGCCGCTGTAGTTCTTGGCATAGATGGTTTTTCCCGTCTCGGTGACGGTTCCGCTGATGGCCGTGATGGTGATGGTGCGGCGCGTGATCTCAAGGCTCCCGTCCACGGCGCTGATATCGTAGCACTCGGTGACATCCTCATTTCCGCTGCTGACAGTGATGTCGGAAGGATCCTCAATTTGCGTGACATAAGTGCCCGCATCCTTGCCCTCGCCGCTGACGGTGATGGCACTCATGGTGTGCCCGGAGACAAGACCGTCGCCGCCGATGCTGCAGCCGTCGTCAAAGCCCTCCTTTTCCAGTTCGCTTGCCTTGATGAGCTGCCCGGTGTATTCCTTGCTGTCGCTGACAGCGGTGAGCACCAGGCTGCGCTTATGGATGGTCAGCGAGCCGTCAGCCGTTGTGATCTGATAGCTGGCAGTGACATCCTTGCCGTCTGCATCCGTGATCTTCAGTGCAGATGTGTCGAGCGTGACGGGCACGGGATCGCCGGGGGTGAGGGCCTCGCCGCTGACAGAGACGCCCTCAAGCTTGTGGCCATCCGCCAGAGCGCTGTGCTTATAGCCGTTGGTATATCCATTGTCGTTGTATTCTGCGGCTTTCAGCGGCGTGCCGTCGTAGGTCTTCTCCGCGGTAACAGCCTCAATGCTCAGATCGATAACAGTGGGGGTGAGAGGCTCATCTCCGCCGGGCGCGTTCTCCGTCCAGGCGGCGTAGAGGGTGATGTCCTCACTGACGGCGGTGCTGAATGTGAAGGGAGTGTTCAGCGCTTTGTCGCTGTACCAGCCGGCGAAGCTGTGACCGTCCCGGGTGGGGTCTTCGGGCTTAGAAGGCGTGGCGCCCCGGTCAATCGTCTGGGGGTCAACCGCACTGCCGCCATTGGAGTCAAAACTGACCGTAACGGTGGCCTGTGGATTCTCCGTCCAGGCAGCGTAGAGGGTGATGTCCTCGCTGACGGCGGTGCTGAACGTATAAGGAGTGTTCAGCGCTTTGTCGCTGTACCAGCCGGCGAAGCTGTGACCGTCCCGGGTGGGGTCTTCAGGCTTTGAAGGCGTGGCGCCCTGGTCAATCGTCTGTGGGTCAACCGCACTTCCGCCGTTGGAGTCAAAACTGACCGTAACGGTGGCCCGCGTATTCTCCGTCCAGGCGGCGTAGAGGGTGATGTCCTCGTTGACGGCGGCACTGAACGTATAAGGAGTATTCAGCGCTTCATCGCTGAACCAGCCGGCGAAGCTGTGACCGTCCCGGGTGGGATCTTCCGGTTCTGAAGCCGTATCGCCCTGGTTAACCGTCTGGGGGTCAACCGCACTGCCGCCGTTGGACTCGAAGCTGACTGTGCAGATCGTACCCCATTGGGCCTCCAGCGTGCAGTCGGCGTGAGGGGCGATAAGGTCGCCCGGGGCGACTTCCAGACGGGAGCCGTCGGCATAGCGCAGCACCCAGCCGTTGAAGACCTTTTGGGCATCGCGGGCGGCACTCTTTTGCTGATCCGGGAGATCGGGCACCGTGAAGGCGCTTCCGAAGCTGCCGCTCTCAGCGGCCGGCTCATCGGCGACGCCGTTCATGTCATAGCTGACGGTGAACCCGGCCTCGGTGTCGCTCTCAACGAAATAAACGGCAAGAGCGTAGGCGGGGTCTTCGGCGTCGGCAAAAGAGGAGAGGACGCTCTTATCAAAAGCACCATCATCGTCCAGGAAGCCTTCCTTATCCAGGGTGACGGCGGTGGGTTCCGAACCGGCGTCGGGCAGGAGAGACTTCGCGGCGGCTTCCGTATCGGCGCCGCGCAGATAGAGACCGGAAATCCAGTATCCGGACGGCGCGGCGACGGTGAGATCCGCGGACATGAGATCCTTCAGTTGGACTTCACTTTCCTCGTCCGCCATCAGGTCGACGTCTCCCAGCTTGATGGCAAAGCTTTCGTCTTCAAGCAGTTCGTCCAACCTTGCGGAGTCCGGCACGTGCAGCTCCACGGCAAGCGGCTCTTCACCGCTGACGGATTTGGCGCGTTCCGCACTGGCCGCCGGCAGTATAAGCTGGAAGACCAGAACCATCACGCACAGCATGCTTAACAGCATTCTTCTTTGTTTCTTCATGTTTTCACCTCAGATAAATCGTTCAATCGTTGCTGCCATTTCCTTCCGGGCGGCGGCAGGTGACTCCGCTGCCCCTTTTCGATTTTCACTATACTCCAGTTTTTCGCTCCTGTCATCTTAAGCTTTCTTAAGTTTGCGGGAAGAAAAATGACCGCAAACCCCCAATATGACAGAGTTTGCGGTCTTTATTTCCTGAATTGGTTAATTATGGATGACACAGAGGGAGGGAAAAAACGTGCGGCCCGTCGGCGCTTGGGAAACAGGGCGTCGGACTATTGAATAGGGACCAGCTTGCACTGAACCACGTAACGGGCGTCGAAAAACTCATAGGAACAGGTTGAAAGCGTGACGATGCGATCCTGCGGGGAGAAGGTAATCGGCGTAGTGAAGTTGGACTGTGACTTCATGGAGTCCAGATAGCGCAGATAATCGCCGTCATCGGAGAAGCCGAGCAGATAGGAGTCGGACCCTGCGTCGGTCACATACCCGGCAAAGACCTCAAGCCGGTAATTCTGAGAGGGGGTATTCAGGTATAAAACCGGGTGCGCTTCATAATAGCCCTCTTTCCGATAGCTGCTCAAAGAGGCAAACATGGAGCCGTCATTCATATGGTGCCCATAGATGATGGTGTTCTGGCCGGAAAAATCGCCCGGGCAGAGACAATCCACAAAGGGGGTGCCGGCGCCGGTATAGGTGCCGTCGATGAAATTGTAAAGGTAAGTGTCGTTGTCTTCGGCGCGCGCGACAGGATAGTTGATCGGCGAATCCGGCCCGTAAATCCAGCCTACAACGTCACTGTTCTGCGCAAGAAGCTCCGAAAAGTTTACATGAATGGGGGAATGCTCCTCCTCAACGCTGACTTCGGAGGGCGCGGCAGGGCTGTCCTGCCGGGCAGAGACCGTGGGCGTGGCGACTGCGGAGACATACTGATTGCTCAGCTGGTCATACATCTTTTCCGAAACATGGTAGGTATGCAGGATGTCATACAGGCGATACCCGCTGTATGCCAGTACAAGAGCAAAAAATACACAAAGGACAATCAGCAGAATACGGATGGATTTCCTCATGCCACGGCCTCCTTTCCTTCCTGATTATTTAATGAGCATATGATGGCGAAATGTCAATCAGCATTTTACAGCGGGGAGAATGAAATCCCCGATCATCCTCGGTATCCGATGATCATTATACAGCGGCGGCGGCAAAATGGAAAGGGAAAATGTCTTAATTTTTCTTTAGATTTCCGGCTGCCCCGGAGCGCGCGCGGAGGTTCAGCAGTACGACGGCGCTCAGAATCAGGACGATGCCTGTCAGCGCGCCGGGCGTTATTGCCTCCCGGAAGACAAAAAAACCGAACAGGGTGGCAACCATCGGCTCAACCGTTGCAAGAATGGCGGCCCTGCTGGCCTCGACCGTCTGCAGGCCCAGCGTATAAGACAGGAAGGGAACCACAGCGGTGACCAGGGCCATAAGCAGGCAGAATCCCAGAAGCGCGCCGGTGGAAGGAGTTGCCCGGAAGCAGGCGAGAAGCTCCGCCGGGCGGTTGATCAGCCAGGAACCCGCCGCCGCGATAAGAAAGGTGTAGGTTGTGACGGTAAACGGGGAATACCGGCGAAGGGCGAAGCTGCCGAGAATGCTGTACAGCCCGTAACCGATACCGGCTCCCAAGCCGATCAGCAGCCCCAGAATGTCCAGCCCGCCGGCGCTGCCGCCTGAGACAAGGACGCAGCCGCCGAAAGCCAGCGCCAGGGCCAAGAGTTTTTTACCGTTCAGCGGCTCCTTGAACAGGACAACCGAGAGCAGCATCACCCAGATCGGAGAGGTATACAGCAAAATGGCGGCGGTGGACAGGGGCATCCTTGCAATCGCGGTAAAATAGCACACGGTGAAGAACAGAATACTCGCAAGCCCCAGCCCCAGAAAAAGCGGGATGTCCCGCCCGCGAATGCGAAAGCCGGAGGGCTCCCGGAGCAGTTGGAGCAGGCAGAAAAAGAGCGCGGCCAGTGTAAGACGGATGGACACGATCTGAATGGAGTTGAAGCCGTACTCCGCCAGCGGACGTACAAAGAGGCCCATACTGCCCCAGAACACCCCGGCGAGAAGCACCAGAAAGGGGCCAAGAAAAACGAATTTGTGTTTCATTCGGATACCTCGGGTGATGGTGAGAAGGATGCGAGCTGCGTGCCCTTGCCGGCAACGGATAGGCTTTCCAATTATAAGGGTATTGCCCGCTCTGTGTCAACAGGGAAACCGGACGGCTGAGGGAAGCGGAATTCTGATTGCAATTCCGGGTTTGCAGGGTATATAATGATGGCACAGCAAGCAGGTGCCGTCTGCTGTCAGAATGACGGATCGGGAGAAGGCACTCCTTGCCGCACCGACAGGCAGGACTCTGATGATGGGAGAAAGCCTGCGGTATCAAGGTGTTTGCCTACCGGGAAGGAGAAAAAATGAGCGAGCTGAAGGTCGGTTATGCCAAAGTAGATGTTACGCCCAGAAAGCCGGTCCAGTTGACCGGATACGGCAATGATTTCTTTCGTCTCTCCGACAATGTGCTGGATCCGATTTATGCCACATGTCTGGCTTTCACAGACACGGAGGGTTCCACAGCGCTGGTCTACACGCTGGATGTTCTGTATGCCAGCAATTGGATGCGCAAGGTGGTCAGCGAGGCGACCGGGCTGCCCGTGGAGCGCATCCAGATTTCCGCCACCCATACGCACGCGGGGCCATATGTATGGCTTGGGAAGCTTACGCCGCCGGAGGCCAGGGAATACCTGCACGGCGTGATGACCGACGGGCTGATCGCGGCCGCGCAGCAGGCCCTTGCGGACCGGAAGCCGGCGCAGATGTATATCACAGAAACCCGCACAACAGGACTGAATTATGTCCGTCACTATCTGATGGAGGACGGAACCTACGCCGGCCCCAACTTCGGCAACTGGAATCAGCGCATTGTGGGGCATGAGACAGAAGCAGACAATCAGATGCAGCTTGTGAAATTCGTCTGCGAGGGCGGAAAGGATATTATCCTTGCCAATTACAGCGTCCATATGACGTCCACCGGCGGAATGGACAAGCACAACATCAGCGCGGACAGCGTCGGAGCCATGCGCGCAAAGATGGAGCGGGATTTGAACTGCCGCTTTGCCTTTTTCAACGGTGCGGCGGGGAATATCAACCCGACCAGCGAGATGCCGACGGAGATCAGCCTCCACGATCATGTGGATCACGGGCGCGCGCTGGCCGCGTATGCCATCAGGGCCAAGGATACCTTTCAGCGCGTATCGACGGGAGCGGTGAAGTGCAAGTCCCTGTCGTTGGATATCGAAGCAGATCACCGGCTGGATTACATGGAGGATATTGCACGCTCCATCGTTGAGGTTTGGAAGGCGACGGGCGACCGGGAGCGCTGCAACGAGATGTGCGCCCGCCATGGGCTGAACAGCGTATACCATGCGGAATCTGTGCTGGACAAGCTGGTATTGGGCAAGACGCTGAACATTGAACTGAATGTCGTCTCTGTGGGCGACGTGGCTTTCGCAGTCATGCCATATGAGATGTTTGACACCAATGCGATGGATATAAAAGAGAATTCTCCCTGTAAAATGACCGTGATTGCCGCCTGTGCCAATGAAGTACGGAGCTATATCCCTTCAGCTCTTGGGTTTGCCCACGGCGGATACAGCGCTGACCGCTGCCGTTTTGTTCCCGGCACAGGTGAACGGCTGGCAAGGGAATGTATCTCCATGTTGGAAGAGCTGCAGAGCTGAGCGACAATCCGAAAGGCAAATAAAAACCGCCAAAAACACTGGTTTTTGACGGTGTATACTGGAGGCGCCACCCGGACTTGAACCGGGGAATCGCGGATTTGCAGTCCGCTGCCTTACCACTTGGCTATGGCGCCGTGTGATACCTGCGGGACAAACGCCCGCAGGTATTTTTTGGAGCGGGCAACGAGGCTCGAACTCGCTACCTCCACCTTGGCAAGGTGGCGCTCTACCGGATGAGCTACAGCCGCAAATGGTGCCTCAGGCCAGAGTCGACCTCGCGACACGCGGATTTTCAGTCCGCTGCTCTACCTACTGAGCTACCGAGGCAAGTCCTGTGAAGGGAAACATGGTGGGAACAACTGGACTCGAACCAG
>JAEEGL017309252.1_pt1 | contig 18352 bp, 14 predicted proteins | sample 9134231 | NCBI WGS metagenome assembly JAEEGL01 (sample SAMN16246548, study PRJNA631951) | gut metagenome | biome: gut microbiome; feature: rumen; material: fiber-attached | host: Bos | place: Iran: Karaj | collected 2018-10 | reverse complement strand
GGCGGGACTTGGTCTGCGTGTTGCGCTGGCGCGATTTCTCGGCGGTCTTTACGCGTTTGACGGCGCTTTTGATGTTGGGCATTCGTTGTCTCCTGATTTCTTGAAAGTTGCCGAATCATACCCGGTGGCGACGGAATGTCAATCTTGGATGCACGGAAAGCGGATTTTTTCCGTCGGCACGGCCCGGCGCCCGGGCGCCGGAAAAAAGGGTTGGTCCGCGCCAGTGACTTGGTATAGACTTGGCAAAATACAACCCATGAACACGACCACCGACATTCCCCCACCCCATTCCGCCCCCAGGCACATGCCCGAGAGCCAGCGCTCGACGTACCAGTTCCCCGTCTACCGGTGGATCAACTGGCTGGCCGTCGCCGGGTACGGGGTCGGCCTGGTCGCCATGTTTTTCCTTTCCGCGATGGTAGGCATCCCTGCGGCCATCCTCTGGCCGTTCTTCGTGGTGCTGTTCTGCGCCGGCGTCTCTTTGCTGGGCCGCCCGAAGGCTTTGATGAACGTCATGATGTTCTACTTCCTGCTCATGCCGAGCAACCGCCTGCTGGGCTTGTTGCCATTGCCTTTGCCGGGCTTCATCGACGAGCTCTTCTTCGTACCTTTCATCGCGGTAATTGTCATGAACCTGATCCAGGGGCGAACGGTGAAGGAGGGAAACTGGTTTCCGTTGCTGTTCGGGCTGGTCACGATCCTGAGCTGGTATCTGAACGGGAAAAAGGTGCCGTTCACGGCGATGAAAATCCTGCTGGTCAACCTCAAGTTCTTCATCATCTGGTATTTCTGCCGGTTGTGCTTGACGTTCAAAGACAGCAAGGAACTTTTCCGCTGGTGCTGGATGTTCATCCTGTTCGCGGCGATGCAGTTCCCGTACAACGTGCTGTGGCAGCGGGGGCCACGGGTGCGGGTCAATCCGGACTTCAGCGGCGGCGTCTTTGGCCCGGACTCCTATGCGGCGCACGTGGTCGGCTACATTTCCATGATTTCGCTTTTCCTGCTGGTGGGCTGGAGCGTTACGCGGCTTGCCCGCCTTTCGTTCTGGAAGAAGACATGGCTGGCGCTGACAGCCCTTGTCATCTTCTATGACATGGTCTTCATGACGGACACGAAGCACGTTCTGGTTTTGGGACCCTTGGTTTGCGGTGTCCTGTTGTTCCTTCCGGGGCTCTCCACACGGCTGAAGTTGCAGATGACGGTATTGGGCATCCTGGTCTTGCTGGCTGGGTTCTATTATGTCAGCACCCAGAGGATGACGAACTACTGGCGGACATTGCGGAACTTCGAGACGACGCCCAAAGGCCAGCTGTTCAAGGCTGTGACAAGTGACTTCCCGAAGCTTGTGCCATACCCGATTTTCGGGGCCGGCCCCGGACGCTTCGCCTCCGATGCAGCCCGCGAGAACATGGCCCCTCTGGCCCGCCGCTATATCATTCCCTACTACGATGCCGCCCGGCGACTGGGCTACTACGGGCAAAAAGGCGTCACGGCCATCTCCTCCGTTGCGGGTTCGGTCAACACGGATTTCTTCTACATCATCAGCGAATTCGGTTGGTTCGGGGAAGCGGTCTACGTGGTGTTCTGGGGGTACTGCATCCTGCACCTGTTCGCGAAGGGCATAAGGGCCCGCGGCCGCTCCGATGCGTGGGGAGTCTATCTTGCGCTGGGTGTTTCGTTGCTGCTGTTCATGCTGTTGCAGCTGTTGACCAGTGTGTGCACGGTCGCGTGTCTGGCGTTTCCCGTGTGGATGCTCGTCGGCCGGGCGTGGGACATGGAGGAAGATGGCGGCGCGGCACCGGAATCCACCCAGGAGGCGCTTCTGCCGGACGGAATCGGAGAAGGCGCCTGATGATGGCCGGAGCGGTCATCTTCCGGCGGAGGTTGTTCCCGTGAGCGTTTCCGGGACAGCCATGTCCCGAAGCCGGCTGTGGGTGGTTTGCGCCGTGGCCCTGCTGATGTTGGCGTTGGGATTTGTCCGGACGCTCTTCGACGGGATGAACCGGATGTTCCTCTTCTGGACCCGCACCGACGTGCTGTTGCTGGCCGGACTGTTGGCGGTGGAAACGACACTCGCGTGGCTGGCGGTGATGGGGTTGCGCCGAATCGCGGGCGGGAGGCTTGCACGATGGCTGTCCCCTCTGTTCTTCGCCTGGCTGGTGTTGGTCCTGGTGAACCTATTCCCGCAGGGCCGCCAGAACCTCCTGCCGCATTTTCCCTGGCTGACGGGGCCCGTCTACTACCTTCTGGCCTGGGGCACGGGATTGGTCTTGTCCGTGGCGGCCGCATGGAGCCCGGCGGGGCGGCGGCTTGCGGCAGCCGGTTGGCGCGCACTGTTCCACGGATGGGCGTTGCTGGTTGTCCTGCCGGTCAATTTGTGGTGGATTTCCCCTTCCCGGCCACCTGCGTCCAGCTCTCCGGCGGAATTGCCCCGACGCGGCGGTGGCGCATCGAGTCCTGTGGTGCTGGTCCTTCTGGATATGGTGGCCGACTCGGAGGTCGTGGACGAGGATGGCCGGGTGGCCGAAGACCTGCCGAACCTCAAGGCCTTTGCGGAGACGGCCACCTACCACTCCGAAACCCGTGCCCCCGGATTGGAGACGCTGACGTCGATTCCCGGCATCTGCTTCCAGTGCGCGGTGGGAGCCCCGAGACTGGACCGCGAAGGGGTACCCTCGTGGGCCCCGGCGGAAGGGGACGGCACATGGTTGGGAATGAATGGTTTTCCGCTGGCGATTCCCCGGCAAGTCCGCTCGATGGGCGGACGCGCGGTGCTCTGCAGCTATTATCTGCCATGGCAGGACTGGTTCACGGGCGACTGGGCTTGGGATGCGGCGAGCACGAGATGCTTTTACGGGATTGGGGCCGACTCCGGCGGCTGGCGCGGACTGGCCGGCCGGGCTGGATTGATCCTGTGGCAGTGGACAGAGGCCTCCAAGAGTCCGTTGGCCGCGGCCTTGAAACTGCTTCGGGCATGGGAACCCGGCGTGAACCGCCACTATGCGGCCATGTCCGCCGAAATCCAGGCCGAAGGCTCCGCATTCCTGCGGCATGCCCTTTCTCCAGGTGATTTTGCGTTTCTCCACCAGCCTCTCCCCCATCCCCCCTTCGCCGTGGACGGGGACGGAAACGTGTTGCGCCACCACGAAAGCACGCCCACGGCCTACCGTGCCCAGTTGCACCGTGCCGACACGTTGTTCGGGGAATGGATGGATGCCCTGCGCGCATCCGGCCTCGGCGACGACGCCTGGGTGCTCGTCACTTCCGACCACGGCCTCCATTCACCCGCTTGGAGCCGGAATCCCGCGCGCCATGACAAGCCGCACGTCCCTTTGTGGATCAAGGCCCCCGGCCAGCGGAGCGCGGACACGGACGGGACGCCGGTCCGCTTGGATCGCTTGGCGGATTTGGCCAATCCGCCATGGCCATTTGGCGGTGGAACGCCATGATCGTGCATTCCGCATCCCCTTGGGGCAATCTGACGGGAGCCCCGCTCTGCGCGCTCGACCATGCGAAGAACATGGCGCCGGATTACGGGGGGGAATTGGTCCTGTGCGGCCATGGCGCCCTGGAGGACAAGGCACGGGAACTGGGGGTCCCCATCTGGTGTTCTCCTTTCCTCTTCATGGGACTGCGGCATGCAAGGCCTCTCCGTTTCATGAAAAACGTCGGCCGGGTGGCCGCTTCCCGCATTCGCTACGTGGTGGCCTTGGCCCGCCACCTGCGGCGTCATCCCGGCATCCTGCACATCCATAGCCGGGCGGCCCACCTGCCGTATGCCCTTCTGGCGGGACGTCTGGCCGGGGTTCCCATGGTCATGACCCTGCACGAACCCTGGATTGGCGGATTCGAAGAGTGGTGGCATCTCGTCCTGATGCGTGCCGCCCGCATCCCTGTCGTCTGCCTCAGCCAGGCGATGGTATCCCAATATCCGAAACTCTTGCGTACCGCCACCATCATCCCCAACGCCCTGCGGACGATGCCGGAACCGCGGCCGAGGCGGGTGCTGGCCGGGCGCCCTCCGGTCATCGGCATGGTCGGCACCATGATTCCCGAAAAAGGGTTGGACCTGTGCCTGGAAACCTGCCGCCTGCTCAAGGAGCGGGGACTCGTCTTCGAGCTGCGCCTTGTCGGTCGGTGGACCCGCGAGCCCGTCCGGCGACAGGCCGACGACTTCATTGCCCGCCACGGTCTGTCGTCCCGCGTGCGGATTCTGGGCGAAATCCGTTCCGGCACCGGAATATACGAGGATTTCGACATCTTCTTTCTGCCGACCCGCCGGGATTCCTTTCCCCGCGTGGTCATGGAAGCGATGGGCCATGCCCTGCCCGTCGTCGCCACCCGCGTGGACGGCATTCCGGAAATGGTCGCGGATGGCGCCTCGGGTTTTCTCGTGGCCCCCAGGGATACCGCCGGATTCGCGGACGCACTCGAACGACTCCTGCTCAAGCCGGAATTGCGTGCCGAAATGGGGAAAACGGGGAGGGCCCTCGCCCAAGCCCGGTTTTCGCCGGAAGCCTACCGACAGCGGTTTGACGAATTCTATGCCTCCCTTCCGGCGGTCCGCCGCCTCGCGACAAAATTGGGGGAGGCCCTTCCATGACCCCTATCCCGGCCAAGCCCTCCACTCCCCCCGTCGTTTCGGTGGTGATTGTGTGCATGGACCAAATGGCACGCCTGCGAACCTGTCTTGATTCGCTCTTTGCGCAGAACACGCGTGTCCCGTTCGAAACCTGGGTCGTCGCTTACCGCTTCTCCTCCAGCCATCTCCAAGACCTCCGCCGCGAGTACCCCGGCGTCCTCGTGGTTGAAAGCGACGAGACCCGCGGGTTTTCCGAGAACAACAATCTCGCCCTCCGGCAGGCCCGCGGCCAGTACTGTTTCCTCCTGAACGATGACACATGGATGGAAATGCCTGTCCTCGACCGTCTTGTCGATTCCTTCGAGCTCCACCCCGAAGCCGCCATCTTCATGCCAAAGATTCTCAACCCGGACGGCTCCATCCAGTTTTGCGGGGGAGTGGACATGACCATCGGCTATTGGCTCTTCCAGGCATTCCATCTAGCCAAATGGCGGACTCGCCGCTCCCGCTACGCCAACCAGCCGGGTGCCTTCCGGACCCGGAACATCCTCGGCGCCGCTTTCATGATCCGTACCGAGGCGCTGCGCGCCCTGGGATTCCTGGACGAACGCTACTTCTTCTCCCCGGAAGACACCGCCCTCTCCACTTTGGCCAACCGCCGGGGATATTCCTGCTGGGTCGATGCCGGCATCGAAATCTTCCACGACCACAGCAGTACCCTCAAGGCCCATTACCTTCCCGTCCTGCTGGCCTTGCAACGGGGAAACCGTCTCTTTTTCGCCGACAGGGGGCGCTTGCAGGGGGCCACGATCACCCTGCTTTGGGCCCTCCGCGACATCCTGACCTTCTTCTACTGGTCCTTCCGCCGCGGGGAGTCCGCCCGCCTGCACCGGAAAGTCTGGTCCGCGATGCTCCGGACCGTTTTTTCCCGTGCGACCCCGAAAGAGCTGTTCGTCCGGTACTCGTGTCCGGTGCCATCCGGAACGGCGGGGAACGGCACGGCCGGGAAGGAAAACCCTCCATGAAGATTGCCACTCTTTACACCCTCTACGGGCGGCGGGCCGGAGCCGAAATGTGTTTCGAGAAGACCTTGGAAGCCATGGTGCGCCAAGCCTCCGGCATCCACTGGACCGTCCTCTGCAACCGCGAGTCGGAGCCCATCCTCCGGGCGATGGCCCTTCCGGACACCGAAACGGTCCGCGTTCCCGATTTGGACAACCAGTTCCGCAAGGCATTCTGGTTGGAATTCCGCTCGCCCGCCTTCTTCCGCAACCACCCCCAGGATGCCTTCTGGAATCCGAGCGGGTGCAACCACTTCCCCGGCAGATGGCCCTTCCCGACGGTCACGACCTTCCACGACCTCGGCGAATATCACGTCCGCGGCAAATACGATTTCAAGCGGACGGTCTTCCGCAAATGGATTTGCATTCCCCGGTCGGTCCGCCGTTCCGCCGCCTTCACCGCCGTCTCCCGTTTCACCGCGGAAGACATGCGGCGCATCCTCGGTCTGGACGCCGTGCAGGTCGTCCTCAACGGGCCTTCCCCCTATCGGATCGAACATCGCCCGGATGCCCGCGACATCATCGCCCGGGAGCTCGGTCCTGACGCCCTCGGGACTCCTTTCTGGTTTGTCCCTGGCCGGACCGACTACGTTGGGAAGGGGCTCGACCTGGTTTTGACTGCCGCGGAAAATGCCTTGCGGACCGGTCGCGGCATCGGGCGGATATTTTTCGCCGGCCCGCAAGGGGACGGCCACGCCACCTTCGCCGACCGCCTGGCGCGGGTCGATGGCGGGCGGGGCCTTTTCCGTTATCTCGGCCGCGTGCCGGAAGAACTCCTCGTGTCGCTCTACCAGGAGTGTTTCGCCGTCATCCTTGCCTCCCGCTTCGAAGGCTTCGGATTCCCCGTCCTCGAAGCCATGGATGCAGGTGCACCGGTCATCTGCTCCGATGCCGGCTCCTTGCCGGAAGTCGCCGGAGACGCCGCACTGCTGTTCCCGGCGGGAGATGCCTCCGCCCTGGAAGAACGCATGGAACGCCTCCGTGCCGGGCCCGCCCTGCGTGCCGCCCTGTGCGGCAGGGGAAAGACCCGGAGCCAGGCTTTCTCCTGGAACGCTTGCGGCCGGGAGATGCTCGGGTTGATTCGGTCGGTTGCCGCGGACGGCCACCGCCGCAAGCCCCGGAAGTCCGCCGGGTCGCCGCACTCATCTCCCCCCGGGGAAAAGGAATCGAACGCATGACAGAATCCAACAGCGCAAGCATGTCCCCACCCTGTTCTGGTGGGCCGCGGTTCCGGGAGCCGGCGGCAGGTTCCGGAAAGCGCCTGCGGAACGGCCGCATCGCGGGGTTGCTGGTGTTCGCCCTGGGTTTGGGGATGGGATTGGCCTTCGGTTTTTTCGCGCTGGGCCATCTTCCGGAGGCCTGCACGGACGTGGATGGGTTCGGGGCGTTGGGTGAGAAGTTCGCCCGCACATGGGGGTTCGGGGGATCGGTGCGCAGGGCCCCCATCTATCCGCTGTTCCTTGGACTGTTGTACCGTGCGTTCGGCATTGGCAACCATGCCGCGGTGGTATCCGCCCAGGCCGTGGTGTTCGCCGTGCTTTGCCTTTCGATCCAACGCCTTTCCCTCTTGTTGTTCCATTCCCGCCGGATGGCCATTGCCACGGGGCTGTGCGCAGTCCTCCATCCCGTGCTGTGGTGGTACGTCCCGAGACTCTGGGTTGAATTGCCCTATGCCCTGCTTGCGCTCTGGTCCACCCATGCGGCAATCCGTGCGGCCGAACGCCCGACGATGTTCCGGATGGCCGTTTTCGGCATGTCCGCCGCCGCCGCCAGCCTTTGCAAGGCAACTTCCATGCTCCTGCCGTTGTTCCTGGGCCTCGCTGTTGCAGGGGGCTGGATGGCCCGTTCACGGGCATTCGCCCACCTGGGCATCCGGTCCGTCGTGCGCTTCGTCCTGGTCCCCACCATCTCGATGTGCCTGTGCCTGGCCCCGTGGACGCTCCGCAATTGGCGTGTTGCCGGTCGTTTCGTTCCCGTTTCCGGCCACCTTCCGGTCGAATTCTTCCGCGGCACGGCCTTCGCCGACCAGAACAGTTTTCTCCTGAAAAAGGGCATCGCCGAGCTTTGGACCGAATCGGAGAAACGGGAAACCGCCTTCATCGCGGCCGTTGGGGCCGGCCCTGGTGCGGAGTTGGACGAACTGTTCGCCCGCCCCATGCGGCAATTGATGTTTCGGACCCCCCACCGCTTCGCCGTCAAGATTCTCAAGCAAATTCCGGCGTTCTGGTCGTTGGGCGACTCGCTCCCGAAGTCATCCTTCTTCCTGTGCAACGCTGTCCTCCTCCTTGCCCTCGGCGGGCGGGGCCTGTGGCGAAGGCGGACAGAACCGGCATCGGTTTTGGTTTTCTTCACGGTCGTTTATTTCAATCTCTGTTACGCGGCCATTCTGGCCTACGCCAGATATTCCGTCGTCCTCTATCCCCTTCTGCTGCTGTACGCCGTCCCCGGCTTGGTTTCCCTGTTTCCGGAAAGCCTTGGGGGAACAGCGGACGGAAGGAAAGAATCCCGTCGTAACTGAGTACAGGCCACTGCGAGCCTGTCCGCGGCCCTGGGGCGAGGTGCCAAACCCGACGGAACGCAGGGGCAGATTCCCGGTTGCAAACGGAGAACGGTGGGGGGTATAATTGCGGAATCATGGGCAATGGAATGGACAGCGCGAGCGGCTTGGCGGCATTGGCCCCGGCCGGGGCTGGTTGTGCCCGCGTGCATGGGACGGGGAGCGGACGGTGACGCGCAACGCGAGGATTGCGTTGAACATCGCGGCGACGTACGGCCGGAGCCTGTACGCGCTGGTAGTGGGGTTGTACACGTCGCGCTGGGCCCTCCAGGCGTTGGGTGAGGTGGATTACGGACTGGTGGGGGTCATTGGCGGACTCGTCGGGTTCATTTCGTTCTTCAACAACATGCTCGCCACCGTGGTGGGACGATTTTACGCGGTGAGCGTGGGACGTGCGAGCGTGGCCGAAGACCGGACGGCGGCGCTGGAGGAAACGCAGGCGTGGTTTTCGACGGCTGTGGCCATCCACACGGTGGTTCCGACGCTCCTGATGCTGGTGGGATATCCGGCGGGCATGTGGGCGGTGCGGCATTTTCTGTCGATTCCGCCAGACCGGCTGGCGGACTGCACGTGGGTGTTCCGGTTCGTCTGCGCGGGAGCGTACCTGACGATGGTGTCGGTGCCGGTCCAGGCAATGTACACGGCCAAGCAGTACATCGCGGAGTTGACGGTGTACGCTTTCGCGACCACCACCCTCCGGGCGGTCGGCCTGTGGTACATGGTGTCGCATCCCGGCGTCTGGCTGGCCCCCTACGGGGCCATGGTCTGCCTGCTGACCGTCGCCCCGCAGGCCATCATCGCCCTCCGTGGATTCTGGCTCTTCCCCGAATGCCGCTTCCGCTGGCGCGCCGCGTGCTCGTTCCCCCGCTTGAAGGAGATCGCCTCCTTCGCGGCCTTCCAGTTTGTCGGTGCCATGGGGTATCTTGTCCGCCTCCACGGCGTCCAAGTCGTGGTCAACAAGTTTTTCGGGGCGCGAGCGAACGCGGCGATGACGGTCAGCACGACGGTGAATGCCCAAACCCTGGCATTGTCGGCGGCTCTGGTGGGGGCCTTCCAGCCGGCCATCGTCCAGGCCTACGGGGCGGGGGAACGGGACCGGATGCTCGCGCTCTCCTACCGGGCGTGCAAGCTGTCCGCGGTGTTCGTGCTGTTCTTCATCCTGCCCCTCGGGCTCGAAATCCGCGAAGTGCTCCGCCTCTGGCTCGGCAATCCGCCCGCGGGCGCGGCCGGTCTCTGCCTGCTGACCTTCGTGGTGACCCTGCTCGACCAAAGCACCGTCGGGCACCGCATGGCCATCATGGCCTGTCCGCGGCAGGCGCTGTTCCAGATGGCCACGGGCGGGGTGGAAGTCCTCACGCTGCCCCTCGCCGTGGCATGGTGCATGCTCGGCGGGAACCTGCATTGCGTCATGTGGAGCGTGCTCGCCGCGTTCGGTGCGGGCGTTTCCGTGCGTGTCGTCTTTGCCCGGCGCATGGTTGGAATGTCGGCACGCTACTGGGCAGGGCGCATCCTGCTCCCGCTGGCGGGAGTGGCCCTCGCGGCCTGTGCCGCGGGCGCTCTCCCGCGGCTCTGGCTCCCACGCTCTCCCCTGCGGGTACTCGCCGCCACCGGCCTTTGCGAAACCGTTCTGCTGGGACTCGCCTGGACCCTGCTTTTCGACATGGCGGAACGCGGTTATGCAATCGCCAAGATCCGCTCCGTCTGGGAGCGCGTCACGAAAGGGACGAAAGCCCAATGAGCCAACCTCGCAGCCCGGCCGGAAGACACGCGACAGCCCCCAAGCGATAATCTGCCCCCGGGCTCCGTGGGCTGCGACTGGAAATCGCCAGCGGACTGCCAGCTCGGGACGGAAGACGCCCGAATCCAGCTGAAAAACTCTCCCCGAAAATGCAAGGGAGACCCCATGTACTAAAGTGGTTTAAGTTTTTCTGTGGCTTTCCAAAAGTTTCCCGCCCACAAGGTCGTGCGGAAGCGCGACCGGATCGCTCTCCACGGGGAGGGACGCGCTTCTGCGCGTCCGCAGAGGAACTGCTTGGCGGGACAATGGATAGAGGCCTTAAACCGCTCTAATGCATCGCAAAGTCAAAACAGTCGTATTTGTCGGGCTGTATCGGGCTGGTAGGGCGGGCAGTCCCCTGCCCGCCGTGCGAAATGGCAGCGGCATGGAGGCAACTGGAAAGCATTCCATGCGTTTGGCAGGACACGGCGGCGAAGGGATTCGCCGCCCTACCCCGAAAACATGCGAAAGAATGACCTTTGCGCCGTACTAGTGGTATACCATGAACGACTTCGTGAAGCCGCCCACGCGCTCACGGGCAATCGCGGCTTCCGGAAACAGGCGCCTCAGGTCCTTGTGGCGCAACAAGGTGATTTCGCGTGCGATTTTCAGGCTGTCCTGCCAATCCTTCCCCTGGGGCCAGAACCCGAGCTCGAAGGAACGGATGAAAACGGCTTTCAGCCAAACGGGGAAGAACTGGAAGAACGGGAACAGGAAATGGGGTTCCACCGGAAAATACCGGTTCGGCGTCTGCAAGAAGTAGTGCCTGCCCACCCGCCGCATCTCGTCGGCCATCTTCTGCCATTCGCCTTCCCGTCCCACGTGTTCGATGCAGCTGTTGCTGAATACCAGATCGTATGTCTTGTCCGCCACCCCGGCCAAGTCCGTCGCGTCCCCTTCCACCGACTCCATGTTCGGCACGGGTTCGGGCAACTTCGACCTCTCTATGTTCAACAGGGTCAGGTCCAGGGAATCGAACAGCGGGAATTCCATCGCCTTCCAGAACCGGTACGTTCCCCCGATGTCCAGGACCTTGACTTTCCCGCCGTCCCGAATGGCATCCCCGAAATGCTCCAGAACGAACTTCTCCAGCACGGCCATCCGCTGTTTCCTCAGCTTGTTCGTGACGCTCCCGGGATTGTACGAACTCGCCTGGAACCTGATTCGTTCCCAAAGACTCATTGCCCTTCCTTTTCCTTTCTCTTGCCGCTTGCCCGAAGGTCCGCCAGCCCGCCGGACGCAACTCCTTCGGACAACGGAACCCAGACATTCCGTGAATGGCACGACATCATGGCCACTTCCCGATTGCCTGTCAACCCAAGTTCCCGGCCATCTGGGATTGAGATAATGGAGGAATGGGGTGTACAATGGTTGCCGAACGATGATGGTCGGCATACGCTGGCGAACCGAACGGGAATGGCAACACCATGGACAATCCAAAACTGGCAAAGCTCCGCGAGCTGGAAGTGAAAATCGCGCTGGAAATCCAGCGGGTCTGCGACAAGAACGGACTGCGCTGTTTCCTGGTCTACGGCACCCTCCTGGGGGCGGTGCGGCACGGGGGGTTCATCCCCTGGGACGACGACATGGACATGGGCATGCTCCGCGCGGACTACGAGAAGTTCGCGGAAGCCTGCAAGACCGACCTGGGGCCGGAATTCCTGTGGCAGTCCTGGGACAACGATCCGTCCTATCCCTTTCCCGCCGGCAAGGTCCGGCTGAAGGGGACGCATACGCAGGAAAAATTTTCCATCGAGGGCGTGGAAGACGGCATTTACGTCGATGTGTTTCCCTATGATGCGGTCTCGGACGACGCATGGAAACGCCGCGTCCAGGGTTGGTGGCATTATTACGGGAAACGTCTGCTGTGGATGAAAAAGGGTTACGGGCGGTGCATCCGCGACGAGTCGTTCAGCCAGCGGCTCAGATACGACGTCACGGCGGCCCTGATCCGCTTCGTGCCCTATGATTGGTTGCGCCGCCGCGTCGCGTGGGAGCTGACGCGCTACAACGGACAGCATACCCGCCAGGTGGCCAGCTACGAAAAATACGCCATCGACCGCGAGTGGGTCGATGATTTGATCCCCCTTTCCTTCGAAGGGGAACAGTTCCGGGCCATCCGCGCCTACGACGCCGACCTGCGCAACATCTACGGGAACTACATGGAACTGCCGCCGGAAAGCGAACGGTTCTGCCACGAGTTCCGGCGGCTGGATTTCGGCCCCTACGCCGAGGGCGGGGAACCGGGCTGACGGCATCCGCCGCGCCGGAACGCTTGCGTTCCGGCTTTTCCGCATCCCCGCCGCACGTTTCCGTCCCCTCCTGCGCGGTTCACCGGTCCGCGTCGTCCGCTTGGCCGGTCAACTCCGCGATGGCGGCCGACTCCATCTGCGTCACGTTGCCGCATCCGCGGCCCATCGCGATGGTCCGGGCGAATGCCACCAGCTCCGCGCGGATGCCTTCCCCGTCCAGCTGGTAGAAATAGCGCCGGTTCAAGCTGGGGTCTTCGTGCCGCTCCTCGAAGTAGTCCGTCTTCCACCACGGCGCCGGCACGTAGATGTACCCGTCCGTCCCGGAAACCACCAGTTCCCCCTCGGATTTGACGCCTTTGCCCACTTTCACCGACGCCACCGCGTTCCCGTATTCGAAATCGTATTTCGTGAACAGGTCGAAATCGTCCGCCCCTTCCGCGAAAAACGATTTCCGGCGCACCCGATCCCAGTGCGTTCCCAGCAGATGGAACACCGCCAGGAGGCCGGTCGGGGCCCAGGCCTGCCGCGAATTCCAGCGCGCGGCCAGTTCCGATGCGTCCTTCCAGGGCGGCATCAGGCTCGTGCAGGTTGCATCCACCGACACCACCCGGCCGATCTTCCCCGACTTCACCACCAGCAGCATCCGGTTGTAGGCCGTTGAATAGGCCGTCTTGATGGCATCCATCAGGACCAGGCCCTTCGCCTCCGCGAGCGCGGCCAGTTCCCGGAATTCCTTCCCCGACAACGCCACGGGCGACTCGCACAGCACGTGCATTCCCGCCTCCAGGGCCGCGCGGACGTCCGCCGCGTGCCGCCGTGGATGCGACGCCACGTATACCGCATCGCACTTTTCCGCCAGGCGTTCCACCCCCGCCTCGCCTTCGCCGCACTGCCACCCGATGCCCATGCCGTTCACCCATGCCGCCTCCCGCCGGAATTTTTCCGCCAGCCCGGCCATGCCGAACAGTCCCAGCCGGACGCCCCGTTGGGCCCCCCGGATCTCGCTGGAACTCACCCCTTCCGTGCGCGGCAGGTACACCACCTCACACCACTCCCGCAGATAGTCGAACTTGCCCTCCCAGTCGCTGCCCACCGTGAAGACGTCCACGCCCAGCCGCCGGATGTCGTCGATCTTCTGCCCCTCGTATTCCTCCACGAGGATCTCGTCCGCCAGCCCCAGGCCTTTTACCGCCTCCACCCGTTCCATCAGGGGCTGGGCCGCGTTGATTTTCCCCCGCGTCCGGTCGTAGTCGTCGCTCGTCACGCCCACGATCAGCCAGTCCCCCAGCGCCTTTGCCCGTTCCAGCAGCCGCCGGTGACCCTCGTGCAGGCAGTCGAACGTCCCGTATGTGATGACCTTTCTCATGGGTTTGCCATCCTGTTTCCCGGAGCTGCCGCCGCCGTGCCCGTTCCGCGGCCTCCAAGCACCGTGCCCAGGGCCGCGAGCAATGCCTCGTTGTCCGCCGTCGTCAGCGCCCCCATGTGTCCCACACGGAACACCGAATCCTTCAGTTCCCCGCCGTTCGGGCAAATCCACAGGCCGTGGTGGTCCTTCAACTCCAGGAAGACATCGTACGCCGAAATGCCGTTCGTGGGATGCAAGGCGGTCACGGCGTTGCTCGGGCTTTCGCTGAAGAGTTCCAGCGGCATGCCACGGATGCCGGACCGGAAGTGGGTGGCCAGCCGCGCCGTGCGGCAGATTTCGCTGGCCGCCCCGCCCGCCGCCGCGATGCTTTCCAGCCGCGCGTGGATTTGCCGCAGGATCCCCACCGCCGGCGTGAACGGGGTCTGCCCCCGCGCTCCGTCCGCCAGCGCCGCTTTCAAATCCAGATAGAACGTCTTCGGGCGGTTCCGTTCCACGCGTTCCAACGCCCGCGGGCCCAGGACCAGCACGCTCACCCCCGGCGCACAGGCCAGCGCCTTCTGGGAACCGGCGATCATCACGTCCGCGCCCAGCGCCGCCATGTCGAACTCGTCGGCCAGGAAGGAACTGATGTTGTCCACCACCAGCAGCAGCCCGTTGCGGCGGCAGAAGTCCGCCAGCAAGTCCATGTCGTACAGCACCCCCGTGCTCGTCTCGTGCTTGTTCACCAGCAGGGCCGTGTACCCCTTCCCGTCGAACGGGGCCAGGTCTTTCTCCCGGATCTGCCGCCCCGCCGCCAGCCGGATCGCGTCGTGGGGAATGCCGTGGACTCCGCAAATCCTGCAAAAGCGGGCCCCGAAGCTGCCCCCGTCCACCACCAGCACCCGGTCCCCTTCCCCCAGCACGTTCAGCACGGCCGCTTCCATCCCCGCCGTCCCGCTTCCCGTCAGGAAGACGGCCCTCGCCCCCGCTTCCGCCCCGGCGAACTCCAGCACCAAGCGCTCGTTCTCCAGCATCACCGCCGAAAACTCCTCCGTCCGGAAATACGGAGTCCGCTCGCCTCCGATCGCCAATGTCTCCCCGAACTCCTCCACCGGACCTACCGCGAAATTCTTCATCTGCCTCGACCTCTGCTTCCGTTCCGCCATTGTGTATCAAAGTCCCGCTTCATGCCCTCACCAGATGCCAGTAATATGTGTTCGTTTCCGCCCAAATCCCTTTTTCCTCCGGATACTCCCACCCCTTCCGCGCGATCCGGAATCCCGGCAGCGCCGAGCGGTAGAATTCCTCGTATTCCGACGGCATCCGGTACACCACGTTGTAGTCCGTCTGCAGTTCCTTCGACGGAAAATCCACCAGCGTCAGCCGCTGCTCCATCGTCGAGACCTTCTCCTTGAAGAACAGGGCTTCCACCGGCAACGCCTCCACGCTTTCGTAGAACTTCCGCGCTTCGCCGTCGTTCAGATACATCACGCAGCCCGAGCAGATGCCCATCGTGTACCGGCCGCCCCCGCGGATGAACTCCATCGGCAAATCCGTCAGGATCCCCACCGCAAAACGGAAGCGCCCATCCCCCTGGAACAAGGCCCGCGCCTTTGCGATGAACTCTTCCGCGAAATCGATGCCCGCGTAGCTTTCCACGACATCCGCCAAAAGCTCCGCCCACCGCCCGTTCCCGCATCCGAACTCGAGTATCCGCTGTTTCTTTCCCTCCGTGCACTCCCTGAACAGCTTGCGGTCCAGGGCATTTTTCATGGCCGTGAGGTCCTCGCCGCCGTGGTTTCCCAGGAGGGTACCGGCCGTTCCCGTTGCCGTTGCAGCCTGTCTGGTCCAGAACCGTTTCACCGCCTCTCCGCGGATTGCCACGTTCTTCCCGTATATCCGATGTTCATCCGGCTTCACCGCTTCTCTCCTCGGCTATTGTCTTTTTCCCGTGCAACCGGTTCCAGCACCATACCTTCTGGCGGTTGCCCCAGACATACTTGGAAAACAGCAGCCGCGGCCCCGGCTTTTCCGCCCATTTCCGGACAAACGTCCCGAACGGCAAGGTGCGCAGGTCCGCCATGCACTCCTCCCGGCGGGGATTGCCGGCGATGTGCCGGCGCATCGGGCCCTGATAACGCAAGGCCGGTTCCAGCGGAAGAAAATGCCCGTGCAGGCTGGGTCCGGCCGCCTTGAGGACCGCCAGGCCCTTGTCGGTGTTGCAAAACGCGATGGACGCTCCCCCGTTGCGTCCATACAGTTCCGGACAATACAGGTGGACGCCCCAGAGGTCGCCCAAGGTGATGTCCGCCAGGCGCTCCGGCGCGGCGAACGGACACCGGTAGCAGGATGGACGCGAAATCAGGTGCTGGAGCCAGATGGACCAGAACGGATTGAACCAACGGTCCTGTTTCCAGCCGAAAACGGTTCCATCGGGCTTTTCGAGCGTCGCCTTCATCACCTGGAAGTCCCAACGGCGCCCGTCCTTGAAGCGGTAGTCGATGGCCCGGACGGTTCCCCCCAGGCGGTGTCCGAGCCACTCGGCGAAACCGTGGATGCAGAGCGGCGAGGGCACTCCCTCGCAGACCACCTCGACGGCCAGCAGGTCCGGATTTCCGGTTTCCCCCAGAAACGTCTTCAGGCCGGCGATCTGGCATGGCGTTCCGGAAAAGAGCACCCGCTTGCCGCCGGCAAGCGCGGCGCGGACTTCCCGGTAGCAGCCGCCCATTTCGCTTTGCAGGTATTTGGACTTGCGGAAACGGCCGATGCCGCCGGGATGTTCCGCCCCGCAGTGCCGGACCGCAAGGCCGTCCGCCACGGCCCCGAAGACCAGTCCCCCGCCGGAGCACCACGCATCGGCCAAGACGGAGAAGAAACCGCCCGAAGTGCTTTCCCCGCGGATGGTTTCGTCCAGCGCATAGCCACCGAACGCGGCCAGCGGAGGGGGATTCCGTTTGGGCGGACGCGAGGCCGGACAAGCCCGCCGGCATTGGCCGCATCCGACGCATTTGGCCCTGTCGACGGCCGGATAGCGGAATCCATCCTCGTCGGTGACCATCCCGATGGCTCCGCGGGAACAGGCCTGGACGCAGGCTTCGCATCCGAAACACAGCGCCTTGTCGCCCGTGGCCAGATAGCCGCCGTCTTCTTTCACGGCAGCTCCAGTTCCGCCCGGAGGAAGGCGTACGATTCCTTCCGCGCCGCCGCGATGCGGGCGTGGACCTGCGCATAGTCCGGCGGCCCGGCCGGAGGGCGGTCGTCGGAGCGCAGCAAACACCCCTCCATGCCGAACAGCTCCAGCACCTCGCCGATCTTGGTATCCCCCTGCTCGCGGGAGAAGACGAAGCAGGGACGGGAATACTGCACGGCGAAAATCAGGCCGTGGAAGGAATTCGTGACCACGAGCGCGGCGTCGCGCACCAGGGCGAGGAACTCCTCGACGCCCGCGTCGTAGCGCATTTCGTGGCCCAGCGCCGCGTTGACCGCGCGCAGGGAAATCTCCACGACGGCCAAACCGCGCTCCCGGGCCTCCCGGATGGCGAACGCCTCCATGGCGGGGTTGTAGCGCCGGGTGTAGAGCAGCAGGTACGGGGCATGGGGCGCGGCGGGCGCGGCGATGGCGTCGTAATCCTCCCGCGACAGCAGCAGCGTCGGGTCCACCACCCGCGCGCAGGGCACGGCGGTGTGGGCCTTCACGTAGGGCAGCATCTGGCTTTCCCGCAACCCGATGGCCTTGAAGTTGGCCAGCCGGGCATCCAGCACCGGGTAGTCGGAGGGCGCGAAATGGACGTCGCCGAACGATGCGGCGTAGGCCACGGAGCGGCCCCGCATGCAGGGGTAGTTCGCATAGTATCCGTCGTCGAAGCCCTTGAATTCGTCGATGCAGAAAATCGTGTCCGACCCGCACACGAAGCCGTCCAGGCCTTCCCTCCCGACGCATTCGCAGAAGTTTTCCGACGTGTAGGCCCCCGCCGACACGTTGCACCGCCCGCGGTAGAAGGCCTCGAATTTCGCGCAATTGACCCGGATGGCCGGCAGGGTCAGTTCGCACATCCGGCGCGACTCTTCGTCCTGGTCCCACATGTGGGCGAACGGATCGAGCGGCGTCCGCCCCCGCAGGACGTCCGGACAGTAGTCCAGCATCACGGGCCGGTGCCCGAGCCGCGCGATGGCACGCCCCAACGCCCAGCTTTGCAGCGCCGAACCGTAGTTCGTGAAACTGCAATGCATGTTGTAACTGACTGTTCCAAAGGTTCTCATGTCGTGGAAACCCATTCCCGGAAACCCACCCCCGCGCAGTTTGTGGGGGGGGCCGTCGTCTGAGCCTGCCCAACGCTAAGCACGGGCAGGGAAAACGCAAGGCAAAAAATGCACACAGCGGAGATGCGCCCTTGCACGCCCTGGCTGGCGGCTGGATGTCCCTTGACGCCTGGCAAGCCCGTTGCCACAATGGGCGCATCCATGCCAAAGCATCCTGCACCAGCAAAAAAGACCAATGCCCTGCGCGAAGTCGAAGCCGTCGGACTGCCCCACCGCTTCATTCCCTTCGAATGCCCGGAGGCCATTTCCGGCACCGAAGTCGCCGCGCGGCTCGGCGAAGATCCCGACCATGTGTTCAAGACGCTCGTGGCCCGGGGGCGCTCCGGCGAGCACCTCGTGTTCATGATACCCGTCGCCAGCAACCTCGATCTCAAGAAGGCCGCCGCCGCCGCGGGCGAAAAATCCGTCGAAATGGTCAAGTTGCGCGACCTTTTCCCCCTGACCGGCTACGTCCACGG
>JAEEGL013762501.1_pt1 | contig 18352 bp, 18 predicted proteins | sample 9134231 | NCBI WGS metagenome assembly JAEEGL01 (sample SAMN16246548, study PRJNA631951) | gut metagenome | biome: gut microbiome; feature: rumen; material: fiber-attached | host: Bos | place: Iran: Karaj | collected 2018-10 | reverse complement strand
CGTAACCATTCTTCGAGGATGTTCTTCTCGAAATAGATCATCTTGCCCTGAGGCTTGTAGTGTGGAATGAGACCTGCCGAGGTTAGCTTGTAGAGATAGCTTTTCGACAAGGAGAGGAACTTGCTGGCTTCATCAAAACTCAGCACGTTCTTGGATGCATACACGAGGGACTCCAGTTCCTCGATGCGTTGCTCAATTGACTTATTAGCGTCCATATTTCTATAATTATTAAATGAGACAATAGGAGTGCGCGCCCTCCGAAATTTGAATTCGGGGGCAAAGGTATCGCTAATAAGTTTGAAGATTGTTTGACAATGTTTGATGTGTCAACCCATTGTCAATGTTTTTGTGCTTCTTAGATGTCTTTTCCTATTCTGAAAGTCCTTTCAGATTGTTGATATACTGATTTATTTTAGCAAACTTCCCTTTCATTAGAATGTCCCGGCAATGATTGACAGCCGTGGATATATCCGTTTGGTTTACAAAGGAATCTTTCTGCGACGAAAGGAAAAGGTTGTTCTTGTAGATAGCCGATTGCCATTTTTCAGTAATATATGAGTGGTTGGAAAGTTGGTCGAAGAAAAATGCTAACAGACGATTATTGCTTGACCTGAGCGGAGCTATGGGCTGACAATCAAAGATGGATTTCAGTTGTTCAAAGGTCACTTCGCCACCTTTGAACATCCGCACCTCATTGACACAATCTACCAGGGAGTTAATTTGTTGGTCGTTTAACGAGTGTTCAAAAGTGTATTTCTCAACTTGAACATTTTCGGTGGCAGGTTCAGTTATCGATTCGGGGTTAGAGGAAACAGAGTTTTCACCTTTCTCCATCACGATGAAAGAACTAAGGTTCCTTTGGTCATTCCTCTTTTTGAGAAACTGAGTGTACTTTTCATTGACTACAACCTGATAGACAACAGAGAAGTAGGGGAATGACTCATCAAAAATGGTGTTGTCTTTGCAAAAATCACCGTATGTGGCAAGGCTATGGTTGTGAAACCATTTACGTTTCTCTTCCATAGTCAAGGACTCAATGAATGTACTTTCCCAAAGATAGTTGGGAAGGTGCATGTAGCTCTTGATACTACGAACAGCAGGGAACTTGGAATAGATGACAGCGAGTTCATCCAGGGCATGGGTGTACTCGCTCCGCTCAACTTCTGTCAATTCATTAACCGGAAGAACTTCTGCTTTGCGTTCAATGGTATCTTCCAGCGAACGCAGCGTTTGCTGGATGCAGTAATCCAGCGTCTGTTGAATCTTGGCTATTGCCTGTTCCTGTTCGTTCATACTATGACTTAACTGCTATTTGCGGTGCAAAGATAGTCAAATTCAGTGAGAAAAGGAAAGAAATGGGTGATGTACTACGTTTCTTTAACTTTTCATCTTCCCTCTTTTCGTTTCTTTGACCAACTTTCTGTTATATGTTCAAAATTAACGCCTTTTTAACACCCTAGAAAAAGAAAACACCTTGTAAATCAATGACTTACAAGGTGTTCTAAGTACCCAGAGCCGGGGTCGAACCGGCACGGGTTGCCCCACTGGTGTTTGAGACCAGCGCGTCTACCGATTCCGCCATCTGGGCATGAAACAACTGCACGAGGCAGCACGGCTCGTCTTTTGCGGTGCAAAGGTACGCATAATTTTGTAATTGACAAAGGGTTTTAGGGAAAAAATTGGCCGGTGAGGGAAAATCCCGCTTCAACATTAGGGAAAAAAGCTTCAAAGTGTAGGAATAATCCTTTTGAAAGGTGCGGAATTGTTGCGACCTTTGCACTGTGAACAAGAAGATTAACCCTTTAACGAATAGGAGATACAGCTATGAAGAAAATAATGATTGTGGCACTGATGATGGTCATGACCATCTCGGCCAACGCAATGAGCTACCCAGCCGCGCGGAGCGAGGCTCTGTTCCTCAGTGACAAAATGGCTTACGAGCTGAACCTTACAGCAGCGCAATACGACGCCGTCTATGAAATCAACCTTGATTACATGATGAGCGTGAATGGCCGCGACGACGTGTTCGGCCTGTGGTGGAACCGCCGCAACACCGACCTGAAATACGTGCTTACCGTCTGGCAGTATGAGAAATACATGTCGAAGGCCTACTTCTATCGCCCGCTCACATGGAACAGCGGCAGCTGGACGTTCAACGTCTATCGCCACTATTCCAACAAGGACCACTACTACATGGCCCATCCGAAGGCCTACACGAGCTACAAGGGTGGCAACAACCGGAAGGGAAAGAACTACTATGCCGACAAGAAGTTTGACAAGCCGACTCCGAGGCACGGCAATGGCAATGGGCACAACGGCAACAGCTCTTCGTGGAGGAGCAACGCCGGAAAGGGCAGTAACACCGGCGCCGCTCCGAAGAGCAACGACAAAAGCCGCCGGGTGGCGCAAAACACCGGAGGCAGCAAGTCGGGCAACTTCGGCGGCCGCAGATGAAAATTTAACCTTGCCTCTATTATATGCCTCTTTCCGAGGACTCGGGGGAATCCCAGCCAATGGGGTTCCCCTTTCTCTTTTCCATTCAGAAACGGCACTTTTGCAGAAAAAAAAGAAGCAGACAATGGGCAGAATGAGAAAAAATGGCTAACTTTGCAAAATAATAAACATGAATTGCAGGGGCAATAAGCGGCAGTTTCCATACATGCCACTTGAGCTCCAAGAACTAAAAACAACAAAGACATGAACCATTTTACAAAAAGAAACAGCTTTGGAATATGGCATCTGGCAGTAGTTTTCTGCCTGTTGCTGAGTGCGCTTTTCACCGTTACCGACGCCGTAGCACAGGAGCGGGAACATGGCGGTGCGGCCCGCGGACGTGCTTCGTTCCGTGGCGACGAGGCCGACATCAACTGCCTGAAAGCCGGAGAGTTGCACGAAATGATTACGCCGGAAAAAATGCCGATGGTCAGGAAATTGTACATCTCGGGCGTCATCAATGTTGAAGACATGAAGTTCATCAAGACGCTGGCCACCCGCACCTCGGCAAAGAACGACCGTGGGCGGTCCATCGAGTCATTCCTCGACCTCAACCTGGGCAGCGTAAAGCTGGTGAAGAACGACAAATACGGTCGCGGTGTCCCGCTCGACGAACTGCCTTCCAGTCTGTGCAGCAGCTGGTCGCGCCTGCGCTCGGTGGTGCTTCCGCGCCACATCAGGGCCATCGGCAACTACGCATTCTCGTCGTGCAGCCACCTGGAGATGGTGGAAATGCCCGACCACCTGGAGGCCATCGGCGATTATGCCTTCCAGTCGTGCAGTCAGCTGACGGAAGCCCATATTCCGCAGGGTGTCAGCGAGATAGGAAGCAACGCCTTCTACGGCTGCTCGAAGCTGTCTGACATCCGCCTGCCCCATCTGCTTGGCGTGGTAAAGAAAAGCGCCTTTGAGCGCACGGCCATCACGTTTGTCGACATTCCATCGTCGGTGGCCAGCATCGAGGCGCGGGCCTTTGCCAACACGAAGTTGCAGGAGGTGACCATTCCGGCCGGCGTGGAGCGCCTGGACGTCAGCGCGTTCAGCAGTTGCCTCCAGCTCGCCGCCATCCACGTTGACAACGGCAACAGTGCTTTCAGCAGCCGCGACGGCCTGCTCTACGACAAATCACAGGGCCGTCTGCTCTGCTGTCCTGCGGGCAAGAGGGGCACGGTGTCGCTGCCCGCCTCGACGTGGCGCCTCGACAACGGCGCCTTCCAAGGCTGCGCGGGACTCGTCAATGTAGTGATGGGCGACGGCGTGCGCGAAATTGGCGACAATGCCTTCCGCGGATGCTCGCAACTGTCGCGGATACAGCTGCCGGTGGGCCTGCAGGCCATTGGCAACGACGCGCTGCGCGAATGCACGGGACTGACACAGGTTTCTCTGCCCCAGGGACTGTTAAAAATAGGCACCAGCCTGTTCAGCGGATGCAAGAACCTGATGAGCGTGGTGTTGCCCGAACGCCTTGAAGAACTGCCCGAGCGCACGTTCAAGAACTGCGAGCGCCTTGGCACGGTGTCGCTGCCGCAGGGACTGTTGGCCATCGGCCGCGAGGCGTTCTACGAGTGTAGAGCCCTGATGACGATAGCCATTCCGCCGCATGTGAGCGTCTTCGGCGACGAGTGTTTCCGCAAGTGCGGGCAGCTCACGACCTTCCGTTTCCCCGCCGTCACTTCGCTGGTGGGCAACCGCATGCTCTACGATTGCGACGCGCTGCAGGTGGTGGAAATGCCAATGGCAATACCGCCGCAGGTGAAACATGTGTGCGATGTGAAAGGTGTCATGCTGAAGGTTCCTGCCGGCAGCGCCGCAGCCTACAAGAAGGCCGACGGGTGGAAGAAATTTCAGCGGATTATGGAATTGTAAGCCCACCCCTTTAGCTGACATTCATGCTGAGCGTACTAAAGAAACAGGGAGCAACATCCATTGCGGTGCTGCTCCCTGTTTTTTGTCTTTGGGTTTGCTGTTATTATTTCATCACTTTCTTTCCTTTTGAGATGACCACGCCCTTGAAGCCATTGGGGGCGGGTTGTCCGTTCGGCAGGAACCATTGGCTCGACTTCCCGCCATTGCCGTCTTCCATTTGGCGAATGCTCAAGGGTTCCTGCCGCAACAGGTAAATCCGGGAAATCTTCACCGTTCCGTTAGCGGCGGCCTGAAGAGCCACCTGGCTAACTTTGCTCATGTCGTAACCGGCAAAAACACATTCGGCCTTCTCGGCCCCGGCAGTCACCCACACTTTGGCAATATCCACATTACCTGCACCTTGAATAAAAATTTGGGTGTCGATGGAGGTGGGCTCGGCAAACTCAAATACCAGCTTGGCATATTCAGACCAGTCTGCTTCCCCCAGCCAGCAGGCCAGGCCGCCCCATTGCACGGCATTATAGATAAGGATGTTGCCGTCAGACGTAACGGTTTCGGCACCGTTCCAGCAATAAGTGAAGCGATTGGTTATGTCAATGGGCTCAGAGTAATCAACCTGCGGCACCTCGTCTTCGTCGATATCGGCGTCAATGCCCATCGTGGCAAGCATGGTCTTGGCATAGCGGCGCCCCAGTTTTCGATAGCCCTTGGAGTCGAAGTGCAAGTTGTCGTTTTGTAAGGTACAACCTACGGAAGAAACAACGTGGGCCGTAGGAATGGTCTTGGGCAAGCGGTTGATGATGTTGTTGGCTGAGCTACAAATGCCGTTCTGGTCTTGACCGCCCACCTCACCTGCAATAAGGGGCACGTCTTCGGCATTGAGGTTGAGTTCTGCGAGCAGGTTCTCATACACCTTTTTCACTTTCTGAAGCCACGCGTCGCTATAGGCATCGCTCTCACCCTGATGCAGGAGGATGCCTTTGATGACACCGCTCTTCTGTGCTTCCCTGGCACATTCGAGCAGTCGGGCCAGCGGATTGCCGCCGTAAGCGTTGACGGAATTAATCTGCCAACCCTCGGTCATTGACTCCACATAGGCCTGCCAGCCGTCGGGATCATACAAATCAATCTTTATGCCTCCGATGGCAACCACTACCACTCCCACGCGCTTGCCTTCGTCAAGGTTGGCCACCATGGTGCGGCCAAAATAATCGGCAGGACAGAGACGGGTGTCGCAACGGGCCAGCGGCGGAATGGCGCGGTACCATTGTCCGAGCTTTCGGGTTCCGCAATCGAGCGTTGACATCATCTGGAAGCGCTCGTCGGGTGAAAGGTCGCAGTCTTCGATAACGCCCTGGCCTTCCATGTTACTTTGGCCTATGCAAAGATAAATGTGGAAATTGGGATCTGCTTCTGCCTTTGCTTTCGTGCTAAAAAGACAAAGTGCAGCCGTCAAAACTGTAAAAAATGCTTTTCTTGTCATCATAATAAACTATTTTTGATTTGTTATTGCCTAAATAGATTTTTTCATTCTGATGTTGCAAATTTACACATTTCTGCAAATATATCAAAGATATCGGCTTTTTAATCATCAAATACGCGAATAATTAACATTTGCGTAAAGTTTATTAACAACCGGAAGACCTGTCTGGGGGCAAAAAAAGCGGCGGGGCATTGCGCCTCGCCGCTCTTTTTTGTTATTTATGATGAAAGGGAAAGGGGATTACTTCACCACGACCTTCTTACCGTTCATGATGTAAACGCCCTTGACGGCTTTCTCCACGCGCACACCCTGCAGGTTGTAGATGGCGTTGTTGCCTTCCTGCTCAACGGTGTTGATGGCTGTGGGCAGTCCTTCGCTCGGAGTCATTGAGAGCACATAGAGGCGGCGGGCCTTCTTGCCAGTGGCTATGTAGATGGCTTTCACGTCGTAGGCACCATCAAAAGAGGTCGGGAAGGTAAATCCGCCGAAGTAGTCCTGTATGCGCACGGTGGCGTTATACTGGTACTCGCTTCCGTCTTCGTTCTTACCGTTCAGGAGCGTGTTGGGGCACTCCACATAGTACATGGTTTCACCATTGCTTTCGTTCTCCTTGACCACAATCGTGGCATTCTTCACAACGACGAGGTCGCCCAGGTGAGTGTTGGACTCGTATGCTTCGTCGGCGGTCATTTCATAGGGTGCCACCGTACCGCGTCCGAGGGTCACATCGCTGAGGTTGGTGTCGTTGGCGTCATCGGCCTTCACCACTTCCGGCTGGTTGTTATAGGGTGCCAGTTTGCACTTGATGCTGCCTGTGATGGTCTGTCCAGGCTGCAGTCCGAGACCGGTGTCATAGAACTCGATGGCGTAGTCGCCTTCGCGGACGAAGAATCCCTCATGGGAAACTCCGCTGGAACTTTCCCTCTGGAATGAGTAAACCACCAGGGCGTTGTTCAGTTGCAGGTTGATGTTCGGGACTGTAGTGCCGCTTTCGATAGAAATGGCTGTAGCCTCGCTCATGGTCATGTCCTGATAGGTTACGACGAATGCTCCGCTTGAGATGTGGAAGTCGCTGATTTCCCATGTTCCGGCGCTGTTGGCGTCGCTCTCATACTTAAATGCGATTTGGATTTTCTTTCCTCTATAGCTTGCCAGCGAAATCTGGTTGTTTTCGGAAGTTATGAAATTCCAGCTCTGTGTTTCGGGATATGTCACGCCGTTGAGCATCGACCACTGTCCGCCTACCTCGCGCACCCATACGGTGGCCTGTGTTTCAGCCGACTGCATGTCGCTGAACTTGTTGAGGGCGTGTCCGAAGCTCAGTGTGATGTTGCTGCTTGCGCTGCTCAGGTCGAAGATGGGCGACACCAGCCAGCTCTCGGTGGTGTGGTTGGTCTGCTGATAATAAGCCGAAGCCTTCATACCATAACTGGCATCAACACTCCACACATAGCTCAGTCCGTCGAGCTCGACGTCTTCAATGACGAAGTCACCCTTTCCACTTTGGAAAGCAATGTCGTAGGGGAAAGTGCTTATTGTTGCGTAGCTCGGCTCCACGGGCTGTTCCTCTCCATTACCGTAGGTAACGTAGATGTAGTTGATTTTCTGAACTTTAGAGCATGTGAACGAGGGTGCATTAAGCGAGCCTTCCCATGTGCCGTTATCCAGCTGGGCGCCATCAGGACCCTCAAGAACGGAAACATCACCACCTTCAAATACTACTTTTTTGATCACTTGTCCCTGGGGCACCGAGAGCGTAAGCTTTCCACCTGCATAAAGACGGAAGTCTGTAACTCCGGTGTTGGTTTCCCACAAACGAGCGGTGGTAGTGCCGCCTGATTTGCTGGTAATTGTTCCAGTGACACTGCCCGACGAGAATGTTGTTCCAGAGGGAAGATAAGTGTTGCCGGACTCCTGTCCAGACACAGAGTGTGCCATTCCGTAGTCATTCTGCGTAAAGTCGAAGGTCGGGTCGTCTACGGGATTGGGGTCATCGCCACCCTGTCCTGCACCGAGAGTCACCTTGATGCTGTTAATCTGGGTGTTTTTGGCTACAGAGAACTCTACAGATGTTGCACTGCCCGTCCATTTCTTTCCGTTAAGAGTACCTGTGCTGGCAGACAAACTGAAGTTGCTGGTGGCATTAAATTCGATGGCAGACATGTTCTGGTTGGCAGAAATGGTGATGGTGCCAGAGTAGCAGCGCAGCTGTGGGCCGCTGTTGGTGCCCCAGAAGCGGTTGGGGTTGGTTGCGCTTTCACTTTTCGGAGAAACGGCGATGGTCACGCCCTCCTGCGTGTAGGTCCAAGTCTCATTGATGTCTCCGGAGCCGTCGTTGCTTGTCGACACTGCCAAATCCATGCCATTGAAGTCGATAGTGACTTCAGATGCCACGGCCATTCCAAATGTCATGGAAAGCATGGCAAGGAATAAATAGCGTAATTTTTTCATCATGTAGTAATGTTTTAAGTTATTAATAAGTGATTGTATGTTTCTTCTGTACTGTTTCTTTTCAGGCGTGGTATTCCGCTTTTAAAACCTTATTTGGGGCAAAATTACAAATAATCCCCGACACATGCAAATATTTTGCCCACAATTATGAAAAAATCTGAGTTCTTGTGTTTTTTCGGTGTTAGTAAATGACAAGAGCGCCGTCCCCTTGCGGGTGCGGCGCTCTTGTGTTTTCGGCTGTTGCCGTGATTATTCTGCTACGAGTGTGAAGCGTTTGAAAGCCACCACCTTGAGCTCCTTGTCCTGCTGTGCGAGCCACTGTGAAACGGTGGCCTTGTCGCCGTCGCCGAACTGGAACTCCTGGTCAACGAGGCAGTTTTCCTTGAGGAACTTCTGCACGCGTCCCTTGGCAATGTTCTCAATCATCTGCGTGGGCAGGTTCTTGGCTTTCTCCTCGGCGGCCTGAGCCTTGAGCTGGCGTGCGCGGTCGGCCTCTTCCTGAGTGAGCCATCCCTTGGCCATGTTCGACTCGATATGGTCTTCAGAGTCAACGATGTTGGGGTTGATGCCGTTCTTCTTGAGCACCGACTCCACGTATTTTTCCACCTGCTCGAGCTTTGTCTTCTCCACGGCGGTCTTATATTCCTCGTCGAGGATGGCCTGGGGCACGCTCAGTGCGTCGAGGGCCACGGGCTTCATGGCAGCCACCTGCATGGCCACCTTGTGTCCGGCGTCCACGTTCTCCTTGTTGGTCTGCACCATTGTGCAGAGGATGTGCTTGCCCATGTGGTCGTAGATTTCCACGTTGTCGCCCTCGAGGATGTTGTATCCGTCAATCTCCATCTTCTCGCCGGTGATTCCCGAGCGCTGGGTGACGGTGTCCTGGGCGGTCTGTCCGCTGGCGAGCACCAGTTCCTTCACCTCGTCGAGTGTCTTGGCCTTTGCCTCCACGGCGGCGTCGAGGATGGCCTGTGTCATGGCGATGAAGTCGGCGCCGTTGGCCACGAAGTCGGTTTCGCACTTCACGGCGACCATGGCTGCGAAGCCTTCCACCTTCTTCACGAGCACGCAGCCGTTAGAGGTTTCGCGGTCTGAGCGCTTGGCGGCGATGGCCAGTCCGCGCTCGCGGAGCAGTTCCTTGGCTTTTTCGAAGTCTCCCTCGGCCTCTGTCAGGGCCTTTTTCACGTCGGCCAGTCCAGCGCCGGTCATGGTGCGGAGCTTCTTGATGTCTTCCATATTTGGTTTGTAAGCCATAATGATTTTCTTTTTTGGGGTGTTAAATGTGATTTAAGCGGCAACGGAGCTGCTGTTGCCACCCCGTTGCCCTTGCTGTCCTTATTTATGATTTCTTTATTCTTCGGCGGGAGCCTCTTCCTCGGCCTCGGCGGGAGCCTCCTGAGCGGGAGCCTCTTCCTTGCGTGCCCTGCGCGAGCGGGGCCTGGCTTCTGCGGCTTCCTCGTCCTGCTCCTTGGCGGCCTTCTCGTCGGCCTTTTCGGCCTTGCGCTCTTCCAGTCCCTCTGCGATGGCGGTGCAGCAGGCATTGAGGATGACCTCTATGCTGTCCTTGGCATCGTCGTTGGCGGGAATGACGAAGTCCACGTTGTTGGGGTTGCTGTTGGTGTCAACGATGGCGAACACGGGAATGCCGAGCCTGTTGGCCTCTTTCACGGCGATGTGCTCTTTCATGACGTCAACCACGAACACTGCCGAGGGCAGCCTGGTGAGGTCGGCAATAGAGCCGAGGTTCTTCTCCAGCTTTGCGCGCTGGCGGCTGATCTGCAGTATCTCGCGCTTCGAGAGGTTGCTGTATGTGCCGTCCTCCATGAGCTTGTCGATGCTGCTCATTTTCTTCACGGCCTTGCGGATGGTCGGGAAGTTGGTGAGCATGCCGCCCGGCCAGCGCTCGATGACGTAGGGCATGTTGATGCTGGTGGCCTTCTCAGCCACGAGTTCCTTGGCCTGCTTCTTTGTTGCCACGAAGAGGATTTTCTTTCCCGACTTGGCAATCTGCTTCAGGGCGTCGGCGGCCTCGTCGATTTTTGCCACCGTCTTGTGCAGGTCGATGATATGGATGCCGTTGCGCTCCATGAAGATGAAGGGAGCCATGGCGGGGTTCCACTTGCGCTTGAGGTGACCGAAGTGACAGCCGGCCTCAAGGAGCTGATCAAAATTTGTTCTTGCCATTTTTCAATGATTTTTAGGATGTTGTTTACTTTCTTTTTAATTCTTTTGTTAGAACCAACCGGCAGGTAATCTCCCGGCGGGGTGGCCAGTGCCCGGGCACCGCCAATCCCCTGCCGTGCGAACGCTCGCACGGTGCGGAAGAGTCTTGCCAATTTAGATGCTAAACACTTTGCCGCGATGTTAACGCTTACTGAACTGGAAGCGGCGGCGTGCCTTGGGCTGTCCGGGCTTCTTGCGCTCCACCTTGCGGCTGTCGCGGGTAAGGAAGCCCTGGTCCTTCAGCTTCTTCTTGTCCTCGGCGTTGATCTTCACCAGTGCGCGGGCAATGGCGAGGCGCAGGGCCTGGCTCTGTCCGGTGAAGCCACCGCCGTCGAGGTTGACCTTGATGTCGTATTTGTCGGCCACTTCAAGCAGGTTGAGCGGCTGGCGCACCACATACTGCAGCAGCCCCGAGGGGAAATAGTTGTTGATGTCTCTCTTGTTGATGGTGATCTTGCCAGTACCTTCGCTCACGTAAACGCGTGCAACAGCACTCTTACGGCGACCAATTGCGTTAATAACTTCCATGTTTGTGTGATTTTTTTGTTACTTGTACTGGTTGATGTCAATGGCGCGGGGCTTCTGTGCCTCATGGGGGTGCTCGGTGCCGTTATACACATAGAGGTTGTCGAGCAGGCGGCGTCCCAGACGTCCCTTGGGGAGCATGCCCTTCACGGCGTGGCGCAGAATGCGCTCCATGCCGAAGTCGCGCTTGCGGAGCTGCTCGGGAGTGGTGAAGCGCTGGCCGCCGGGATAGCCCGTGTAGCGCGTGTAAACCTTGTCGGTTTCCTTCTTGCCGGTGAAGTAGCACTTCGTGGCATTGATGATGATGACATTGTCGCCACAGTCCACGTGCGGGGTGAATGTGGGCTTGTACTTACCGCGAATGAGCTTCGCCACTTTAGAAGCCAGACGGCCCACCACCTGATCGGTAGCGTCAACGACCACCCATTCCTTCTGTGCTGTTTCCTTGTTGACGGAAATAGTCTTGTAACTTAAAGTGTCCATTAATGAAATAAAAAATAATAATAATTGTTCTCAATACGGATATGTCGCCATCCGACCGCGCCTGGCTTCACGCACCTGGAAGCGAGCAGACTCTCCGCCTGCCAGTGAGCAGCGATTCCCAAACCGCAACGACTGCCTTTTCCTTGCAGTAGGCTGCTATTTACACGCTGCCCTCGGGGGTTCTTTTACATGGCCCCACAAGAAATTGGAGTGCAAAGGTACGCTTTTTCCCTCTATTATGAGCAAAACCTCGGCCCAGCACTCCAACTTTTAATAAAATTTAACGCCGTTTCGTCGGGTTGTCATGAAAAGCCCGTTTCAATGGGACCTTTGCCGCCACCATAATTTATAAAAGTTCCTCAAGCGTGATTGTCTTTTGGAGTTGAGGAGCCAGCGGGGCCATTTTGTCAAGATTTTTCATAAGATTTTGATTGGCTCAGGAGGTTTGACCGCAATTTGAGGGGAGAGATTTTGAAGATCGAGAGGAGAAAACTTGAAGATTTCTCCCCGAAATTTGCGGTCAAAGTCCGGCCGATTTTCAAGCGGCTGATTTTCAACAACTTACGAAAACGGCGCAAAAACGCCCCATTTTGTCAAAAATTTTTACTGATTTTTACCTATGCCGTTACCCATCGAAAATTTGGAAAAAAAGGCGGGCGGAGCATTTTTTTTCGTTGAAAAGTGCGGAGTTTGGAATAAAACAATCTTTGTAATAAACACCCCCCCAAAAAACCTAAGTTGAAAAAATGATGTCAGTGTAAATAAAACGACAAAAAGTTTCACTATTTTAAAACTTATGTGTAATTTTGCACCCATGAGGTGAAGAATATTGTTAGTACGGTATATGAAAGTAAAATCCACCGTGTTTTCCTCATCTTTGACGAAGGGTGTTTGGTGATGTTGTTCAAAAGAAAACTCTAAAGACACCTCAGCATGAGATTGTTTCGTTTGGCTTGCGCATTGAAATTGTAAGTCCGATAGGTTGGACAACTGAGTCGCTTTAAAAAGTGAACTCTGTAATTAAAATTTACAGAAGATGAAATTCTCAACTTATATCACTGAACTATTAAGAGATAAATCAGGCAATGAAATCAGGCTTTCGCGCGATTGTGAACAACTGGCTCTTGATATAGAGTCAGTGACAGGAGAGCATATCGGCATCAACACCATGAAGCGGTTGTTGGGATTCATTGCCGATGAGCGTTCCCCACGTATTTCCACGCTCGACGTCATCGCACACTATTTGGGGTTTAAAAACTGGGATGACTTGAGGCTGGTCGATGAAAACAGCAGCAATTCGGCTTTTGACGACCGTGATGAGTATTTGGCCTGCTATTTGGAAACTGGTCAGAAAGTCGTCGTAACATATTCGCCCAACCGCAGACTGACCATTGAGAATATGGGTGATAATCATTTCCGTGTGATTGAGAGTGAGAACAGCAAATTGCAGAAAGGCGATTTGCTGACGTTAACGCATCTTGCACGCCATTATCCGCTACTGGTTGCTGAAGTGATAAGAGATGGTCAGAATCTGGGAGCATTCACAGCTGGCAAGGCTCAGGGTATAGATTTCGAACTTCTTTGACGTTTATGGACAGCACATCCTCGTTTTCAGAAGTGCAACACATCTTCCCCGATGCCGAGCTGTTGCAGGTCAGTGGCACTACGTGTGAATGCTACCGCGTGAAACTATATGGGAAACTACATTTCCTGAAACGGCTGAAGCACGAACTTCGCACTAATCCACAATTTGTGGCAGCCATGCAGAAAGAGTTCGAGATAGGTTATATGCTCGAACATCCTCATTTGGTTCGCTATGTAGCGAAGACAGACGACGGAATCTTGATGGACTATGTTGATGGAGAGACGCTCAGCCAGTTTGTGGAACATCATCCCAGTTTTTTCAATAACCGGAAGAATACAAATCGCTTTCTACGCCAGTTGCTCAGCGTCGTCGGTTATCTACATGGCCATCAGGTGATACACCTTGACCTGAAGCCTGACAACATCCTCATGACTCGTATTGGTCATGATGTAAAGCTCATAGACCTGGGCTATTGCTACGCCGATTGCTACACTGACACCACGGGGCGAACCGACAAATATGCGGCTCCTGAGCAGACGGACGAATCGGGAAGGCCTGATGCCCGTACAGACATTTATGCCATTGGCCGTATTTTGCAGACGCTACCATGCGCGCGTAAATATAGCAAGGTGATAAAGCGGTGTACGGAAACGCAGATGTCAAGGCGATACAATTCTGTTGACGAACTGTTGCAAGCTTTGCAACATCGTCGAACCCCATGGCTTTTTGTAACTTTGGCCTTTGTCTTGGTTTGTATGGGTGTCTTCCTGTTATTTCTCCGACCACATCCGGCTTCTGATACATTAAGCACGGCATCTCCATCTCATCAACAGGACAGTCTGGTCGTAAAAGAATCTCATAATCCTTCAAAAGCAGAGCCTTCGGCCAGTCTCCCTGGCACTCCCCACATTGAGGATTCGAAAACGTCCCTGTCAGAGAAAACAGAAACAGCGCCGGCCATCGTTCCACCAGCGGCCTCAATCACCCAACAAGAAGACACAATGGCATTGCGACGTGAGTTGCAGCAACTTATTGGCCAGCGATTCAAGAAAACTCTTGGCCATTACTCCGACTCCATCTATAATAACATTAACAAAGAACGTTTCTCACAGGATTGGATCAATTTCGAAAGCTCAGTCCAACCGCTTTATACACAAGCTTGGCAGAAGTTTCAGAGCAAAATAAGCCAAAGCACGATGGATAGCGAATGGTGCCAGACTCTTATGTACTATCAGATGACGCAGATTTGGAAAATGATGCGCAATGCCCCTGGGCATGACCCATTCTACGATGGTAAGGTATTCCATTATTACGAAGTGCCTTGTAATTAGGTGTTGTGTGGTGTGTTCGCACCTCTTACCGCCACCTGTCGTTTCAGGACGTAGAGGCGGATTGGTGTATCCGCCCGCTATAGACAGCTTTGAGCATAGTGGACGAAATGGATGATTGTTTTTTGAAGGAAACATGTTACCTTTGGAGCCGTAAACATGTTAAACCTTTAAAAGTAACAAAATGGAAAAGCAATTCAAAATCTTGGCCGCCTGTGTGAGCGTAATGTTCTTTTGTGCAAGTTGTACTGTCAGCTACATCAACGCGGACACACTGAGGCTGAACTATGAGAAAAAGATTCAAACAAGGCATCAGAAGAAAAGTAACAGCAACCAAGTGAAAGTATTCATGAATGAGAACGAGGTGACACGCGATTTCGTGGTGACGGCATACGGCTCTTATACGCCACTTATTTTGCCTATTATCCGTCCGGAACGCCCGCGCTTGGAGAAAAACCTGTTATGGAAGGCTGCCCGCAAAGCCAGAAAATTAAATGGTGACGGTGTCATCATCGACAACAAGAACGACTTTCGCGTGATAAAGTACAAATAGCCTTTTTTAATGGATTAACAGAAAAAGTCGCTCACAAATTTGCGTTTCTGAATAATTCTTCTTAAATTTGCAGCGCCGTCAAGAAAAAGCGGCAGACATAATTAGGAAGCGTTTAGCAGTTCCGCATCTGTGAATCTCGACAACTCACTGAATTAATCGGATAAGCGAAGAACGCAACCTTAGGTTTGTGTTTATGTACCTGCTTACATATACTGCCTGAGGTGTGAGCGACTTTTCTTATTCATTGATTCAGGCAGTCGAGAGCCTACAGATGGAATGTGTTAAGTAGGCTCACACTTTCTTTTTGTGCCTCGAAAAAATGAACTACTAACCGCGCCCGTTGAGCCGAGGGGGCAAAAAAAAGAAATAATAATAACTATGGCACTAAAAAAATGTGAGAGTTGTGGCAACATGATTTCTGAGAATGCCACATCATGTCCGAAATGTGGTCATCCTGTCCAGGATAAAATGGCAACAGTACCACAAAGTAATTTACAGGACTCTTACAATTCCCCCAAAAATAAGACGACAACAGCCTTATTGGCCTTGTTTCTTGGAGGAATCGGAGTCCATTATTTCTATTTAGGAAAGACAACCGCAGGGATAATATTCCTACTTCTATGCTGGACTTACATACCAGCATTAATAGCTCTGGTTCAAGCAATTGTGATGTTCACTATGTCGGAAGCTCAATTTAACGAGAAGTATGTGAACAATCCAAGCAAATTTCCATTATTTTAGTCCTTAACTAAAGAATATGGCAATTATTGATGTTGTTAGGTGCGAAATGCACTCAAACATTTTGGTCGAGAAGTTCCCAAGTAATGATTTGCGCTTGGGAACTCAATTAGTTGTTCATCCAGGCCAAACTGCAATCTTTGTAAAAGGTGGGGCAATATGTGATGAGTTCGAAAGCGGGACTTACTCTATTTCCACTGACAATATTCCTTTACTGAACAAACTAATCAACATCCCATTTGGTGGAGATTCTCCTTTTCAAGCTGAGGTATGGTTTGTCAATAAGCTTTCAGTTCTTGATTCCAAATGGGGTACAGCCACTCCTTTGCAGATAGAAGACCCCAAATATGAAGTTATAGTTCCGATAAGAGCTTATGGCCAATACGGTTTTAAAATATCAGAACCAAGGAAGATAATAGAAACTTTAGTTGGTAATAGAAGTATGTTTTCTTCCGATAATCTGGGGATTTACTTCCGAGGGAAGATATTGTCGCAACTTACGAATATCATTTCTGACAAGCTTATTCGAGATGGTATTTCTATATTGAATATCAATTCACATCTATCGGATATTTCTTTGTATTCGCAAGAACGACTAAAAGACTTCTTTGTTAATTATGGTTTGTCACTTCAAGTATTTGATATTATCTCGATAAGTGTTAACGAAAAAGATCCGAGTTTTATTAAGCTCAAGGAGGCAAAAGACGTTGCTGCTCGTCTGAAGATAACGGGAAGGGATGTGTATCAAATGCAACGCAGTTTCGATGTGCTTGAAAGTGCTGCAAATAATGAAGGTATGGCAGGCGGTCTTATGAGTGCAGGATTGGGGTTGGGAGTGGGTGTCGCCACAGGGGGGCAGATGTCGTCTGTCGCATCTCAGATAAACACAAATCCTTCAAGCGCTACAATCCCACCACCATTACCAAATAACAATATATTGTACTATATTGCAGTGAATGGTACTCAACAAGGGCCTTATGATGTAAACACTATTATATCGTCGATACAGAGTGGCAGAATAGTAAGGGGACAGCTTGTCTGGAAAGCAGGTTTGGCAAATTGGACAAGAATAGAGAAACTTGCCGAGTTTGTCTCATATTTCATGATTCCACCTCCTATTCCAATGCCATAATCAATTTGTTTCAGTATTCATTTAAACAACCTTAAACAATGCGAGTGTTGATAATGACAATTAGTTTCATGTTGATATTATTCAACGTGTTAGCAGGTTTAATTCTCAAAAAATACCTATTAGAAAACAACATTGCTTCTTCATGTGTTATACTGATTAATGCAATACTATTATTGCTTGTTTCCAATAGCGAAATGAAGGATGCTTTTAAAGTGTCATATTCTCTTATATTTCCGTTTTTAGGTATTGTAGAGTTTATATTGGCAATCTTAGCCCCAAACACTTTGGAAGATAACAGCTATTTTGTTTGTATAATTGGCATTATAGTTTTACAATTAATTATGTTTTTTGCAGCAAATAAAATCACTAAATACAACCAGCAGTATGATTGAATGTACAGAATGTGGATGTCCTTATGAAGACTCTCTGCCCTGTTGTCCAGAGTGTGGAAACCCAACAGAATACTCTTCTAACAAGACATCTATGACAAACTGCCCCAATTGCGGAGCACCGATAATCAATTCTATTTCATGCGAATATTGTGGTACTGTCTTCCCAAAGCCTGTAATTCAGAATCGAAATCAGAATGATAATAGCATAGATACTGGGGTCGCTGCTTTTCTTGGGGGAGTAGTTGGAGGGCTCATTCGATAATAAATAAAAATTAAAATTATGAAAAAAGTATTTGTTGTTTTGTTTGTAAGCCTGTTGCTTGCAGGCTGCAATGAAATCCGTCATCATGACCTTTTTGAGAAAACGGATTATTTTGTAGAAAGTCTCTATTCTGATTATGAAACCTATGGAATGTTAGGTGGAGAACAGTACACTAAATACGCTGAAAACGACACATATAAGATTACGCCAATTGGAAGACTCATAAATGTTCGAATAGAGCATTATGCATCCCAAGAAGAATACGATAAATTATGTAAAATTCTTGAACGACATTATTCAGGTGATTCTCGTGTGAACAGTGTTTATATTTGTCAAGGAGGAACAATAATGATTGATTGCAGAAACTGAGAAGTCATGGCACTAATCAAATGTACGGAATGCGGGCACTTGATTTCGGACAAGGCAATGAAATGTCCGAATTGTGGCTGTCCTACAAAAAAAGATGCATCGCAACGGGAAACGGTCTCTCAACAGAAGATCGTTCCGCAGGTGCAGCCTGTAAATTATGAGGAACCTAAAGAAAAATCTAACAAGTGGTTGTACATTGTCATTGCCGTCTTATTGGCTATAATCGCAGGTGGTGGATACTGGTGGTACTCCGAATATACGGAAAAGAATACAATAAGGAGTTCAATAGCCAGTGATAAGAATGGCCATGGAGATACTAAATGCTCTGCCTCTTCAAACGAATCGGATTCATCATCTGGTAATGCTATGGGGACATATTACATAGAAGGGAGTATTAATGGCAAGTACCCGATTGTAATGGTATTGCAGAGAGAAGGTAATGTCCTCACAGGTAATTACTATTATAATG
>JAEEGL015454759.1_pt1 | contig 18353 bp, 16 predicted proteins | sample 9134231 | NCBI WGS metagenome assembly JAEEGL01 (sample SAMN16246548, study PRJNA631951) | gut metagenome | biome: gut microbiome; feature: rumen; material: fiber-attached | host: Bos | place: Iran: Karaj | collected 2018-10 | reverse complement strand
TGCCATGCTTAAAAAGAGCTCCTGAACTTACCAGTTCTATGGTATGTGTTTTGAAAGATATGCAAACGCTATCTATAACATATAAGCTAAGCGTTACTAATTTAGAGTTTACTTTGGGATTGGTGCAGCAGACAGATAATAGCGGAAATGCTATGCCGAACAGATTCATTCCTATGACTTTGCGTGTTGAAGATTCATCCGTTAACAAAAGTGGTGGTGGAGAGGTAATTGATTTTATCTTTTCAAAAGATGCAAGTAAGGCAGTCTATGATACTTTAGCTGTTAAGGATGAACGCAAAAATATTCCCGAGTGCATCCAAAAGCTTATATCTAAAGATTTTTATGAGGCTGATTTAGGTGATAAAGAGTAATCATATTTTGACATAAAAGGTGTTTGACCAAATGTTTGACCTAAGGTCAAGTCGGTGCTGTCAAACCTCCTTTCTATGCGGCTTTCGGAGTTTTACCATTCGTGTTCGAATCACGTCACTCCGATTGATTAAAACCGCTCAGTTGAGCGGTTTTTTTGTTGAGATAATAGTGGTAAACTGTATATTAGTAGTTATGAAAACAAAACTATTATTGGGGTACGGGGGAGAAATATGCAGACCACTAAAGCGGAGAGAGTAAGCTACTATCTTTATTTCTTTGGCCAGAACATGTTTTACATGATCATCGCCAGCTACATTTCCATTTTTCTATTAAACCACGGAGTTAGTGAAGCTGTGGCAGCGTCCGTGATCTTTGCGCCGCAGATATGGGACGTTATCAATGATGTGATATTTGGAAGGATCGTTGATAAGTGCCATTTTAAGGGCGGAAAATTCCTTCCCTGGATCAAGGTGTCATGGTTTCTGATTCCGCTGACAACCATATTCATTTACTGGATGCCTGATGGCATCAGTGTTTCAGCAAAATGCGCCTGGGTGATCACAGGTTACTGCCTGTGGTCCGTAGCCTACACCATGTGCGATACGCCTATCTTTGCCCTTTCAACGGCCATGACCGACAGCGTCATGGAGCGCAATTCCATTCTCTCCATAGGAAGGGTTTCGGGAACGGCAGCTGCAGTAATCGCAACACTGGCAATAGAGGGACTGTATTCCGGCATAGGCTGGAGGATGCTTTCTGTCGGGCTCTCTGTGGTTGCCATGATCATGATGTTCCCTATCATGGTTTTTGGAAAAGAGAGAAATGCCGGCAAGTCAAATGGCGCGTCAACTTTTAAAGATATGATAAATGCCCTTGCAGGGAACAAATATCTGATATTGTTCTATGTGGCTTTTTTCCTGGTTGGCCTTACAAATACGGTCCAGACTGTTATTCCGACCTTTGCACAGTATGTTCTTGGAGACACCGGCAAGGGAACGGTACTTCTTGCCATGGCAATAATACCGGCAATCGTGGTTGCAATCTTTATTCCTGCTCTTTGCAAAAAGATAGACAAATTCTGGCTTTATATCGGATGTCTTGTGATATTTGTGATCGCCTCCGCAGTCCAGTTCTTCACCGGATACAATAACGACATCGCCCTGTACATAACAATGGCTCTAAGGGGCGTAGGCCTGGTGGGTTACAACGTGCTTGTGTACATGTTCACTCCGGACTGTGTAGAGTATGGGCAGTACCAGAGCGGAGTAAGGCAGGAGGGCATCACTTTTTCAATCCAGACCTGTGTCACCAAGCTCTCCGCAGCCCTTATGAGCAGTATGTCCCTGCTACTACTGGCGCTTTTTGGCTTCAGTGCATCAACTGCGGATCCTGTAACAGGAATAGTTGACCCTGTGGGAGCTTACGGATGCTGGAATGTACTGACCTGGATAAGTGCCGTAGGACCTGTGATCGCCATAATACTTCTGGTGACAAAATACAGGCTAAGGGACAACATAGTTGATCTTATGGCAAAGTGCAATGCAGGTGAAATTACACGGAAAGAGTGTGAAGAGGGGCTTAAAAGAATTCAATCATAATTCACATTTATTCCGTTGACAAACCATGTTTTTATGATAAACTAACAAAGGCTCAGGAGGATGCTAATTTTAGCAAGAGACCAGAGCCTTTTGTATGTAATAAGCCCAAAAGGGTTGTAGATATGTTATCAGGTAATTGGTTTAAAGGAGAAGACAGATATGTTAGACAGAGCGGATCTTATCAATCAGTTGGCAGCATCAATGGGAGCAGGACAGTTTGCTCAGACAAAATATGAAGAGTCAAGGTTTGATTCTGATACAGGAACCTTGTATTGTAACGGAATGCCCATTACTGCTTCGGTTGCAGAGCAGGCCATCAAACACTTCGAGACTGTTTATAACAAATGCGATAAAAATGAGCCTGCATCAAGGCAGATGGCACTTATTTACCAGTGTGCTATCCAGTCCATAAAGATGATGCAGAATCCTCAGGTAAGAGCTTTTTTGAAAACAGAGATGACCAAATAATATAGATTTTTCACGCACCCGGTTTGACCGGGTGTTTTATTTTGCCTTATAATTAAAGTAACAATTTTCTTATGAAGGGCTGATATGTACGAAACCACGCTGGTTCCATATGGTGATGGCGTCATCACCATAACAATGAGTTCCGAGAGCGCTACGGAGGTGGCTGCTCCCAACATCAGATTTGGCAGCTACAATGATGCGGTTGAGGCTTGCTTTACCGGCAAGGAACTGGAGAGTATAGCTTCCGGAGAGGATGCTGTGATCGGCATTCATTTTCTGATGTCTGATGAAATAATAAATACTGATGAACTCTCTTTTTTTGATGCAGCAATAGAAGAGCAGTCAAAGGAAATAGGTGCGCTCCATAAGGGCGTCTTTTTTGACGTTGATGCGACTAAAACTGTGGGAGGAGAAGAAGTTCAGGAACTTGGAGCCTTTTTTAAGGACGTGGAGATGCAGTATGATGTTCCGCTTTATCTGACTTCCCCCGACAGAGTTTATTTTGTCATGACTAATGAAATGGGAGTCTGCAGCCTTTTCTCTGATACGGATATCGACGCAGATACCCTGACGGTAAAAGCCGGAAGCATAGGGACATCTCTTTTGCTGTATCAGGACAAAAAAGAGAGCCTTGTTCCTCAGTCTGATGGCTTTAGGATCACCACCAAACATCTTATGGTCGGGGGTATAATTGTCCTGGCAGTTTTATGGATTGTGGTGGAGCGTCTGCATAAGAAAAACAGAGTCTGATTATTCAGAAAAAGTAGCAAAGAATGATAATTATATCGTAAATTTTTGTAGATTTTATCAATTATATTAAGTACAATGTTACTATGGATGCGAATTTGATTTTTGGACAAAATTCAAATTATCATAGCAGAAAGTCTGACCCCGAAGAGATAGTCAGGCTTTTAAATTATGGCGTGCAGCAGATTGGACTGGGCATTATTTTTCTGAACAAAAACAGAAAGTGTGTCTATGCCAACAAGCACGCTTTTTCTATGTTCCATTGTGAAGAGGATCCCGAGGTTGTTGGAAATCTCTTTTACGAATGGATGCATGGTCTTGGAATTTCCCAGACAGCTGCAGCCTGGTGCAGAGTGTACAACAACGGCGATAAAGAGAGGCTCTACAGGGTCCGCTTCAGGAGCATTCTTGACAGTGAACACAAGTTTATTGGATATATGTACACCATCCAGAACCTTTCCGACATTGTGGAGAACAGTACAGGAGAGCAGTACAGGCTCACACACGATGAGCTTACGGGCCTGTATAACAGGGAGGGCTTTAACGAGGCAGCAAGGGAGATCCTTAAGAATTCCGACAAGGAGTATGTGCTTCTTTACTCCAATATCAAGGATTTCAAGCTCTTTAACCAGCTCTTTGGCATTGACAAGGGCAACGACATACTTCTTAATATTGGTGATATGATCCTCCAGCATGTTAAGGAGAATGACGTGTACGGCAGGATCAACGGTGATCATTTCGCCATGTGTCTGCCTAAGGACAGGTTTGATGAGAAGGGCTTTAAGAAGCTTGTTCGTGAGATTGCCGGTAAGGTCACCAGCAGGACCTATTCCCTTCACATGCAGGTGGGCGTTTATGAGGTCAAGGATCCCTACATGGATATCGCTCTTATGTGCGACAGGGCTTATATGGCCTGCAAGTCCATCAAGAAGGACGGAGTGTGCGAAATTGCATGGTACAGCGATGAGATGCTGGTGAATGCTCTTTTGGAAAAAGAGGTTCTCTCAAGCTTTGATTTCGCCATCATCAACAGGCAGTTTGGAATATACCTTCAGCCCCAGGTACACAGCGACGGCACTGTATACGGCGCAGAGGCTCTGGCAAGATGGATCCATCCGGAAAATGGTATCATCGAGCCCGGAGTTTTCATAGAAGTTTTGGAGAGAGCAGACCTTATCTACAAACTGGACCGGTACATCTGGGAGCTTGCGGCAGCTCAGCTTGCTAAGTGGAAGGGCACCGAGCTGGAGGAGCTTTCCATATCCGTCAACGTATCTCCCAAGGATCTGTACTATCTTGATATCAAGAGAGAGTTTTTGGATCTGGTGAAACATTACGACATAGATCCTAAGAGATTAAATATAGAGATCACCGAGACTGCGGTGACGTCAGATGTTAATAAGTGTTCAAGGCTTATCCTTGAACTGCAAAGCAGCGGTTTTGTTGTGGAGATAGACGACTTCGGATCAGGCTATTCTTCACTTAACATGCTAAAGGACATCAATGCTGATGTACTTAAGATTGACATGGGATTCCTTCGAAAGACTGATAACATCGAGAGGGCCCAGGTTATATTAAACTTCACGATTGATATGGCTCACGAGCTGGGAATGGGCGTTGTCACAGAGGGAGTGGAGACCAGGGAACAGCTGGAATTCCTTATGAATATGGGATGTAAGTTGTTCCAGGGCTTCTATTTTGACAAACCAATGCCTGTTGACAGTTTTGAGAATAAATACAGGGGGAAACTCAAAAAATAATTTTTACGGAGGAGTGGGATCATGAAATTTAAGATCGGTATTAAAGAAGTAGTAGCAATGGGAATTGGAACTGCGCTTTTTGTTGTGCTTACCAATGCGCAGATTCCGCTTATCGTAGTGCCTAACACGGCGCTTCAGCCAAGAATGGCTATCATGGCTTTTCTTTCAGCTGTATTCGGACCGGCGGTTGGATTAGTTGTAGGCTTTGCAGGACATGCTCTTGGAGATGCGCTCTTTTACGGATCAGTTTGGTGGAGCTGGGTTATTCCGGATGGCATTGTTGGACTGGCAATAGGTCTTTTCGCAAACAAATTTGCAGTTAAGGAAGGCGGTTTTGTGACAGGCAAGAACATCATTTTGTTCAACGTTGTTCAGGTGGTTGTAAATGCTGTAGCCTGGATTTTGTGCGCACCGGTTCTTGATATCCTGATCTTTGCAGAGCCTGCAAACAAGGTATTTGCTCAGGGTGCTTTTGCATTCCTTGGCAACATCATCGTTATCGGAATCCTTGGAACAATCCTTCTTGTTGCATACAGCAAGATCGCAGGCGGCTCCAATAATCTCCAGGCGGAGGACTGATACTTTTGGAAAAAGAAATATCGCCAATCATAGAGTTTGAGAACCTGTCCTTTAAGTACAGAGCCCAGAAGGATCCTACTCTAAAGGACATAAACTTAAAGATTTATCCCGGCGAGAAGATCCTGATTGCAGGGCAGTCAGGTTCAGGAAAATCGACACTTGCACATTTGTTAAATGCTCTTATCCCCTGCTCCTATGCGGGGGATGTGAGCGGAAGCCTCCGAGTATGCGGGCAGGATCCTGCAAAGCTCGGAGTTTTTGGTATGTCCAAAATTGTGGGAACTGTGCTGCAGGACACGGACGGCCAGTTTATTGCTCTTACTGTGGCTGAGGACATAGCGTTTGCTCTGGAAAATGAGAACATTCCCCAGGATGAGATGTTCAAAAAGGTAGAAGAGGTTGCAGAAAAGCTGGACCTGACCGACTTTATGCAGAATGCTCCCGGCGAGCTCTCGGGTGGTCAGAAGCAGAGAGTATCCCTTGGCGGGGTAATGGCCTGCGATGTCAGGATACTTTTATTTGATGAGCCTTTGGCCAATCTTGATCCTGCCACGGGAAAGCGCACCATAGCTCTTATCGATGAGATCATGGGAAATGAAAATATGACAGTCATCATAATCGAGCACAGGCTTGAAGACGTTCTTTTCCGGGATGTGGACAGGATAGTTCTGATGGATCAGGGCAGGATCATGGCGGATATGACTCCGGATGATATGCTCTCATCAAACATCCTTGTGGAAAACGGTATCAGGGAGCCACTGTATATTTCAGCCCTTAAGGCAGCAGGGGCTGTCGTAACTTCGGATACTCATCCCCAGCACATAGAGTCCATGGACATTGCGCCATACATGGATAAGGTTACTGCCTGGTATCACTCAATACCTGAACATACTGCAAAGAAGTCTGATGTCAGCGCGCTTACTGTAAAGGACCTGGAATTTAGCTACGATGAAAAGAGGAAGATCATTGATAAGGTCTCCTTTGATATAAAAAAGGGAGAGATGGTGGCCCTGGTTGGAAAAAACGGAGCCGGAAAATCAACACTCGCATCCCTTATTTGCGGTTTTTATGAACCTGATGGTGGTTCGATACTCATGGATGGAACTGATGTTTCGCCTCTGTCAATCAAGGAGAGGGGTGAGAAGATCGGCTTTTGCATGCAGAGCCCGAATCAGATGATCTCAAAGCCCATGATCATGGATGAAGTGGGACTGGGACTAGTTTCAAGGGGTGTCCCGGAGCCTGAGATAAAGCTCAGATCTGAAGAGATCCTTAAGATATGCGGCCTGTATCCCTTTAGAAACTGGCCGGTATCCGCTCTTTCTTTTGGCCAGAAAAAGAGATTGTCCATTGCTTCAATACTTATCATGAATCCGGACATTTTGATCCTGGACGAACCAACAGCAGGGCAGGATTACAGGCATTACACCGAGATCATGGAATTTTTAAAAGACATCAGGGACAAAATGGGGATCACCATAATCATGATAACCCACGACATGCACCTGATGCTGGAATACGCAAACAGGACCCTGGTGCTGACTGACGGCAAACTTATCATGGACGATTCTCCGGCCCGGGTGCTTACCAATGAAGAGATTTGCAACAGGGCATATCTTAAGAGAACGTCTCTTTATGACCTGGCTCTTAAATGCGGCATTGATAATGCAGGCGAGTTTGCTGCAAGATTTATAAACTACGAGAGGAGTATGGGCAAATGAGCAGGCTTATTTCCTATGAAAAAAAGAATACTCCTATCCACAGACTCAGCGGATTTACCAAGCTTTTCTTCTTTCTGGTATGGTGCCTGACAAGTGCTATGACCTTTGATACAAGAATATTACTGCTTATGCTGGTTATGGGATTTGTTATCTACAGGATAGCTGACGTAAAGTGGAGGCAGGTGAGCACCATTTTTAAAGCGGTCATGTTCTTTATGGTGATCAATCTGACCTGTATCTTTTTCTTTGCACCTTATCAGGGGACAGTAATTTATGGGACCAGGACGGATATAGTGCACCTGTTTTGGGGTTATACTCTGACCCGGGAACAGCTCTTTTACGAGCTTAATGTTTTCATCAAGTACTTTACGGTAATCCCTGCAGTGTTTATCTTTTTAACTACCACGGACCCAAGTGAGCTGGCATCTTCCCTTAACGGGATTGGTGTGCCATATAGCATTGCATATTCCTTAGAGATTGCCCTTCGCTATATTCCTGATGTTCAGGATGAGTTCAGGAGGATAAAGAATGCCCAGGAGGCCAGGGGAATTGAGATGAGTAATAAAGGAAGACTCATTGAGAGGATTAAAAATGTGGCCGCCATTATTTTCCCGCTGCTCTTCTCCACAATGGAGAGGATTGATGTTGTGAGCAATGCCATGGAGCTGAGGGGCTTTGGAAAAAAGAAAGTCCGCAGCTGGTATTCCAGAAGGCCGCTTCTTGCGCCTGACTACGGAGTTATCACATTTATCGTGGTGTTCTTTGTGGTGACCATAGTTATCACTTACGTGGACGGGAGTCGTTATTTCAACCCGTTTGTGTAATCCTTTGGACCTTCATGGGGCTGAGAAAAAATAGTGTATTTGGAAATTGTACAGAAAAAGGATAATGAAGAGATATGAAGTATTACTTTGCACCAATGGAAGGGATAACGTTGTACCCGCTTCGGAATGTACATAGGGAAGTGTTTGGAGAAGGGGTAGATAAGTACTGTACCCCTTTTTTGACTGCAGCGTCTACATTTCATTTCAAGAATAGAGAAAAGAAAGATGTCCTTCCGGAGAAGTGCTCAAAGGCCTTTGAGGATTACGGCTCCCAGATCGAGCCACAGATCATGGCGGGGAATGGGGAGAATTTCCTGTGGGCTGCCAGGGAGATGAAAAAGCTGGGGTATAAGGGCGTGAACCTTAATCTTGGGTGCCCTGCTCCAACAGTGGTGAACAGGCACAAGGGCTCCGGACTTTTGCAGGATCCGGAGTATCTGGATAAGATGCTGAAAGAGATATTTGGGGCAGTGGAGGCCGGTGAGGTAGTTGGCGGCAAGCCCTTTAATAAGAGAAGGGATGAAGAGGACCTGGCGGATCTTGGCAGGAATATGTACCCTGAGATTTCCCTAAAGACCAGGCTCGGATTTTCCAACCCCGCCGAGGCCACTGAGCTCATGAAGGTCTATGCCGGGTATCCGTTAAAAGAGCTGACAATACATGCAAGAGTTCGGGAGGACTACTACGCCGGACACCCCAGAATAGAGGACTTTATAAAGGCTGTGAAAGTGTACAGGCAGTGCGGCGGAAGTGCAGACCTTATCTATAATGGAAATGTGAATTCTGTCGAAGATTATAAGAAGCTGCAGAAAGAGCTGGGACTGTTCGAAGGTGGCGCCGCTCCCGGATCTGATGATTCCTGCCACATCTCCGGGATAATGTTAGGTCGCGGACTTCTGTCTAACCCGGCACTTGCCCGTGAACTCAAGGGTGGTGAAAGATTGCAGCCTGAAGAACTAAAAATATACCTTAGAAAACTTTACGATGCATATTCAGAGTACATTCCGGAAGATAGGAACGTGATCTTCAAGATGCTTGAGCATTGGGCATTTCTGCATGTGCATTTTAAGGACAGCGACAAGTGTCTGAAAGCCATAAGAAAAAGCCGCAGCAAGGGCGAATATCAGGCTGCGGTCAATGGCATATTTGCAAAATGTGAGTTTGTATAGATGCTGTTCATAATAGTATATAATATCTTTACGAAATAAACCGATATACAAGATAGGATCATTGTGCGTTGGAGGTATCTATGAGATCATTTATCGCTAAGAAGCTAAGTATTGCAGTTGCATTAACTCTTGTTTTATCAAATCTGTTTGTGGTATCGGTAAATGCTGCAGCTCCGGTTATCACTGTAAAGAATCAGGAAACCGCAGCAGGTGCGGCGTCTTCAGAAAGCACATCCGGGTCTGCCGGCAAAAAGTCCGTTTCCGGACTTAGGATAATCAACCTGGAACAGCCAAAATACGGTGACGTCTTTGACAAGGTAGCTACCGTAATGACCAATGAGGGTTATTTCTGGGAAATCCCTGTACTCTGGGTTGATGAAAACGGACAGATATCTCTGATCTTCATGCCGGGGAAAAAGTATACTCCGGTATTCACATTCTTTATTCCATCAGGAGTTACTGTTGCAAATGACGAAGGTCTTAACGGCTACCGGATAAAGCTGCCTGAGTTTCTGGATGGCGTGATGAGCTCTGATGAGCTTGTTATGGTTGCAGATCCATCAAAGAATGTTACCTTCATCACATCTACGCAGCTGGCACAAAACCAAAGTGGCGGCGCGCAGAGCGCGGAGAACTATTCTCTTTTAGCAAATGCCGGAACTGTTTCGCAGTTCTTTGGTGATGTCAGAAATGTAAAAGCATATGACTATGCTTCTTTTGAGGAAAAAGAGAAAGAACAGGGACAGGCATGGAATGTGCAGGAACCGGTACGGGAGCCGACCTCTGAACCAACCCGGGAACAACCCCAGGCAAGTGATGATGCTTCCGGGCAGAGCCAGGAAAGTGCTGCAGATGCGCCGGCTCAGGGAGGCGATGGTGGCGGCGGTGAAGAAGTCATCGATGAACTGGTGAGGATCCACTGCTCTCAGAAGGTTATAGATAAACTTGGAAATGACAACCTTAAGAATCTGCTGGACCTTATCATAAATGTGATCGAGCCTCAGGCTGTCTTTTCACTGGTGAGTGCTTTTCCTTCCTACAGTATTGCAGCTGCTGACACTGCTGATGAGAATAAGCCCGATGTGCTTGGAAAGAACATTGGTCTTTATGTTTACTCTCATACAAGCACTGACGATCCGAATAATGATATTGATGCGCTGGCATTTGTCAGTGGCGGCTATGAAAATGACACGAGCGATGTGTATCAATATTACATCGGAGTAAATACAGATAAGGTCTATACTTACAATGCACAGACCGGCGAATATGAGATCAAAGAGGATGACATGGTCACTTTGAACAATACTGTGGTTCATGAGATGATGCATGCCTTTATGGATGATTATAACAGGACAGGGATGGCTGGAGATATTCCTGCAGGTTCAACCGTCACAAGTGAAGAAAACCATTTCCCTAACTGGTTCATCGAAGGTTCAGCCACCTGTATGGATGATGTGTATCACTATAGGTCCGGCAGAATTGATGAGATGCGGTACGGAGTGGCTTATGAAGAATTTACTGTTGAGAGTGTGATTGAATATTATAGAAGCAGGCATAGTGACGGGAATGGCGAGGAAGCGCCATGGCTTGATTATAAGCCTGTAGATGATGAAGACGGACAGAATAATGAGAGAAGAGACTATATAAATGGCTATCTGGCTTGCGTATATCTGGCAAGCCTTGCCCTTAATCATGCGCAAGAGGCAGATCCATCGGGAGATCATGAGCCTCTTATGGTTTTTGATGAAGAAACAAATAAAGATATTTATAATAACAAAGCTTTTCTTGAAGGACTTAATATCATACTAAGTTCACTTCATTCAGGAACAAGTATGGATGAAGTGATCAGTACCATTTCCGGTGGAAGGTATACAGATACAGAAGATTTTGAAAAGAAATTTATCCAGTCGGAGGATGGGACCAGAGATGATTCTTCTCTGGATTTCGTGGTGTCGTATCTGAACTGCCTTGATGACATATCCAGAGACCTGGCAGATGCAGGCAGCACAAGAAGGGCAAATGGTAATATTCTGCTGCCTCTTAATTCAGCGGATACCTCAACCATTAAAGATGCGGACAACATGCCTTATATGGGTACTCAAAGCGTGTTTATCATATCACCCACCAAGGAGGCTGTTGCCTCAACAGCAGATGGAAATATAGTTGCTGCTACAGCGGGAGTTAAGACCACCGGATATGTTCCGGGATCTGGCCAGGATTCCGAGCATGACGTAATTGAGGGCATTGCTGCCAAACAGGAGAGTGTCGCGGTATTGGAAGAAGCTGCTGATATGGAAGAAGCTGCTGGTATGGAAGAAACTGCTGGTATGGAAGAAACTGCTGGTATGGAAGAAACTGCTGGTATGGAAGAAACTGCTGATATGGAAGAAACTGCTGATATGGAAGAAGCTGCTGATATGGAAGAAACTGCTGGTCCTGAAATGCAGCAGGAAGAACAGGAAGCAGTTGGTGATGGCGAAGAAACTATGAATGATGCACAAGAAGCCATAATTCCTGAGCTGCCTTCAGCTGAGGAGATTCCGGATGCTATCGAGCCTGAAAAGACGGAGGAGGCTGCAGATCCTCCTACACAGGACTCTGATGAAGATGACGACCACTCCCAGGATTCTGACGAAGAGCCTGTTCATGAAGATGCCATTAATGAAGATGACATCCATGAAGATGCTGCTCCACCACAGGATGATGGTCCGGAGGCAGAATAAAGCAGGTGATTATAAGAAATAAAACAGCTTAAATGGACTAAAAAAGGCCTTGATGCATGCACCAAGGCCTTATATATTTACTGGTTTTTCATGCTGACTCTGCTGCCTGCAGGAACAGATGAAGTGATGAAAGCGTTAGCTCCGATAACTGAGCCTTCGCCGATAACTGTCTCGCCCCCAAGGATGGAAGCACCGGAGTAGATGGTGACATTGTCCTCGATTGTGGGGTGACGCTTAACGCCCTTGAGGCTCTGGCCGCCTCTTGTTGAGAGACCACCGATGGTAACACCCTGATAGATCTTGACGTGTTCTCCGATGATGGAAGTCTCGCCGATAACAATTCCTGTTCCATGGTCTATCATGAAGTACTTGCCAATTGTGGCGCCTGGATGAATATCGATTCCTGTCTTGGAATGAGCATACTCTGTCATCATTCTTGGGATAAGCGGCACCTTAAGAAGATACAGCTCATGTGCAATTCTGTTTACTGTAGAAGCAGTAAGCCCCGGGTATGAGAGGATGATCTCTCCCTTGGAGTAAGCTGCAGGATCTCCGTCGTAGCATGCCTGAAGATCTGTATCCACATATTCCCTGATTTTGGGAAGCTGCTTGAAAAACTCGTGTGTGATGCACCTTGCGCCGCAGTCAAGGGTCTCGTCCTGGGCATCCTTATATTCAGGGCTGTGATGGAAAGCGATGGCAATCTGCTTTTGCATGTTGTAGATCACGTCCTCGATTACCACAGCGATCCTGTTATTGTCGTTGTAGCTCTTATATACCTTGTCTCTGTAATATCCGGGGTATATGATGCGGATCAGCTTTATGACAATGTCTTTTACCGCATCACGGTCAGGCTGGTTGTAGACATCCATCTGGTCTACATCACGGCCCTTTTCATAATCTGACAGGATAAGGTCGACGATATCTTTTATTTCGTTTTTAAGTTCCGGTGAATTGTTTTTCTTTTTATAATCCATGATAACCAAGTCCCTACCTACAAATTTCTTCAATTATATCACAAATATAGAATCAACAAGCCTTTTAGGGAATAATATGAAAAAATATTTTACGCCCCTCTAATTATTCTAAGGATTTCATCCGATAAAGATTACAGCAGGTATAATATGCTTCTTTACCGGCAAAGGGATCTTGCCAGATTGGTACACGGATGTACGAAAAAGAAGAGGTTTTTCTTTTACCCATGCGGAGGTAAGTGTACTATGATGAGATCACTCTGGTCCGGTGTCACCGGCTTAAAAACCCATCAGCTTGAGATGGATGTTATCGGTAATAACATTTCCAATGTAAATACAACTTCCTATAAGTCACAGGCTACAGGCTTCCAGGATGTTTTATATCAGACAGTAAAACAGGGTACCGGCGCCGGAAATAACCTGGCTACAACTAATATTTCCCAGGTGGGCCTTGGTGCCAAGGTTGGATCGATCTATACCAACATCTCAGCCCAGGGATCAGCTATCACAACCAACAACGTGCTGGATCTCATGATCACAGGACCATCTTTCTTTGTAATTGAAAATGGTGGTGTGAATAATTACACAAGAGACGGCTCTTTTACCATTGATGAGCAGGGGTATCTTGTTACCCAGGCAAATGGTTACTATGTCAAGGGTGTTATGAACGGTGATGCAGGAACAGCTGCTAATGACAGACTTCAGGTAATAAAGAGAGTTTCTGTTCCATCAACAGAACCGGGCGGAAGCGCAAGAATGGCAGATGTAATGCCCGGCTCCGCTACAACTCAGTCTTACTTTAAAGGAAACGTCGACAAGCTGGATCCATCCCTGGAGGAGGGAAAAGGCCTCAGTCTTGAAGTATATGGAAGTGACGGTGAAAAATACACCATAAAGTTTTCGCTTACAGGAGCGGGCAACGATAATGACAACGAGTACGTCATGAATCTGACCAATGTGACCAATGAGAATGGTGATTCAGTTCTTAGTGATGAAGATAAGGTTGCCATAGATCTTATTTACAGCAAGAGTGATGGTAAGCTGACTTCAGCTGGAGGAAATACTGACGGAACCTATACTCTCAACCTTGGCGGGGAAGCTTCTGTGGTAAGCGGACTTACAATCAACTTTAGTCATACGACCAATTATGCAGGCACCAGTTCATCCCATTCATCATCAATTTATGGGTACAGAGGAGATGAAAAAGGCCTCAACAAGGGTTATCCAAATGGAGAGCTCACAGGCATTTCCTTTGGTACAGATGGTTCCATATACGGAAGATACTCCAATGGCCAGACCATCAAGAAGGGTCAGATAGTAGTTGCGGAATTCAGTAATGCCATGGGACTTGAGAAGGTTGGAGATAACCTTTATAAAGCTTCTCTCAACTCCGGTGATCCTATGTATCAGGATATCACCAAGGATGGCGGCTACATGAACTCAGGAGTTCTGGAAGGCAGTAACGTTGATCTGGCAAAAGAGTTTACGGACATGATCACTACTCAGCGCGGTTTCCAGGCCAATAGTAAGGTCATCACAACCTCTGATGAGATGCTTCAGATAGTAAGAGGACTTAAGCGATAATAAGACTTTTTTCAGAGCCGATCCTGGCGGTTGTCAGGACCGGCTTTTTTCTGTACATTCTTTCTTAATAAAACTTTTAGCTATCCTATGTGGACGTTGCTAAGGCAGCGTACTATAATTACCTTAAGAAGATAGACTTTATCGGAAGGGAGATGATGCAAGTGATCATAGTAAAAATGAATGAAACCACAGTAGAATGCAGTATCGCGGCATCAGAGCTCCACGAGATAGGTCTGACACCGGAAGCTGTTATAAGCGGCGCAGAGAATACCACATCTTTCTTTGCACAGCTCAACAGGGAGGTTGGAGCTCAGCTTGATTATGACCCGGAGACCGAGGTCTTGATGATGAGCAAGAACATGATGATGGACGGCAGCATCCGAATCTTTGCGGTCAAGCTCTCCAACGATGACATTCAGAAGGCTGCAGACAGGATCAGAGGCGCTGCAGAGACTATCCTTGCGATGCTCACCCAGGAGAAGGTGGATGAGGTTAAGTCTAAGACCGGCAAGGAAAAGGGCATTGCCCTAAACAACGTCATCACCAACGTATCCGAGACCATTAACAGGATCTACACTCAGGATATGGCGCCTTCTGAGCAGCAGAGCGCAGGACAGTACAGCTATCAGCCACTTTCAGAGTACGCCAGGTACATGATGGAGTTTGATGATATTGAACAGGCAGAGCGCTTTTCCAAGGTGGTCCAGAGGCTTCCTATTGTGGATTCCACACTATACAAGGACAAGGGACGATTTTATCTCATTGCAGGGCTTATGTCCGCAGATGAGAGCATAATATATGATATGAGAAGAGCAGGAGTCGAGTACTCTAAGATGCTCACAGTCAATGCGCCGGAGGCTATGTTTATTGAGGAGCACGGCGAGTGCATCATAAGGGACGACGCCATTATCCATCTGGCAGACCTTGCAAAATAAGACAATGAGTTTTGATACTGCGATACTTAATTTTTCTACAATCTATGAACAGGAGAGCTTTTATCGGTCAGATAAGAGCTCTCATTTTGTTGACCTTAAAGACATTTCCGGAACCAACTGCATGTGCGATGAGGTTGCCAGAGCCGAGGTTATAAGGCGCATCAGGCAGAATGCAGTAACTAAGGAGCTTTTATTGGCAAAAGAGCTGTCAAGTAATTGCAGCTTATTCATGAATGGCAGTTATATCCCTTACGGCCTTCATTTCATCGACAACGGCAACTTTCACTACATGTCTTCAGTCTACCTTAGCATGGTAAAAGAGCCTTTTTCCATTGTCGTTTTTGATCATCACCCGGACATGCAAAGGCCCATGTTCGATATTCTATCCTGTGGCGGCTGGATAGTTGACGTTCTTGATAACAATGAGTTTGTGAGGGATGTTCATGTGATAGGCGCTGATCCCGGGCTTATTTCAGAGCTTGATGAGGCGGACAAAAGAAAAGTTCACTTTTATGATATAGAAGATATATTTGAAGATGATGGCAAGGGAGGGTATATTGTTAAGCTTCCCGAGAGTTCTTTTCCCATATATCTGTCCATAGATAAGGATGTCATAACAAAACAGGAGCTGACCACCAACTGGGACCAGGGAGAAGCCGGGGCAGAGCAGATCCTTTCATTTGTCAGGGCGCTTGCAGGTTGCTGCCTTGGTGATGAAAGACCGTCCGGAGGGAGTGCAGGCAGCGGCGCAAACAGGCTCCTGGGAGTGGATATTTGCGGCGAGTGTGCTCCGGACCAGGAGGGGTGCGACCTTGACAGGGCAATAAGAGAAAACGATGTCTTTAATGGCAGAGTGCTTGATATCCTCAGGGAAGTTTACGGATGATCAGCGATATGTCAATAACAACGGAAACATTAGATATATAATATATGAAAAACAGGAGAATAAAATGGGCAAAAGCAGTGAAGAGAAGACCAATGTGATGCGCCTTCTTTCCCAGAAAAAGATAGACTACAAGAGTTACAGCTATGAGCCGGATGCAACAATGACAGGAAGTGAGATTGCAGGGATCCTTATGGAGGACTCAAAGAAAGTGTTCAAGACCTTGGTCACGGATTCCAAATCCGGAGAGCACTACGTGTTCGTGATCCCGGTTGAGAAGGAGCTGGATCTTAAGAAGGCAGCCAAGGCTGTAGGAGAGAAGGCTATTTCCATGCTTCCTCAAAAAGAGCTTTTGCCGCTTACGGGCTATGTCCACGGAGGATGTTCACCGATTGGCATGAAGAAGGCCTTTAAAACCGTGATCCACGAGGATGTTAACGGTTTTGAGACTATCTTTTTCTCCGCTGGAAAAGTTGGCTTTCAGGTAGAAGTACCGGTAAAAGAGCTTGCGAAAGCCTTTAAGTTTACTACAGCTGACGTGTGTGAATAAACGAAATATGATATAATGTATTGCAAGAATCTCGTTTTTACTTAAGTTTACTGTTGGAGGGGTTATGGATAAAAGACTTAGGGACTACTTAAGACATCTTGAAAAGCTTGACTTCGATGTAATCTCTGAAGAGGAAGTCTGGGAGGAGAGAGAAGGGTTGGAGCTTAGGCTTACCGAGATCCACCAGGAAATGCTGCGAATCCTTATTCCCATGGTGGCATTTCTTATCTGCACCTGTATATTTCTTGCACATGGTTTTGACCATTCCACGGTGTTTAACTATGCTGCAGCAGGAGTTACCGGTCTGCTTACCATCTTTCTTGCGCTTAAGTACAGGAATTTGTTTGGGGTGACCAAGCAACTTTGCGGTTACGTGGACAAGCTTACCATGAAATAAATCATTGACATATTCCGCCAAAATCGGTATTATTATTCTTGTCGCTTGCAGAAGTGGCGGAATGGCAGACGCGCATGGTTCAGGTCCATGTGTTGGCAACAACATGAGGGTTCAAGTCCCTTCTTCTGCACTGATATTAAGGCTCCGAAGCGCTACGGCTCTTTGGAGCTGATTTTTTATATAAGGAAGAATAATATGTCAGATAAAAAGATAACCACAGTAATATTTGATATGGATGGAACACTCCTAAGCACCCTTGATGACATCACGGACTCAGTAAATGTGATCCTAAAGCGCTATGGCCTGCCCCTTCGGACTGTTGAAGAAGTAAGGCATATGGTTGGAAACGGTGCTTCTTACCTTATGGAGAGAGCTGTTGCCGGGGGAAAAGAGCATCCCAAATTCCCGGAGATACTTGAGGAATATAAGGTATATTACCAGGAGCACTGCAACATCAAAACAGGCCCTTATGAGCATATTTTGGAGCTCCTTAAGGCACTTAAGGAGCAGGGCTATAAGCTTGCAATTGTTTCAAATAAGCCGGACGGGGCAGTAAAAGAGCTGACCAAGATCTATTTTGGGGAATATGTATCTGTGGCCATAGGAGTGACCAAGGCCATGAGGCGTAAGCCCTATCCCGATGAGTGCATAGCTGCCATGGAGGAGCTTGGCAGCAGCGCGGAAGAGACAATTTATGTTGGAGATTCCGAGGTTGATCACAAAACAGCTATAAATTCCGGTTTAAAATGCATTTCCTGCCTGTGGGGATTCAGAACCAGGGAGGAACTCATAAATGCCGGAGCTGCGGGCAATATCTTCATTTCCGACCCTTTGGAAATACTTGATGTTCTCAATAAATGAACGCTATAACGATTTTTGAAAAAAATTGAGATTTTGTGTTGACTTAGGGTGGAGAGTTTGCTAATATATAAAAGTCGTCACGAGCGGTTAGCACGAAAGACCACTAGGGACGAGGGTTCGCGGAAGTGTCGGAATTGGCAGACGAGCAAGACTAAGGATCTTGTGATGCTTACATCGTGTGGGTTCAAGTCCCATCTTCCGCACTGGA